>ULUA01020876.1_pt1 | contig 14968 bp, 12 predicted proteins | sample 1958081 | NCBI WGS metagenome assembly ULUA01 (sample SAMEA4835748, study PRJEB28245) | human gut metagenome | biome: gut microbiome; material: fecal sample | place: Denmark | collected 2008
GAACACGCTCCGCCTGGGAGATAAAGAGAGTTATATTGCATTTTTGGATGCGGATGATGCGTGGATGCCTGAATTTTGGAATGAAGAAAATGTGCAGATCCTTTTTGACAAGCATGATTTAATAGGCTTTCAATCCGTTAATTGCAACAACAATATGTCACGTTATATGTCACCATTCGAGGCGGCTGAAGGAAAATATCATGGCGGAGTTGACGCAATTTGGCTTACTGCAAACTGGCATTTTGCATCAATGCTTTATTCCTGTGAACTGTTGCAAATGTACAGGATTCGTTTTCACGAAGAGCTGAAATATACGGAGGATAAGATTTTTCAGATGTCATGCCTGTATGTGGCAAATATGATTTATATAAAAAACACCGTATTCTATTTATATAGAGAAAATGCACAATCGTCAATCCACACACGCAGATTTGGCATACCATATTTTAGCTATATCATTGATACATATATATGCCTTGATTATGATATGGAGCAATATCAAAACGAGGATCGAGGAAAACTTATTGAAGGTCGAAAATTAGCAAGTATCTATGTGATGGATATGGCTGAAGAGCACTTCAAGCACTTTGGCTCGAAGAAGGTATTCCTTGAAACAATGACGGAGCATCCCGCGTGGACAGACCTGGTAGAAGGAAACGACCCGGAAATACCGCGCAATGCCTTATATGGGAGATTTGAAAAGAACCAAAACGCATATATTATTCGGTGCTATTGCAAGGGTATTGTTGAATGCATGATTCGCAGATTGTTTTTGATTCCTTTTGTGTACAAAATTCGAGAACGGAAAAAATACCCAAAGAGATTTTGATTATTAGTAGGAGGTGATGTGGGTGTTGAAAATCCTTTTTTTGATTCACGATTTAGGACAGGGCGGCGCAGAAAAAGTCCTTGTCAATCTGGTTAATAACATGGATCAGGATAAATTTGACGTCACGGTGATGACACTGTTTGATGTCGGAGTGAACCGACAGTTTTTGGCACCCCATATTACCTATAAGAGCTGCTTTTCTAAGGCAATTCCGGGCAATTCAAAGCTGATGAAGATGCTCACACCGCAGCAGCTTCACCGTCGGTTGATTAAAGAGCATTATGATATTGAGGTTTCTTATCTGGAGGGACCATCCGCCAGAGTAATCAGTGGATGCCCGGATCAGAATACGAAGCTGGTTTGCTGGATTCATATTGAACAAAGAACCAGAGAGGTTGCGGCAAGCTCGTTTCGCTCTGCGGCGGAGGCAGAGAACTGCTATAACCGTTTTAACCAGATCATAGCGGTATCAGAAACGGTGAAAGAAGATTTTGCCAGGCTCCTGAAGATTCATGTGCCGATGAAAGTGCTGTATAACACCAACGAAACGGAGAAAATCCTTCGACTGGCGCAGGAGTCTGTGGGAAAAGAAATGTTCTCGGCAAAAAGCATAAACATTGTCGGCGTGGGAAAGCTCCTGAAGAGTAAGGGCTTTGACCGGCTGGCGAGTATTGGGAAACGGCTGCTAAATGAAGGGTATCCGATTCATATTTATATCCTGGGGATTGGACCGGAGCAGGAGGCTTTGGAGAGATATGCCCATGAAAATAACATGGCAGACCAGTTTACTTTGTTAGGCTATCAGACAAATCCCTATAAATATGTGGCAAGGTGCGATTTATTTGTCTGTTCCAGCTTTAGGGAGGGTTTCTCTACTGCAGCGACAGAAGCTTTGATTGTTGGAACACCGGTATGTACAGTTGAGGTTTCGGGAATGCGGGAAATGCTTGGTAATAGTGAATATGGATTGATTACAGAAAACAGTGAAGAAGCGTTGTATCAGGGCATTAAAAAGCTGCTGGACGAGCCGAAGCTGCTGGAATATTATCGAGAGCAGGCGAGGATACGGGGAAGATTTTTCAGCAAGGAGAAAACAGTACGGGCTGTGGAGGAAATGCTTTTGAATGCTTTATAAGCGAATGATTATTTTAAGAAATCAGAGGAGGAGACTGGTAGATGGAAAACCAGACGAAGAAACCACATATTTCTGTTATTGTACCGGTGTATTGTTTAGAAGATTATATTGGCAAGACATTGGAAAGCATTCTCGTTCAGACTTATCAAAATCTTGAAATATTAGTTGTTGATGATGGCTCTACAGATAATAGCTGGACAGTAATTAAAGACTATGCGGCATGGGACAAGCGTATTGTCCCGATTCATCAGGAAAACGGCGGTGTAACCAGTGCGAGGTTGAATGGCGTCGCACATGCTACAGGAGAGTGGATTGGGTTTGTGGACGGTGACGATCAGATTGAGCCGGATATGTATGAGTTTCTGCTGAACAATGCACTGAAATATGGCGCAGATATTTCTCATTGCGGTTATCAGATGATATTTGATGACGGACGAGTTCACTATTTTCATAACACAGGCTGTCTTGTGAAACAAGACAGAACAACAGGTTTGAAAGACCTGTTGGACGGCTCGCTTGTCGAGCCGGGCCTGTGTAACAAGCTCTTCCACAAGACTTTGTTCCACAGCTTGTTACACACTGACGTGATGCCAAGCGACATCAAAATCAATGAAGACCTGCTGATGAATTATTATCTGTTTTCGCAGGCGAAACTTTCAGTATTTGAAGATCAATGTAAATATCATTATATAGTAAGAAAAACATCGGCATCGCGGTTGAGATTAAATAAACATAAAATTTATGACCCAATTCGGGTAAAGCAGATTATTTTAGATTCTTGCGACCAAGAGATGTATACAACAGCAAAAATAGCATATATCAGTACTTGCATAAATGTTTATAATAGTTTGATGCTGGAAAAAAATGAACAGTATTGTACAGATGAGAACGTTGTTAGAGAGAAAATAGTACAACATAAAACGTTCGCTTCTGAATTGTGTGGAAAACGGCGATTTTTGGCTGAGTTGATTTTGACAGTACCAGCACTATATAGACCTTTATATTGTTTGTATGCAAAATATTTTCAGTATAATAAGTACGAGTAGAGGTGACAATGTGGAATCAATGATTAGCGTTATCATACCTGTTTACCGAACAGAGACTTATTTGAATCGGTGTATAAGCAGTGTAGTAAATCAGACATATAAAAATATTGAGATTATTCTGGTAGATGATGGCTCGCCAGACGATTGCCCCAATATATGTGATGAATGGAGCAAAAAGGATAAAAGAATCCGTGTGATTCACCAAAAAAATTTAGGTGGTGGTGCGGCGAGGAATGCTGCACTTGATATTGTAAAAGGAGACTTTATTGCTTTCGTAGATAGTGATGATTATATTGCACCTGCGATGTTAGAATTTTTGGTGGGACAGTTTCAGGGAGAAGTTGATATTGTAGAATGTTCATACTGCAATACAGATTCTGATCTTGCGGAATTCGATGACATAAAAAGTGAATATGAACAGCAACAGTACAGTTCGTTTGACGCCATGCGAGAAAATATCAGGGATCACATTTTCCGTCAACTTATTTGGAATAAAATGTATCGAAGAGAAATGATCGGCGATATCCGATTTCCGGTTGGAACGAAAATTGACGATGAATTTTGGACATATCGTGTGATTGGTAATGCGCGCAAACTGGTATATACGAATAAAGTGCTTTATGCATACCGACAGCAGGAAAATTCAGTTATGCATTCTTTAGATGCAGAGAAGAGATTGCAAGCGTTGACGGCAAAGAAAGAACGGTATGACTATATATGCAAAAGGATGCCTGAGTTGCAGGAGGAATGTTTGTATAACTTATGGTGCCTTTGTATTTATCAAGGTCAGCTTATTTTGCGAACGAAGAATTGCAACGTTGAGTACGATATATGGAACGAGTTGAAGAACACAATAAAAGAATATCCATTTGATATTGTGAAGCAAACTGGTTTATGCAGAATGCAAATCATATGGCTTATGATGGCACGACTTAATTTGAAAGTTACTTGCTGGATAAGAAATGGTCTGAAGATTGGACTATAATTAGCTAATGAAAGGCAGATTAAAATGAAAATAAAACGGTTATTAAGGAAAATTGTGGGGGGGGTAACACCTTCTCAGGCTGAATTAGAATACTGCGTGTCACAAGGTATGCGAATAGGAAACAACGTCAGGATACATTCGGATTATCCATTTGATTCATTGTTTCCATGGTTGATTTCAATAGGAAATAATGTATGCATTTCCGGAAATGTCAAGATATTGGCGCATGACACCAGTACAGAGTATGTTTGTGGATGTACAAAGATTGGAACTGTGACGATAGAAGATAACGTGTATATAGGATATGGAAGTATTATTTTGTGTGGCACAAGAATCGGGGAAAATGCGATTATAGGTGCCGGAAGTGTTGTTACTTCTGATGTGCTAGAGAATACTGTGTTTGCAGGGAATCCTGCAAGATTTATTTGCACTGTTGATGAATATAGGAAAAAGCATGAGCAGGCGATTACGAACAGTTCTTTATATGAGGGACCGTGGTTTATGTATCGGGAACAGTCGAATGAGACAAAACAAAAAATGCGTGATAATCTCAATGATGGGATCGGGTACATGAAATAAAGTAGAATGGTTCAAAGAAAGGGGATGACAATGTGAATTATAAATCGAAAAGTAAAGATATACGAATTGTTAATTTGAGGGCGTTGGCTATTCTTTTGGTTGTATTTGGCCATAGCGTAATATTATATCAGAATGGATGGGGGCTATATTCAACAGATGTTGATGTTCCAATGCTTGATTTGATGAAGCGATGGATTGATTTGATTCAAATGCCGCTGTTTTTCAGCCTTTCAGGATATTTATTTCGATTTACCTATGAACGGGGTATTTCATTTATTGTACTGATTAAGAAAAAAGCGAAACGGTTGTTGATACCATTTATATGTTTTGCATTCTTATGGATGTTGCCGATTCGTCTTTTTGTTGGTTATTCAGGATATATTGGCTCTACAGCCTGGCAGATAGCTATTGAAGATATTATATTAGGAAATGATTGCGGACATTTGTGGTTTCTGCAATGCCTGTTTTTATGTTTTGTATTGACATTTGTGATGCTCAAAATGTTGGATAAAATGAGAGTAAGAAATGTTTGTAAGTGCATTATTATATTTGTAATTGCGTGGATTTGTGCATATTTCTTTTATCTGATTCCAACATTTCCTGGCTCAGAAATTTTCCGTGCAGTTGCAATGAACTGGATTTGGTTTTTCTGTGGTTATGTTTTTTCAGTTGCTGGACATAAGATTGAGGCATTTCATACAGCAAAATGGCTTTTGCTTGTAGTTGCGATTATTTGTTCGGCTACATCTTTGCTTAATATAATGCCTTATGCAAGAGTTGCAAAGATGGTGCTTCTTTTGACCTGTTATGCTTTTGTGCCGAATAGGACAAACAGAATTTTGGAATTGATCAGTGAAAATAGTTTCGGAATCTATCTGTTCCACTCACCACTGGTTTATATTACTTATTCACAGATTCCGAATGCAGCTCCGATTATTATTGTGATGTTAAATTTTGTCATTCTGGGGGGGTGCTCATTGGACCTTTCTGTTATTATAAGAAGGACGCGTGGGAAAATAGTTTTAGGGGAGTAAAAATGCGTGTGAACGGAGGAATTAATTTTGGATGATGGGAAAATAAAAGTTTCAATTATAGTGCCTGTATATAATGTCGAAACATATTTGCCTAAATGCATCGAAAGCATTCTGACTCAGAGCTATTCTAATCTGGAAATTATTCTTGTTGATGATGGCTCAGAAGATACTTCTGGCAAAATCTGTGAAAGATTCGCAAAGGAAGATCTAAGGATTCGTGTGATACATAAAGAGAACGGAGGACTTTCTGATGCGAGAAATGCTGGATTGGAAGTGGCAACCGGAAACTATTATATGTTTATTGATAGCGATGATTATTTATCTTCGGATGCTACGGAAACTTTGCTAGTAGCAGCAAAAAAAAATAAATGTGAAATATCAGTATGTAATATGATTCGTTTTTCGGAGGATGGCAAGGAATCCGATTTTTACGTTCCAGTACACGAAGAAACAGTATACCGAGGAAATGAACGATATGCTACACTCAATCAGCCATCCGTATGTAATAAAATGTTCAAGGCGGAGCTTTTTGATGATGTGAGATTCCCAAAAGGGAAATTTTATGAAGATACTTTTGTGTATCACCGACTCGTATATAAAGCAGAAAGTATTGTTTTAACTGGCAAGAACAGTTACTGGTATTTGCTAAGGCAAGGCAGTATCTTGGGGCGTCCGCAATACACAAATCGTTATTTTGATTTTATTGAAGCTGTTTATTGCAGAGCGAAGTTTTTGGTTGAAAATAATGTCCAGCCATATGGGAATGAGGCGTGCTTAAGTTTGTATGCCGCTCTTTCTAATGCAGAAAAGCATATAATTAAAACTGCTGAAAATGCAGGATGTTTTCGGCTTGCACATGAGCAATATAAATTTGCGTATAATACGTTGATGAAAGTAGGCACAGATTGTGGCATAAAGCAGAAATTAAGGCTGTTGTTGCTGAATTATATGCCCAAAATACATTCTCGGCTATATTAGAGGGTAAGAGAAAATGAATATAATACAGAGAATAGAGTGGCGTCTATATAAAGAGCACAAAAGACGGAAATTAGAAAATTTGACACCAACAATCATTTCCTCAAATTGCAATGGCGAGTTTTGGTATTATGATATGAAACTGCCGTTTTTGTCGCCTACGATTAACCTCAGTTTCGATATGAATGATTATGTGCGAATGCTTGAACGGCTACCATGGTATATGGAGCAGCCGATAAAACCGCATGAGGATGAGCGATTTGACTATCCTACAGGGATGTTGGGGGATGTAGAAATTCGATTTAACCATTATAAGACCTTTGAGGATGCTGTTGCAAAATGGGAAGAACGAAAGAAAAGAATTGACTGGAATAACCTATTTGTCATTGGGATTGATGGAGACGGATGCACATATGAAACAATAAAGCGATTTGATGCTTTGCCATATAAAAATAAGGTGATTTTTACACATATTTCTTATCCGGAGTTCAAATCTGCATATTATATTAGAGGATTTGAACATGAAAATGGGATTGGCGTGCTGCTGTATTTTAAGAAACAGTTTTGGATTCGGCGATATTTAGATGACTTTGATTATGTATCATTTCTTAATAAGGGAGGAAAATCTATATAAATGATGCTAAAAGAAATGTAGGATTAGACTTATTAAGAATAGTTTCGATGACAATGATTGTAGGAATGCACTATTTTTCGTGGGGGGCTACTTGAACGATACAAATGAATTCACCTTTAATTGGTACAGCGCATGGTTTTTTGAAGCTGCTTTTTATGTGGCAGTAAATTGTTTTGTTTTAATCAGTGGATTTTGTATGTATGTGTATTATACTTGATAAAGTAAGGAAATATATGGGAGATAAGCTAATTGCATTTGTTAGAAAGTGAACATAGAGGTGGTATTATGAATATTATTCCTAAAATCATTCATTATTGTTGGATTGGACCGTCGCCTAAGCCGGAATCCGTATTGTATTGTATAGAAACATGGAGGAAATTCTGCCCTGATTATGAAATCAAGGAATGGAATGAAACCAATTATGATTTCAAGAAGAATAGTTATATGAAACAGGCTTATGGGGCGAAAAAATGGGGGTTTGTTCCTGACTATGCGCGGTTAGATATTATATATCAGTACGGTGGAATTTACTTAGATACGGATGTGGAATTGGTGCGGAGTTTTGATCCTTTACTCAATCAGGAAGCCTTTATGGGATTCGAGAATACTGGGGATGGTGAAGTTTTTGTAAATTGTGGTCACGGTTTTGGGGCAGTGGCACATCATAAAATCATCAAAAGTGCACGAGATTTATATGAGCATTTGGAGTTTGTGAAGGCAAACGGAGAATTGAACCTTTTGGCATCGCCACATTATACGACACAGACGTTAAGACAATTTGGTTTGGTACAGGAGAATAGAGAACAAAGATTGCCTGGAATGACGGTTTATGCATCAGATGTGTTGTGTCCTAAAAATTTTCGGACAGGAGAAATCAATTTAACAAAGAATACTGTTTCAATTCATCATTTTACTGCTTCATGGATGGATGATAAAATCAAAGCAGAATTAGCGCGTAGACAAAGGCTAGAGAAGAAATTTGGTGAAAAAGCAGCAGGTTATTTACTTTACGCGGAAAGTGTATGGAACAAATACGCAGGAATCCAACTGTTTACCAGACTTCCGAAGCGATTGCTGCAGAAGGTTAAAAGAAAATTGATTTTCGGTTATGAAGCATTGCCCTATTATAAAGGAATATTAGCGGCAGTAATTGGATCGTCTGAAAACGAAAAAGGTGCGCCGGTATTGTTGGATACAGCTATGGAAAGTGATAATACAGGTGATAACATTATTATGGAAAATTGCATTAAAAATTTACCAGAGTGTTTATCACCTGTCGAAATGCAGCGATTTCCTACGCATCGGGAATTGAATGATGATGAGCGAAAGACGATAAGGGCAGCTGATTTTAAGATATTATGCGGTACAAATGCACTTTCTGGTCATATGCGTACATATGGACTTTGGAGAATCGGAGCGGATATAGAACCGTACTGTAATACTATTTTGATGGGAGTAGGTTTCGATTCAAATTCCGATAGCAGTGATTTTTACTCTAGGATGATGTTGAAATCAATTTTGTCGAAAAAGTATATCCATTCTGTTAGAGATAGTTTTTCTGAGAAAAAATTACAGGCAATGGGTATTCAGAATGTGATAAACACGGGATGTCCAACTATGTGGGGGTTAACACCAAAACATTGTGCTGCCATTCCAAAAACAAAAGCCAAGGATGTTATATGTACAATTACGGATTATTGTCAGGATGCCGAACGAGACAAGAAGATGTTGCAAATTGCAATTGACTGTTATCGAAATGTTTATGTTTGGATTCAAGGGCAGGGCGATCTCGAATATCTGTGCGCTTTAGACATGAAGAAAAATGTTAGGATTGTACCGGAAGGATTAGAACGGTATGATGAAGTTTTGCGGCAAGGAGATTTGGATTATATTGGAACAAGGCTTCATGCGGGAATCCGTGCAATGTCATATGGGCATAGGAGTATTATTATTTCAATAGATAACCGTGCAAAGGCAATTTCGCAGGATACTGGGTTGCCAATCATTAAGCGGGAGGATGTGCCAGTATATTTACAGAATCGCATATATTCAGAATTTGAAACCCAAATTTGCTTGCCAGAAAAGAATATCGCAACATGGAAGCGACAATTCTCTGAAAAGCAGATGCAACCTTTTCCTGGATAGACCAGAAGGTGACGATTGGATAAAAGATAATATAACCACTTGCAATGGGGGTGCTGTAATGGTTACTTGCGGTGTAAGGATTCTTTAGAATATTAAAATTGGCAACGATTAAATGATAGGTGCGAATGCAATGGGCTGTGAAGAATGTTAAAAAATCACTTATGGTTAGCATTCCTGTAAGAAATATAAAATAACTTTAGTCAAAGCGTCCTATGGTATCATGGGCGGGAATGGAGACAATTCATGCAAGAACATACGAGAACAGAATATTCGGTGCTTAATATCATAACGGGAGTAGGTGGGTATTTTCTAAATACTGTTATGGGCTTTATTTGTAGAATGGTTTTCACAAGATGTCTGTCTGCAGACTATTTAGGCGTGAATGGACTTTTTACTAATGTGCTGACAATGCTCTCTCTTGCGGAATTGGGTGTAGGTAGTGCAATCGTTTATGCACTTTACAAGCCGCTCGCAGAGCACGACGAAGCTAAAATTGCTTCGTTAATGAAGGTGTACGAGAAGGCGTACCGTTTTATAGGATTGGTTGTTGCGGGGGTAGGGTTGTCTTTAATGCCATTTCTAAATGTTATTATTCAAGAACAGCCAGACATTAGCGAAAGCATTTATTTGTTATATCTCATCAATTTATTCAATACTGCAAGCACATATTTCTTTAGCTATAGGAGTTCAATGTTGATTGCTGCTCAAATGAATTACGTTGTATCTGGCGTGAATTATTTGATAACAATACTTCAGAGCATATTTCAGATAGCCTTCCTTATTAGTTCGCATAACTATTTGGGATATTTGTTGATACAAACGGTTGGAACCTTTGCTTACAATGTGATAGTGTCGAAAATTGCCGTTTACGAATTTCCTTATATTTCTCGAAAAGGCGTTGAGCCATTGCCTGAACATGAGAAGAAGAGACTGTTTGCGAATGTGCGAGATTTGATGCTTTATAAAATATCCAGTCTTTTAGTAAATAGTACGGATAATATATTGATTACATTTTTTAAGGGACTTGCGACTACCGGAATTGCATCCAACTATACACTGCTTGTAAATACATTGAATTCTCTGTTGGGGCAAATTTTTAACGGATTGACAGCAAGTGTTGGAAATCATAATGCTATAGAATCTGGTGAGAAGAAATATGAAATGTTTTCATTTTTGAACATGATGAATTTCTGGATTTTTGGCTGGGCATCGTTGGGAATTGTATTTTGTTCAACAGATATTGTACGGTTATGTTTTGGAGATGCATATGTTTTGACTATAGACATACCTATTGTGATGGCATTGAATTTCTATACCGTTGGTATGATGAACGCTGTATGGACATATAAGCATACAATGGGGCTGTTTCGATATGGTAGGTTACTGCAAATAGTCACAGGCATACTTAATATTGTACTTTCCGTTATCATGGGGCAGCAATGGGGACTGTTTGGCATTTTGCTTGCGACAGTTTGCGCAAGAGGAATGACAAGTTTATGGTACGATCCCTATGCTGTATATATTCATGGCTTCAAAAAGAGCCCGATTTTGTATCTGAAAAAATATCTTTATTTTGCAGCTGTTTTGGGAATTGCTGCATTTGCTTGTAAGATGTCATTTATGATTATACGTGGTTCGCTTGTTCTTAGAGTTATATTGGAAATAATTATTTGCAGTGTCGTGACGAATTTTGTTTTTTATATTGCATTGCACAGGCTACCGGAATATCAAAAATTCAAGGAAGTGCTTGGTAGAGTAGTTGTATTGTTAAAAATGAGAATTGCCAGAAGATGAAAGTAGGAGGATTGACTATGTCAATAAAAAAGCAAATTGTTGCATTGTACGAGAAAATATATTCTTCAGATTTTATTATGAGCATGTTGTTTTTTCTGAAATACCATAATGAAAAAATAAATATTATGAGGGCAAAGGACACGATAGATTATATTTTATTGAACGAGTGTTCCGTGGCTCGTTTTGGTGAAGGCGAATTGGAACTAATGTTTTACAGTGAAAGAAATCTTGGATTCCAGAATCATTCAGACGAACTTTCCTCAAAATTAGAGAAAGTATTGCAAGATCATGACAATAAGCTACTAATTTGTGTTCCATATGCATTAAGTGATATTCGTGGAAGGACTAAGCATTCGAGGTTATTTTGGTTTAATTGGTGTCGGACAAACGACCAACGTAATCAGACCATACGACTGTTAAAAAATTACAATCTGGGGCAAAATACTATTCTTGGGGACACTCAAATAACGCGACCTTACATTGCTTATCAGTCAAAATCAAGAGCAAAGTATTTATTCCAAAAACTCAAATGTATATGGGATGGTAAAGACGTTATGATGGTAGAGGGAGAACGTACTTGTTTAGGGGTTGGAAATGACTTGTTCTCCAATACGAAATCAATAAAAAGGGTTTTGTGTCCGGCAACGAATGCTTTTGATGTGTATAATACTATTTTAGAAACCGTGAAGGAAATTTGGCAAGGAGAATTGATTCTTTTAGCATTAGGACCGACAGCTACTTTGCTGGCAGCGGATTTTTCTAAATATGATATACGTGCAATTGACTTAGGGCATTTAGATATTGAGTATGAATGGTATTTGAAGGGAGCTTCTGACCATGATATAGTTGAGGGAAAGTTTACTAATGAATCATTAGGTGGGAATCAAGTGGAAGAATGCTCTGATGAAGAATATCTGAAAACGATTGTTGCTCACATAAGATGTTGATGCGATGAAAGGTGATGCGTGATGCTGTATCATAATACTTGACAATGTGTCTCACAGATTTATAATAAGAAGCGAAAACAGCGGACTTTGGATTCAGGGGAAAATACCATAAATAGCAATGATAAACAGGATGTTATGATCTACATAAGGTTTGTGCGCGGTCATAGGAAGATTTATATTGTCGCAGTATTACTGACGGTTGTTGTTTCGATGATATGTGGTCTGTTTTTTTAGGAGAAAGCATATGAGAGCACAGCGGTTCTTTATTACCCGGCTGCCACAAGCGAATTGGTGGAGTCCGTATCTGATAGGGATTTCATGGATGATGCAGCTGCAATCATGGGGCAGGAAATCATGCTGGAAAAAGTGGAGCAGGACGCAGTTGTTTTCTAATAAAGGTGAGGAATGCTGAATGATGCAGAGGTGGAAATGGAAAAACATATTGTTTATAGGGCTTATTTTGCTGGGAGTGCCTGGAATCAGTCTGTTTCGGTCAAAGTATAGCTTAGGCTTGTCGGAATATGAGATTTGCTCCAGCCGGATTGTATCAGATATTCGCATAGTGCAGCTTACCGATCTCCACAACAGCACCTTTGGCGATAATAATGCGGATTTGATTGCGTTGGTGCAGGAGCAGAACCCGGACTTAATTTTGATTACCGGTGATCAGCTAAACTCCGGCGAAGAAAATACTTCCATTGCAACCGACTCAATCTCAGCGCTTTGCCAGATCGCTCCGGTCTATGTATCCCTTGGCAACCACGAGGTCGAATATCAGCAAAGCTATAACACGGACATCAAGGCTCTCTATGAGCAGGCGGGAGCAACGGTTCTTGAGAGAGAGTATGTAGATATTGAGGTAAATGGCCAGCAGCTCCGCATCGGCGGTATCTATGGATATTGCCTGCCTGTGAGGTATTTGGAAACCAACGAAGCCGTTCCGGAGGAGTGTGCTTTTCTCTCCGAATTTCAGGATACGGATCGTTATACGGTACTTTTGACACATATGCCGGTATGCTGGCTGATTAACGATGGAATCAACGAATGGGACATTGACTGTGTATTCTCTGGTCATGTCCACGGCGGAGAGGTGATACTTCCGTTTATCGGTGGGCTGTACGCACCGGACTTTGGATGGTTTCCCGGAAAGATGGAGGGCGTTTATACCTCGGATGATGGGACAAAGAATCTGGTGCTGTCGCGTGGATTGGGAACAACAGAAGTGATTCCGCGATTTAACAATATACCGGAAATAGTAGTGGTGGATTTGATGTAAAAATTGAAATTGTGTGGATTTTGATGAGGAAACTGTAAAAAAATGGCTTGTGAGCTGATATTGTAGTGAAATGTAAATTAGAGGAAGCAATCTTCGGGCGAGAACTCGGAGGTTGCTTCCTCTTTTGTTGGGATAATTGCAGGCATTGGCAGTAGGAGTGGGCTTAATTCCGTGTCCCAGCCTGTCTCACGGAATGAAGTCCCTTACGCTGTGGCAAAAAAAGAGAAAAATATGATGACAAAGCACAGCCTCTATGTTTTCATAATTCTTTTAAGCATTTATTTTGTCACATTGCATATAATGTTATGAGCTGGAAAAGAGCTTGACATTTTGTGAAATGCCGAGTATTATATTAACCAGTGATCGTGTTGCAGATGCTTGCGGGGCCTGCAACCTGGGGAGAGCCTGCGGGGTCTCCTCATTTTTTTTAATGAGAAAAAGAGGTGAAAGTTGCATGGCTAAGGTATTTTTTAGTTATCAACAGCAGATTGAAAAACTTGTAAAAGAAAAAGATTTATTGATTGCTGATGAAGAATATGCAAAAGAGATGCTTAAGCGCTACAGCTATTATTCACTTATCAGCGGATATAAAGATATTTTTAAAAATACGACAACTAAGACGTATAAAAAAGGGACAAGATTTGAGGATATTGTAAACTTATATGAATTTGATGCATCATTACGAGAATTGTTCCTGAAATATCTTCTGAGAGTTGAATGGGAGATAAAGTCGCTTATATCCTATCATTTTTGTGAAAAATTTGGAGAGAATCAGGTTGCTTATCTAAATATCAATAATTATAATACATCCGGTAAAAACCGTACGGGAGTACAGAAACTGGTTAATGTTCTCAATAGATATACAAGCAGACCAACTGATTATAATTACATAAATCATGCACAGAATAAATATCACAATGTACCGTTATGGGTATTAGTGAATGCGTTGACTTTTGGAAATATGTCGAAGATGTATTTTTATCTTCCATTTGATATACAGACAAAGATTGCTAAAAATTATCCATTTGTTAATGAAATGCAGCTTGCAAAATTATTAGCAGTAACAGCCCAATTTAGAAATATTTGTGCACATGGTGAGCGTTTATATTCATATAAAACCAAAAATGCCATTCCAGATTTCCCCATTCATGATAAACTGGGAATTATAAAAAAAGGAAAGCAATATGAATGTGGAAAACATGATTTGTTTGCGGTCGTAATAGCGTTACGTTATTTACTGCCGAAGGATTTGTTTAAAAAATTTAAACAAGAATTGGCGAACTTATTATCTAAACATTTATCGGCAACATCTTGTTACACAGAAAAAGAATTTTTAAAGTATATGGGATTCCCGGAAAACTGGATAAAGATTACACGTTACAGAAAATTATAATGAAAAAGAGACACAAGAATCAATTCCGTAAAAGGAAGTTTGAAGTTGTGTCTCTTTTTTGCATATAGTTTTTATTTTGATTTTGGAAATTCCAGATTAAAAAAGGCAGATTGAGCATAAGAAATTTGAAGGTGACACCTGTATAAGAATAGCGCTGATAATGTCTATATAATGGTGTAAATTACAAATCTATATA
>ULUA01027741.1_pt1 | contig 14852 bp, 10 predicted proteins | sample 1958081 | NCBI WGS metagenome assembly ULUA01 (sample SAMEA4835748, study PRJEB28245) | human gut metagenome | biome: gut microbiome; material: fecal sample | place: Denmark | collected 2008
CGGGCCGTGGATATCTTTGCCACCAACCTGTTCGCGATGCTGCCGACGATCGTTATTCTGGGAGTGCTGAGTCTTTGTGCCATGTGGCTGGGGAGCATTGTCTGCGAACCCCGCAGCGCCTGCGAGGTCTTGAAGCAGGCAGCCTACAATCTGATCGTGATCGTCCTGTCGGTTTCGATGGTCTGGTCGATGGTCTGGGGCTGTTTCGCCTACCTCGTTTCGGCCAATATGAAAGGATGGAAGAGCATCGTCGTTTTTGTGATCTGCTATGTCTTCGTGAGTGTGGTCAACCAATTGCTGATCGAATACACCAAATAGGGCGGAGTGCCGTCCGACGCTATGCGGAACCCCGGCCGGGTTCCGTTTTTTTGTTCGCTCCGATTATGAATCCACAAAAAAATATGGTGCTGCAAACCGGAATTTACAGCGCCATATATGGTTGGGTGAGCTGATTATATCGCACCGCTACAACCACATACCCTTGCTCGATTCCTCGCCTGGGGGATTCTGTAGGAGCTGGTCGTATAAGACTCACCCGGCACAAAAGTAGGAATTTTTTATATCTTTGCAAAAATTTTCGACCAGATGCGTAAAAAAACTTTGCTCTATATCTTTTTTGCGGGCCTGTCTGTTCTGCTGATCGCGGGATTCGTCCTTCGTCAGCAGTTCTACGGCAATGCCGTGAAGACGGAACGCGAACTCTTTGTCAGCAGCCGGGCCGATTACCGTGCGCTCGTCGATTCCCTGCTGCCGGAGTTGAAACACCATTGGGCGTTCGGGGTCTATGCCCGGCGCATCAATCTGGCCGAGACCTTCAAGCCCGGACACTATCTCCTCGAACGGGGCATGAGCGTCATCCGGGTGGCCCGGATGCTCAAACTGGGCATGCAGACCCCCGTGCGGGTGACGATCAACAACGTGCGGATTCCCGCCCAGCTGGCGCAGAAACTCGCCGGTCAGATCGACGCCGACTCCGCCGCGATCATGCGGGCGCTGACTTCGGACGAAGTCGCCCGAAAAGCGGGTTTCGACAGCCTGACCCTTTTTTCGATGTTCATTCCCAACACCTATGAATTCTATTGGACGGTGACGCCCGAAGAGTTCGTGGAGCGGATGAAACGCGAATACGACCGTTTCTGGACGCCGGAGCGGGACGCGCTGCGCAAACGCAGCGGCCTGAGCCGGTTCGAAGTCATGACTCTTGCGTCGATCGTCTATGAGGAGACGCGCAAGACCGACGAGATGCCCCGCGTCGCCGGCGTATACGTCAACCGGCTGAAAAAGGGAATGCCCCTGCAGGCCGACCCGACGATCAAATACGCGATGCAGGATTTCGGCTTGCGCCGCATCCTGTACAAGCATCTGAAATATGAATCTCCGTATAACACCTATCTGAACAAGGGCCTGCCGCCGTCGCCTATCTGCATGCCGGGCATCAATGCCATCGACGCGGTGCTGAATTACGAAAAACACGACTATATTTTCTTCTGCGCACGGGAGACGTTCGACGGCTACCACAATTTTGCGAAGACCCTGCGCGAGCACAACGCCAATGCTCAGGCGTACAGCAGGGAGCTGAACCGGCGCAAGATTAAATAATTTTTCGTACATTTGTATTCATGCTGACGAAAATATACGAACAGAACCCCTCCGAAAGGGAGTTGCGGAAAGTGGTCGATGCGTTGGAGGACGGCGGAATCATCATCTATCCGACCGACAGTGTCTATGCTTTCGGTTGCTCGCTGCGTTCGCCCAAGGCCATCGAGCGGCTGCGCCGCATGAAGGGCAAGGACGCCGAGGCCTTTACGGTGGTTTTCGAAAATCTGGCTCAGGCGGCCGAGTACTGCCGGGTGGACAATGCGGCGTTCCGCATCCTGAAGCGCAACCTGCCGGGGCCTTTCACGTTCGTATTGACGGCATCGTCGGGCATGCCCGACAAGGCGCTCGAAAAGCGGCGTACGATCGGAATCCGTATTCCCGGCAACGCCGTTCCGCGGGCTATCGTCGCGGCGCTGGGATGTCCGCTTATCACCACCTCGGTGAAGGACGACGACGAAGTGGTCGAATACACCACGGATCCCGAACTGATCCACGAGCGGTACGGCCGCGATGTGGCGCTGGTGATCGACGGCGGCGTCGGCGACAATGTGCCGACGACGGTCGTGGATCTCACGGGCGACGAACCCGAAATCCTGCGCGAGGGCAAGGGCGAGCTGCAATGATTGGGAACTGATAATTCTGAATGATATAATGGAAAAGCAAAATTTCTGGAACGATGCCGCGAAATGCGGGGCGATTATCGGGGCCATACTGGCCGTTTCGATGGTCTTGGAGACGATGATGACACTTTCGGGCAGCATGAAGTACTATGCCCTGATGACGGTCGAATGGATCGGAGTCGTCGTCCTGCACTATTACCTGCTGCACCGCTTCACGCGAAACCGTTCGAAACTCTATTCGGCCGAGGAGGGATTCTCCTTCGGACAGGGATATCTCTTCGTGCTGGCGGTGTCGGCCTTTGCTGGCGTCATCGTCGGAGGCGTGCAATATATCTACCTGCACCTGATCATGGGGTATTCGAATTACACCTCCCGGCTGGTCGAAGCGCTGACCGACATGATGGCGTTGGGCGGCGGCGTGCCGGCGTCGATGGAGTCGGTGATGGCCCAGTCGCTGGAGCAGATTCAGACCGCGCCTGCCCCCTCGGTGCTTGCGACCGTCTGGGGCGGTATCTGGGTAAGCCTGCTCTTCGGCGCTGTTTTCGGCCTTATCATTGCAGGTGTGCTTTCGCGCGCTCCGCGGCCGTTCGATACGCAGGCCGGTGAGTAAGAACTGTAAAGCAGAAGATGAATAAACTCGACATATCGGTTGTAGTGCCGCTCTACAACGAGGCGGAATCGCTGCCCGAACTGGTCGCATGGATCGACCGCGTGGCGGCGGAGCACGGCTATACCTACGAAGTTATCTTGGTGGACGACGGTTCGTCCGACGATTCGTGGAGCGTCGTCGAATCCCTCAAAAAGCAGTATCCGGCGGTGCGGGGCATCGGGTTCGCCCGTAACTACGGCAAATCCGCGGCCTTGTACTGCGGTTTTGCGGCTGCGGAAGGGGAGGTCGTCGTCACGATGGACGCCGACCTGCAGGATTCGCCCGACGAGATTCCCGAATTGCGCAGGATGATCCTCGAAGAGGGATACGATCTGGTTTCGGGCTGGAAGAAGAAGCGCTACGATCCGATCGGCAAACGCTGGCCCAGCAAGTTTTTCAACTGGACGGCCCGCACCGTGTCGGGAATCGGGCTTCACGACTTCAACTGCGGCTTGAAAGCCTACCGCCGCAAGGTCGTCAAGGCGATCGAAGTCTACGGCGAGATGCACCGTTTCATTCCGATACTGGCCAAGCAAGCCGGTTTCCGCCGCATCGGCGAGAAGCCGGTGGAGCACCGCGCCCGCAAATACGGTCGTTCGAAATTCGGTCTCGAACGTATGCTGAAAGGTTATCTCGACCTGATTTCCGTACTCTTCATGTCGCACTTCGGCCGCTCGCCGATGTATTTCTTCGGCAGTCTGGGGACGCTGATGTTCCTTATCGGCGGCGGCACGACGGTCTGGATCATCGCCGCCAAAATCTGGAAGCAGGTCCACGAACTGCCGCTGAGGGCGGTTACCGATCAGCCGCTTTTCTATTTGGCGATTCTGGCGATTATCCTCGGAGTCCAGCTGTTTTTGGCGGGATTTTTGGGCGAGCTTATCAACCGCGGCTCCTCCGACAGGAACAAATATTTGATAGATAAAACTTTATGACCCTATGATACAACGAATCCAAACGCTTTACATGCTGATTGTCACGGCGCTTATGGCCGTTACGCTTTTCGCTCCGCTTGCGTGGTTCGCCGGCGAGGCCGGAGAGTTCGGGCTGTATGCCTTTTCTTTGAAAACCGCTGCCGGCGAAGCCGTGCAGCCGACGGTTTATATGGGCGTCGTGCTGGCGCTGGCCTGCGTGCTGCCGTTTATTACGATTTTCCTGTTCAAGCGCCGCCTGCTCCAGCTCCGGCTCTGCGTGGTTGAAATGGTGCTGCTCGTCGGCTCCGCCGTTATGGAAGGCGTGTACTACTTTCTCAGCTACCGGGTGTTTGCGGAACAGACGTTCCATACGCAGGTGCTGAAACCTGCCGTCGTGCTGCCGCTGGTTTGCCTGCTTTTCGCATACCTCGCCGCACGTGCGGTTTTCCGCGACGAACTGATGGTGCGCGCGGCCGACCGCATCCGTTGATCCCGAAAGACTATTAGCCCCGGAATATGCAGAAACGTGCGTATTCCGGGGCTTTTGTCTCCGATGGTGTCCGCATTGGACGCCGATGTCCGCTAATTAACCTAATCGTAATATAAAAAAGGCGTTTATGCTTTTGTCGGTCCGGAAAATAATGTTAGATTTGAGGCATAATATTCACATTATGTAAGGAATCGTAAGTTTTTTTAGAAATAAAATAAAAGTTTTTAATCAATTTTAAACAACTCTTCTATGAAAAAGTTAAACCTTTTGAGGTTATTGTTCGGTGCGATGTTCCTGATCGCCGCGACGGCGTTTACATCGTGTGTGGATGATAACGATGACGACGGGATGCCTTATCTTGAGGTTGCTCCCGAAGCATTGACCTTTTCCGCCGAGGGCGTAGCCGAAGGTGCGTCTGCCGTTACGGTGAAAAGCAATCGTCCGTGGACGCTCGCTTTCGAATCGGGCGCAGACTGGGTGACTGCTTCCGCGACCGATGGAAAAGCCGGTACGACCGAGGTCGAATTCTCGATCCCCGCAAGCAACGAGAGCCGTACGGCAACGCTGAGTTTCCAGCTCAAGAACTCCTACGGCGCCTATTTCACCAAGACGTTTACCATTAATCAGGGTGAAGTCGTTCCCGAAAAACTTGTTTATAAAGAAACTTTCGGAACGACGGGAGATAAAACTCCGGTTGCTTCATACGATGGCTGGGATAAGACCGGTGAAGGCTCTTCGACCGTAACTTATGCCGGTGAAGGGGTTGATATTCGCAGTAATCTTTCCAGTGTCGGCAACGGAAGTGCCTATGAAGGTTCCGGTGGTTCTAATTTGATGTTTGGCACCGGAAACACTTATTTTACGGTTCAGGATATTACGCTTCCTCAGGGCCAAACCGGATATACTTTGACTTTCGGCGCAAGTTATTTCAATGCTCCCAATATTGAGATCTACGATCAGCTGACCGTTCAATTCAGTAAAGACGGCGAAAAATGGACCAATGCCATTCCCTATACTTTCGAAAACTTTGTGGCTGAGAAAAACTGGAATCTTGCAACGTTGAACTTTACGTTGAAGGAATTCTCGGAGCATCTGTATATTAAATTCTTATCCACTAAGAAGCCTGACGGCAACTATCGTATTGACGATGTTACTTTGGTGACGAGTGCCGGTGGACAGCAGGTCGATTTGGATAATGGCTCCGTGACACCGCCTGTCGGTGATGTAGAGCTTCCGACTACTGTTGTGACGCAGTTTGGCGACAGTTTCAACGATGTTATTAGTGGTGTTGTTTACGATTCTCCCAATTGGGCGTTTACTTCGAGTGATGCTGGGTATCCGGCCAATCCTAAATTGGGATGGTTCGGCAGTGTATTTGGAGACACGTTCTATCTTCAGTGTGCTCCTTACAGCTCAACGCAGAAGACCGTTACGGCTTATGCTATAATGACTCCGTTTAATGTGAAAGCTGCGGATAATAAAGTGTTGACGTTCAAACTGGCATGGTATTTCAATGCAACGGCAAGTGCAGCTGACGACAGCAAGATTGAGATCGTAGCTTCTACTACGGTAACAAACGAAACGATTACCGATCCCAGTGTATGGACTGTTGTTAAGACAATCGAGTATAAAGAGGGGGTAAATGAGATCAACGTGTACTTTGACGAGTCTGCCGATCTTTCGGCTTATGCCGCTTCTGATAAAGTATATGTAGCTTTCCGTTATGTAGGGCATAACAACACCTATCGATTGGATGATGTCTCGTTCAATGGGGGAGCTACCGGATCGCTTGTTGTCGATCCTACGGCCATTTCTCTCGGTGATGCAGCCGGAGCGACGGCAAAAATTACGGTTACGTCTACCGGTGACTGGAAAGCGACTGTTTCCGGTTCAGGCTTCTCGATCGACAAAACTACGGGTACGGCTTCCGACACTTCGATTACCGTAACTGCTTCTGAGGCCAATGCTTCTTCGGAAATAAAAAATCTGGGTTCGATAGTCGTCAGCAATGACTTTGGCACCAAGACGATAGCGGTATCACAGAAGGGGGTGTCGAACGACATATTCTATGAATCGTTCGGTGATTTGGAACAGAAACTCGACAAGTGGCCTTATATCAATGAAAGTCCGTATGTGATTCGCAGCGGATTCGGCTATGTTTCCGGTACGTCAGACTATAAAACAGCTTACGCTTCGAACCGTTGGACGGCAACAACGGCTTCTCCGACAAGCGCGGGCTTTTCAGGTAAAGGCTTGATGTGGTTGCAGGCAGGTAAGAATGCATATTTTACGGTGCAGGATCTTGTTCTTACAACTGAAAAGAATCTGTCAATCCGTTTTGGATTGTATGGTAATACTGATGCTTTCGATCCCCAAAAGGATGTCATTAAACTCTATCTTTCGTCAGATGCCGAAAATTGGACTGAAATAGCGTATAATCTGGAAAATGTAGATGCAACTCCGGCTTGGAAATGGGCATCGGCTGATATTACGCTGAAAAATACTGTTTCACGTCTTTCTTTGAAAATTGAATATCCGAGTGGTGCGACCGGAACTCGTGTTGATGATGTCCGTATTTTCGTTGGCACGGGTGGGACAGAGATCGATTTGGGCGGCGGTGCCGCTACGCCTGCGGTTACGACGGCCAACGCTTCGAATGTAGCCGAGACGACGGTGACGCTGGGCGGCTCGATCGCCAATGCCGATCTGGCCGACTATTCGGCCGTCGGCGTGGAGTATGTGGTCTTCGCCACGGGAAATACGCCCGATTGGACAGGCTCCGTGAAAGTTCCGGCCGCAACGAAGGCTGCGACATGGACCGTAGACGTTACCGGCCTGACGAAGGAGACGCAGTACGCTTTCCGCGCCTACGCGACTCCCAACACCGGTGATATTCTTTACGGCGATCATAAGACGTTCGTAACGACCGGCGGAAGCGGCGGTGCGACAACAATTACGATTCCCGAACTCTTGGCCAAGATCACGGCGACTTCTGCTGCCGAGGTGATCGACGAAAATGTGACTTATACCTTCGAAGGTGTAATTTGCGGTGATCCCAAAGCTGGCAATGCTTCTTTCGGTACGCTTTACGTGATGACTCCCGGAGCTACGACCGGTGGAAACGGTATTTCGCTTTACAACTCGGTATTTTGGAGTGAAGGTGACTATAAACTGGGCGATAAAGTGCTCGTCACGCTAACGGCAGGTGTCGCAAAAGGTCAGATCCGCAATTCGATTCCTCAGGTTTCGGAAATCGGGACCGGTGAAGTGATCGTGCAGTCGAGCGGTAATGCAGTAACTCCTATCAAGGTGAATTCGGTCGCCGATATTTCGAATTATTTCAATATGCCCGTCACGATCGAAGCTACGACGAGTGCTGCCGGCATGTGGATGGACAGCGGAGCGAATACGACCCGTACGCTGACGGCCGGAGGAGCTAACTTAGCCGTATACCTCAATAAAAATGCTTGGACAACTTTCAAAGATCAGCCTTATATCGCAACGACTGCCGAAATTACGGGTATCGGTGCGGTGTATTCCGGTCAGAACCAAATTCTTCCCCGTAATCTCGACGACGTGAAGAACTTTAAGTCTACGGCCCCTATGATTATCGATGTAACTCCTTCTTCGTTATCGTGGGCGTCGGATGATACGGCTGAAAAGACTGTGACGATCGAAGGTGTGAATTTCAATGGATTTACGTTATCTTCGCTGACTTCCTTCAACGCGTCGGTCGAGGGAACGACCGTGAAGATTTCGCCTAAAACCGCCAATACGGGCGATACGGACATTAAAGAGACTCTGACTATTACGGCTACCGGAGGAAACGATGCTACAGTTGCTTTGACGCAGTTGAAAAAATCGTCGGGTGGTGAAGTAACTCCCGGTGTTGCATATGTTTGGAGCCTTGTAAATGGTGATTTAGGTTCGAAAGCCGATGGTGTGACCATCGTTAAAGGTACGCCAGAGTTGGAATGGATTACGAGTCCTACTTGGTCGGGATCATCGTTCTACTTTGGAAACGACAATAATAAAGGTGTTCAGGTTGGATCTAAGAATCAACCGGCCAGCCAATTTGTATTGAAATCCACGGCATATACTGGTGGGGTGAAAAAGATTGTTGTTAATAGCAGTGGAGCTGCTAGTGCTAATGTAACTTTGAAGGTGCAGGTCGGATCTACGACATTTGTTTGTGATGGAAATAGCACTGCTGATTTGACGTCTTTGGCTGCCGAATATACATTTGAAAATGCAGTAGCTGTTGAAGGTGACATTGTTTTAACATGGGATAATGCAACTAGTGTAGCAGGAAGCGGTAAGGCTTTTTATATTAAGTCTGTTGCTATCAACCCGGCAGAATAACCGAATATCGACACTCCCTCTCCCGGCAGGAACATCCTGCCGGGGGAAGGTTGTCTTAAAATGCGTATTTTCGCACTTAGTTTTTAATTGAATGACGTTGATATATAAATATAGTTCGCGGATGTTTGCCGCTTCCCTTGCGGCGATGGTGCTGATAGCTGTCGCCTTTACGGGGTGCGGTAAGGATTCCGACAATAAGGGAGGCGGGGGCGCCAACTCGGTGGAGTGGGACCCTGCCAAGACCGTGCATCCCGATCAGGAGGGCGCTGCCGTGCTGCTCGTGACCGGAGATACGGGGACGCCGTGGACGGCTGAAATCATTTCGGGAGCCGAATGGATTTCGTTTAACCGGACAGCGCCGGGAGGCCAGACTGTCAAGACGGGAAAGGTCGGAACGAGTTTGTCCGACAAGAATCAGTATGTCTATTATTGGCCGAACAACACCAAGGACGAGCGGCATGCCCTGATCAGGTTCGAGTTCGAAGGCGAGATGCCCGTCGAGCTTGAACTCGTCCAGTTCAGCACTTCGTCGGACGATGATGTATACGAGACCGGCCATAATCTGGTCTGGCCCGAAATTCCGGCGAAGAAGGAGGACGGCAACTATATTTATGTGTCGCATTTCGCTCAGCTCAACAACCGGAATATGCGTAATTACACGTTGTGTTTCGATAAGACGAAGCGCGGTGCGTGGTGGGTGGCATATCCCCTGCACGACGTATATATCGGTTCGGGGCGTCCTTCCAAAGACCCGTGGGCCTTCGATCCCAAGATTTCGTCGTTATTTCAGGCCGATCTGGGACGGGGCAGTTATACCGGATCTTATGACCGTGGTCACCAGATTCCGAATGCAGACCGCAATGCCAATATGGCCATGCAGTACCAGACATTCTACAACTCCAACGCTACGCCTCAGTATGGCACGCTCAATCAGCAGGGGTGGATGCGTCTTGAAGGCAAGGTGCGCGACTGGGTCTGCTCCGATACGCTCTACGTAGTGACGGGCGCCTATTGGAAGCCCGGCAGCACGGCATCGACGACCGACAAGGCCGGACAGGTGTGCCCGCTGCCCAGCCATTATTTTAAAGTGGTGGTGCGTACGGTGAAGGGAAATATCCGGCAGCCCGGCGACCGGCTGGGCAATCTTCCGGCCGGCCAGCTCAAGTCCATCGGTTTCTGGGTGGCCAACGAAGGCGGTCAGGGTGAGGCCAAAAGCTGGGTGAAGAGCGTCAAGGAGATCGAAGAGCTGACCAAGTTCGAATTCTTCCCCACGCTGCCTGCCGAGGTCAAGACGCAGAAGGATGCCGCCTCTTGGGGATTGTAAAACCTTAAAATTTCAGAACGATGAAAAAACGACTGATATTCACTTTGTTCTTGGCGGCGTTCGTCGTAATGTGCTTTGCACAGAAGCCCTACAAGGTGATGTTCTATAACTTGGAGAACTTTTTCGACACCATCAACGATCCGGAGGTGCATGACGACGAGTTCACGCCGGAAGGCCCCAAGAAGTGGAATTCCGCCAAGTATTACAAGAAGCTCGGCAATATCGAGCGGGTGCTTTTCGACGTTGCTGCCGCAGACAAGAATTATCCGGCTGTTATCGGCGTCTCGGAAGTCGAGACGCGCTCGGTGCTGGAGGACATCGTGGCGACGCCCAAATTGGCCCCCGGCAACTACCGTATCGTGCATTACGATTCGCCCGAAGCCCGCGGCGTCGATGTGGCCTTCATGTATCGTCCCGATGTGTTCAAACTGGAGGGCAGTTTCCCGGTGAAAACCGTCGTGCCGCAGCTTCCCAACTTCAAGACCCGTGACATCCTGACGATGTGGGGAACCATCGAGAACGAACCCTTCTTCTTTATGGTGGCGCACTGGCCTTCGCGGCTGGGCGGCAAGGACGCTTCGGAATTCAAGCGCATTGCCGTCGGGGAGCAGATGCGCCGCATTGCGGATTCCGTGCTGAAGATCAACCCGGCGACCAAGGTCGTAGCCATGGGCGACTTCAACGACGATCCTACGGACGAGAGCATTGCCGAGGGTTTGGGTGCCAAAGCCAAGATGAAGGATCTCAAGCCGGGCGATTTTTACAATCCCTTTGCCGATATGCTCAAGGCGGGACTCGGAACGCTGGCTTACGGCGACGCATGGAATCTCTTCGACAATATCGTGGTCACGGAGAATCTGGCTACGGGTTCCGAAGGCAGACTTCGTTTGCAGAAGGCTCCCGGATCGAAGTTCTACGGCAATATCTTCAAGCGGTACTACATGCTGCAGAAAGAGGGACAGTATAAGGGATATCCCCTGCGTACGTACGTGGGAAATAACTTTCAGGGCGGTTACAGCGACCACTTCCCGGTGTATATCTATTTTGCCAAATAAATTACTTACATAGTCTATGAAAATCAAGAGTCTACTAATTTTAGTGCTGTCGCTTGTGACGCTGACCGCCTTTGGACAGGACGGCGGCATCAAGGGCAGGGTCGTTTCGCGTGCGGGACGCATTGCACTCGGCGACGTGAAGATTACGATGACGCCGGGCGGTACGACAACGGTTTCGGATGCGCAGGGTAACTTCGTTTTCGAAAATATTCCTGCGGGCGAATATTCGCTGCAGTTCGAAACTCCCGAATTCGAGACTTCGAATATCGCCGTACGTGTCGGTTCGCAGATGCGCGACATCAATGCGGTGATCCTCGTGCCCGATACGCAGCGTCAGATGATCGACGACGCGGTCTTCGCGGAGTTCGACACCGAAACCACCGACGACGCGCAGGCTTTGCCCACGTCGCTCTCGGCTTCGAAAGACCTTTTCAATAATATCGCGTCCTACAAGTTCAGCGAAATGCGTTTCAACGTCCGCGGTTACGATTCGCAGTATCAGGACGTGTATATGAACGGCATTCAGCTCAACGACGCCATGACGGGCTATACGCCGTGGTCGTTGTGGAGCGGTCTGAACGACGCTACCCGCAATCAGGAAGTTACGTCGGGCATCGTGGCGTCGGACGCCGGTCTGGGCGGCATCGGCGGTACGACCAATATCGTGACGAGTCCTTCGCAGATGCGTCAAGGCCTACGTGCGAGCCTCGTAAACGGCAACTCGATGTACCGTTTCCGCGCGATGGTCACCTATGCTTCGGGGCATCAGGACAACGGCTGGTCGTATGCCTTTTCGGTTTCGACCCGTCAGGGCGGCAACTCCTATGTCAATGGCGTCTATTACAACGCTTTCGGTTATTTCGCCGCTGTCGAGAAGCAGTTCGGCCAGCGTCATCGTCTGGCGCTGACCCTGCTGGGCGCTCCTACCGAACGCGGTGCGCAGCAGGCGGCGACGCAGGAAGCTTACGATCTGGTCGGCAATAACTATTACAACCCCAACTGGGGCTGGCAGGACGGCAAGAAACGTAACGCCCGTGTACGCAACAACCACGAACCCGTCGTGATGCTGAACTATACGTTCGACATTTCGGACCGCTCGAAACTCGATCTGGCCACCTCGCTGCGCTTCGGCATGAACGGTTACTCGGCGCTGACGTGGCAGAACGGTCCCGACCCGCGTCCGGACTATTACCGTTATCTGCCGAGCTACTTCGCGCTCGACAAGAATATGCTGGGGGCGGCTTGGCAGCAGGTTTACTGGCAGGCCAACTACCAGAATATCCGCCATTTCGACTGGGATAAGATGTATCAGACGAACTATATCCAGAACGATCCGGTCGATGAGGCGCAGTACGGTCCGGGCCGTCGTTCTAACTATATGGTCGAAGAGCGTCACACCGATCAGCTGGACTGGAATCTGGTTGCCAACTTCTCGCATATCTTCCGCAATAACTCCAAAATCTACGGAGGCCTTTCGCTGCGCCGGAACCGTACGGAGTACTATTCGGAGGTCAAAGACCTGCTTGGCGGCGACTATTGGGCCGACATCGACAAATTCGCCGAGCGCGACTTCGGTTCGAACGCCATCGCATATCAGAACAACCTCGACTATTACTATCGCCACGGTCATGCGCACGCAGCCAAAGTCGGCGACAAATACGGCTATGACTACTATGCGCACGTCCTCCGGACGAAGGCATGGGCTGCCTATAATTTCAATGTCGGCGGTCTGGGCGTAACCGTCGGCGGAGAAGTGGGATATGCTTCGCAATGGCGCGAGGGTCTTTGGCGCAAAGGCTTGTTCCCCGACAATTCGAAGGGCGATTCCAAGAAACTCGACTACCTGACCTACAAGGCCAAAGGCAACTTCAGCTACCGCTTCTCCGCGGCTCATACCGTCGAAGCGAATGTCGTTTACCTGCAGGACGCCCCCGAATTCCAAGCTTCGTTCGTGTCGCCCCGTACGCGCAACACCACGACTCCGGGGCTTTCCGCCGAACGTGTCTTCGGTGTGGATGCGTCGTATAACCTGCGTGTCGGCGACCTGAAAGCGCGCGTTTCCGGTTACTATACCCGCATTTACGATCAGTCGAAAGTGATTTCGTACTACGACGACGTGGCCGCGACCTTCACGAACTTCGCCATGAGCGGCATCGACAAGCTCCACTTCGGTCTCGAAGCGGCCGTTTCGATTCCCCTGTACCGCAGCCTTGCCCTGAACGGAGCCGTGAGCTGGGGCCAGTACACCTACGATTCGAATCCCTATTACCTGCAGACGCAGGACAACAGCGGCGATATCGTCTCCGACGGCTATGTGTACTGGAAGAACTTCCGCGTCGAGAGCACCCCGCAGCTGGCCGCCAATGTCGGTCTTTCATACCGCAGCAACAACAACATCTTCCTGTCGGCCGATTTCAACTATTACAACAACATGTATCTGTCGATGAGCCCGATCTATCGCACCGATGCGGTGATTACCACCGGCATGACCGCCGAGGACATCGCTCACCTGCGCCGTCAGGAGAAGTTCGATTCGGCTTATACGCTCAACGCCAGCATCGGCAAGAACTGGTATATCCACCGCCAGTATACGCTGGGCTTCAGCCTCGAAGTCAAGAATATCCTGAACAATCAGGACATCCGCACCGGCGGTTACGAGCAGACCCGTCTGACGAAAAACACCGAGACGACGGTGACTACCTATCAGGCCTTCGACTCGAAGTATTTCTACATGTTCGGTACGACCTATTACCTCAATCTCTACTTCCGTTTCTGACGGCTAACGAATAAAACACGAATATTATGAACAAAGTATCTAAACTGTTTCTGATCGCCGCGGCAGGGCTGTTCTTCGTTGGCTGTTACAACGATTACAGGAACCCGAAGGCGGCCAAGATATATACCCGCGCCGATTTCGAGAAAGAGGGGCTGGAATATATATCGATCAAGGACCTGAAGGCGCAGTTCAAAGCCGAGAATCCCGGCATGAACGACGGGACGGTCGCTTCGTGGACGGTGGATGAGCCGATTTTCACCTCCGGCAAGGTCATCTCCACCGACCGTTACGGCAATGTCTATAAATCGGTCTACCTCTACGATGCGGAGTCCGAATCGGCGATCGAGCTTAAGCTCAATACGGGCAACTACCTTTTCCACCCCGCGGGACAGATCGTTTTCGTCAAACTGCAGGGGCTGGTGCTCGGCAACTACCGCGGTATGACCAGCATCGGTACGACCTCCTCCAACGCCAGCTATTCGAATGACAACATCGAGAGCAAGATCATGCAGGACGAGCACATTTTCTCCGGCGAACAGCAGCAGATGCTGAAGTCGGATACGCTGGTCGTTACCAAGGATAACTACAAGACGGCGATTTCGGATGCCGATCTGGGCCGTCTGGTGCGTTTCGAAGGGCTGGAAAGCAAGTTCGGCACGGCGCCGTGGGGATACAAGAATACCTTCCCCAACTATTTTGCGAATTCGACGTCGTACGACGTGAACTCTCCCGGCTGGTCGGACATCAACGAGTGGGCGACTTGGGCTACGAAACGCAGGCTGGAAGGCGCTAATGCGGAGACCTATTTCTACGGCTCGGCATGGTTTACCTACGACGCGGCGGCGACCGGCTCCGGTACCAATGCGGCTCCGGGCAACTACGTGGTGCGTACGAGCGGTTACAGCCAGTTCCGCGACAACAAGATTCCCGAAGACGGCTGGGTGGTGAACCTTACGGCGATCTACACCAAGTTCACGAACGGTTGGGGTAATTATGGGACCTATCAGCTGACGCTGAATACGGACAGGGACGTTACCGTCGTCGAGAAGTAGCGGATCCGACC
>ULUA01058206.1_pt1 | contig 14852 bp, 9 predicted proteins | sample 1958081 | NCBI WGS metagenome assembly ULUA01 (sample SAMEA4835748, study PRJEB28245) | human gut metagenome | biome: gut microbiome; material: fecal sample | place: Denmark | collected 2008
ATGTGGTTATGCCAAATCAGCTTGGAATTGATGCATTTGATCTGGATGATGCATTTACCATGCAGGAAAATCATATGTGTTCCGCAGATATGCGGGAGTTTATTTCGGATCATCACCTGAATCTTTCCATGGATGGCACTCTGAATCCGCGCGAAGCTTTTGGCAGCCATGACGATGCAGATCATGTGTACAATACACCGCGTGCGTGGTATATGCTGCGCTGCCTGAATCCACACACATACAACTGGGATGGACCGGATGCGGATTTTACACCGGAGTCCGATGATCTGCCATGGACGCTGGTACCGGAGCGCAAGATTACGGTGGAAGATGTGAAATATGTGCTTTCCTCGCATTATCAGGGGACGCCATACGATCCATATGGAGCGTATGGAGATCCGGGGCAGCGTGGCATGTATCGTTCCATCGGTATCAACCGCAATGATTTTGTTGGTCTTGTGCATATCCGCCCGGAGCATGGAGAGGATGCCAATGTACTGGAGTGGGTTGCATATGGCTCCAATGCTTTTAATGCTATGGTGCCGTTTTATGCGCAGGTGGAGGAAACTCCGGAATATGTGGCAAATACGACAGCAGAAGTTTCTACGGATAATTTTTACTGGGTAAGCCGGATGATTGGTGCGATGGCAGATGCCTCTTATAAGAAATCGGTGTTCCATGTCGAGCGGTATCAGGAGAAAGTGCTGTCTAAAGGACATGAGCTTATCAATCATTATGATAAGCTGCTGGAAAAAGAAACCGACGCAGGAAAGCGCATGGCACTTAAGACAGAAGCAAACAATGCGGTGGCAGATATGGTAAAAAAAGAAGCTGCCGATACACTTGATAAAGTTCTGTTTGAACTGTGTGGACAGATGAAGAATGCATTTGCCCGTTCCGATGCTTAACGCATCAGTTTCCGCCGCAGAAGCAGATACGCCGTGATCATAACCGTACCGGTCAGTACCCAGGAGATCGGATAGATAATCATAACAACCCAGAATTCATGTACGGCACGGCAGACGGTGTTGATCCAGATAAGGCGCAGCACACAGGAGCCGACCACGGTGATCAGAGCCGGTGTCAGGGAATGGCCAAAGCCACGCATGGCACCGCCGCTGATCTCGTAAGTGGAGGTCAGAAGTTCCAGTGTGGTGACGATCAGAAGGCGCTGTACGGCAAAAGTCAGGACATTCGGATCGGTCGTGTACAGGCGAAGGAAAAAGTCCCGGCCAAGTACAAAAACACCGGATAACAGGCCGCAGAATATCACGGAAAAAATCATGCAGAGACGGTATACTTTTTTGCACCGCTGAAAATCTCCGGCACCGTAATTCTGGCTCGTAAAAGTAACGGTAGTCTGGGCAAATGCGTTTACCATAAAATACGCAAAAAATTCAAAGTTCAGTGCAGCTGCAGAGCCTGCGATAGCGTTTGATCCAAAACTGTTAATCATGCTCTGGATGCAGACGTTGGCAAGGGAAAAGACCATGCCCTGCAGGCCGGCAGGAACGCCAATGATCAGGATTTTTTTCAGTTCGCCCCAGTCAATGGACAAGCCACAGAGTCTGACACGGATTGGTTCCTGTTCATGCAGTAAAATATAAAACAGAATACCGGAACTTACAATATTAGAAACAACGGTGGCAATTGCGACACCGGATACTCCCAGATGAAATACAATGACAAGAATCAGGTTCAGTCCGGTATTGATGATTCCGGCGGCAATCAGGGCATACAGTGGGCGGCGGCTGTCACCGATGCTGCGCAGGATTGAGGAACTAAAATCATAAAGCATGATAAATGGCATGCCGAGAAAATAGATCCGCAGATATAAAACTGCCAGATTGATAACATCTTTTGGAGTTCCCATCAGTGTCAGTACCGGTCTGGCAATGAACTGCCCCAGTACAAGCACGAAAATGCCGCTGCATAAAGCGACAACGATGGCGGTGTGAATTGCCGCTTTTACATGTTCTTCGGTTTTCTGTCCGATGTAGCGGGAAATAATTACGTTGGAACCGAGCGAAATTCCGATGAACAGATTAATCATCAGTGCGATGAGCGAACTGTTGCTTCCCACGGCCGCCAATGCACGGCTGCTTGCAAAACGGCCGACCACTGCGGTATCCACAGAATTAAATAATTGCTGTAAGATGCTGCTGGCAGCCAGAGGCAGAGCAAAAATCAGTAATTTATTCCACAGTGTTCCGTGGGTCATATCAATTGTATTTTTCTGCTTTATTTTCATAGTTATAAAACCTTCTTTTTATCCTGTTTACTGGCAAACACGATTATAATCCCGGGCAAAAACAAAAGTCAATAGCCAGGCAGACGGGTTTTGACCTTTTGCATAATTGGGTATATAATCAACAAGGAGACAGGGAGAGGTATATCAAAATAAAGGTAGGGTATGAAAAAGAAAAGAAGAACGAAGAAGGTAGCGTTTTCCATTCGGAGCAAGCTGCTGTTATTGCTGTCTGCATCAATGCTGCCATTTCTGCTGATTGCAGTATATCTGTTAATTTCCATAGCTAATTACAACCAGACATATCATGAGATTGTGGATCATCTTACCATTGCAAACACCTACAATATTCAATTCAAAGAACAGATGGATGAAAGTCTTTACAAAGTCGTTGTGGGATATGTTTCGATGGACAATATTGCAAATGATGAGACGCTTAAAGACCCGTATGTGCTTATCCGGAACCTGAAGAAGAGCTGTACCGGTTTGCGGGATGTGACGAGTGATTATGAAAGCCGTATGTGGCTGGATAGTCTGCTGCGCAATGTAGATACACTTAAAAACCGTGTGGATGATATTGCAGAAAATGTCAAAAAGGGTGATCGCTACGATGAGAATATCCGGCAGCTGGATGACAATATCTATATCCTGACAGAACTGATTCAGGAGGACATTCAGTACTATATTTATTATCAGACAAATTACATGGAGGCTGTGACAAACACCTTAAACCAGCAGATCCACACATTTGTTATTGTGTTTGCTGTAGTTCTTGCGGCACTGGGGATTGTTGTCGGAGGCGCAGGTTTTTTTGTTACGTCCGGAATATTACGCCCGCTGAGACAGCTTTACAATGCGACCGGAGAGATTTCGGAGGGAAATTTTGCTGTGCGGACACACGTAAAATCGCACGATGAAGTGGCGGTGCTTGCACACGGATTTAACGATATGGCGGAAAATATACAGATTCTGGTGAATAAGGTGCGTGAGGATGAACAGAAAATGCGGAAGGCAGATTTACGTCTGCTGCAGGAGCAGATTAATCCCCATTTTCTATACAACACACTGGATACGATTGTGTGGCTGATTGAGTGTAACGAGACAGAACAGGCAACGGAAATGGTTGTTACCCTGTCTGATTTTTTCAGACTTGTACTCAGTCATGGTCAGGAATTTATCAGTATCCGCATGGAGGAACAGCATGTCAGGAGTTATTTGCAGATTCAGGAGACCCGTTATCATGATATTATGGAATATCATATTTTAATAGATCCGGAACTCTATGGCTATCAGATTCCTAAAATGACATTGCAGCCAATCGTAGAAAATGCACTGTATCATGGGATCAAATGCAAGCGCTCCAAAGGACAGATCTGTATCCGTGGAGAAAAGAAACAGGATCTGCTGATACTGACGGTGACAGATGACGGCGTGGGGATGGAGGAAGCCGATCTGCAGGATTTGCAAAAAGAGATTGAAAAGCCATGCAAACAGACGGATCGTGGCTTTGGACTCGCAAACGTCAATGAACGCCTGCACATGTATTTTGGCGCGGAATATGGGGTAAAGATTGCATCCAGACCGGGGGAAGGGACGCAGGTGACGATCGTGATTCCGGCGGTGCACAACGTAACAGGGGAGGCGATAACATGAAAAAGAAAGGCAGATGGATACCGGTCATCGGGTGTTTGATGCTGGTGCTTTTTCTGGCAGGTTGTGGAAAAACGATAGATATTCAAAGTACGGCAGAGCAGGAGATTCCCAGTCAGAATCAAATTGTGGTAGGGGTGTCACAGCTTGGCAGCGAGTCTATGTGGCGTACCGCAAATTCGGCATCCATCCAACAGGCACTGTGCAAAGAAAACGGTTATTTTTTACTGTTTAACAATGCCAGGCAAAAACAGGAAAACCAGATTAAAGCAATTCGCAGTTATATTTCGCAGCGTGTGGATTATATTGTCTTTTCACCCATTGTGGAGGATGGCTGGGAAACCGTGCTGCAGGAAGCAAAAGAGGCTGATATTCCGGTGATTGTCATGGATCGGAATGTCAGCTGTGATCCATCGCTGTATACGGCGTGGGTCGGTTCCGATTTTACGGAAGAAGGAAGAAATGCCGCGCGCTGGCTGGAGGAAGACCTGAAGGGGAAGAAATTTGATCAAAAGGAAACGGTACATATCGTGGTACTGCGAGGGACTTCCAATGCATCTGCAACGTTAGGGCGCACAAAAGGGTTTGCAGAGATTGCAAAGACGCATCCGAACTGGGAAATTCTGGATTCCGATGATGCTGATTTTACCACGGCAAAAGGCAGAGAAGTGATGGAAAAATATCTGCAGAAATATAAAGATATTGATGTGGTTGTATCGCAGAATGATGATATGACGTTTGGTGCAATCGAGGCAATTCGTGCGGCCGGAAAGACGACCGGGACGGGAGGCGATATTACGCTGATTTCTTTTGACGGAACGAGGAGTGCACTTGAAAAAGTAAAGTCCGGCGTGATCAATGTGGATATTGAATGTAATCCGTTGCAGGGAACATACATACAGGAAATTATCAACCGGCTGGAAGACGGTGAGTCGGTAGACAAAATTAATTATGTAGAAGAAAAAGTGTATACACAAAAAAATGTGCTTTCTGTTTTGGGAGACAGAGTGTATTAAAGGGGATAAAACAAATGTTAAAAGTATTTTTGGTGGAAGATGAGACCGTTATCCGTGAGGGGCTGCGGGACCGGATTCCTTGGGAACAGTATGGGTATCGGTTTGTCGGGGAGGCAGCAGACGGTGAAGTTGCACTGCCGCTGATTCGAAAGACACGTCCGGATGTACTGATTACCGATATTAAGATGCCGTTTATGGACGGGCTGTCACTCAGCCGGATTGTGCGGGAGGAATTCCCGAAGACAAAGATACTCATTATCAGCGGTTATGATGATTTTGAATATGCGAGAGAAGCAATTTCCATTGGCGTGGATCAGTATATCCTGAAACCGGTTACGAGAATGAGTCTGCGCAAGGTGCTGCAGGAATTAAAAGAAAAAATCGAGGCAGAGCAGGAGCAGGAAGATTTTCAGAGCAAACTGGCAAACGAAATGCACGAATATGAGCAGTTTTCCATAAGGCATTTCTTTGAGCAGGTGTTAGAAGGCGAGCTTTGTGTAACAGAAATTTATGATGAAGCTGCCAAATGGTCGCTGGATCTGTCAGCATCGTGTTACAATCTGCTGTTTTTGTACGTGCAGCAGGAAAAAGAGAATGGTTCCGAGCGGGAGATGAATACTTTTGTGCACCTGCAGGAAGAAATTCTGCAGTATTTTCTGCGTTTTCCGCAATATATCCTGTTTCGCTGGAACGTCAACTGTTATGGGGTTTTAGTCAAATGCGATGCGGAGGAAATGGAAGATTATACACAGCGGGCGATTGCACAGATCCAGATGAACTGCGAGTCACAAAACGCCAATGCAGACTGGTATGTTGTTGTGGGAACGCCTGTGGAACGGCTGTCGATGCTGAAAGAGTGTTATGATCGTGTAAATCATTATGGTGCATATCGTTTTTTGTATCCGCAAATGCATGTACTTTCGGAAGAGACATTAAAAAGTTATCTGCCGGCGCAGGATGACACGCGGATTGCGGAAGTAGATGCGACAAAAATGTCACCGGAAATTATCTCGGAATTTCTGGCAAAAGGAAGCAGCAAAGAAGTATACAACTTTGTAGAGTCTTATCTGCAGAGCATATCCGAGGTAATACATTCCGTGATATTCCGTGACTATGTTGTGCTTAATATCCGGTTTACGGCGATTGCGTTTATGGAGCGAAACGGTGTGACAAAAGAAGAATTTCTGGCGCATATCGGCAAATACGGAACCAATGTGCATGTGAAGCAGGACGAGGTATTTGAATATTTCCTGAGTATTTTACAGACGGCAATCGATCTGCGTGATGAACAGAACACCAATCTGAGCAGTAAAACGTTAAAAAAAGCACTTGCTTATATTGATGAGCATTACACGAGTGAGAATTTATCGCTGGGTACCGTTGCGTGCGAGGTACAGGTGGGTGCTAATTATTTAAGTTCTGTCTTCAGTCAGAATATGCAGAAGACATTTACCGAATATATTTCGGAAAAACGTATGGAAAAGGCAAAAAAGCTACTGAAAAGTACGGAACTTCCGACATCGGAAATTGCCGCACAGGTGGGGTACAAAGATCCTCATTATTTCAGTTTTGTATTTAAAAAGACGCAGGGGTGCAGTCCGCGTGAATACCGCAGCGGTATTTAAAGCTTCCAGGGAATTTCTGTGGAAGAGACTAAAATCCCCTGCAGCTGGTGGAGGAGAACCCCGGCGGCGCGGCTGCCAGGCGCTTCGGCCGGGGTCAGGGAGAGAAACTCTGTGTGTCCAAAGTGGCACAGGTAGCTGTGGTCAAAGGAGGCAACCGTAATCTCCGGTGGCTGTGGCAGGTCTGAGACAGCACGGCAAAGTGCATAGGCAATGGTATCATTATAACAGACAATAGCGGTGCAGGAAGAAATGAGTTTCTGCATCGCTTTTTGTATGCCATAGTCCGGATCATCGGAAAAATACCAGCATATCAGGGAATCTTCCGGAAGTGCACCTGTGTCCCGCAGGGCATGCAGCATCCCCTGGCAGCGCAAAAGTCCGGAACGCATATCCGCAGGAAAGATCGCACCGATGCGGGTATGGCCGGTGGCGAGCAGATGCCGGGTGAGCAAAATGCCACCGCCAAAGTCATCCATGGTGACGCATGGGCAATTGGTCAGTTCCGGATAGGATTCCTGTAAAAAGAGAACAGGGCATTTCTTTTTCTGCAGTTTACGGTACAGATCCAGATTCGGGTTCGTGCGCGCAGTTTTTACACCTTCCACAAGCAGGGCGCGCGGCGGCTGGTGGAGAATCTTCTGTAAAAGAGTATGTTCTGTGGAAAAGGTGTTTTCCGTGATGTGTACAGTCGTGGAAAAGCCCTGTGCCGCAAGTGTTTTTTTGATGTCATGCAAAAGCATCGGATACAAATAAGCAGAGTCACTGGAGAGCAGAAGGTCGATCCGGTCTTCTCCGCGGCTGCGTCCCGTGATATAGGACCCGCTTCCCTGCCTTTTTTCGATTAATCCCTCCTGTTCCAGAACGGACAGTGCCTGCCGCACGGTCTGGCGGCTCACTTTATAGCGCTGGCTGATGGCAGCTTCGGTTGGAAGCCGGTGAATTCCATTGGCTGTATAATCCGGTAATTGTTCGCGCAGGTGTCCTGCCAGCCATTTATATTTGATTGCCATAAAATTTTTCCTTTCTTTGGTGGAAACAGGCGTGTAATTATTTTTTTTATCAAAGAAGATTCTACCTTTTTCAAAAACAATCCACTTTTCCAGAGAAATTTATCGTTTTCACCAATAAGATTTCAGACAGAATCTCATCAGAAATTACAGAAAATACCATAAAATCAAAAGATTTTCCACCTCAAATCAAAGATCTTTCCACATAAAAATAAATTTGTATTTTTTTTAGATGATATCATACAAAATATGTATTGTAAACATATTACAAACCGTTTAAAACAGGCATAAATCGGATTGAAACAGAAAAATACGGATGGTATAGTAAATGCACAAGCAAACAAAAGATTTCATATTGGGAGGTAAAAGGGTATGAAAAAAAGAATCTTAGCAATGTTGACAGCAACAATGATGGTACTTGGACTGGCAGCCTGCGGGGCTACCGATACAAAGGGCGGAGCCGGAGATACATCAGCAGCCGGCAGTGGTTCGAGCGGAGATCTGATTAAGGTCGGAATCATTAACAATGATCCAAACGAGTCCGGATATCGTACCGCAAACGATAAAGACATGAAGAACATGTTTACAAAAGAAAACGGTTACGATGCATCATTTGCATACAGCTTAAAGAACGATGAACAGATTACAGCAGCACAGAAATTCATTCAGGATGGTGTGGATTACTTACTTCTTTCCGCAGCAGACACATCCGGATGGGATTCCGTATTAAAGGATGCACAGGATGCAGGAACACAGGTAATTCTTTTTGACCGTGTTATCGATGCAGATGAAAGCCTGTATGCAGCATCAATCGTATCTGATATGGATAAAGAAGGACAGACTGCATGTGACTGGTTAAAGGCACAGAATCTTGATGAGTATAACATCATTCACATTCAGGGTGTTATGGGATCTGCAGCACAGAAAGGAAGATCCGGAGCATTAACAGATACAGCAGCAGCTGAAGGATGGAACATTGTAAATGAGCAGACTGCAGAGTGGAATGCAGAAAAAGCACAGCAGATCGTACAGTCCGTTATCGACAGTGGAGAGAAATTCAACGTTATCTATGCAGAGAACGATGATATGGCAAAGGGTGCTGTTGCCGCTCTTGACAAAGCAAATATTTCTCACGGTGTTGGCAAAGACGTTGTCGTTATGGGATTTGACTGCAACAAGTGGGCATTACAGGAACTGTTAGATCAGAACTGGAACTATGATGGACAGTGTAATCCATTCCAGGCTTCTTACATTGCCGATGTTATCCAGAAATTACAGAACAACGAGGAAATCACAGAGAAGACCATCATCATGGATGAGAAAGGTTTTGATGCAACAACCATCACAGAGGATGATGTAAATAAATACGGTATCTAAACAAAACAGGAAACATTTGGCGCGGCGCCGCGTATGAGGAAAACGTAGCGCCGCGTTTTCTAACCAAAAAAGCAAGGGGTGAATAAGCTGGTGAAAGAAAATGTTGTATTACAAATGAAAAATATCCACAAAAACTTTACAGGGGTAAAGGCATTGCAGGCGGTTGATTTCTCCCTGCGTGAAGGAGAAATTCACGCGCTGATGGGTGAAAACGGCGCGGGAAAATCTACATTGATTAAGGTGCTGACCGGCGTATATGAAAAAGATGAGGGAGAAATTTTCCTCAAAGGAAACGACAAAGCAGTGGCAATTCATTCGCCGCAGGATGCACAGAATCTTGGAATCAGTACCGTGTATCAGGAAATTACGCTTTGCCCGAATCTGTCGGTAGCAGAAAACATGTTTATCGGACGAACAAAAGGAAGAATGCAGAACTGGAAAAAAATGAACGCCGATGCAGACAGAATTCTGCAATCACTCGATATTCCGGCAAAAGCAACACAGCAGCTGGCAAACTGTTCCATTGCAATCCAGCAGATGGTAGCCATTGCCAGGGCTGTAGACATGGATTGTAAGGTGCTTATCCTTGACGAGCCGACGTCTTCTCTTGACGATAAAGAAGTGCAGAAGCTGTTTGGGTTAATGAAAGACTTAAGAGCCAGAGGTGTAGGAATCATCTTTGTTACACACTTTCTGGATCAGGTATATGAGGTATGTGACCGTATCACCGTGCTGCGGGACGGCAAACTGGTGGGAGAATACGAGATTGAAAAACTTCCACGTGTGCAGCTTGTTGCAAAGATGCTGGGCAAAGAGCTGGACGATGAGGCGCAGATCAAAGATGAGACGCAGGTATATCATGCGGATGAAAATGTTCCACCGGTATTTGAAGTGGAACAGTTACAGAGTAACGCAGGCATCAAACCATTTGATTTCTATATAAGAAAAGGAGAAGTCAATGGATTTACCGGTCTGCTGGGATCTGGACGAAGTGAGTGTGTGCGTGCAATTTTTGGTGCGGACCGTATCATTGGTGGAAAGATCAAAAAGAACGGAAAAGAAATCAAAATTACAAAACCTATAGATGCTATGAAAAACGGAATTGCTTATCTGCCGGAAGACCGAAAGGTGGATGGTATCGTTGGAGACCTCTCCGTCCGCGATAATATCATTCTTGCAGCACAGGTGCTGCGCGGTTTCTTCCGTCCGTTCAGCAAAGCGCAGGCAAACAAATTTGCGGACGAATATATCAAGCTGCTGGAAATCAAGACGGCATCGGCGGATACACCGATTAAATCTCTCTCCGGTGGAAATCAGCAGAAAGTAATTCTTGCCCGCTGGCTTCTGACACATCCGGAATATCTGATCCTGGATGAGCCAACGCGAGGCATTGATATCGGAACAAAAATTGAAATTCAAAAGCTGGTGTTAAAGCTTGCATCCGAGGGTATGAGTGTGACCTTTATTTCTTCGGAAACAGATGAAATGCTGCGTACCTGCTCCCGTCTGATCGTTATGCGCGATCGCAGGAAAGTAGGCGAAATCTCAGGTGAAGACTTAACGCAGAGCAAGATTATGGATACCATTGCCGGAGGTGAAAAAAAGAATGGCTAAAACAAGAACATTACAAAAAAAGAACTTTATGGATATATTCAGCGGAAAGCAGATTCTGATTCCGATCGTGGCCCTGGTGTTGCTGGCGGTATTTAATCTGATCGCCGATCCATCGTTCTATAAAATAACACTGGACGTAAACAGCGCCGGAAATCATGTATTATCCGGTTATCTGATCACAATTTTGGACTACGGCTCAGAACTTGCCATTCTGGCAATCGGTATGACGTTAGTTACAGCAGCTTCTGGAGGACAGGATATTTCTGTTGGTGCAGGTATCGCGATTGCAGGTTCGGTTATCCTTCGTGTACTTTGCGGCACAAATTCCCGTCCGGATCATCTGCAGGCTCCAATCATTGTAGCCTTTCTCGTAAGCTGCGTGGTAGCTATGCTCTTTGGTGCATTTAATGGTATCCTCGTTGCCGGATTTAAGATTCAGCCGATGGTAGCAACCCTGATTCTTTATACTGCAGGGCGTTCCATTGCAGCATGGATCAACAATAACGAACTTCCGGTAATCAGTGATCCGTCGTTTGGATACTTTGGTGGTTTTATTCCGGGAATTCCAATTCCGACTCCGTTTTTTATTGCGGTAGCATGTATGATCGTTATGGGACTGGTTATGAAATTTACAAGCCTTGGTTTGTATACGCAGGCAGTCGGTATTAATGAGAGTTCTTCACGATTAAACGGATTAAATCCGGCATTTATCAAGTTTTTGAGCTTTGTTATTTTAGGACTTTGTGTGGCAGTGGCAGCACTGATCAAAGTAAGTCGTATTTCCACAATTAACTATTCTGTTATTGCAAAAGATATTGAGATGGATGCGATCCTTGCAGTAGCACTTGGAGGAAATTCATTAAGCGGTGGCAAATTTAATCTGCCGGCATCTATTCTGGGTGCATATGTCATTCAGTTTTTAACCACAACACTGTATAAGTTCAACGTAAAATCCGAAGCAATCTCTGCTTATAAGGCAATTGTTGTTATTATCCTAGTTGTCATCAGTGCTCCGGTGGTACGGGAAAAATTTGCATCTTTTTCACAGAAGATGAAAGTAAGAAATGCAAAGGAGGTAGGCTAATATGAAATCAAAATCCTTAAAAAAGGTATCACTTTCCGATGCCAACCTGCTTTTGACAATCACCATCGTTGTATTTTTCCTGATGTATATCGGCGCGATGATTTTTGAGGGCGGCGGATTTTTAAAACCACAGACATTTTTTAATATTTTAAACGCCAATGGCGCATTGATCATTACAGCATGCGGACTTAGTCTGGTTATGATTACCGGAAGCATTGATATTTCAGTCGGCGGTGTCGTTGCACTTGTAAGTATGTGCTGCGCGGTATATCTGGATTTCAAGGGCGGAAATGTGTTTGTATCTCTCCTGATTGCACTTGCCATTGGACTTGGATTTGGGCTGGTACAGGGATTTTTGGTAGCGTATCTGGATATTCAGCCATTTATCGTAACACTTGCAGGTATGTTCTTTGCAAGAGGTATGACTTCTATCGTACATACAGATCCGTTCAATGTACAAAATGAGGCATTTGTGAAATTGAAAGATACCCGTGTAATTGTTCCGGGAATGGGATCTGTCAACCGTATTGGCAAATATGTGAATGCATATGTGGAAATCGGTGTGATTGTGGCAATCCTGATCGTTGTGATTATGTTTGTCATGCTTCGCTGGACGAAGCTTGGCCGTTCGTTTTATGCGGTTGGAGGTAACCGCCAGAGTGCTCTTATGCTTGGAATTAACGTTAAAAAGACACGTTTTCTTGCGCATCTGCTGAGTGGGCTGCTCGCCGGTATTGCAGGCTATGTATATTTCCTGCATGTCGGTTCCGGTGCGGCAACACATGCAAGCGGAATGGAAATGAACGCGATTGCATCATCCATTATTGGTGGAACACTCCTGACCGGCGGTGTCGGAAACATCATTGGAACATTCTTCGGTGTACTCTCCCTCAGTACGATTCAGAATATTGTTTCCTCCGCCGGACTGGATCAGGCATGGTGGACAGGCATCACAATTGCAGCAATGCTTTGTCTGTTCCTGGTGATCCAAAGTGTCGTTCTTGCAAGAAAAAAGAGAAAATAGTTGAAAGGTGTATTGACAATTGTCGAATCAAGTGCTATGTTTTTTGTTAACGAAGAGTCATAGAGCAAATGCATAGAACAGAATACGATCACAATATACTTTTTTCCAGAGAGTTGTCGGGCGGTGCGAGACAACAGACAGATATGGTGACCATCCTCTGTGAGCTGTGGGCTGAATTCCGTCAGGACAGTAAGCTTCACCGGTATTCTACCGTTATCAGGAACCTTATTTCTGCAGAGGGGAGTCTGTTGAGATGAGAGTGAGTGGTCGTTTCATACGGCAAATAAAGTGGTAACGCGGAAGCATAAAATAAGCCTTCGTCTTTATATACTGATAAGAGGTATATAGAGACGGAGGTTTTTTATTGTATGTCTGAACTCTTTGTGAATCTTTAAGAAGGGAGTCGCCAAATGGCGAAAAAACAATGAATGGTTTAGTTATCGTATTAATTGCAATTGTGGTACTTGGTGCCGGCTATCTGTTATACGGACGCTGGCTTGCCAGCAAATGGGGGCTGGATCCGAAAGCAAAAACTCCGGCTTATACGCATGAAGATGGACAGGATTATGTTCCTTCCTCCAAACTGACAGTGTTTGCCCATCAGTTTTCTTCCATTGCAGGTGCGGGACCTGTCACCGGACCGATCCTGGCATCCGTATTCGGCTGGGTGCCGGTATTGTTATGGCTGCTGATCGGAGGTTTGTTTTTCGGAGCCGTGCAGGATTTCGGTGCACTGTATGCTTCCGTTAAAAATGAAGGAAAATCGATGGGAATGATCATCGAGAAATACATCGGAAGAACCGGACGGAAATTATTTATGCTGTTCTGCTGGCTGTTTACACTTCTGGTTATGGCAGCTTTTACCGATATGGTTGCCGGAACGTTTGTCGGAAAAGGTGTGGAAGGGATGACAAAGGCAACAGGCTATGCGAATTCCGCAGCAGCATCCATTTCCATGTTGTTTATCGTTGTTGCCATCATCTTTGGCCTGATTCAGAAAAAGGTCGGGAAAATGAAAGAGTGGGTTCGCGCAGTGGTTGCCATTGCCCTGTTGGTTGTCATGTTTATCATTGGTATGAAACTTCCAATGTATGCGACAAAGAGTACCTGGATCTATATTGTTATGGCATATCTGTTCCTTGCCTCTGTCATGCCGATGTGGCTGCTCATGGAGCCGCGTGATTACATGACCACTTTCATGCTGCTGGGCATGATCATTGGTGCGGTTGTCGGTGTCATTGCCGAGCATCCGACTATGAAGCTGAATGCATTTAGCGGATTTAATGTAGATGGCAGTTATCTGTTCCCTACCTTATTTGTAACGATTGCCTGTGGTGCGGTATCCGGATTCCACAGTCTGGTTTCTTCCGGAACATCATCAAAGACCATCAGTAATGAGAAAGATATGCCGATGGTCGGTTATGGTGCCATGGTGGTAGAGTCACTGCTCGGAGTCATTGCACTGGTTGTTGTTGGTGCGGTTGCCGTAAACGGAACAAAGCCGGAGGGCACTCCGTTTTCTATTTTCTCTGCTGGTGTTGCAGGATTTTTCGAAAAATTCGGTATTCCGGTACAGGTTGCTACCGTATTTATGACGATGTGTGTATCTGCACTGGCACTGACCTCTCTCGATTCTGTTGCACGGATCGGACGAATGTCGTTTCAGGAGCTGTTTTACGGGGATACTACTGACACTTCCAAGATGCCGGGCTGGCAGAAAGTTCTGACCAATAAATATTTTGCAACAATTATTACCTTATTCTTTGGTTATTTACTGACTCTTGGCGGATACAATAATATCTGGCCACTGTTTGGTTCTGCGAACCAGCTGCTTGCAGCACTTGTACTGATTGCACTTGCGGTATTCTTAAAGACAACCGGAAGAACCGGCTGGACACTTTACATACCGATGTTTGTTATGTTGGCAGTTACGTTTACCGCACTGATCCAGAAGACCATTGCACTGGTTTCCAATATTGCCGGTGGTCAGGCAACTTTTCTGGTAGACGGTCTGCAGTTTATCGTGGCTATTCTTCTGATGGTTCTCGGTGTGCTGGTTGCATTCAGCTGTCTGAAGAAACTGTTTACTGCAAAGAAGCAGGAAGCATAAGCTATTTGTTCTGTTTTCTCCATTCCCGCGGAGAAACACCATAAATATTTTTAAAAGCACGGGAAAAATGAAGCTGATTTTCGTATCCGACAGCAGA
>ULUA01051160.1_pt1 | contig 14742 bp, 28 predicted proteins | sample 1958081 | NCBI WGS metagenome assembly ULUA01 (sample SAMEA4835748, study PRJEB28245) | human gut metagenome | biome: gut microbiome; material: fecal sample | place: Denmark | collected 2008
TGCCCCTATTGAAGAAGGTTTGTTTGTTGCAGATGCAGGCGAAGGAAAAGTTGTTGTTCACAACGGCGGAAACACCCCTTTGGGCATTATGGGACAAAATGAAATTGTTGGTTGTTCAGTTGTATTGGCAGGCTTGAAAGTATATGTTCAGGCTGATGATGCTTGCACACCGACAGTTGGCGGACAGGTTCATGTGACGGCAGAAGGTAAAGTTTCGCATGAAGGCGGAACGGAAATCAATGCCGTATTTGCTGAAGGTGCATGCAAAGAAAATGGTGTGACCGACAACACAGCAACCAAAGCAACAAACCGCAAATGTGTTGCAATCAACATTCTTGCAGGTTGCTAATGGTTGAACAGGTAACAAAAGAACCTGAAGAAATAAAAGAACCCGAAGTTCAGGTTCTTGCAGAAAAGGAAGTTGTGGAAGCCCCAAAGGCAAAACAAACCCAACCTGCAAAAAAGAAAAAAGTTTTAAGAAAATTTGCTAAATTTGCGAAAGGAAAATAAGATATGACTACCGATTTAAGAACAGGCATTCTTGAAAAAGAGGAATATTTGAACAATGCCCGCATCATGTATTCACCAGTCATTTTGGCATTGCAGAACAAAGAATTTCACAATGTTGATGTTTCAAGAGTGAAGTTCAAAGAATACAATGTTGAGAAAGACTCAATTGTTGCGGAAGTATTAACTAAAGAAGCAACCGAAAAAGCCCACATCAAGGCAAGAGGTGTTGAAAAAACTTTCAACATCTTTGTAAAAGGTGCAAAATTCATCAAATCATTGGCAGATGGTGCGGTTGCAGACCTTCAAAAGGTTCACAATTCCGTTTTGCGTGATTATATGATAATCTTTGAAAAAGATGCTTTGCATGGTGACGGCGGAAACAACGGCTTGTTGAATTCACAAGACCCATATTACAAAACAAATGCAAATCATAAAATTCCCGCAGTTGATGGAAATGGCTTCAACAGAGTTCAAAACATCAATGCTTTGATGAACACTTTGAAATTGCAAGTTAAGAATTCAACAGCTTCTTCAGATGTGAAAATTTATGTTTATGGCGATGCTTTGATTTCTTTCTTGGGTTCTATTACTCAAGACAATGAAACAACAGTTCGTGACATTCTCAAAAAGGCATATCCTGAAGCAATGTTTATTGAAATTCCTTCATTGGCTATCAAAGCTGAAGATGGAAATGGATTTGTTGTTGTTTCTGATGATGCAACAACACTTCATTTGACAACCGAGCCAACCATCAAAAAGCAAGGCACAAATGAAGAAGATGAATATTATTATGCAAACTATGTGACAGGTTCTGTTCAGGTTACACCTGATTTGGAAGGTGCAATCATTAAACAGCCCATCACTTTTGCATAAGAGGTGAAGCATGGCTGATGAAATCAGAAATTATGCAAACCATGTGTTGCAAAGCATAAGTCAAGCAACATTGACAGATGAAGAAGCAACCCTTCTTCCTGAAGTCAATCAAGCCAACCTGATTTTGGAAGCCTTGGCAAAAGTTATGAACCAAAGAGGGGCAACAGGCAACGGCTTCAAGAAATTGCGAGCCTTTGCCACCCTCAACGGCATTGAAATTGGAACGAAGCAGAACAAAAGAAGTGATATTTTGATTGGCATGGTGATTGAATAATGGAGTTGAAAATTCAAAATCTTTCAAAGAAGTTGGCTTTCAAGCTTGATAAATATCAAGTTCAAGTTGGCTTGTTGGAAGATAAGAAAAGAAAACAGCCAAAATTCGGTGAATATAAAAGCTATGCAGGCAAAACACTTTTGAGGGAAGGCAAAGTTTCAACAGGGGCTTCCTTGGTTGAAGTTGCTGAATATCTTGACCGAAAATATAAGTGGTTGCGAAAGCCTTTTTTGATAAGAAACAACAAAGAAGTTGTCATGGTATTGAATGATATTGTCAAGGATATGAACGGACAGGATTTGAAACAACGCATCTTGAATGGTTTTCAAGCAGTTGTCAGAAACCCCATTTTGCGGGGTGAGTATGGCAAAAACACAACCCCATGGGCAAAGAAAAAGGGCTTCAATCAATTGTTAATGATGACAGGACAATTTTTCAAAAATGTGAAGGCGAGGTTTAAGAAATAATGTTCAGACCAAAACTTGAAGAATGCCTGAAGGGCATATTTGAACTTGAAAAAGTTATTTATGGCAACATTGGCGAAGGAAGTGAACAAAATGCCATTTATGTTTCTATTGACCAAATAAAGACAAGCCCCGCTAATGGGGAATGTTATTTCAGGGTAAGGGGAACACTTGGCATCAATGCTGAAGCGGTGAATTATAAATATGGTTATTTGAAGGAAAGATGCAGGCTTGCGGATAAAAGCTTGACAAGATATTTTGGCTTTGCTTCAAATGATAACAATGTGAATTTTTCGGTGTATGATGATTTATATGTCAAGCCAACATTGGATTTCACATTCAGGATTTCAATTCCTTGGAATCCGCCCGCGGGAAAAATAACTTTTAAAAAGATAAATTGGGTTAAAAATATTATAAACAGGATAAAAGGAAACTAAAATGAAAGATGTTCTTTTGGAATATGTGATGAAGGTTGATGCCTATGCACCAACCCCATCAGCATCAACAGCATATATCAGAAAGGTTCTTTGTGTTGTCAAGCCTTTACCTGAAGGGGCAACAGGAACAATCACAGAATGCACAACAAAATCAGAAATTCAAGCATTGACGACCGCAAATTGTCATGTGTTGTTGGAAGCGGGGCTTCCTTCTGTTTATGTTTTGCCCATGAATGATTTGAACCTTGCAGATATATTGGAAGCAACAGACAAAAAGTTCTTCACCATCTTAATTGATGGAGCATTCACAAATGATGAATTGAATGCCCTTGATGATGGGGATTTTGCGGGTGTTATTGGTTGGACAGGCACAGACAGGGAGCAAGTAAAGAATTGGGGCTATGGCAACAACAATGTCGGCTTTTATGACCTTGAAAGCAATGCTTCACAAAATATGTATTACGCATTTGGAAAATTGCTTTCCGCCAACAATTGGAAAAATCAACAATATATTGAAATGCCTTTTGGTTCGGGCATCAGTTCAATCAATCAAGCTGAATTGATGTTTGAAGACAGCATTTCTTTTGTGTTGACTTCTGAGGAATACAAAAACAGATTGGCTTTGTTTGCATCAAACCGCAGGGCAATTGTTGCCCCTTATGTTTACGAAGAATTGACATTGAAGTTGCAATCAAAAGCCCTTCAATATATTTCTTTGAACCAACCAGATTACACAGAATCGGAAGCAAGCCTTTTGGAAGATGCTTTGCAGGGTGTTGTTGATGGTTATGTTAAACAGGGTATTTTGGCACATGGGAAAATTGTTGTAAGCTTGACAGATGAACAATTTGTTGTTCAAGCTTCAATCAATATTCCTGAACCCAAAGCCTTATGGCGAATTCGTGCAACAATGAAGCAGGGGGAAATATAAGATGTTTCAGATTTGGAATTGTGACGGCGGTTTCACTTATAATGGGGTGAACTATAAATTTAAGGATTTGAATTCGGTTGCTTATACATACAGCCAAAAAAATCACTTGATAAGAGGTGCAAACGCAACAAATAAAATGGGAATTTTGAGCCAAGAAGGCGGAAAAACCCCTGATTTTGCAGAATATGAAGTTCAAGACTGTTCAAAGGCAATTTATACATTGTTGCTTCAGTTGTTTGAGGAAAGACAAAGAATTGATGCTTTCTTCATAGATAGAAGAACAGGTGAATATGTAATCTTCAAAGATGCTATAATCAGAGATAAACCAAGACAAGCAAATGTTGCTGAAGATGATACAAGCCATTCTTTCATGTTTGCGGTTGAAAGTTTCAATGTTACGGAAAAAGTGATTGAAGATGAACAATAAAATCACAAAAGATGACCTGAAGGGGCTGAAAAGCCCCGCAGGCTTCCAAGTTCTCTATACTCTTTTGATTGGCTTTTATTCAGTCCCCGCATTCGGTGCAACAACTTCATTTGATGAGTTTGTGAAGGATTTTGAAAAGATGCCAAGGGAAGACCGCAGAAACATTCTTGCAAAGGCTATTTGTATTACCCCGCTAAATGAAAGCGAATATATGAATGTTTTGTGCTTTGCTAAAGATGCAAATGGCATTCCCTATTCAAAAGAAAATGTGGAAAACTTGGAATATTCAGAAATCATGGAAATTGTTGTTGATGTTTGCTTGGCTTATTCTGATTGTAAGGTTTTTTTTTGAATAATGACCAAATAAAGAAATTGGGCAAATTTTCAGTTGACCTTTTCCAACAAGCGAATGTATTGTTGAAAACAAGAAGTGATTTCACCTTTGAAGAACTTTTGAACACAGCATTTTTGGAAGCATACAATGGCAGACAGTTATATTCTAAATGTAAAGCCGACAATTTCGGCAAGTGATGGAAGAAAGCTTGAAAAAGATTTGAATGGCAGGTTCGCAAGAGTTGCAAAGAAATTTGGCGGAGCTTTGCGGACAGTTGGTTCAAAATTAAGAAGTTTTATCGCAGGTGCGACAGTTGGGGGGATTGGTTTGTTGATGGCAAACCCCATCAAAGAACTAAATTCAACCCTTGATGATACCCTAAGAAAATATGATGACATCAGCTCAAGGGCAAAGGTTTTGGGTGTTTCTTCAGGACAACTTTATCAGGCAACAGCAATTGCAAAAAGTGCAGGGATTGAAGAACAGGACTTCAGGGCAATGTTGACAGCGTATGCAGTTAAGGTTGGTGAAGCAAAGGCGGGCAAAGATGAGATGTTGTTGGAATTTGTAAATGAAGATTTGTTGACAGGCTTTTTCAAAATGGTTCAAAGCCTTCAAGCTTTGAAACCTGAACAAAGGGCATATTTCGGGGCAAAAATCCTTGGTGAAGATGATGTTTCCAAATTGGCAGAGTTAATCAATACTGATGTTCAAGAAAGACACAGGGAACTTTTCGGAAACACCACAGCGGAGCAAACCACAAGAGCAATTGAACAGCTTGCAGGTACAGAAGGCAAGCAATCAATTATGCGTGGAAGGCTTGAAGTTGAAAATCTTTTGGCAAAATCTCAAAACATAACAAAAGAAACAATAAGATTGCAAAATGAACTTGAAAGAAAACAACAAGAAATTGAAAATAAAAATCTTTCAAATTATGAAGCATTTTTGAAGCTTCAGTTAGTTACAGAAGAAAGCAAAAATATTTTGGCGAATATTCAAACCACAATTTCACCGCAAGTTGTAAAAGGTGTTAATTTGTTGGAAAAATCATATAATTGGTTGCAGAACTCAAAATTCGGCAAATGGGCAGGGGGGGTTTTCAAATAATGTTAGGCGGAACAGCACCAGTTTTGGTTTTCAATTTTGCAAGCATCAGTTCAGCTTCTGTTTTGAACAAGTTGGGCTTCAATATTGGCGAAGACAGTATATTCAATTTTGATATTCCTATTGTGTCAGCACCTATTTATTTAGATGAAAAATTGACAGGAATTCTTGTTGACGACCATGAAAGAACAATCAATATTGAATTTGAAACTGATGGATTGGGCGGGAACTATGAAAGGGAAATTTCTTCCGATGTAAAGGTGACCTTGCTTGCAAAGTCAGACAATATTGCATTTCAATGTTTCCTTGCTTTGTTTGAACAGATATTGAAAAGAATTCCATCACAATCATATAAGATTTATTTTTATTATGACGATGTATTCATGACAAACGCATCTTTGAAGGATTTTGCAGTCACAACAAGAGAAAACACCGACACAAGGATTGTGACCTTTACATTGACCAACAGAAGCGAAAAATCAAAGGCGGTTCAATCAGTATTAAAAAAAGTCGGTGACAGCTTGAAGGACTTTTTGAAATGACAGTAAATTGGTATAATATAGGCAACAAAGCCGAATTTGAAGCAAAGGGGATTCCACAGGAAGCCTTCACAAAAGAGTTGGAAGACTTGGGACAACAAGAAATTGTGTTTCTTAAAGGCTTTGATTTTTCGGTGATATTTATGGGGGAAATGTTGACACCTTCTTTGAATGGGCGAAACCCTTATGACAAAGGGAAGGTTGCTTGCTATGTTGACCCCGAAACTTCAGATGTTTGGGTTGGGCATGAAACTAATATGTGAAAACGGATTTTATAAGTTCTTTCCCGAATTTGTTGGGGAAGTTAAACTTTGGGAAAACAAAAACGGCATCAAACTTTATAAGATGCGGGACTTTTGGACATTCCAAAGCCTTGCAGAATTTCCAAATTATTCATTTGCAGGGCAGTTTGTTTTTGGTATTATTCCCGCCCTTGTGAACTATGCGGGAAGCCCTGAAGAAGTTTTGGCAAAAAATCAATTGACATATAATGTGAAACTTGGAACAATAACACCAAGGGCATTGGTTGTTCTGCAAAGGTTGAACTATGCAAATGGGGCATATTTGACCTTCCCGAATATTCCCCAAGCCTTTGCCCTTGACAAAGACTCACAGAGGGTTTCAGGATTTGAAGCATTTGTTGATGTAAGATTGAACACATACAAAGTTGAAAGGTTCATCTATGAAAATATTTGAAGCAAAAAGAACAGCGGGAGTGATAACAGCAGACGGCGGGGCGGTGATTGATTGTCCAGTTTTGGGTGAAGGCGGGGACAGCGAAGGGTTTATTGTCATGGCTGAAGATGAACTTGTTTACATACCAAAAAGAAGCCCTGATTTGTCCACAACTTTGCAATTTTTATCCACAACATTATCCACAATTGCAACAGGTATTTTTCAAAAAAACCTTGGGGGGGATATTACAACACAAACATTTGCAACAGAATTGGCAGACATAAAAAAACAGGTTGACGAATTGCGGGGAAAATTAAAATGATTGATGTATATGTTGAAAATGGAAATTTCAATGCGGGTGACACAATTGTTTTCAAAGCCAAAAACATTTTGGAAACACAGGAAGGTTCTTTGAGTTATGCCCCCGAATTGGGAATTGATTTGAAAAGATTTCTTGACCCTGATGTGAAAATACAAAACCGAACCTTTGAAGCATACAGCATTCAAAAGTTAGGTGAACAAGGGGTGAACCCCATTGAATTGATAGTGAACAAAGAAACTTTCCGCCAAGTGTTTGATTATACTGTTGCGGAAGCAGAAACGGAAGGATTGATTGCAAAATGACCTATACAGTGACAAACGGATATTCGCCAAGAAGTTATGAAACCATTTTGACCGAATGCGTGCATGTTGTAAATGAACAGTTCGGGACAAGCTACACAAACCAAAGCTTCACAGGCACAAACCTTTGGAAATATTTATATGCTACAATCCAAGGTTTGATGACAGTTGAAAACAACATTGCAGAACTTGGGGTAAAGCTTCAAGACTATATTAGAACCCAAAATGAGGAACTAATTATTCCGACAAGTTCGGAAAACGGCTTCACCGCATTATTGGAAAGGGAAATGGGACTGATTGCATCATTCAAGCCAACAGAAAGTTCAGCCGATGCAGGGCAAATTTATTTGGCAATTGATATTGACAACACCGCAGAAGATTATGCCGAAAAGAAGCAACAAATTTTCAATCTTATGGCGGAACATTTGGGGGCGGGCTTATTCTATAACGGAACGGAGCAAGGGACAGTCACCGAGTTGAATGGGCAATCCTTCAACTATGCTTTTGACCTTCCGACAGAAACAAATTTGAAGGTGAAAATCCAAGTGAGGGTTTCAGAAAATACAAACCTATTTGTTGAAACCACAAACAAAATCAAAGAAAAATTCTTGGCTAATTTTGCAAAGGCATACCGCCTTGGATATGACTTTGAACCGCAAGTCTATTTATGCAAAGATGATTTGCCGTTTGCTTCAGAAATAAAGGTGACATATCAATCAAATGGCAGTTATTCAGGGGAAGTTCTGAATTCAGCCTATGATGAAAAAATAATAATCACAGAAAACAATGTTGAAGTTGAGGTGATTTCATGACCGAGTTTGTGGACAGAAGCACAGGGGAAATGACCTTTTGGACAATCTTTGAAAGGTTGGCTTCCCAAGTGCAAAGCGACATTGAACAATATTATTTGACAGCATACAAAAGCCCTGAATTGGGCAGAATATTGTATGAAGAACAATTGATGCCGATATATAAGACATTGGAAAAATCATTGTTCATAAAGGCTTTTTCAGAGATTTTGGAAGGCGAAAAAATCCTTGGTTCAGTTCGTGGATATTTGAAAATCTTATATGCTATATTTGGCAGAGATGCACAGATAACATTCACAAACCAACCTTTGCATTTGAAAATTGATATTGTTGCACCTGTTCAAAGAAAGTATTTTTGGAAAGCAAAAAGAGGGCAACACATTGTCACCAAAGACGGCAAGGCAATTGTTTTCAAGCAACTATTGGCGGAAGTGACCGACAGGGAATTGTTGCAAATTCTCAAAGCAACGACAAAGGCGGGAACTTTTGTTGAATTTACACTAAACAAAGAAGGGGAAATATAAAATGGCGACAGAAGAAATTGAGATTTCAAAACTTGAGTTCACAGAAGAACTTGCAAGCGATAATTTGATACCCGTTGAAAGTGCAACAGACACAAAAGCAACATCACTTCAAATTTTGAAAAATTGGTTGTCTAGTTTTTTTGTTGGAATAACCAATGCTCAAACCATTACCGGACAGAAGAATTTTACAAGCAATATTGAATCTCATAAAAACGGTGTGGCTCTTGCAATAAAAAATCCTAACTTAACTTTTGGTGAAGTACCATCAACAGAATGTTATAACAGTATAACATTTGGGGACAAAAGTGGTAATACTACAGGAATTTTAGACCACGCAAATGCCGTAAATGGCAATGATTATAATAGATGGTTATTAAGATATTCGGTTAATGGAAATCTAGTGCAAAGAGGTATTGAAAACCTAAAAACAGCATCAGATAATAAGACAACGTTAAAATTTACAACTGATTATATGGATTTTTCATATCCTTACATTAACAACAGTTCTATGAAAGTCAGAAATCCAGCCACAAGCTTTGCTGAAAACAAAACAGGACAATGTTATATTAACTTTTGGACAGGTGATAATCTACAAACTGGATTTATTAACAGCTTTATTCAGAATGGATACTCAACAACAAATATTACAGCTTGCTATCCTAAAAATGACGGTACAAGCAATGTTTATGGGAGTGGTTTGACTGTTAGATGTAATCCTGATGGTAAAGGTTATGCTTATTTAGATTATGCTCCTGATGCCGGAGCTAACAATAATCATATTCCAACAACTTCTTGGGTTAGAAATAAAGTATTCCCCGATTATAGTGCTGGAATTGCAATCAGTTCAAAAACAACAGCTCCGTCAGATGGTTTAATTGTTCTTTCTGAAAAAACCCAAAGCGGTTTTCTTTACGGCTCATTTACAGTAAATTCAGTGAAAGTATGTAAGTGGAGTACATTAGATGGTGCACGTTCTAATCAAACTTTTGTAGTTCAAAAAGGCGATTTAATAGAATTTACAAATGCAACCGCAAATTTATTTCCATTATCATAGGAGATTAATAAAATGATACAAGAAGATATTAATGACAGCTATTTTGAAGAAACTGTTTATGAGGTTGAAGAACAAGCACCAGAAATGCCAGAAGAAACACCTCAACTAGACCCTAATGAGATTATTTCAGAAGATTTTGGGGTTATTTGCAAACAGAATGGTGAAGTCACTGCTTATGGTTTTTGGGCAGGTACTCGTGCGAACAATCAAAGAATTGAAGAATGGGCAGAGTATGGTTATGAAAAGACCAGTGATAAGTATGTACAAGGATATGACGGCAAGTGGTATGTTGAAGGACAAGAGCCTGAAAAACCCGCACCGACAAATGAAGAAATCAGTCAACAAAGACAAAATGCCTATATTGAACGCACAGACCCATTGACCTTGCGAAAATTAAGAAAGCAGGCGTTGGGTGAATGGACAACAGAAGATGAAAAAGAATATGTTGCCCAAATTCAGGCTATTTCAACACAGATTGCATCAGAATTTCCATATAATAGTGAAGAACCTGTTTTGAGGGCATAGAAAATGGAATCGGGAAGGAATATTTCAGGCGGAAACGGCGGGCATTCAAGCGGTGGTTCGCAAAAAGTCGGCAATGTGAATGTTCAAATTGGCGATAAAGAAGGCATCTATGCAGGAAGTGCAAGCAACATGGCAAGGTTGTTTATTCTTTGCAATGTGATTTGGGCTATTTTGTTTGGATTGTTTGCTTATGCCAAAGGGGTTGAAACAGGCAACCTTGAAACAAGGGTTGAATTTTTGGAAAGACTGCATAAATGAAATATCAAGAAGGGCTGAAATCAACAAAGGACTTCTTGAAAACTACACCTGAACCGCAAATGCGGGACTTATGCAATAAAGCAGGCTTGACCGAAAAGGAAACAGAAATGATTGTTCAAAAATGACAAGGACTATTCGGGCAAGTATTCAAAAGAAAAATGGTATGCCAAAAAAAGAGCTTGATTTTGTGAAAATTCTGTTCATATAATGAAGGGGAAATATTAAGACATGAAAGGGGCTTGGAAACTGATGAATGGTGACACATTAAACACAACTTTTGCAAGTTTATTTGCAACCGCTTGTTCATTTATTATTGCCCATTTGCCTGAAATCCAAGCCTTTATCACTTTTTCATTGACTGTTGCTTTTTTGATTTACAAGATAAGAGAAGCGAAAGCAAAAGCAATTGAAGCAGAAGAACATCAAATGAAGGAGTATCAAAGACATGAAAATTCTGATTGATTTGTTTTCATCATTTCTTTGGCGGGTTCGTGGTGGTTTGAAAATAAGAGGGAAAAAGCTTCCTATGAACAAAATTTGGTTTGCCCTATATGTAGGGCTTTTATGTTTTTTAAGGGGTAAAGGTTTTGAATGTTCAATAAATGCCACAATTTCATCTTTTGTTGCTTATCAATTAAATAGTTGGGGTGTTTATATAGGAAGATTGCTTGAAGGCGGAAAGATAGACCCAGAAACAGACAAAGAAAACCCGCTTGTTGATGAATTGATTTTGCCTTTGTATGTTACAATAAAGGGACAAAGATTTTATTTATACCAGTTTCCCAAATTATATGGATTTATTGGAACGACAATCACAGGATTGATGATTACATATTTGATTGGTTTGGGAATAGGTGACTTTTGGTTTGGTTTTGTTGGTGCAGGAATGGGGCTTTGTTATTTATTGGGAAGCCTTCTTGAAAAAATTATTCCATTAGGCAAAGGCGGTTGGAATTGGGGCGAATGGATATTTGGTTTTTATTTAGGTGTATTTTTGGGGTTGTGGATATGACAAAAGAACATGACATTGATATTCTTGCCCGCACCATCTATGGCGAAGCAAGAGGAGAAAAGACAGCAGGCAAAAAGGCGGTTGCTTGTGTTATTATGAACCGCTACAAAGCGAAAAAATGGTTTTCAGGAAAAACGATTGCGGAAACATGCCAAAAGCCTTGGCAATTTTCTTGTTGGAATAAGAACGACCCAAACCGCCAAAAGATTGAAAACGCATCAGCGGTTGAATTGGGCGAATGTTTGACAATTGCAGAAGATTTTGTGAATGGCAAAGAAAAAGACTTTCTTTGTGGTGCTTGTCATTATCACACATTAAATGTGAAGCCGAATTGGGCAGAAGGCAAGAAAGCCGATTTTCTGATTGGGCATCATGTTTTTTATATAGGTATTGAATAATGAAAAAGACATTGGCAAGGATTGCCCCTTGGATTATATGTTGGGCGATGGGACTTATAACATATTACATGGCGGAAAATACAGACAAGGGATTTTCTGCATTGATTGCAGTTGTGGAATTGTTCAGATGAAAGATTGGGTGAAAAGTTTATTGTTTTTTATTTTGTGGACTTGCTTATCATTTTGGGGCGGTTATGTAGGGGGCAAAAATTCGGCACAGAAAGCAGAATTGCAAAAAGATGTTCAATTATACCAAAAAAGAGAAAACATCACCACAGAACAGGAAAAAACAGCCGAAAAAATAAAAATTGTTTACAGGGAATTGAAAAGTGATGAAAAAGATTGTGATTTTGTTCTTGATTTTGATGTTTCAAAGTGCTTGCCAAAGTAAACCATTGAACTGTTGCCCGATAGTTTCAGGAAGGATTGTAGAGCCAAAGCAGGTGCGGGATTATATAGCAAATGACAAAATCTTTCAATCATACCTTGACAAGTGCAAATGCAATTGATATTATGTTGACAATTGAAGATGATTTTTTCATTTTGACTTCAAATAATATGTTGACAAACAAGAAACCCCGCTTTTCGGCGGGGCTTTCTTTTATTTCATATCAAAATACCTTTTCAGTATTCGGGCAATAAGCCTTGAGATTGGCAACATTTCCATTTTGGCATATTGTTCAACCTGTTCAGCGGTTTTGGCATCAATTGTGATTGTTATGCGAACCGCCTTTTCATCTTCATTCAATATTTTTCTTCCCATAGTGACCCCCTATTTTATAGCAACTTGGCATTCTTGGAATATTTCCAAGCCTGCAATGTTTCTTTCACCCGCTTCGATTGCATTGCGGACAGCAGTTTCATTCAATTGAATATATTGCAAAGGAACTTTGGACAAGTCAGTCAGGCGGAAAGCCCAAACCTTGCGGACAACAGAATTTGCAGAAGATTGATTGATTTCAGCTTGCTTTGCGGTTGCATCAATCAATTTGTTTTGCTTTGCTTCAATTGCTTCAATCATTGCTTTCCTTGTGACAGCATCATATTCACCCGCCCCCGATTTCAAGGCTTCAAGTTCTTCAGCCTGTTTCAAGGCTTCATCTTCAGCCTTTTGTTTTATTGCAAGGGCTTCAGCTTCCATTCTTGCTTTCTGTTCATTCAAAAAGTGGTTTATTTTGCCCCGCACAATTTCTTCAGCATCATTCAAAAAGGATTTGGGTTCATAAAACATTGCTTTTATTTCTGCAAGTTCTTTTTTGGCATCTGATGAAAGTTCATCTTCCTGTTTCTTGATTGCTTTTTTATAGTCAGAAATTTCTTTCAACATGATGACAGCATTTTCCTTGTCAGCTTCATTTTCAATGCGGGCATCATTCATTTGGTTGAGATAAACCCTTGCTTTGATTTCAATGGGCTGAACAATTGCTTGATAATCTTTCATAGTGTTTTCCTTCCGTTAAAAATTAAAATACATCTTCATATATACATCCTTTCATTCTATTTGTCAACATACTTTTTCATATTTTTTCATATTAGGTATTGACAAAGGCAAAAATTGGAATTATAAAGGATTTGTTTTTAACATTATTTTGAGGTGCAAAAATGGAAGATGGAATATTTTTCAATTTGCCTGATGAAGTTTATCACAATGAAAAAAGGTTCAGTTCATCAGGAATTCGGGACATATTGGACAACCCAACATTTTATTGGTTCAATTCAAACTTGAACCCATTGCGGGAAGAAAAGCCAAGCGAAGCAATGACAGACGGCAAAATTTTTCATGCAATGATTTTGGAAGGCGAAAACTTCCACAACAAATTCAAAGTCACACCACCTGAAATTGAAGCCCTGAACAAAAACTGTTCAGAATATAGAATATGGAAATCAGCCCAAACATTGGAAGTGATTTCACATTCAAAGTTCAAAAAGTTCAATTTGATTTGTGATTATTTAATGGAAGAAGGACAATTGCTTGATTGCAACATCTTCAAAGGCGGGTTTCCTGAAGTTTCAATCTTTTGGACTGAAGACGGCATCAAGCGAAAAGCCCGCATTGACTACCTGAAGCAAACAGCAATCTTGGATTTGAAAACATTTCAGAAAACCAAAAAAGTCCCATTATCAAATTTTATTTCGCAATATTTCTTTAGCTTCAAAGTTTATCTTCAATTGATATATTATAAAAGGGCGGTTCTTTTTGCCTTGAAAAACAATTTGCCTGTTCATGGAACAGAAGAACAAGTGTTGTTTTGGGAAGCTATGAAGGGAACTGAAGACCTGATGACGATGGCGGTGTTTGTGAATAGGGAATTGCCCCAAACCGCTTTGAAAGTTTTTCTAAAGGACAAATGCCCCGACCTTTGGCGATTGGGTGAAAAGCAGATTGAACAGGCGGAAGGCATCTTCAAAGACTTCATGGAAAAGTTCGGTGCAAAGTCGGCATGGCTTCAAGATGTTGAAGTTGATGCGGAAGACCTTATGTTCAGCGATGCGGATTTTCCACAATCATTTTATGAATTATTGCAAGGGGAATTGTAAATGAAAAAATATATTTTCAAGGTTCAAACAGATATAAAAAAGAAACAACATTTGCTTTATAATGAAAATCAAACAATATGGAGTGAATTTCCTTTTGATGATGTTCTTTTCCGTTTGGTTGGAATGAAGGGTTTTGTTGAAGGATATATAAACGACAGGGGACAACTTGTTGTTTTGAAAAAGGTTGAAAATAAGGGGTGGTAAAATGACACAAAAACATTTGCAATTTATTGATGATTTGCCCTGCATAGTATGCGGAAGAACAAGAGAATCGACACATCACCATTTGTTGAGGGTTGGCAGGGAATATTTGACCCCAACAAAAGAAACTGAAGGTTTGATGTTTCCAAAGGTGAAATCAAAAGGAATGGGGACAAAATCAGATGACAGGTTTTGTTTGCCTGTTTGCCCAAAATGCCATGCCGAAGCCCACAG
>ULUA01095257.1_pt1 | contig 14568 bp, 15 predicted proteins | sample 1958081 | NCBI WGS metagenome assembly ULUA01 (sample SAMEA4835748, study PRJEB28245) | human gut metagenome | biome: gut microbiome; material: fecal sample | place: Denmark | collected 2008
TGTAATCTTCGGGGCATTGCGGCAAATCGTAGTTGATAACGCTTTCGATATGCGGAATGTCCAGTCCGCGCGCGGCAATGTCTGTTGCCACCAAAACCCGGAATTTTCGCTGCCGGAAACCGGTAATAACCTTTTCACGGCGGCTTTGGCGCAAATCGCCGTGAATGGCGTCGGCAGCCTGATTTTCCTTTGCCAGTTTCTGAGCCAGCCGTTCGGCGCCGTATTTTGTCTTAACGAAAACCAGTACTGAGCCTTCGCGGTTTTGAAGTTGGTTTATCAGTTCGCCGTATTTGGCTGCGTCCGTCGTTTTGATAAGTTCCTGACGGATATTGGCAGCCGGAGCGGTTGTTGCACCGACGGCAATCCGCACCGGATTGTTCAGATACTTGCGTGACAGCGAAATGATGTTGGCGGGCAGAGTGGCGGAAAACATCAGCGTTTGCCTTGCTGCGGGCAGATATTTGGCAATCTGCTCCAGTTGTGCGCCGAAACCCATGTCAAGCATGCGGTCGGTTTCATCCAGAACCAGAAAATCGGTTTCGTTCAACTTCAGTGTTCCCTGGCGGAGATGGTCGTTAATGCGTCCCGGCGTGCCGACGATTATCCGCGGTTTCTTTTTCAGCTGCTGCAGCTGCTTAATCATGGAATCGCCTCCGATAAGCAGAGCCGACAAAATTTTCTGCCGGTTGCCGAGCATTTTGTCGGCAGCGTCCAAAACCTGTCGGGCCAGTTCGCGCGTCGGCAGCAGAATAAGGGCACTGCTTGCCGGGCAGGAGAGCAGATGGGCAATCATCGGCAGTGTAAAAGCGCCGGTTTTTCCTGTGCCGGTTTGAGCCGAACCCAGAATGTCATGCCCTTCCATGGCGACGGGAATGGCTTGCGCCTGTATCGGTGTCGGTATTGTAAAGTTAATGGCCTCAAGGGCCGGCAGCATCGTCTCGGGCAGACCGAGAACTTCAAAATTGTTCATTTTGTTTCTTTCTGTAAAATTGTTTAAGCATACGAAAATCTAAACACCGTTTTTGCGGTGCCAACTCAAACAAATCTATTGATAAGGAAATCTACAAATAAGAAGAGCTGCAAAAATTCTCTGTAACGAACTATACAGGTTTATTTTTATTAAGCAACCATTATTTTGCGCTTTTTTCCTTCGGGGCGGTTTGCGACTTCAGGCTGACCAGCGCAATGCCGCCGATGACCAGTGCGCCGCCGATAAGCTGCGAGGCGTAAATCTTTTCATGCAGCACCAGATAAGCGCCGATGCTGGAGAACAGCGGCAGCAGATAATAGATGATGCTGGTTTTGATGTTGCCGATGCGTGCCAGCGCCGAGTTCCAGCACAGATAGGAAATAACCGAGTTAAAAATGCCCAGATAGACAAACACGCCGTAATCCACCGGCTGCAAATGTATCAGCTTATGTTCGCCGACGGTGGCAAATAAAAACGGCAGGATAATAATGACGCCGGTAAAAGCCGTTGCCGCCAGCAGTGTCGGCTGCGAAATCTGCGGCGGACGCTTGGCCTGCAACAAGGAATAAACGGCAAAACAAAACGTGTTCAGCAGCATGATAAAGTCACCGGTTACGAATTTGAAATGTGCAATCTGCGTCAGGTCGCCTTGCAAAATGATTACCAGCACCCCGAATACGGCAATCAGCAAACCGGCAATCTGCCGGCCGGATATCGGCGTTTTCAGAAAAATACGCGACAGAATAACCAGAAAAATCGGTCCGGTTACGTCCAACAGCCCCATGTCGATGGCTGAGGCCGTCCGTCCGGCATAGTAGATAAGCGTGTTGTCCAGCACAATGCCGGTTATGGCCAGACTGACAACCAGCAGCCAGTTGTCTGCCAACAGGCGGAAGTTCCGTTTCAGGCCGCTCCAGGCCATCGGCACCAGAATCAGACAGGCGATAAACCAGCGTCCGAAAGCAATTTCAAACGGTTCCAGCGTTGTGGCGAAATAACTGGCGATGATGATGTTGATGCTCCAGAAAAATACGGCCGTCAGGGCCATCAGATAGCCGCTCATTCTTATCCTCCCTTATTAATGCCGATATATATAATCGCTTGATTTGCTTTTTTAACCCTTGTTTGCACTGGACATATTCGACAAAATGAGCTATGTTTCAGTTCTGAAACCGATTATTAACTGTTTAAATATATGTGATATGAAAAAAGTTATTTTTATGTTGGCAGCCATTATGGCTTCAGGTATGTTTTGCTCCTGCGAAGAAGAAAAAACGCCGGAAGAGAACGCTTATGAACTTCTGCTCGACAAGCGCGGACCGGCCCGGATTGAGAAGATTTATTCGATTGTCATGCGGCTGGATATTCCTTATCCTTTTCCGCATTATGTCATTCGGTTTGACAACGGCGACAATACCTATTTCCGCAAGTCGAAAGTCGATTATACGCTTCGTGCCGGCGACCGTGTGGACTATTACTGGACCTACAAGCTTGCCCCTGCCGAAATTTATGAACTTTGCTCAGAGCAGGGGGCTATGCGTCAGGATGATATAGACGGCAGTTCCAAACCGCTGGCCAGAGGATTGATAATTTCCGATAAAAACGCGGTCGGATTGTCGATATGTTCAGAATGTCCGTGCGTTTCGGCATACCATTCGTGCCGCTTGACTGTCTTTTTGCCGAACTGGAGGACGGTTCTCTTGTCTATATGAAGGAATATAAGAACGACGACCTGCACATCGGCGACCGAATTATTTACACGACCTGGGTGCTTTATCCCAATGAGGTCGTTACCGTAACCAAAGACGACGGCGAAACGGATAATCCGCCGCTGGTCTGAAAAAAACAGGGTTTGGAAACTTTCCGAACCCTGTTTTGGTTTAAATTAAAGTGCCGAAACTATTCGGTTTCGGACATGTTCTGTACGGAACTCTTAATCTGTTCCGCCAGCCGGCGCATCATTTTCTGCAGTGCAGCCAAATACTCTTCTTCGCTCAGTGAACCGTTATGGTCGGTGTCAAAGCCGTTAAAGGTGTTTTCGGCTTTGGCGCGAGCCTCTTTGATCGTGTATTCGACAAATTCTTCCTGCGAAAGCTCGCCGTCGCCGTTGAGGTCGGCGTTGTCAAATTCGGCCTTGACCGCAGCCTGCAGCTTTTCCTGAATTTCTTCCGGGGAAGCCGAAGGTTTTACGGGAAGCTGGGCAAAGGCCGAACCGGCGGCAAAGATTGCAGCCGTGGCGGAAACAATAAGTTTTTTCATTAAAAGTTCCTTTTCAAAAATTAGTAGCTTCTGGCGTAGATAACGTCAATTTCCGCATCCTGTTTGCCGGTCAGCAGACATTCGCCTTTAGTGCCGCTCTGGTCAAACGGAATGCAGCGGATCGTAATTTTCATCGCTTTCAGCAGCTCTTCGGAGTTCGGATCGCCGCTCCATTTGCCGCGGACAAAAGCCACTTTTCCGGCTTTTCCTTCCTCAATCCAAACGTTTGAATTTGCAAAATATTCCTCAAACTCCTTTTTTGTTTTGATGTCGGTGCGGACATTCTTTTCCAGTCGGGCCCTGGCTTTTGCAAACATTTCCTTTTGCAGCTTTTCCAAGCGTTCGGCAATGGTACGGACAAATTCGTCCCGTTTGACGACGGCTTTGCCTTCCGGTGTTCCGAGACGGAGGCGTTCTTTGACCATTACGTTGTCTTCGGCAACGTCGCGCGGGCCGATTTCCAGAATAACCGGAGCGCCCTTGCGGGTCCATTCCCAGAACTTGTCAACGCTCTTACGGTCACGTTTGTCGATTTTGATCCGGATCTTTTCGCCGAAAGGCGCCTGCTGCAAAAGTTCTTTTTGCAACCCTTTGATATATTCCATAACCGCATCTTCGTCGGCGTCGTTCTTAATGACCGGTACGATGACAATCTGATACGGCGCAATCTTCGGCGGCACGACCATGCCTTCGTCGTCGGCATGAGTCATGATGACGCCGCCGATAAGGCGGGTAGAAACGCCCCAGGACGAAGTATAGGCATATTCCTGCTGATTGTTTTTGTTAACGAACGAAATGTTTGCTGATTTTGCAAAATTCTGTCCGAGAAAATGCGAGGTTCCTGCCTGCAGGGCTTTGCCGTCCTGCATCATGGCTTCAACGCAATAGGTGTCGACAGCACCCGGAAATTTTTCGTGCTCGGGTTTGCGTCCGCAGATGACCGGCATGGCCAGCGTGTCTTCGCAGAGTTCACGGTAAGCTTCCAGCATACGGGTTGTTTCTTCCTCTGCTTCTTTGGCGGTTGCATGGGCGGTATGGCCTTCCTGCCATAAAAATTCACGGGTTCTGAGAAACAGGCGGGGGCGCATTTCCCAGCGGACGACATTGGCCCATTGGTTGACCAGCACCGGCAGATCACGGTACGACTTGACCCACTTGGAGAAAGAGTCGGCAATAATCGCTTCCGAAGTCGGTCGGACAATCAATGGCTCGTCAAGTTCCGAATCAGGAACCAGCTTGCCGTCTTTCATCGACAGGCGCGAATGCGTGACAACGGCCATTTCCTTGGCAAAACCGTCAACATGTTCGGCTTCTTTCTGAAAAAAGGAAAGCGGGATAAACATTGGAAAATAACAGTTTTCGTGGTCTGTCGATTTGATTTTTTCGTCAAAGACGTCACGGATGCGCTCCCAGATGCCGTATCCCCACGGCTTAATGACCATGCATCCCGGACTGGACGAATTTTCGGCCATGTCTGCTTCTGAGACGACGTTTTGATACCATTCCGGATAGTTTCCGGCTCTTGTATTTTTCAATGCCATTTTCATATTCCTTTTTTTAATATCGCAATTAAAAACCCGCAGCCCCAATGCCGCAGGTAACGCCCCAATCTAGCAGAGAAATTTTTATTTGTGAATAGTTATTTGCACAAAAACAGCTCCTTCGCGCTGCGGGGAGCTGTTTTAGACAAAGTTTTTGCTTTGTGTTACAAAATGTTCATGACTTCCTTGACTGCTTTGCGGTTGGATTTGTCTTTCATAAATTCGTCGCGGTATTCTTCGCGCGCGGCTTTGTGCTTTTTCATCAGTTCGGCACGGTCTTCCGCCTGTTCGAGCGCCAGGCTGCGGTTTTCTTCGGCCTGGTCGCGCAGCAGTTCTTTCAGGTTGTCCGGCAGCTGCGATTTTTTGATTTTATACAGGGCTTCCTGATAATCTTCGTCAATGTCGTGTCTTTCGTTTTCCAGCCAGTGGCCCTTGTTTTTCATTTTCTTGTCGTAACGGTCTTTATGTTCGGATTTTTTGTCCTTAATATGGTCTTCCGCGTCGCCGACCTTTTCCTTAACGTATTTTTTCGCATTATTGTATTTTTCTTTCGCATAGTCCCGGGCGTCCGAGGCTTTGTCCGAAATATAGTCTCCGGCTTGTTCGGCTTTGTCGCCCGCATAGTCTTTGGCATTGTCGATTGCATTGTTGTAGTTGTCCTGAGCGCGGGTTTTGTATGCTTCGCTCGGGTTAGTTGCCATCGCGGCCGGCGCTTCGTCGCTGACCTGGTTGTTCGTCTCCAGAAAACCGCGGTGCTTTGCATCGGCCTGGCCGGCTCCGGCAATAAGTGCCGGCAGCACCAGAGAGAGTATCATTGCTGATTTTTTCATCTTGATTTCCTTTCTAAGAGAGTGTTTTTTTTCATAAATAAAACAAGTTCAATATAATCAGCGGTTAAACCAAAAACAACCGTAATAATCTGAGCGGAATTAAATAAATTTTCTTGCCAAGACAAAAGAACTATATTACACCTTTAAATGTAGTTGCCCTGAAAAAGCTTCTATAAATAAAGCGTATCAACCTGTTTGTGAAAAGGATAAAGTTATGGCAACAGGAACAGTAAAATGGTTTAATAACAAAAAAGGTTATGGCTTCATCACCCCTGATGAAGGCGGTAATGACATCTTCGTTCATATTTCGGCAGTTCAGGCCGCCGGTATGAGAACTCTCAACGAAGGCGCCAAAATCAGCTACGAGCTGGCGACCGAAAGAGGCAAAACGGTTGCCGGAAGTCTTAAAGTAGTCGAATAGTTTACCGGCCGTTTTACGAAAAAATTAAGCTCCACAATTTCTGCGGAGCTTTTTTTGCAGGCTTATGCGCTTTTTAAGTTTTTCAGCACTTCTTGTCTGTCGTTGAAAGGCAGAACTTTTCCCTGCACAATCTGACCTTCTTCGTGTCCTTTGCCGGCCAGCAGAACAATGTCACCTTTTGCCGCGTTGTCCATGGCATATTTAATTGCTTCGCCGCGGCAGCCGATTTCACGAGCCTCCGGTACGGCGGCCATAATCTGCTTTCTGATCTCGGCCGGATCTTCAAAACGCGGATTGTCATCGGTAACGATTATTTTGTCGGCAAGCTTCCCGGCCAGGGCGCCCATTTTTGGGCGTTTGGTCGTGTCGCGGTTGCCGCCGCAGCCGAAAACAATCCAGAGCTTTCCTTCCGAGTGGTGCCGCAGCGATTTCAGAGCGTTTTCAATGCCGTCCGGCGTATGCGCAAAGTCGACGTATATGCTGGCGCCTTTGGCCGTGGTACCGACCAGTTCCATGCGTCCTTCCGGATTTTTCAGTCCGGGCAGGGCTTGGGCTGCGGTTTCTTCGTCAACCCCGGAAGCTAATGCCATTCCCAGAGCGCACAGGGCGTTCCATGCTTGGAAAGAACCGGTAATTTGCATCGGTATGTTGTAACGGCGGCCGAAAATTTCCAAATCCAGATCCTGTCCCGTCTGATGCAGATTTTGTCCCAACAGTCGCAGTTCACTGCCTTTTTCGCCGTAAAAACATACTTTCAGGCCGCGTGCGGCGCAAAGTGCGGCAATTTTTTCAAATTCGGGAATGTCTGCGTTGATAACGGCAGCGGCGCCGTCTTCGGCATAGTCTTCAAACAGTTTCATTTTGGCCTGAAAATAGTTTTCCATGGTTTTGTGAAAGTCAAGATGATCCTGTGTCAGATTGGTAAAACCGACGGTTTTGAATTTGAGTCCGGCCAGCCGATGCAGAGCCAGGCCATGGCTCGAGGCCTCTATCGCAACATGCGTAACGCCATCGTTAGCCGCTTTGCTGAGCTTTTCAAACATGGTTACGTTGTCGGCGGTTGTCCAGCCGGTATATTCGGTTTTGTTTTTGGTGCGAATGCCCAGCGTGCCGAGGCTGGCAGCCTCGAAACCTGCAAAATCCCATATCTGTCTCAGAAACGAAACGGTTGAAGTCTTGCCGTTGGTTCCGGTTACGGCGGCAAATACCGCGGGCAGGGGCTGAAACAGGGTTTTGTTGATTTCGCCGAGCAGAAGCGGTGCGTCTTTACGGCACACAACCGGAACCGAAAGGGACAACTCCTCATCGTCAGTCAGAACGGCAGCGGCGCCGCGGCGAACGGCATCTTCGGCATATTGCCGGTTAAGTTCCGCCGAACCGGTAAAAACCGCAAACAGATCGCCTTTTTCGACTTTGCGCGAATCAACGGCGGTTTTTTTGAATTCAATGTCTTTCTTACAGTCTTTCAAAATCTTTGACAACAGCATGGTAGAACCCTTTCCTGACCAAAATATTCGTTATTGTAGCGCAAAAAGCAGCCTTTTAAACCGTTATTTTGAGATTTATGCAATAAAAAAAGCCGGCACATTATGTACCGGCTTTTTCTTGGCAGATATGGCTTAGAATTCTTCCTGCAGTTCAAAGAAATAAGCCTGCGGATGATCGCAAACCGGACATTTTTCCGGCGCTTTCGGGCTTTCTACGCGATGACCGCAGTTGGCGCATTCCCAAATGACCTTGGTCGGACGTTCAAAAATTTTGCCTTCGACCAGAGAGTCCAGCAGAGCCTGATATCTTTCTTCATGGCCTTTTTCAATTTTGGCAACGGCTTCAAAGAGATAGGCAATTTTGGTAAAACCTTCTTCATGAGCTTCTTTGGCCATACGGTCATACATGTTTGTCCATTCGTAGTTTTCGCCGGCGGCAGCGTCCTTGAGGTTGGTCATGGTATCCGGAACGGCGCCTTCATGCAGCAGTTTGAACCAGATTTTTGCATGTTCTTTTTCGTTGTTGGCTGTCTGTTCAAATTTGTCGGCAATAATGTTGTAGCCTTCTTTTTTTGCCTTGGAGGCATAATAGGTATATTTGTTGCGAGCCATAGATTCGCCGGCAAATGCTTCCATGAGGTTTTTCTCGGTTTTAGATCCTTTAAGTTCCATAGTTCTCTCCTTGAAACGTCTTCTAATTATGTTTTTGACAATGCTGACAAATACCTTTGAAGGTAATGTCATGGCTTATTACCTGTAACCCTGTTTTAACCAGAACTTTTTGGTTCAGGTCAGGTGCAACTTCACAGGGCACATCGTAAACTTTATTACATTTAATGCAAACAAAATGATAATGGTTGTGCGTATTATGATCAAAATGAACGGAACCGTCCAGTCCCTCGACTTTGCGAATCAGACCGGCTTCCGCCAGCTGGTTCAGATTGCGGTAAACCGTCGCCAGACTGATGTTCGGCAGATCCTTTCTCATTTGCTCATATACAAAGTCGGCAGTCGGATGACACATATTTTTCTGCAGAACTTTGAGGGCAAGCTCTCGTTGTTTCGAGTAATTCATTTTGTTCTCGCTAAAAGTAATAACAATTACTGTTATTGTTTATATTTTATTTTAAAATATTGTCAATAATAATTTTTCAGATTATTTATATATCAGAAAATGAAAATGTTTTATTACAAGGAGAATATCATGAATGGTGTCGAAATAAAAAAAGACATTTACTGGGTCGGCGTCAAAGACTGGAATCTGGTTGAATTTCACGGCTATGCCACGCCCCACGGCTCAACTTATAATTCATATCTGATTATGGACGACAAGATCACGTTGGTCGACGGCGTAAAACATTATATGTCGGACGAAATGATTGCCAGAGTCAAAAGCCTGACCGATTTCTCCAAAATCGAATATGTTATTGTTAATCACGTTGAAATGGATCATTCCGGAAATATTCCGGTCGTTATGAAACTGGCGCCGCAGGCAAAAGTAGTGACCAATATGGCTGGCAAGGCGGCTCTTGAAGCTCATTTTGATACAGCCGGCTGGAATTTTGAAATTGTCAAAACCGGCGATGTCCTTAATATCGGCAAACGCAATCTTGAATTTATGACAACGCCGATGCTGCATTGGCCCGATTCTATGATGACCTATGTCAAAGAAGACAAACTGCTGCTTTCCAACGATGGTTTTGGCCAGCATTACGCAACCGACAGCATTTTCGTCAAAGATGAGCCTTTCGATGTTGTTATGCAGAATGCCAAAAGCTATTATGCCAACATTCTGTTTCCTTTCGGCGCTCAGGCGGAGAAGGCTTTAAATACGGCTGGCAGTTTGGGTCTGGATATTGATATGATTGCGCCGTCTCACGGCTGCATCTGGTCCGGAGAAAAGGAAGTTGACGCCATTATCGGCGCTTACGCTTATTGGGCCAGTGGCGAAAACAAGGGCAAAGCCGTCATCGTCTATGATACGATGTGGGGTGCGACAGCAACGCTGGCCGAAGCTGTTATGTCTGTCTTTCAGGATGCCGGTATTCCGGTTGTCAAACATTGTCTTGCCGTAAAGAACGTTTCTGAAGTCATGGTCGATTTCCTTGACGCCAAATATGTCTGCATCGGCAATCCGACTCTCAACAACCAGCTGTTTCCCCGTGTTGCCGGTTTCGTAACCTATATGAAAGGTTTGGCCCCGAAAAACAAAAAAGGCTTTGCTTTCGGCTCTTATGGCTGGAAACCAGGTGTCGTCAACCAAATCCAGCAGGTTTTCGAGGATCTGAAATGGGAAACGGTTGCACCGTTTGAAGAAAAATATACGCCTAAAGGCGATACGGTAGAAAAAATCAAGGAACGCGTCCGCGAAATGATTGCTTAACAATAAGCGTTCCGATACAGCGAAATTAAGCCCTCAAAGATTTGTTTCAAAAAATCTTGAGGGCTTAAGTCTTTTTACTTGACATAAAAGAAGAAATCTAACGGTTTATAATTCAGAGTAATACCGGCTTCGAGCATGAAATCACTGTATATCTGCATGCTGTTGATTCGCTCATAAAAGTTATAATAGTTTGAGGAATTCCACAAAAATCCCGAATAGCGGTAATCTTCGCCTTCCTGTACTAGATAAATCGGAATCCAACGACGGTTGACCAGCTGAATAGCCGAAATTCTTGGTTGTTTCTCATTTAATAGCGTGTAGCGTTGAATCGGATTCAGAGCTTTTAGCGGATAACGGTAAGTTTTTCCATCTTCGACACAAATGACCAGATAACCATTTTCATAAAAAGTCTGAACGACGGAAAAACGATAAGGATTTCCATATCTGTCCTTTTTGAAAAAGTCATTGGCCGAATCGTATAAAGCCAGTCCTGCCGAAAAAAGACCTTTGGAGGCGGAGCTTTTGTCAGTCGTTTCAGGCAGAAAATCCGATTCAGTAAAGAAAAAACGTCCATTCTTCAGAACTTGATCTCCCAATTTACAGAAGCCGTTCATAAACATTCCGTTATAAATCAGGAGATACTGACAGATTCCGGAGGCATGACTGTCTTTTAGTATGGAATTAAAAGTAAACTGTCTGTAATCTTTTTCAAAGCCGGGTATTTCTTCCGTAGATGTATCTTTTTCCACTACGGCGGGCATCGGATCTCCAAAACCAAACAACAGGGTAACTTTATTATTCTTAACCTGTTCTATGTATTCATCCTTAATTTGTGAAAGCGGATAGGAAAACTCCTTGCCGTCAGCAATACAAAGATGAAGCACCTGAGCTTTATTGTCATAATCTGCTTTGCAAACAGCAAAATCACAAACTCCGTTACTCGCTTTCCTTACTACAACAAATGAGTAGTTACATTCTTTACTTTCTTCTTTGTAGGTCATGTTCGTCCCGGAAGTTCCGGAAGAACAAGCGGCAGTGACCATGATCAAACCTGCCAGAAATAATAAATTCTTCATAATCGCTATAAATTTAAAGTTTTGACATTTTTATGCTTAGCGTATTTTTTCGGAAAAATCTAGACAAAGCGTAAAGTTAGTCACTTGTTTTTGTGCGCAAAGCGGATAATTGTGTCAAATTTCAGAAAAACCGGGCATTTCGAGCGGTTATAAGCGGTTATATTTGTTGTGCATTTCTCGGGAAAACCTTGACAATGCCCGTCAAAAGAGTATTCCTGACGCCGGAATTTTTTAGAAAATATATTCAAGAAGAGAAAACTGATGTATGGAATTATTAAAAGACTTTTCGTTTCCTACGGTCTGAATTTTGCCCCTAAATTATATGAAGTCATTCGCAGCAAAGGCTACAATACGCAGTATTTTAGGCGTGATGCCGTGGCCGGATTGACTCTGGCCATCATTTCCATTCCTTTGGGCATGGCTTTTGCCATAGCTTCCGGAGTCAGTCCCGCGCAAGGGCTTTATACGGCGGTTGTCGCCGGTTTTTTCATAGCGCTGCTCGGCGGCTGCCGTTATCAAATCGGCGGTCCGACCGGCGCTTTTGTGGTCATTATTTTCAATACGTTGCAGCAGTATGGTTATGCAGGCCTGACCATGACCATGCTGATTGCCGGAATCGTTATGATTGCCGCCGGTTATCTCCGACTCGGCACGTATATTAAATACATTCCGTACCCGGTAGTCGTCGGTTTTACGTCCGGTATTGCCGTTTTGCTGTTTTCAACGCAGGTTAAGGATATGCTTGGTTTGGATATAGCCTCTGTGCCGGCCGAATTTCTGCCCAAATGGCGCGTTTATCTTGAAAACCTCGGAAAATTCAGCTGGACGGCCGTTTTTATCACCGTTTTGTCTTTCGGTATCATTTTTTATGTCAAGTTCCGCCGTCCGAAGCTGCCGGCATTTCTGCTCGGCGTTGTCGGTTCAACGCTGATTGTCGCGCTGTTTTCGCTGCATATAGATACCATCGGCAGCAAATTCGGCGGCATCCCGCATTTTATTCCGTTGCCGAAAATTCCCGAATTTGATATTGATTTAGCCTTAAAAGTTATGCCGAGCGCTTTGGCCATCGCTTTTCTGGCCAGCATCGAATCGCTGTTGAGTGCAACTGTTGTCGACGCCATGAGCGGCGACAATACCAATGCCAATGCCGAACTGATCGGGGAAGGGATTGCCAATTTGGCCAGCGCCTGCTTTATGGGAATTCCGGCTACCGGCGCCATTGCCCGCAGCGCCACCAACGTTAAGGCCAAAGCCTACTCGCCGGTTTCCGGCATAATGCAGTCGGTTTTCATTTTGCTGTTTATGCTCTTGCTGTCTCCGGCGGCCCGGTATATTCCGCTGGCCTGCCTGTCGTCGGTATTGATTATCATTGCATATAATATGTTCAATTTTCCTAAGTTCTGGCACCTGCTGCAAGGCCCCCGCGGTGACCGTATTACGCTTATTGTCACTTTTCTTCTCACGGTCATGGTTGACCTGAATACGGCCATCAGCGTCGGTTTTATTATGTCAAGCGTCATTTTTATGCACCGCATGAGCCGCGAAATTGAGGTCGCCAACGATGAAAGCGTTCTGGAATATGTTTCCCGCGGCCAGGACATCAGCGATACGCTGAATGAAAAGGGCGTCATCTCGCTGCGTCTGTCCGGTCCGTTGTTTTTCGGCGGTGCTTCGCAGGTCTCAATGTTTTTCCGCCAAATGCACGATGTGCCGAAAGTCCTGATCTTCCGCATGGGTTCGGTTCCGGTCGTCGATGCCAGCGGCGCCAATATTCTGGTTGAGTTTATCCGCAAGTTGAAACAGTACGACACCAAGATTATCTTTTCTCATCTGAAAGCCCAGCCGCGCCGCGTTTTGCACGATGCCCTGACCAAGGAAGGGCTGATAAAGGATATTTCGACGGCCTCAAGCTTTGAAAATGCCGTTAAAATGACCAAACGCTACCTGCGCAAACTTGAGGCTGATAAAACGGATAAATCAGTTGATTTTTAGTCGTTTTAAGTAATAATAAGAACAAACTGAAAGAAAGGATTAAGATTATGACCATCGTTTTGAGTTTGTTGCTTCTGCTGGCCGTCGTTTTTCCGGCTTACGCCAACCCGGCCTGCGCCGTTTGTACGATTGCGGTCGGTGCCTCTCTGGAAATTGCCCGTTCGTTAGGTGTGGATGACAGCGTCGTTGGCGTTTGGGCCGGTGCGTTTCTGGCATTGATTGGCTTTTGGACCATCAAGTGGTTTGATAAAAAAGGCTGGAACTTCAAAGGCCGTGATTGGACGATTATTGCCGTTTCCGTTGCCATGATTGGTTTCATGTATATCAGCGAACTGCAATATCATTCCGAAGTTATCGGCATTTTCTATCTCGACCCGTTTCTTTTCAGCACGATTGTCGGCGCATTGGTATTGATCTGGTCTTCGGATTTTTATCAGTGGATGAAAGCCCGCAATGGCGGCCATGCGCATTTCCCGTTTGAAAAAGTTTTGGTTCCGGTCGTTGCTTTGCTGCTGGCCAGCGCTTATTTCTATTACTATCCGCTTTGCCAGGAAACCGGTGCCGATTTGTACAATTTTTAGGAGACAGTCATGAATAAGGCTAAAAACGTTAAGGAATTCGTTGAACGCATTGACAGTACCAAAAAGGTAAACCCGAAAGATTTGTCTTCGGATCAGGATTTGACCATTGCCATCATGAATTTGATCTCCATAGAAGAGCATCTGGTCTTTTCCGGTGCCAAAACCGGCAAAAACTCTTTTTACGACCTGATTGAAGAAATCCGCGAAACCCGTAAGAACCTTATGCAGAAAATAATTCCGGCCTATGAAGGCGAAGTCTGGTGCATATCCAAACACCTGCTTGCGTCGTCCATGCGCCTTATGGAAGTCGGAACCAAACAGCAGAGCCTGGGCAACAAGGAACAGGCCTATGACTTGTTCAATAAGGCCTATGATCTTTATTGCCTGTTTTGGGGATTAAATATGAATATGCTGAACGTCGACGACCTCAAATGGGTAAAAGACGACGCGGAAACGGTAAAAAAGCTGACGGCCAGGGTTGAAGAAGCCACGGCCTCGCTTCCGGCGGAAAAACAAAAGGAAACAGCGCCGCAAGGTGCTTTGGCCAAAATGAAAGCCTTTGTCCGCAAAGCCGTAGATTGTTGCATTGAATAGAAATGATACCCCGGTGCTGTTCCACCGGGGTATTGCATAAATTTGCAAAATTAGTTACAAAACCCGGAATACTCATCCCAATCGCCGCCAACAGCGTCATCGTTACAGTTTGAAGCAAGACTTGCAAAACAACCTTCCGTTTCTTCCGTGTTTAAAAGTTTCTTGCTCCCATCCTTATATTCACAATATTTATATTCCGTAGCGTATCTTACATAAGAATAATTAGGAATAGTGCAGTTGGGATAACAGTAATTGGTCGAACCCCAGTAGCCGTAAATATGTATTCTTCCTTTGTAACACGAATAGCACAAGTTACCGCAGCTGTCTTTCCCTTTTTCTTCCCGGTAACAGTCAGAAGCACAATTTAATGACGTGCCGCTTGCACATGCAGAGCAGCATTTTTTGCAGGATTCAAATTTTTGGATTGATCCGGA
>ULUA01039663.1_pt1 | contig 14397 bp, 14 predicted proteins | sample 1958081 | NCBI WGS metagenome assembly ULUA01 (sample SAMEA4835748, study PRJEB28245) | human gut metagenome | biome: gut microbiome; material: fecal sample | place: Denmark | collected 2008
AGCCCCATAATCCTGATAATATGGATTCTGGTTGTCTTCTCCTCCATCGTTATTGTTTTCAAATTCGTTTGACATGTTCTTAAAAACTCCTTTTTTGTTTACATTTCATAACTTCTTTCCTAATCATATCAAACTTTCCCGGCGTCAGCAAGATTTTTCGTCAATTTTACCTATGATACTGCCTTTACGATCAGCAGTTTTTCGCCTGTTTTCATCTGTGTTCCACTCAGTTCGTTCGTATCTATGATATTTTGCACAGTCGTATGGTTCTCTTTTGCGATATTCCACATGGAATCGCCCTCTTTTACGATATACCCGGTAATACCCGGCCGTTTCTGCAAAACATCCAGGTTCAGTTCTTCTTCTTTCACCTCTTTTAATATCTTGATATGCTGCTTAAAGAACGCGATCAGATTGAGATCCACCGTTGCTTTGATCTCCACATTGCCGCCATCTAAAAGGATCGCGGCAAGCTGTTCCACGCAGCATTCGAGTTCTGTTCTGGTGTCACTTGTGATCCCATCCGCCTCGATCAGCTGCCGGAACGGAAGGAGCGTTTCCCACGCGCCGATCGGAGAAGCATCCTCCGCCGTGACAAAAAGGATCTGCACCTGTAACGTGCCCTCCACTTCCACACCGTTTTCCGTGACACGGCTGTTCTCAACCGCCGCCTTTCCGCTGCACGAACAGATCTGAAGGATATTTCCCTCTTCTCTGGGGATCTCCATCCGTTCTTCCACTCTGCATTTGGTATTGTTTTTCATCAGCAGCTTTTCGAGTGTTCCCTCTTCGTATTCCGGGATCAGATTCTTCTTTAACGAATACAGATCCTCCAGCACCTCCACCGGCTCCTCTCTCCAGACATGAATGTCAAGATCAAGCGTAAGATCCAGCGCAAGCATACGCTCTTCCCCGTCGTAGTCCGGCTTCACGATCAGTTCCATCAGTCCCGGATTCACCTGTATCTGCGCGATCAGCTCCTCTTCCGGGAGCGCGCATTCCACGTCCGCGCGCAGCGGGAGCGCCGTCTCCATCCACTGCAGTTTTTCTTCCTCTTCCACGCCGTTATAGATGACAAAGACCAACACTTCCCCGGTGACTTCTATTTTTCCCTCTTTCAGGCGGGTATCCAGACAGCGGATCTGCACATTCTTCCATAAGAGTTCCGACACATTCGGCTTGTTGGACGGCAGCGTGATCTCCTGTTTGAACCTGCAGTTATCCCGTTTTGCCATGATAAGCGAAAGCACTTCCCTGCTGCTCACATTTTTCTCAACCGCCTCTTCCTCCTCAATATCATAGGCAACCGCCTCATCTCCGATCGTCTCCGCAGATGCCCGCAGAAATACCAGTGCACGGATATTTAATTTTCTGGAATTGATGATCCCGATGGAAAGATCCTCGATCTGTGTATGGATCTTTACCGTATCCGTTTCGGTCACCTGATCCATGCCAAGATTCTCCTGAAACGGTATGCTTCCGGTAAGCGACGCGATCCGCATCTGGGACTGGTCACTTTTATAAAGGATGGCAAACTCAAGCGTCCCCTTCACCCACACATGACCGTCACTCACCCGCACTTCCTCAAGCCGGATCTCTCCCTTATCCTGGATCACTTTGACCACATCCGGTTTATGGTCGGAAATATTAAAATCATCATCAAGTGTCAGCTGGCTCACCGCCTGCCCCTTTTCCTGATTTCTGTGTATGTATTTTTTCTTTAATACCAAAAAAAGCCCTCCTGTTCCGAATATCTATCACATCTTATTCGGAACAGAAGAGCTTTATGCTCGTTTAGCATAATTTCATTCTGATATCTCTTGTAATCACATCGGTGTAACTGAAGGACAACAGCTGCGGCGGATTCGCCTCGTTCTCGTCATTTACCAGAATGGTAAAAACGCTCGCATATGCCTTCTGGATCACGCCTTCCTGTACATCAACTTTATTTCTTCCCCTGTCTAACTGAATCATAACCTTGTTGCCACAACGCTGATGTATGGATGACCGTACTTTGCTAATATCTGATTGCTGCATAATTAACATCCCTCCCTAGTTTACCCTTGCTTTAGTATAGCATTGCGTTAAAACTTTGTCAAGTTAAATATTTTGAATATCAAAATATTTTTCACTCAAATATCACGTTCTTGTTCTGACGCTCCGTCTTCAATACAATATATGGGAAACTCGGGCTCTTTGCCGGATGTTCATTTCCTGCGGGTCCGATCAGTTCCGTATCGATACAGACCGCATTTCCGGTCAGATAAAACTCCTTTACCGCTATACTGTAACCGCCGGTCTCCTGCTCTCCATAGCCATGAACCACATAAAGCGCGTCGTCTGTCTCATAAGTGAGCTTGCACTCCGCCGCTTTCTTTTCTTCGATCGTATCAAGCAGCGCCTGCGGAATGTCCTCCTCATCCACGATCGTATACGAAAGATCTTTTACCTTCTGCGTCTTCTCCTCCCGCACGGCACAGCCGCAGAGCAGGCATAAAAGACCGGCAAGAAGTATCAGTAACCGGCATTTTCCTGTTATCAAATTGCGCAATTCTAAAACTTCCCATAATTTCCTTATTACATTTTATGCCGTTTTCGCGTTTCTTATTCCGTTTTCTCCCGGAAAAAGAGATGTACTTCCTCGGTTTCCTATTGTATAATGAAAAAAACTATTTTTTTAAAGGAAGGCTTATTATGATTCGAACAATTCTCGCGCTGCTTTTTGCAGTCTGCTATCTGATCCTTGGTATTCCCGTACTGATCGTTGAATGGATCATCCGAAAATTCAACCGGCACGCAGCTGACATCAGTTCCCTGCGCATGGTGCAGTGGGCATTTCGCGTCATCTGTTTCATCTGCGGCGTAAAACTCACCGTAAAGGGCGAGGAGAATGTACCAAAGGATAAGGCAGTTCTTTATGTATGCAATCACCGAAGCTATTTTGATATTATCATCACCTATGCCAGATGCCCGGGGCTTACCGGCTATATTTCCAAGGACACCCTCGGAAAGGTACCTCTTTTAAACATCTGGATGAAACGTCTCTACTGCCTGTTTTTGGACCGCAAGGATATCAAACAGGGATTAAAGACGATTTTGCAGGGAATTGACTATGTAAAAGACGGCGTTTCCATGTGCATTTTCCCGGAAGGGACCAGAAACACCGGTGAAGATCTGCTGTTACCGTTTAAAGCGGGCAGCTTAAAGATCGCAGAAAAAACCGGCTGCCCCATTGTTCCAATGGCGATCACTGGTTCTGCTGATATTTTAGAAAATCATTTTCCCCGCGTAAAATCAACACATGTCGTTTTACAGTACGGGGAACCGATTCTGATGGAAGACCTCTCAAAGGACGACCGCAAGCATCTTGCCTCCATCGTCCAGAAAAAGGTTGAAACTATGCTTACTGACAATCAGTCAGTGCTTTCACAATCTTAGGATATTCCATAAAATGGGAGGCCTTGACCAAAACCGTGTCTCCCTTTTTTAAGAACGGCAGAAGCTGCTCTAAGAGAGCATCCCTCGTCTCAAAATAATATACTTCGCAGGTCTTACTTTCTTTTTGAGCCGCTTTTGCGATCTCTTCGGAAAGTTCTCCTGCGCAGAATAAGACATCGATTTCTTTCTTTGCAAGATACTCCCCTACCTCGTAGTGGAGTTTTTTTTCGTTTTCACCCAGTTCTCCCATATCTCCGAGAACCGCGATCTTTCTTCCTTCCGCAGTCGCAAGGACATCGATCGACGCTTTCATGGAAACCGGGTTGGCATTGTAGCAGTCGTCGATGACTGTCATGCTTCCGGTGTTTAACAGATTCGTCCTTCCGCCGATGGTCTTTGCCTTTAAGATGCCGGCACTGATCTGATCGAGGGAAAGCCCGAGGGAAAGTCCGACTGCAGTTGCCGCGAGCGCATTGTATACATTGTGTTCGCCCGGGATCGGAATGCGCACATCCCGCTCGCCCTCCGGTGTATGTATCCGCGCCTGCATGCCATACAGTCCGAGGTTTTCCACCCCAGTCGCGTATACCGACTTTTTCGCGTCTTCCCGGTATTCCATCTTTTCTTCCATGCCATAAAAGACCGGCTCTTTGTCGCCGACCTGACGGACCGTTGAGAGCTTGTCGTCATCTCCGTTTAAGATCGCGATCCCGTCTTTTTTCAGATGCGCAAAGGACTCGGTCTTCGCTTTTAAGATCCCATCTCTGGTCTTTAAGTTTTCCAGATGGCAAAGTCCGATATTTGTGATCACACAGATATCCGGGTTCGCCATGGTCGCAAGGCGGTGCATCTCCCCAAACTCGGAAATGCCCATCTCAAGGACTGCCACCTCATGTTCCGCGCGGATCTTAAAGATTGTGAGCGGAAGTCCGATCTCGTTGTTGTAATTTCCTTCGGTCTTTAAGACCCTGTATTTCTCGGAAAGCACGGATGCGATCATCTCTTTCGTGCTGGTCTTACCGACACTTCCAGTGATCCCGACGACCTTGATATCCAGCGATTTCCGGTAATACTCCGCCAGATCGCGCAGTGCCTTTGTTGTGCTCTCCACAAGAATATAAGGTCCCGCCGGATCCTCTAACTGCTGCTCCGACAAAACTGCTGCCGCGCCTTTTGCAAAGACATCCGGGATAAACTTGTGCCCATCGACTTTTTCTCCCGGGATTGCGACAAACAGATAGCCGGACTCCACCTGTCTGCTGTCAATGACAACACCAAGGACTTCCGTCTTTTTTTCAGCTTCCGTTCCAATGTATCTGCCGCCGCACGCCTTTTCGATATTTTCCAATGTCATATTTTTCATCGATCGTATTATCCTCTACTGGTATTTTTTCATGGAAACCCGGATCAGCTGTTCGCACAGATCCTCAAAATTCACGCCGATCGCCGCCGCTTCCTGCGGAACCAGGCTGGTAGGTGTCATTCCCGGAAGTGTATTCGCCTCAAGACAGAACAGATTCTCGTCCGCGTCCATCAGAAAATCCATGCGGGAGTAGGTGTCAAGCCCGATCACTTCTGCCGCACGTTCTGCGTAATACTGCATTTTTTTGGTCACTTCTTCGGAAAGTTCTGCCGGGCAGGTCTCTACCGTACTTCCCGCCTTGTATTTATTTACGAAATCATAAAATCCCTGCTTCGGCGCGATCTCAATGACCGGCAGTGCCTTGCCGTCGATGACGCCAACCGAAAACTCTCTGCCCTTGATGTAGTCTTCGATCACAACTTCTTCTTCGTAACGGAATGCTTCCTCTAATGCTTTCTCATATGCTTCTTTGGTATCCGCAATGGAAACACCGATGCTGGATCCGCCGCTGCATGGTTTTACCACACAAGGAAGGGTAAGTCCTGTCTTTTCAAATGCCGTTGCGCGGTCCGCTTTCTTTAATGTGATACCGTGCGGAGTCGGGATATCGTTCACCTCAAAATACAGCTTTGTCACGGATTTGTTCATTGCCACCGCACTGCTGAAGTATCCGGTTCCCGTATATTTTACGCCAAACAGATCCAGCGCCGCCTGCACTTTTCCGTTCTCTCCGTTTTCTCCGTGAAGCGCCATAAATACGATGTCCGCCATCTGACACATCTCTATGACATTCGGACCGAAAAACGCGTCTGATTTGTCCTCACGCATTGCCTTTACCTTTGCAATGTCCGGAGCTGTCTCAGGAATACCCTCCACCTTGACGCTCACTTCCTCTGAACGGTCAAAAATCCCGTCCAGATCTTCTTTCTTATTGCTATATCCCATAAATACATCCAGCAAAATAACCTGATGTCCTTTTGCGCGTAATGCCTTGCTGACCATGTTTCCTGTCACAAACGAAACGTCTCTTTCTGTGCTGAGTCCGCCTGCTAAAACAACTATCTTCATGCCTGATATCTCCTTTTTACGATTATGCTATCTATACTATACCTTTTTTTCTTTTATGACAAGAATAAAGTATCCCACTTTGCTTTCTCCAAAGGGTATCTTATTTATACATCTCCCTGTTTATTCAGATCAACATGGACAGTTCTTTTCTGTCACTTTCCCGCATGTGTTCCAACGCGCCATAGCTCCCCATGATGCGGAAAATGCATGCCGCCTGCGCAAAATAATTTTCCGCCTCTTCGCGTTCTCCAAGTTCTGTCAGTATCCGGGCAAGGCATCCGAGCAGATACGCGAGATATGCCGCTTTCGCATACTCCTTGCAAAGCCAGATGGCACGCTCCGCTTCCCTTTTTGCCTCTTTTAATTTTCCCTGCATACAGAGCATATCCGCATAATTCCCAAGGATTAACGGATAGATCTGTGCCTGTTCTTCTTCGTCCAGTTTATACTGATCAAAATACGCTTTTAACCATGTAATATAAGAAAAAGACCGCTTACGGTCTCCCATCCGGTAATATTGTACCGCTATATTATTAAAAATCGCTATCTCTTCAAACGTCAGGCGCTTGTTCCCATCCGGCAGCCCGCTCTGATACCCCTTCATGGTAATGCGTAACGCCGCCTCAAGTTCCTGGATCACGATCCGGGCGGACGCCCCCTTTTTCGCATGCCACAATGCCCAGAGTGCCTGATACCTCTGCCAGTCCAGCCCTCTCGCCCCGACAAAGGTTTTCTGATACTGGTCTAAAAGTTCCTCGGCTTTGACCAGATCCTCTTTCAAAAAGCACCGCTCGATCTTGCGATACAGCTGCATTTCGCGTATCTCCTCACGGCTCAGATGAATGGAATACAGGTATTCCGGCTCTCCGAGTCTTTGCATCAGTGCCTCAAATGTTTTTTTATTTGGTGCCTGCACACCGTTCTCGATTTTTGACAATGTGCCAGGGGAGCAGATCCCAAACGCCAGCTCCTCCTGTGTCATTTTGCATTCTTCTCTGGCTTTCTTTATTCTCTTGCCAATTTCATATGTAGCCATTCGTATTTCCTCCTCATTTGTGATACCCCGGAGAAAACAACGCCGATACCGGATGTCCGGTATCGCAGACTTATTATAACGAAAAAAGACAGGCGGTACAAGATACCGCCCGTCTTCGGGTTTTCTTCTATCGCCTGTCTGTATGATCTTTTAGCATTCCGGCTCGATCAGTCCGTATGTATTGCCTTTTCTCTTATAGACTACATTGACTTCTTCCGTCTCCGCATTGCGGAATACAAAGAAGTTGTGTCCGAGTAATTCCATCTGTACGCACGCATCTTCCGGATACATCGGTTTCATTCCAAACTTCTTGGAACGGATGATCTTGATATCCTCATCCGAGCTTGTTTCCTTCTCGATAAATTCCTGACGCAGATTGCTTTCTGCCTGCTGCTTGGAAATGATCTTTGTCTTATATTTTTTAAGCTGCCGCTCGATGACTTCCTCCACAAGATCGATCGACACATACATATCGTTGCTGACCTGCTCCGACCGGATGATATTTCCTTTCATCGGAATGGTAACTTCAATCTTCTGTCTTTCTTTCTCTACACTCAATGTCACATATACATCGGTGTCGGGTGTAAAATACTTCTCTAACTTTGATAACTTCTCCTCAACGGCTCCTTTCAGTCCATCGGTCAAATCAATATTTCTTCCGCTAATTGTAATACGCATGATGCCCAACCCCTTTTTGCTATATTTGATACCTATCTATATCATATTATTATTATAACATATTTTATCTATTTCGCAACATTCTTCTGCATTTTTTCGCAAATTTTTAGAATTTTTTCACAATTCTCTTGCCGGTGTCTCTAGCGGTATTTGTCCGTGATCCTATGGTTGGATTCCCTCTTCTCTTTTTGCCTGCCATCTTTCTATTATCATTTGCCCTTTGCACCCGCAATAGCGTATAATACATAATTATGGAAAATCATCACTTTAACATGGGAGGCTTTTTATGCATACCAAAACTGTACTGATCACCGGTGCCTCACGCGGGATCGGCGCCGCGCTTGCCCGCCGTTTCGCCGCCGCCGGATATAATCTTGTTTTAAACTGCGCGCATTCGAAAGACACCTTGGAAGCGCTCGCCGCAGATCTGAAAAACACCTGCGCTGTCAACTGCATCTGCTGTCTTGGGGATATTGGGGACTTTTCATTTGTAAAGGAAATGATACAGACCGCCTCCGATACTTTCGGCGGTATTGACGTTTTGATCAACAACGCCGGTATCGCAAGCATCGGTCTGCTGACGGATATGGATATCGAAGACTGGAACCGCATTCTTTCCACCAACCTGACTTCGGTCTTTTCCACCTGCCAGTGCGCAGTTCCCTGTATGGTGCATAACAAGCAGGGAAAGATCATCAATATTTCATCGGTCTGGGGCATTGTCGGTGCCTCCTGCGAAGTCGCCTATTCCGCCTGCAAGGGCGGCGTCAACGCCTTCACACGCGCGCTGGCAAAAGAGCTGGCTCCGAGCAACATCCAGGTCAATGCCATTGCCTGCGGCGTGATCGATACCGACATGAACGCCTGCTTCTCCCCGGAGGAGCGCAGGGAACTGGAAGATGAGATCCCGGCGGGACGCTACGGCACCCCGGAAGAAGTCGCCGAGCTCGCTTTCTCTCTTGCGGCCGGCCATTCATATCTGACCGGTCAGGTCATCACCTTAGACGGCGGCTGGATCTAATTTTTCTTCTGTGCCATCACCGCATAGGGCAGTGCCACAAATCCCACTCCGCCGACTATGTTTCCTGCAGAAACGAAGAGCAGGCTTTTTAAATACAGCGGAAGGCTAACGCCCGGTGCTCCTCCGTGGATCAGCACCTGCCGATGATGCTCATATTTGCAACGCTGTGTTCAAACCCGCAGAGCATAAAGATCAAAATACACCATATTACCATGATCAGTTTGCCGGATTCACTTTTCATGCGCACACTGCACCAGATGGCAAGGCAGACGCAGATATTACAGAGTATTCCGCGCACAAACATCGCACCCGCATCCAGCGCGGACTTTGCGGCGGCCGTTGCCGTAAAGTATGCCGCCACCATTGCCGCCACAAAATATCCGATCGGATTTTCTTTTAACCATCCCGTTTTCGCCTTTCCGATCTCACTTACTTTCTTAAAATCTTCCCGATACATTTTCTCTCTCCTCCCTTTTTCTGGCATGATAAGATATCCGCCTTTCAACTGTCAAGCGGATCTTTTTGTACAAATTCCGGTGCAGGAAAACTTATTCTGGACTGCATATTTTTACGGCGTTATAATGAAATGGATTGTAAGTACCGGGGCTTTCCCTGTACAAACATGAAAAATTTTATACTGGTACACATACTGACCGAAAGAATTTTCTGAAGGATAAGGAGGAAACTATGTACAACGTTATGTCACCAAAAGCTGAGGAATTTATCAGCGATGAAGAGATCCTGGAATGTCTCGATTATGCCGAAAAGAACAAAAACAACAGAGCTCTGATCGAGCAGATTCTGGAAAAAGCGGCAAAAATGAAAGGGGTCTCCCACAAAGAAGCGATCGTCCTTTTAGACTGTGAACTGGACGATTTAAATGAGAAAATTTATGCACTGGCAGAGAAGATCAAAAAGGAATTTTACGGCAACCGTATCGTTATGTTTGCCCCGCTCTATCTGTCCAATTACTGTATCAATGGATGTGAATACTGTCCGTATCACGCAAGGAACAAACACATCACCAGAAAGAAGATGACACAGGAAGAAATCCGGCGTGAAGTCATCGCCCTGCAGGATATGGGACACAAGCGTCTTGCCATTGAAGCCGGCGAAGATCCGGTCAACAACCCGCTCGAATATATTCTTGACAGTATCAAGACTATTTACAGCATCAAACACAAAAACGGCGCGATCCGCCGTGTCAACGTAAATATCGCTGCCACAACGGTCGAGAACTACACCCGTTTAAAGGAAGCCGGCATCGGTACCTACATCCTGTTCCAGGAAACTTATAATAAGAAATCCTACGAAGCACTGCATCCGACCGGTCCAAAATCCGACTACGCATACCACACCGAAGCAATGGACCGCGCAAGGGAAGGCGGCATTGACGATATCGGCCTTGGTGTCTTATTTGGACTTAACAATTACCGCTATGATTTCACCGGTATCATCATGCATGCGGAACATCTCGAAGCCTATACCGGCGTCGGCCCGCATACGATCAGTGTGCCGAGAGTCAGACGCGCCGATGATATCGATCCTGACATGTTTGATAACGGTATTTCCGATGACATATTCGCAAAGATCGTAGCCTGTATCCGGATCGCCGTTCCGTACACCGGCATGATCGTATCCACCAGAGAATCCGCAGAGAGCCGTAAGCGTGTGCTCCATCTCGGTATCTCACAGATCTCCGGCGGTTCCCGCACCAGTGTCGGTGGCTATGCCGAGCCGGAACCGGAAGCAGAAAATTCTGCCCAGTTCGATGTATCTGACCGCCGAAGCCTCGATGAAGTCGTACACTGGCTGATGGATCTTGGCTATGTGCCGAGTTTCTGCACCGCCTGTTATCGCGCCGGAAGAACCGGCGACCGCTTCATGAGCCTGTTAAAGAGCAAACAGATCATCAACTGCTGCCATCCGAACGCGCTCATGACACTGAAAGAGTATCTGGAAGACTACGCTTCCCCGGAAACCAAAGCTGTTGGCGAAAAGCTGATCGCGGACGAACTTAAAACCATTCCAAACGAAACCGTCCGCAAAAAGGCAGCCGAATATATTGAAAATATCCACGAGGGACAAAGAGACTTCCGTTTCTAGTTCCAAAAAAATCCCCGCGGATCCGGTTTTCATTGCCTGGATCCGCAGGGATCTTTTTCATCATATCTTTATCCCGTCATATAACAGCATTATACTTTAAACCGGTAACCAACGCCCCATATCGTCTCGATATACTGCGGCTTTGCCGTGTCGATCTCGACCTTTTCCCGGATCTTTTTGATGTGTACCGTAACCGTTGCAATGTCACCGATGGACTCCATATCCCAGATTTCCCGGAACAGTTCCTCCTTGGTAAACACATGGTTCGGATGCTCCGCAAGAAATGTAAGAAGGTCGTACTCCTTGGTCGTAAACTGTTTTTCCTCGTCGTTTACCCATACCCGTCTTGCCGTCTTGTCAATGCGGATCCCGCGGATCTCTATCACATCATTCTCCTTGACACTGCTTCCGATCAGGCGCTCATACCGCGCGAGATGTGCCTTCACGCGCGCAACCAGCTCACTCGGTGAAAACGGTTTTGTGATGTAATCATCTGCACCAAGTCCCAGTCCACGGATCTTGTCAATGTCATCTTTTTTCGCGGATACCATGAGGATCGGCGTATTCTTTATCTCGCGTATCCTGCGGCAGATCTCAAATCCGTCTATCCCCGGAAGCATCAGGTCGAGGATATACATATCAAAATCTTCTTCGAGTGCCCGCTTTAATCCGACATCTCCATTATTTTCAATCTCCACCTGAAAATCACTCAGTTCCAGATAATCCCGTTCCAGTTCCGCGATCGCTACTTCATCTTCTATGATCAAAATCTTACTCACCTGTTGGTACCTCCTGATATTTTCTGATTACAAAATACATGATCGTTCCGGTCTCTTCCTTACTGGTCGCCCAGATCTTGCCGCCATGATCCTCTATGATCTTGCGCACAATGGAAAGCCCGATGCCGCTTCCTCCCGTCGCGGAATTTCTCGACGCATCCGTGCGGTAAAAGCGGTCAAAAATGTACGGCAGATCTTTCGCCGCGATTCCCTTTCCGTTGTCCTCGATCTCCACCTGGATAAAATCTCCCACGTCCTTGATACGGATATTGATAAAGCCCTGTGGCTTGTCCAGATATTTGAGGGAATTTCCGATGATATTATGTATCACACGGGAAAGCTGCTCCGGATCCGCAATGATCACAACTGCGTCGTCCGCGTAATTGTAATAGGACAATCCGATATTGCGCGATTCCAGTTCGAGCCCGATCTCCTCCACACAGTCATTGAAATAGTCCGCCACATTGATCTTTTTGAAGTTATACGGAATGCGGTTCGTATCGATCTGGGAATAAACGGTCAGCTCATTGATGAGCGTCGTCATCTCGTTCGCCTTGTTATAGATCGTGCGGATATAACGGTCATGCTTCTCCGGCGTATCCGCGACTCCGTCCATAATCCCTTCCACATAGCCCTTGATCGCCGTGATCGGTGTCTTCAGGTCATGCGAGATATTGCTGATTAAGACTTTATTTTCCTTTTCATTCGCGATCTTTTCTTCCGCGTTGTCTTTGAGACGCTGCCGCATTTCCTCAAAGTTGCGGCACAGCTCTCCTACCTCATCATTGCTGTCCACATCGATCGTAAAATCAAGGTTTCCCTCCTTGATATTCTGCGTGGCAACCTCTAATTTCTTGATCGGATTGATGATCCCGCGATAGATCCACACCGACATCATCGCCGCTGTAAAGCACAGGATGAGGATGACCGAAACCACCAGATCTATGGCAAGCTGTTTGATCTCCGGCAGGATCTGCTGTACGGTCATGACCAGAAACAGACTGCCCTTCGATCCGTCCGCATAGTGGAAATCCACCTGCTTTAACAATGCCTGCACATCTCCGTCGATATAAACACCGCTGTTCTCATCCGCATCCGACTCTCCATATGCGGGAAGATCCTTCGGGAGATCCCTGGCATCCTCCGCACCCTCAAAAATAATATCCTCGTCTTTGCGCACGATAATGTAGGAATATTTTTCCTGCAGGCTGCTGTTTAACTCTTCAAGATATGAGACATCTTCGAGTTTCTCCGGCTTTCTCGCCGCGATCTTTTTTATTTTCTCAAAATCGTCCCTGGTAAAACGATTCAACAGCTGAAGGGAGTTCGTCAGATAATTATAATCCGCCCCGTCTTCCAGTCCGTAAGTCTGCTCTAAATTCTTCATCTGAAAATTTTTAAATCCGAAGAGCACGACTCCCGCCAGAACCACCGGCACAAATATCATGATACAAAACGCCACAACCAGTCTTGTTTTCAGTTTCATAGGCATTTCCTCGTTGTCATTGCAAAAAAATTAAGAAGCGGCTAAACACCGCTTCTTAATTATAGCACGAAAAAGCCAAAAGCCTATAAATTTACGCACAAATATTTATAAACATTTCATAAACTCTTTTTCTTACAGATATTTCTTTAAATCTTCCACCTTATTGAGTGCTTCCCAGGGAAGGCTTAAATCATTACGTCCGAAATGGCCGTATGCTGCGGTCGGACGATAGATCGGTCTTCTTAAGTCAAGCATCTTGATGATTCCTGCCGGACGCAGGTCAACGTTCTCACGAACGATCTCAACCAGTTTTTCGCTGGATAATTTTCCGGTTCCAAATGTATCTACATTGATGGAAGTCGGCTGTGCAACACCGATCGCATAGGATAACTGGATCTCGCATTTTTCTGCCAGTCCTGCCGCAACCAGGTTCTTTGCAACATAACGTGCCGCATATGCTGCGGAACGGTCAACTTTGGTGCAGTCCTTTCCGGAGAAAGCGCCGCCGCCGTGACGTGCCATTCCACCGTAGGTATCTACGATGATCTTACGTCCGGTCAGACCTGCGTCACCGTGCGGTCCGCCGATCACGAAACGTCCGGTCGGATTGATGAAGAACTTGGTGTCCTTATCTACCATTTCCTTCGGAAGGATCGGATCAAATACATACTTTTTGATATCTTCATGGATCTGTTCCTGTGTCACATCATCATCATGCTGGGTAGAGAGAACGACAGCTTCAAGACGAACCGGCTTTCCTCCTTCATCATATTCCACGGAAACCTGTGTCTTTCCATCCGGTCTGAGATAGCTCAATGTACCGTCTTTTCTCACCTTGGTCAGCTGACGCGCAAGCTTGTGCGCAAGTGAGATCGGATATGGCATGAAATCTTCGGTCTCGTTTGTTGCGTAACCAAACATCATACCCTGATCTCCCGCACCGATCGCTTCGATCTGCTCATCTGACATTTTATTTTCTCTCGCTTCAAGAGCCTTATCCACGCCCATTGCGATATCCGGGGACTGCTGGTCTAACGCTACCATGACTGCACAGGTATTTCCGTCAAATCCTGTCCTGGCATCGTTGTATCCGATCTCATTTACTGTCTTTCTGACGATCGCCGGGATATCAAGATGTGCCTTTGTGGTGATCTCACCGGTTACAAGGACAAATCCGGTACAGCTTGCTGTCTCGCAGGCAACACGGCTCATCGGATCTTCCGCCATACACGCATCCAGAATGGCATCGGAAACAGCATCGCACACTTTGTCCGGATGTCCTTCTGTAACAGACTCAGAAGTAAAAAGTAATTTTTCCATTATTATTCTCCTTTTCCTGAAAATAAAAAAATCCGCCAAAAGCGGACTCGATACTAAGATAATCAAATCCTCTTATTGTTCGAACAACAGCACATCCTGATC
>ULUA01043521.1_pt1 | contig 14368 bp, 9 predicted proteins | sample 1958081 | NCBI WGS metagenome assembly ULUA01 (sample SAMEA4835748, study PRJEB28245) | human gut metagenome | biome: gut microbiome; material: fecal sample | place: Denmark | collected 2008
AGCCGGAGGCCGCCAGCCGTCCGGCCAGTGCGCGCCCGATCCCGGACGTCGCACCGATGACAAGTACACGTTCCATGGCCGCAAAGATAGACCTTCGGCCGTCCCGGAGCCTTGATCGGAATCAAGAAATCACCGGATGCGGCGGCGAATGCGGCTCAAGGTTTCGGGACGGACGCCCAGATAGGAGGCCAGTTCGTGGAGCGGAATGATATCCAGTACCCCGGGGCAGCGGGTCAGCAGGCGTTCGTAACGCTCCTGCGGCGTGGCGGCACAACGTTCCAGCAAACGCTCGTAGACCTCGGCCAGCAGGTGTTCGGCCAAACGGCGGCCCAGCCGTTCGTGGGCGGCATCGGCGGCATAGAAGGTCTCCAGGGCTGCGGTGCCGACCTCCGTCACGCGGCTGTCACACATCGCCTCGATGGAGACCCACGAAGGGATGCCGTTGCAGTGCGAGATGTAGTCGCCGACAAACTCCCCGGCGAAGGCATACCCCACGATCCGGCGTTCGCCGTCGGCCGTCAGGTGGACGTAGCGGAAGGCCCCGGCAAGGAGCAGCCCGCAGGTGCGGTTCCGCACCCCCTGCCGGGCGAACTCGTCGCCGTTGCGGTAAGTCCGTTCGGTCCCCTCGGCGCGGAAGAACGCAGCAAGGGGCTCGAATGCCCCGTCGGCAAGATAGCGGTTGAACGGCGCACGGTCCACGCAGGAGGCTGCCTCGCCCTGCGCGGCAGCGGCAGCCGAGAAATCCGAAGTCTCCATCAGAAAGTCCGATTCAGGAATAGGTTCCGCCCAAAGATACGAAAAAGAGCGGACCCGGAAAAATTCCCGGATCCGCTCCGAAAGCGGACGGTGGAGGAGAACCGTCCTCTCGTAAAGTTCCGCTACCGGACGACGAACTCGGCCGACGAACCCGACAGAGCGATCTTGCCTTCCTGCTCGGCCGTGATGTAGATCGTGGTCAGCTGGTCACGTCCCGTTGCGTTAATGCTCGTTAGTGCAGGACACTGCGTCACATCGAGCTCCTTCAGCTGATCGCCGGAGATATAATAGGCCGTCAGGTTGATCGACGTAACCCCGCTGCCGATGACGGTTATCTTCTCGACACCGATCTGCTTGCCCTGCGACAGTTGGCAGGCATTCGCCCCCAGATTGATCTCGGAGAGCATGGTGTCGCCTCCCGTATCCACGGATTTCACCTGCTCCAGACCGGAGATATCGATCGACTCCAGTTCGGGGTTGTCACCCATGTTGCACTGGGTTATCCACGGGAAGTTCTCGACACCCTCGAACGACTTGATACCGGCGCCCGAGCAACGAAGGATGTAATAATAATCATCGTTTTTCTTAACTTCCTCAAGCGTATAGGGGATCACCTCCGGCGACTCCTCATCGACGATCTTGATCCATCCGTACTGGCTCAACCGCTGACGGAAATTCTTGTCGGGGATCGAAATCATCTGCACGCCCGGAGCCAGCTGACGCACCGAAAGCGTAAACTCAAAGCGTTTGTCGGCATCGGCGATCACCACGGAACCCGTTCGGGTCTCCGTACCCTCCGAAACCTGGAAGGTCAGGCGGTCGGTAGCCAGCGCCCGGGTGGCGGGAGTCTTCTCGCAGGTGATCCAGTCGGGCGAAGTCACCGTATACTCGATGTTGCTCTCGACATCGACCGAGAACGACGTGGCTTCGAGCGACTCGAATTCGAAGACCGTCTCACCCACTACGTTGAGGTAGTCGAGCTGACGCTGCGAGACGGCGACTTCGACACTCAGGTCATGTCCCGAGACCGTCACCACGCTCTCACGCCCCGAGTAACCGCTGTTCTCCGAGGCCGTGAAGGTCAGGAGCAGGTCGCCGAACACATCCGTGAACTCGGGGGTGCCGATCCACGAATCGCCCCCGTCGGAGAGCGTACAGGTCAGCTCCTCCTGCGGGATGTTGGTGGCCAGCTTCACCGAGAACTCGCCGCCGGACTGAAGCACAGAGACTGCGGCATCGGAATCGAGCGACAGCACATAGCCCTCGCCGCAGGTCACCGTCAGACGGGCTACGGCACTGCCCGTAAAGAGTTTGAACTCCGACTGCAGGTTGCGGTCGGTGGCGTTGGGATCGATCGTGAAGACGACCGTATCGCCGGATTTGCCCTCCGTCACGGAAGGATGCGCCCACGTCGAGGTGCCCGACATCCGCCAGTCACCCGAGCTGGTCACCACGATCTCGTCCGTGCCGCCCTCGAAGTCCAGCGAAATCAAATCCTTCGAGAGGGAGATGCTGTCGCCCTTCGGTCCGTTGTCCGAATCGCTCTCCGAACAGCCGCACAGGCCCGACACCATGCATACGATTGCCAATAATATCTTTTTCATAAAAATAATCCGATTTTAAGAGTTCCTAATCACCTCACTACTGGGGACGGCTCAGCTCGAGGCGTTCCGTATCCTCTTTCTTGTAGTAATGGGTCACCTGATCGAGCGTCTCGTCGTAAAGGCCCGAAGCCACGTTGCGCACCATCGTTACCTGACCGCGCACCGCATAGTTGTCCGGATTGAGCGAGAAGAACATGTAATGCCCGTATCCGGCCGCCTTCTGCTTGCGGGCCGTTTCCGTCGTCCAGTCACCCTTGAGCAGGTTCATCTCGATCGAGGCGCCCGCACAGTTCTTCAGCGGCATGCCCGTCATCGGCGTGGCACCCGGGTTAATCGAGCTGTAGTCGGCAACGGCCACATCGACAAAATAGCCCGGATCGACCCCGTCCACCGCAGGGATGTACGGCGTGATGTTGCCCAGGTAGTAGACCATCACCGTCTTGTGAGGCATGGCCTTCTTGGTCTCGTAGAGCAGTCGGGCGGCCGATGCCATCGAAGGACGCGTGAAGAGCGGATTGCTCGTATCGGGATTGGCGTTCGAATACTCGTCGTCGAAGCATACACCGTCCAGGCCGTAGGTCTCGCAATAGGCGGCCAGCTCGGCGGCAAAATCACGGGCGGCAGGATCCGAGAGCTGTGCAAGGCCCGAATCGTCGTGGTTGCCCAGCACGCCCATGATCACCTTGATGCCGCACTTGCGCAGCGGCTGGAGGTACTCCTCGTTGTTGTCGAGCAGGAACTGCACCTCCTTGTTGCGCGAGAAGTAGACCCGGTTCTCGGCGGGATCGTAGTTGATGTTGCCCGAGAAGAGCACCACGTAGTCGAAGAAGAGCTTGCCGCTCTCCTGAAGGCGGAACTCCAGCGCATTGAGCGGGTTGGCATCGCCCAGTTCGAAGAAGACGATGTTCTTCACCGCATCGGGGCCCTTGTCGGCCGAGAGGCTCGTGCGACCGTCCTTGACGAGGTAGACCACATGTGCGGAGGACTCGGGAACCGTGATACCCTCGGTCTCGACACGCACGATGAGCGGCAACAGGTACTCCTTCTCGGAAGAGAAGCCCTCGAAGGCACGAAGCGTCACGCCCAGGGCTGCCGAGCGCTTGTCGTCGGGAGCCAGCAGCATGCGGCCCTCGCCCTCGAGCTCCACGGCGCTCTCGGGAAAGAGTTCATACTCGGTCCCGTGCTCGAGGTTGTAGTTCTGCAGGTAGTCGCCGTCGTAGGAGACCACGGCATCGACACCCTTGCCCGGTTCGCACGTCAGCATGAACCGCACGGCCGTCGTCATGGCGTCGTCGGTGAGGGTCAGCGTCCGCTCGTTGGCCGAATTGTACTCGTCTACCAGCATGCCGTCGATGCGCGACAGCCCGTCGTAGATTCCCTCGTCGAACTTGAAGCTCGTCGGGATCTCATCGGAACAGGATGTGAACGCGAATCCGCAGCAGGCCGCAGCGGCAAGAAGGAAGCGGTTCACATATTTCGTTGTTTTCATAAGTCGTTTTTCGTTTTACGGTTGAAGTTATTCGGCGATTTGGGGAAGTTCCACCTGGACCCAGTCCGGTTCGGACTCGATCGTCAGGTCGTGGCCGTAGGGCGAATAGTCCTTGCCCACGGTGCCGGCGCCGTCATCGAGTTTCCAATAGGCCACCAGGCCCTCCGACGAGGGATCCACACGGTAGAAATGGTTCTCGGCAGCGATCTCGTCGGCCGTCAGGGCACGGTTCCAGATGCGGAGTTCCGAGAGTTTTCCGTCGAAATAACGATCCGACGTGAACGAATACCCAACCCAGAAGCAACGCTTGAACGACGAACCCGACTCATTGGAATGCGGGATTGCGAAATTGATGCTGTTCAGATAGAAAATGCCCTCTTTCCTCAACTCTCCGTTCAGGTAGATCTTCACCTCGCTCTGATTCTGCGCAATGCACTCGAACGTCACGGCGATGTGGGTCCACTCCCCGGTCGGGATCTTGAGGCTCTCGTCCGTCAGTTTCGAGCTGGCAGCACCCACGACCTGAAGCTGCGAGGGATCGACGCCCGAGTCACCCATACGGATCAGGAACGTATCCTCGATACCCATGACGGTCGAGATCGTCTTATTGAGCGTCGTGGGATTGACCAGCGCCTCCATCGTGAAGGCGTACATGTCCTGAACCTCATCGAAATTGCCGAATTCAGGCCAGGCGCGGTTCTCCGACAGATCGACGACGATGTTGATGAGCGAAGCGCCGCGGAAGAGGAAGTAGCAGGTCTTCGCACTGCGGAGCACCCCGCCGATCCCCTCGACCGACTCGATGGTCACCGGCATCACGTAACGCTGGTTGCGGTCGAGCGACAGCACGTTCTCGAAGGTCACCGAAACGGGCGAACTCTGCACGTTGCCGGCCAGAATGGTGGTCGTCGGCTCATCGATGCGGCAGACCCCGTCGGGCAGTGCAATCGAGACCGTATCGTAATAGGCCTGTTTGTAGTTGTCCACCAGTTCGGGGGCCGGACGGAAGGTCACCGTGATGTCTCGCGATTCGGGCTTGGCAACGGCCGCAACGATATCGCGCGAATAGCTGTCGGCCTCATCGATGAGCATCTCGTCGGTCAGCGAAGCGGCCGAAATGAAGAGTTTGTTGTCGTAATGCTGCCGATCGGTGTCCTCGTGTTCGCAGGAGGCGAGCGCAAGGAGGGCCGTCAAGGAGGCAATCACGCTTATGGTTTTCATTTTCATGGGTTTCGTTAGTTTTCAGGTACGGGATTCATGATGTCAATTGCCTTGCGGATGTTCGGGAAGATCCGATTGAGGTCATAATAGTCGTTCCAGGCCCGGTCGATAGCCAGTCCGGCCTTGCCGTATGCGGACGGCTCGAGCACCCACGAAGCGGCGCCGACGATGGCGCTGAGCGGTTTGCCCGCCGCATCGGTCTGGGAGAAATAGCCCAGTTCGTCGGATCCGTCGAGTGCCGGGGCCGTCACGCCGATGATCAGCCGGTCGGTCGGGACACCCTCGACGCAGGCACGGTACATCTCGACCGTAAGTTCCTCTCGGGAGGTGGCGCTCCTGGCCATCACGATGACATACGAGCACTCGGAGAGCAGCGAACTGTCGGCCAGTTTGTGCGGGCCGCCGCGGAAGAAGAGCAGCTTCTCGGGATGGGCCGCATGCCAGCTCTTCAGGACCTCGTAAACCACACCGAGCCGTCCGGCGAACAGGGTCGTCTGCTCGGGGGTCAGGCTCGACAGCACGGGGCCGTCGTAGGTGAAGGTCACGCCATCGAAGCCATAACGCTCGCAGCTGGCCGTCAGGGCCTCGACACGCTCGCGGCAGAAGGCGAGGAATGCGCTGTCGTCAGCGGGCTCCGTCGTATCGCCCTCCGAACCGTCGCCATCATCCTGGCTGCCGTCGGTCGCATTGCCCGACTCGGTATCGCCCGGCGTCTCGGGCTCATCGGTCTCGGGCTCATCGGTCTCGGGAGCCTGCAGGGCTTCCCATTCGCTCTCGATACGGGCGTAGTCGATCTCGCAGACCACGCGGGTCCCTTTCTTGCGGACCTCGGCCATCTGGTCGGAATACTCCGGGGCCAGGTTCTCGGGATGCGTCATGCAGATGAAGTCCACGCTGTCGGGATAGGCCGTCAGACGCTGGTTCTGCGCAATCGGAGCGAGGCCGGCACGGTTCTCCATCATGACGAAGGTCAGTTTGTGCTCACTGGCCTTGTAGGCGCGCAACGCCGCAAGGTACTGGGCATAGAGGGCGGGATTCTGCTCCTCGAGCGAAGGGCGGCTGATATCCACGCTCTCCGAATCCGTCCAGTCGCTGCACGAACCGAGCAATACGGCCGTGAGGGCCAGGACAGGCAGGAAATATATCTTGATACTGCGTTTCATAATTCAAAACTCTCGTTTATGGGTGAATCAATTGCGGGGAATGTTCGGGTTGCAGTCCCACCACATGCGCGTAGCCATGTTGTCGGCTCCCTGCAGCAGCGTGGAGACGGCCGTCTGGTAGTTCTCCGCATTGGTCGTGCGCTCCTCGGCCGGATAGGGCATGCGGCGTGCGCCCATCTCGGAATCGACGATGCCGCCGCTCTTGTTTCCGGCCTCCGTGGCAGGAATCAGGTGCGGGAAGCCCGTACGGCGGTAATCGGCCCACGATTCGTTGCCCAACAGCCAGTTGGCAATCCATTTCTGGATGATGATGCGCTCCTGCATCTCCTCGGGCGTACCGGTCTTCCAGGCCACCGAGGTCGTCGAAAGCGTATTCGAATAGGTGTCCTTGCCGTTGTTGGGATCGATGTAGACGATCTGCGGCGCCGAGCTCTGTGCAATATAGCTCTCGTAGCCCGAGACGCCCCACTGCTCGAACGACAGGCGGATACCCTCGTTGTAGAAATCCTCGGCCGAACCGCTGCCCATGTCGAACCCGAAGACGGCCTTGGCCTCGGCCTTCAGGAAGGCCACCTCGGCGGCATTCATCCAGTAGAGCGGCGACGACGTGGTGAGCTTCACGCCCGAATACTTGTGGCCGATCGAGGAGAGGTCGGGGATCTCGATGCCGCGGCGCATGCCGACGTAGGTCTGGCCGGGCCACTCCGACTCGACGAAATAGGCCGCACGGCGGGGATCGTTGTAGGCGTTCATGTAGCAGATGATGTCGGCCGCAGCGTGCGAGTCACCGCCCGTCAGACAGGCCGTGTTGTCGGAGTGCGTCGCCGAGTTGTAGTTCACGGCCACGTAGATCGGGTTGCCGTCGGCTCCGAAGCTCGTCATGCAGGCGTTGTCATCGTTCGAGGTCATCACGCCGATCTCATGCGACACGGCGCTCTCGGCCATCGTGCGGGCCGTGGCCGGATCGGCATAGACGATACGCATGGCCAGACGCAGTTTGAGCGAATTGGCAAACTTGCACCACTTCTCGGCGCTGCCGCCATAGATGTTGTCGGCCGACGAGGCGATCGTCACCGAGCGGTTGGCCGTCAGCACGTCGATGGCCGCATTGAGCTCCTCGAAGAACTTGTCGTAGACGGCCTTCTGCGAATCGTAGGGGACCTGCAGCTGTCCGTCGGCACCGATCTGCGAGTAGGGAATCGGACCGTAGGTATCCGTCACGCGGTGCATGGCCGCCACCTTGATGACATCGGCAATGGCCAGGATCACCGGATCATCGGTCTGTTCCTTGAGCTCGCGCAGGTTCGAGTAGAGCGTCGGAATGACGAAATCACTGGCCATGAATACGTTGGTCCAGTTGTCCGTCGGGTTGTAATTCGAAATGGTATTGCGCTGTTCGGCGTTCGAGTCGGCAAAATAGCCGCCCTGCGTACCGCCCAGCAGGCAGTCGGTGAACTGCGCCGTATTGACGTCGGTCGAAATCACACCGCTCATGATACCGCTCATCGTAGCACCGAGCAGGTATCCGTCGGCCTGCATCTGATCCTTGTCCGGCTGATAAGGATTACTGTTGATCTCCAGATAGTTGGCCGTGCAGGCGCTACCCGAGAGCAGGACCGTGAAAAGAAGCGGTTTCCATATGTTTTTCATAACGGTTCGGTTTAGAATTTGAGTCTGAGGTTGAATCCGATGTTGCGCAACGACGGCATCATGAAGTAGTCGATGCCCTGATAGAAGTTGCCCGTCGTGGCGATGGTCTCGGGATCGAACGGAGCCTTGTTGTAGATCATCCACAGGTTGCGGCCCACGAGCGAAAGGGTGATTTCGCACAGGTCACCCAGCACCTTGCGCGGGATGGTATAGCCGATCGAGGCCTCCTGCAGGCGGACGTTGGTGGCCGAGTAGGTGTAGTACTGCGGAACCGTATTGCCGCCGCTGACCGATGTATACCACTTGTTGGCATCGACCAGATCGCCGCCGTTGATCACCACGCCGCCGGCATCACGAGCCGCGGCCGAAGCCTCCGAAACACCGTAGTAGTCGAGCATGGCCTGCGTGCGCGAGAAGACGACGCCGCCCAGGCGTGCCGACAGGGCGAATCCGAAGTTGAAGTTGCCCCAGCGGAAGTCGTTGCGCCAGGCCATGTTGGCATCCGGAAGCACCGAGCCCAACTTGATGTAGTCATTGACGTTCGAGATGGCCTCCGTGGCGACATTGCCCGACTCATCGACATAGATGGCGCCGTTGGCGTCGTATTTCATGTCGCGCAGCGAGTAGAGGTCACCCAGCGTTCCACCCTCCTTGAGGATGAAGTGGGCCTCGCCCAGTCCGTCCATGTCGAGCAGATCGACCGAGAAACGCTGTCCGGTCTCGGGATTGACGATGTTGTTGGCCAGCGAGAGGATCTCGTTGTGGTTCGTCGAGAGCGTGTAGTTCGTGTCCCACGAGAACTTGCCCCACGTGTTGCTGTAACCGAGAGCCAGCTCGAAGCCGCGGTTGAGCACCTTGCCCGACTGGATCGTCAGCACCGAGGAGCCCGAACCGGTCGAGATCGTCGTGTCGAACGTCTGGTCCTGCGTCTTGGTGTTGTAGTAGGTCAGGTCGAGGTTGAAGTGCTTGAGGAAGCGCATCGTAAGACCGACCTCGAAGGATTTCGTGCGTTCGGGCTTGAGGTTGTAGATCGGGTATTTCGTATTGGTGTTCCACGTCAGGCCGCTCTCGTTCCACTCATAGAGCGGGTTGGCAATGAAACGCTCGAATGCGACACCCACCGATGCATACGAACCGCGCAACTTCACGTAGGAGAGGTTCTCCGGCATGTTGGGGATAAGCTGCGAAAGCACGACCGAGGCACCCACCGACGGGTAGAAGAACGAACTCTTCTCGGAGTGGGGGCCAGCCAGCTGCGACGGCCAGTCGTTACGGCCGGTCACCGTAAGGAAGTAGGTGTTCTTGAAGCCGACCTCGGCCGAGAAGAAGACCGACTGGGTCTGCTCACGCCAACCCTCCTGCAGGCGCTTGGTCTTCGACGAGTTGCTCAGGTTCTGGATGTTGAAGACGTTGGCCAGGCCCGGCTTCTCCCCCTCGAAGGCGTCCGAACCGTCGGCGATCGGGCCGCGGACCTTCATTGCGTCGTAGCGCATGTCCGAGATCGAGGCACCGGCATTGGCCTGCAGCGACCAGTTCTCGCCGAAGGTCTTGTTGATGTTCACCAGCACGTCGCCGTAGACCTGCTTGTCGGTCATCTTCGTGATGCCGTACATACCGCGGTCGGAGTACTCGGACAGCTGTTCGTAGGTCGAAGCGTACATCTTCTCCGTATAGTCGGTGTGCGTGTTGTCGATGCTGACACGGCCCGAAACATTCAGCCAGTCGAGGATGTCGTACGACAGCGAGGCGTTGAGCATGTAGCGGTCCTTGCTGTTCTCACGCAGGTTGCGGTAGTTGATCCAGTAGGGGTTCTGCATCGTCAGGCCGGCATCACCCACGGGCCAGTACTGCGTATAGAGCTGGCGCGAGGGGTTGTAACGCTCGTACATCTGGATGTCGCTCCAGTCGTCGCCGCGCGGGAAGATGTAGGCGCCTACCAGCGGGTTGTTGTAGGTTCCCTGGTTGGTCATGTTGCGGTCGCGCTGGAGCACGTAGCTCGCACCGACATCAAGACGCATGCGGTCCTTGAAGAAATAGGTCGTATTGCGGAACGTGAAGTTGTAGCGGTCGTAGCTGTTGTTGGGGACGATACCGCGCGAGTTGATCGCCGCGGCCGACGCGTAGACCTGGTTCTTTTCGTTGCCCGTCGAGAAGGAGACACTCTCGGTTCCGGTCACACCCGTCTGGAAGTAGTCGTCGGCCGGATCATAGCCCATGTAGTTGGCCGAATTGAGCCGATGGCCCCAGCTGCGGACGATCGAACCGGTGCTCGACGAGAGGTCACCCGTGCCGTAGCGGTTCTGGAACTCGGGAAGGACGAACGGCGTCATGATCTCGGTGTTGCTCGACACGACGACCGACGTACGACCGGCCTTGCCGCGCTTGGTCGTAACGACGATGGCTCCGTTGGCGGCATCCGAACCGTAAAGGGCCGCAGCCGCGGCACCGTTCAGCACCGACAGCGACTCGATGTCCTCGGGGTTGATGTCGGCGATCGGGTCGGTCGTACCCTGCGAACCGAACTTCGTTCCGCCGTCGCGGGCCGTAGTGAACATCGGCACGCCGTCGATCACGTAGAGGGCATTCGACGACTGGCTGATCGACTTCTGACCGCGCATGACCACCTTCGAGGCGCCGCCGACACCCGACGACGAGGCGTTGATCGTCACACCGGCCACCTTGCCGTTGAGCGAATTGATGAAGTTGGCGTCCTTGTTGGCGAGCAGACTCTCGGAATCGACCTGCTGCACGTTATACGACAGGGCCTTCTCCGAGCGCTTGATGCCGAGGGCCGTCACGACGACCGCATCGACCTGCTGCGTCTCTTCGCGGAGCGTGAAGTCCACCTGCGTACGGCTTCCCACGACAACCTCGACCGTCTGATAGCCCAAATAATTGACTGTCAGGACTGCATTTTCAGCGGGGGGGGGGAACTTGCAGCGTGTAGTCTCCGTTCAGGTCGGTGCTCACACCGACGGTCGTACCCTTGACGAGCACGGCGGCTCCGATCACCGGAAACCCGTTCCCGTCGAGCACCTTACCCGAGATGCGCACGGGACGGCTGTCATCCTTCTTCACCGAGAGCAGGATGTTCTGCCCTTCGACGCTGTAGGTCAGTCCGGTACCCCGTACCAGCTGGTCGAGGACCTGGTTGATCGGCAGACTCTCGGCATCGACCGACACGATCTGACGCGCCGCATCGATCCCGTCGCCGAGCATGAAGAGATAGCGGGATTCTCCTTCGATCTTGGAAATAGCCTGCGTCAGAGGGACCTTGTCCAACCGGACCGTGAGCGTATTGTCCTGGGCAAAGACCGCCGTTGCGAAGAGGCAGAGACATGCGCAGGCAAATGCAGGCATAAACTTGATTAGTTTCCCGATTATACGGAAACTTACGTTTTTATTCATACATTTGTAGAGTGTTTAGGTAATAGGTTTTGTTCGTTCGTCAAGGGCGGGGCCGTTACCTGCCTGCGGGTGTGCAGACCCGCAGGCTTTTTTTACGGTATTGCTCGATCTCCCCCGCCGGAAATGGAGGCAGACATCAACTCATGAGGACAGCGGTTTTAAAAGGTTGGTAATACGTTTATTTCGATTCATCGATCAATAGATTGTAATGACGTTGCTGCGCACGTCGTGCTCGAAACGGAAGTCGGAGTTGTGCTGCAGCACGCGCAGGGCATGGTCCACACCGTCCGAGATGCGGATCTTGCCGCTCTTGAATCCGATGACGGGCATCTCCCGGCGACGGATGTCGATGCGCACGTTGTAGGCCTTCTCGAACTTGCGCATCAGCTCCTCGAACGACAGCCCGCGGATGCTGATGAGCCCTTCGGTCCAGCAAACGGCATCGAGGTCGGCATTCCGCTCGACGGAGATCCGTCCCTCGGTCAGACGCGCCTCGTCGTTGGGTTCCAGAACGATGGCCTGATGCGTCGCGGGATCGGTCAGCCGCACACGTCCCTCGAGGAGCATGGTCGAGAAAGAGCCGGTTTCGGCATCGGCCTCGACATTGAACTTCGTTCCCAGCACCTCCACATCCGAGGCGAAGGTCTCGACAACGAACGGATGCCCGGCATCGTGTGTGACCTCGAACATCGCCTCGCCGGTGAGTTTCACCTCACGACGATGACGTCCGAAAACCGACGGATACTCCAGACGCGATCCCGAGTTGAGCCACACACGGGTGCCGTCCGAAAGGGTCACCTCGATTCGCTGGCCGGCCGGGACATTCAGCGCAACCATCTGCTCGGCCACGCTGTCGAACGTATATACATAGGTCGAATAACCCACTCCGAGGAGCAGTGCCACGACGGCCGCCACGCGCAGCACGCGGCGGAAGACCATCCGCATGGCCGTCGGCCGGGAGGAAGCTGCAGCAGTCGTCGCACGCTGCGGGGTTTCGCCCGCAGCGAGACGCTCGAGCTCGAGTCCGTACATCTTGGTCGTCTCGAAGACGAAACGTATCTCGTTGAATTCACGTACATGCTCGGGTGAAGCGTCGAGCCAGTCGGCCATGCGGCGCTTTTCCTGCTCCGAGCAGTTGCCTTCGAGGTATTTCAGTACGTCGGTCGATTTCATCACAATACTTCTTTTTTGTACGTTTTGTCCGCATCGGTCCTGGGCTCCGCACGGTGCATTGCCGGCCGACAGACTATTATCACACTTTTTTCGTTCTCTTGACATCTATATATTGCACGAAAGCGGCGATCGGACAACCCAATCGAACTATTTTATGCAAATAAATATTTTTACTAAATTGCTAAATTTTTTCACTATCTGATTCTAAAAAACCAGATCTGACACGGTGTTTTTTTCACGGATTGGTCGGAATGCACGTGTAACGATTGAAAAAATATTATAACTTTGATCCCGAAAAAACAGTCAGTATGCCGATACCGGACGAGAGAGAATCCAGCGTCAGGGAATTCAACGAACTCTATTTCACCTATCGGAGCAATTTCATCTCGATAGCCCGTTCGTATGTCGAGGAGACGGCCGTGGCGGAGGACATCGTCACGGACAGTTTCGTTGCATACTGGGTACGGCGGCACGAACTGGCAGCGGATACGGATCCCCGACGCTACGTTGTCGGAGCGATCAAGAAGCGGTGCCTGGAGCACCTGCGCAACAAGCAGATCCACCAGCGCGTCGAAAAGAAGCTGCAGGATGCCAGCGACCGCATGCTGGAATACCACCTGGGAAGCCTCGAATGCTGCAAACCCGAACAGCTCTATGCCGACGAGGTGTTGGCCATTCTGCAGAAGCGGCTGGACGAGATGCCCGAACTCACCCGCGAGATCTTCATCGCCAGCCGCACCGAAGAGTTGAGCTACAAGGACATCGCCGAACGTTTCCGAATCCCCTCCTACAAGGTCAAGTATGAGCTGCAGAAGGCCCTGACCCAGCTGCGGGATTCACTCAAGGACTATCTGCCGGGCGTCCTTGTCCTGATCGCCGTGGACTTCCTGCTGCGCTCGGGGTACCACCCAAGCGGCATGTAACCCGTCGAGAGGCCCCCGCCGCCGTCCGTGCGGCCGGAAACCGTTGCGGGCAGCCTGGCCGATGCGCTTCACTCCAACCATTTTCCTCCGGACTCTTCGGCCCCGCCCGCAGCGAAGGCAGCCTTCGGGCCGACAGCCGGCTCCCCTATTCCGGATAGATCATCCGGATGGTGGCTCCGCCATCGACGGTCAGGGTCTGCCCGTTGAGAAAGTCGTTCGCCTCGTCGCACAGGAAGAGACACATGCGGGCGATGTCCCCGGGTTCCCCGACCCGGCCCGATGGATGGAACTGATGATCCTCCGAGCGCAACGGCTCCTCTTCGCGCACATGGATCCATCCCGGAGCTATGGCATTGACCGTAATGCGGAGCGGAGCCAGAGAGACGGCCAGCGAGTGTGTCAGCGAGTAGATGCCGCCCTTCGAGGCGGAATAGGCCTCGGTTCCGGCCTCGCTCTGCAGGTAGCGGGTCGAGCAGAGGTTGATGATGCGTCCGTATCGCCGATTGCCGTTCCGGCGGCGGTGGAGAGCCAGCTGGCGTGAGGTAATGAAAACCGGGCGCAGGTTGGTGGCGATCACCCGGTCGAACTCTTCGATCGAAAGTTCATCGAGGGGTTTGAAGAGGCCGATCCCGACGTTGTTCACCAGAATGTCGATATCGCCCAACGTCTCGAAAAGCTGTTGCATGCACCCCTCGAGACCGGCGGCATCGGTGACATCCAGCTGACAGAAACGGGCTCCGGTCCCGGCTGCGGTCCGGGCCCCGAGCTCGGGGTCGATGTCGCAGAAGACCACCTCATCGCCCTGCCGGGTGAAAGCCTCTACAATTCCCTTTCCGATTCCGCGGGCGCCGCCTGTAACGAATACACGTCTTTTCATGTTTTTTTTGAATTTTTCCACAAAGATAGCGCAAGTCGGCTGCAGAGACAAGAGCGGAAGCCCCTTGAAAACGATCCGATTTCGTGACATGCCGCCCTCCCCGG
>ULUA01019459.1_pt1 | contig 14366 bp, 14 predicted proteins | sample 1958081 | NCBI WGS metagenome assembly ULUA01 (sample SAMEA4835748, study PRJEB28245) | human gut metagenome | biome: gut microbiome; material: fecal sample | place: Denmark | collected 2008
AGCTTTCTGGTGTTTCATCCAGCATTTCCGCCGCTTTTTGGAACACCTCCGGATCCGGTTTAGATCTTGCAATATTCGTCCCATCACTGATCGCATCAAAATAATCTTTTAGTCCGATCTGACCTAAGATTTTTTTTGTATTTTTACTGCTTGACCCGATCGCAAGTTTATATCCGCGTTTTCTAAGTTCATCCAATGTCTCTTTCACCTCATCCGACAGATCTTCCGGTGACATATTTTCCAATAATTTTACATAGATCGTATTTTTCTGTTCTGCCATCTTTTCTTTTTCTTCCTCAGAATATTCTTTGGATGACCGCTCCAGAATAATATTCAAACTGTCCATACGGCTCACACCGCGCAGCCTGTCATTTATTTTTTCATCAAAATATACACCGATCGAATCTGCCAACTGCTTCCATGCTTTAAAATGATACTGATCGGTAAAACAGATAACCCCATCTAGATCAAAAATAACTGCATTCATTCTTTTGCCTCCTGATTTCTTTTTCAAATAGATCGTAACAAAAATAAGGACAGTTTTTTAGACTCTGATTAGACCAAAAAACTGTCCTTATTTTCTGTTTAGGCATAGGCTATCTTTATTTATAATCGCACCTGTATATCTTTTTTATGTTCCACGCGGTACCTTCTTGGTGTCATTCCGTAACGTTTTCGAAACTGCCGGAAAAAATAACTCTGATTTTCATATCCGACATCCAGTGCGATCTCCTCGATTGCCAGATCTGTATCGAGCAAAAGGCGTACTGCTGTCTCAAAACGCTTACGCTGCAAAAGTTCCTGAAAATTGCACCCGGTCTTTTGTTTGATCAACTTACTTAAAACCGTCACTGACTGATGCGTATCCTCCGCAATCTTTGTGAGATTCGCATTCCGACAGTCACTGTTGATATAAGCGATCACCGCCTGCACAATCGTTTCTTTATAGTCGATTGATGAATTATGGCTCAGATTCTCCAGATGCTCAAGCAGATACAAAAACACCAGCCCCATCGAATACTGATTCATAATATCCTCATTTGCGTGCTCATGCAACATGGATGCAATCATGTTTTCCATTAAATTCTCCACCTGCAAATTTTCCTGTAAGCGGAATAAGAGATAATGGGAAACCGGATTCTTCTGTCTCAATGCTCCAATGATAAATTCCGCAAGCACATTCTTTTCGTTCAACATGGATAGTGGTACTTCAAAGAATTCTGGGAGTGCAATAAAATTGATTCCGATATCCTCATATTCTGCACGCTTAATTGAATGTACCACATGCTGATTCAACAATAGTATATCTCCTTTTTGCAGAGTGAGCTCTTTCCCTTCAATGTAATGTGTGATACTTCCCTGCACAACATACATAATCTCCACATAATTATGCTTGTGCTCCGGAAAATGCACAAAACGGCTGTGAGGACGCACTGTGACAAGCCGCCCTCTTTGCAACAGCTTTTCCCGTTCAACCTCCGTGATTGACTCCCTTGCATATAGCTGTTCTTCAATATTTTCCTGTCCTGATCTGTACCTTTTTTCTTCTTCTGATACAATCAGCAATTCTTCCAAAAGTTCCTGTCTCATAACTGTCTACTGTACCTCACGTTCTTTCTTCTGACGCGCTCCTTCTTTCGTATCCAATTTTTCCTTTGCAGTATATAGTGTCTGCTGATTAAACTGCTTCCAGCTCAAAATCAGCAGATTGATGTGTTAATAGTTCCAGCAGCCATAAAAATGTAAAAAGTATCCGTGACTGTATCTTGAACAGATTCGTCACAAATACGGATAACGCGATTGAAGTTAGGGTTGTGTCATAAAGTTTGGTTCTGATCAAGCCCATTCCATAGCAGCGCTTGCTTAAGCTGAAGGCTCTTTCCACCTCTATTCGATCCGTGTTATCCTGATATTCCTGTTTTTTCTCTTTTGCTGGCTGTTTTTCAAGACCTGGTCTCCCAAGCTTTGGACCGGATAATCGTATTCCATGCATCTTGCAGTATTTTCTGTTTTCTCTGGTACGATAGATCTGGTCTACTAATATACGTTCCGGATAATGACCGGTTCGTTCTCTGAAACGCTCTGCCGCTTCTTTCAACACTGTACTTTCATTGTAGGCATCATAGGATATCTTTTCTATTCTGCCAAGACCGTTATCATCTATGCTCAGGTCAAACTTCGCCCCGAATTCTACTGGTGACTTTGTTTTTTCTCTTACGATTGGTCTGATCCATGGCTGTGCAATGCTGACAATGCGGTTGTCTACGCTATGGGTCTTGTTCTGCTACATGTATTGCTATTGCTCATACAGTTTAGAGATTGTCAGCAGAAGAGTGCTCTCTTTCAATGTCGGTGCATAACCGTCCTGCATGAAATTTTCGAGGTATCCGATATCTCGTCTGATGAATGCCAACTGTTTACGAATCGTTGCTCTGATCTTCTTAGTGCTGCGCTTTTTTGCTTTTGCAAATGCAAGATAATTTTTTCTTGCTATCCTGCGGTACATGCGGGGTCTGGAAAATCCATATGTTTTGCAGAAGCGTATGATAATCGTTTCCAGTTTTTTCCTTGCTTCATTCAGCAGGGAAAAATCCTGTGGATATCGGATATTAGATGGAGCACAGGTGGCATCAAGCATCAGGGTTCCTTTATTTTCAGGGAACTGTTCCTGCTTTGTATCCTGCCCATTACCTTCTCCTCCTAAAGGTGGATTGTTATGATCATCATCCTTTTTGTCACTGGATTCCTTTTCTTTGACTGCATCCAGCATATATTCATTCGCTTCCATGATAACATCCATTTTCAGACGTTTACGGAACAGGACTAAGGTACTTGCGTCAATTGGCGGTTCTTCCTGATAACCTGGAAGCCCAATGAAATACTGGTAATACGGATTTTCTGTCAGCTGTTCAACGAGTTCTCTGTCAGAATACTGATATTTCGTTTGGATGATCAATGAGCCAAGAGCAAGACGTAATGGCTTGGCTACCCGGCCATTCTTTCCTTTGAACAGGCGGGAATATTTCTTTTCAAAGACTTCCCATGGAATCGCATCTGCCATTTTTACCCATCTGTTTTCAGGGTTCATGTGAAGTCCTATTGGCTGATTGAAATCCAAGAAGTTGCTTTGTGTATTATCAGTATATTTGTACATTATTTTCCGCTCCGTAAATGGTATTTTTCTATTGAAAACTGCACGAAAAAAGATTTAAGATCTGTTAAAACCGTGCACTTTATTATACCATCTTTGAGCAGAAAACACAGTAAAATCAATAGTTTTAAGCTCATTTTCTTTTAATCAGCAGACACTATATAAACTTTTATTTCTGCTTCCGTACTTCTTCCACCATCGCCATAAAATCTTTTTCCTTTATCAGCGCGATCCCCTGTGCCTCATCACCGAGTACGATCAGATTATCCCCCGCCTGAATATCAAACACCTTTCTTGCCTTTGCCGGAATAACGATCTGCCCCTTTTCCCCGACTTTTACCACACCGAAGGCGTGTCTGCCCTTCGGAGGCACCGGAAGGCTGTCCGGACCGTTTTCATAGTTTACCAGTTCATCCAATGACACTCCAAACGCATCCGCGATCGCTTTACTCCGCTCAATATCGGGAATGGATTCTCCGGTCTCATACTTTGACAGTGTCTGCCTTGATATTCCAAGCTTCTCTGCCAGTTCTTCTTGTGACATATGATTCAATTTCCGCAGGGAAATCAGATTTTCCTTAAACATGCTTCTTCTCCTTTTTGATTCCGAGCACACACCAGTTTAACAGCGGGATTCTCGAAATGATCTCATAGAGCGCCAGTCCTCCGCCGAACGCCGCCACTGCGGAAAGCAGATACGCGAAAAATCCGGTCACCGGTGTATACTCTTTTAAGAAATACGCCATTACTGACAATGCCAGATAATGGAACACATAAAGCCCGAAGCTTTTTTTTGACATAAAATCAAAGAAACGGCAGGTACGGTCTCCCCATTTTTTCATGCATCCGAGGATTGCAAGGCACGCGCACCATGCATACACGATTGAAAACGGACTGTTTACAACCGGCTTTTCGGCATAATTTTCTCCAAAATAAACTGCAACGTACCAAACGGCAAGTATGATCGCTGTTGCGGCAAGCGGAATGCACCATTTTTTCAGCCGATCCGTCACTTCTTCATGGGAAAATACATAATAGCCAAGAAGAAAACAACATCCATAGATCCCAAAACGGTAGACGCATATAACCGGTGCAGTTAAAATCTGGGCAGCGCCCCACACCGGGATCACAAGCAGGATCAGACCTAATATATTTATCTTTCCACCGATATGATAAAGCCGGTCTTTTTCCAGCTTCCGTACAACAAGTAACAGCATGGAAACAATCCAGAGCACCTGGATGTACCAGAGTACGCCCGTTCCCGATACCACCATGATCAGATACCGGATCGCACCCGGGATCTGGTCCGGCATCGTATCAAACGCATTACTGAATGCCATATTAAAATATCCCTGGATCCACTGAAACACAAAAAGCCCGATCGTGGACGGCACGAGCAGTTTTCTGGTTCTTACACGGATAAATTCCCGGTCGGTATGCTTTTCCAGATAATATCTTGCGCACATGCCGGAGGCCAAAAACAGCAGCGCCATAAACCATGGATACAATACATACTGCACCGCGTCCTGATACTGTACTACGTGAAACGGTCCGGCCACACCGCCTTGTATCACTCCATTATACATATAGATCACATGATAGATCACAACGAACACTACCGTCATCCAGCGAATGTTGTCAATGTAATGTTTTCTCATATCTTTCCCACCTTTGCTCTTATTTTTAACATTATTATAGCAAAGGCCGTTTTTATATACTACCACGCTCTCTTTACATTTTAGTGGTGTTTATGTAAAATATCGTTGCATTTTCCCTTTTTACCCGTTTCTCACCATTTTGCGGTAGTCTTTCGGTAAAAGCGCTTCTACACATGCAGCTTCCGAAATTCCACCGGTGTCATTCCGGTGAGTTTCTTAAACATCACAATAAAATGGCTTGCATCCGTATAGCCGACATCATGGGCGATCTCCTGGACTTTTCTGTCATGTTCCATGATAAGAAGCTCCTTTGCCCGGTTGATCCGGTAGGCGGTCAGATACTCATAGACGGAACAGTTAAAATAACGCACGAAAAGCCTGGAAAGATACTGCGGAGAAACATAAACGCTCTGCGCCAGCTTTTCGGCGCTTAGATCTTCCATATAAGAAGCTTCGATCCGTGCTGTTACCGGCTGGACATATTTCTCCCACACGGGCTGCGTTTCTTTTGCTTTCTGCGGAGTTCCCTCCATAAAAAGTAAAAGCATATGATAGCAGTCCAGAGAATGCTGTCTTGTATTCGCGGAATTTTCCTCGAAATCCCTTACCGCCTCCGCGATCACCTTTTCGATCTCCTCACCTTTCTCCCCGCTGATCCAAAGCCAGTCCTCGCTTCCGATGATCGATTTCAAATACGGTTCCATCGTGCCTGTAAACGTTGCGAACTCTGTGATCCAGCCTTCCTGTTTTGCCCGGTAACTGTGCGGCACAAACGGAGCCAGCAAAATTCCCTGTCCCGGCTCAAGCAGGATATCCTCCCCCTTTACCGATACAATCCCGCATCCGCTCTCTGTCTGAAGATAATGATAACGCGGATAACCATCCGGTCTTGCGACACTCTCCTGCTCCCAGTGGTTTCCAACCGAGTCAAACTGAAACGGCTCTCTTCCAAAATGATTTCCAAAATAGATACCCATAGTTCTCCATTGTTTCAAAATGTTATATAAAATGGTTTCTCCTGTTATACAAATAGCAAATCAAATGTATTATGATAAGCATAAATCAAAGAGATTTAAAAAGCAAGACGCAGAAGTTTTTCCTCTCGTCAGATAGATTCAAAAAGCACAATATCAGGAGGTTTATCATGGAATCCAAATTTAAGAGAATCCTTTACGGAGGAGATTACAACCCAAATCAGTGGCCGGAAGAAGTCTGGAAAGAAGATATGCGCATTTTTAAAGACGCGCACATCAACACCGCAACGATCAACGTTTTTTCCTGGGCAAAGATCCAGCCGTCAGAAAATGTTTATGATTTTTCCTATCTGGATAAAGTCATCGACATGCTCTCAAAGGAAAACTACGACATTGTCCTTGCGACTTCCACCGCAGCACTCCCTGCATGGATGGTAAAAAAATATCCGGAAGTCATGAGTACGGACTACGAGGGACGCCATCACACGTTCGGCGGACGGCACAATGCCTGCCCGAATTCACTGGTATATCAGAAATACGCAAGAGCACTCGCTTTTAAACTGGCAGAGCGCTATGGCAAGAATGAGCACGTTACCTGCTGGCACATCAACAATGAGTACGGTGCGGAATGCTACTGCGACAACTGCAAGAAAGCTTTCCGTGTATGGCTTCAGGACAAATACCATACCTTAGACGCATTAAATACCGCATGGAACATGGAATTCTGGGGACATTCCCTCTACGACTGGGATGAGGTTGTTGTACCAAACGCGCTCAGTGAAGGCATTGGCAGAGAAAAGACCGCTTTCGCCGGAATTTCCATCGATTACAGACGCTTTATCTCCGACAGTCTGCTTTCCAACTATAAAATGGAACGTGACGCGATCCGCGAAGTGGCACCGGACGCGCTGATCACAACCAATCTGATGGGAACTTTCAAAGGACTGGATTATTTTAAATGGGCAAAGGAAATGGATATCATCTCCTGGGATAACTACCCGGCATATGATACCCCATGGAGCCAGGTAGCTATGACACATGATCTGATGCGCGGACTCAAAGACGCGCCGTTCATGCTGATGGAACAGACGCCAAGCCAGCAGAACTGGCAGAAATACAACTCCTTAAAACGTCCGGGACAGATGCGCGCCCAGAGTTACCAGACCATCGCACACGGCGCAGACACCATCCAGTTCTTCCAGCTCCGCAGAAGCGTTGGCGGATGCGAGAAATTCCACGGTGCCGTGATCGCGCATGTCGGCAATGAGAACACCCGCGTGTTCCGCGAAACCGCAAAGCTCGGCAAAGAGCTCGAAAGCTTTGGCAATAAGACCCTCGGCTCCAAAAATCCGTCAAAGGTCGGCATCATTTTCGACTGGGATAACTACTGGGCTCTGGAATATACGAGCGGCCCTTCCGAAGATCTGAAGTATGTAGACCAGATCCACCAGTACTATAAATTTTTCTATAAACAGAATATTTCCGTTGACATGATCCCTGTCGATGCGGATTTTTCCAGATATGACATCATCGCCGCTCCGGTTCTCTACATGATCAGGGACGGCATGAAAGAAGCGCTTGAAGATTTCGTTAAGAATGGCGGCACACTCATCACCACGTTTATGAGCGGTATCGTCGGCCAGTCAGACAATGTATACCTTGGCGGCTATCCCGGCCCGCTGCGTGAAATGGCAGGCATCTGGGTCGAGGAGATCGACGCCCTTGCCCCGGAGCAGAAAAACTCTGCTGTCTTTGACGATAACACCAGCTTTTCCTGTGGAATGCTCTGTGACCTCATCCATCTCGAAGGCGCAAGCTCCCTGGCTTCCTATGGGGATGACTTCTATGCAGGTATGCCGTGTGTTACAAAAAATAACTACGGAAAAGGTCATGTATACTACATCGGCAGCCAGTTAGAAGAATCCGGACTTGCAAAGATCTTAAATGAGGCTGTTGCCGAGGCAGATGTTTCCGCCGTTATCCCGGAAAGCACTGCGCTTGAAGTTACCTGCCGGGAAAGCGACACAACACGTTTTTATTATGTCATCAATTTCTCCGACGAGAAACAGCCGCTTCCAGCAAGCCTTTCCGGCAAAACGGATCTTATCACCGGAAAGACTGCCGGCAAAGATGATATGCTTGAGAAATGGGATGTTCTCATTTTACAGGAACAGCTCTAAGAAAAAGTTATTTTTTCTCATCCTGCCCTCCCCGTATCACGATAATATCATTGAACTTTAAGACCGTATCCTTCTGGGGCAAAATGGACAGATCCTCCCGCAGGATGAGAAAGATCGTGATCTGATGGTCTTCTTCGACTTCCTCTACTGATTTTTCCGCATAATTCCTGTCCACAAAAATCTCGGCGATCTCATGGATATCCGCATCCCTGATGTTGGAAAGGCTGCTTTTCCGCTGATACTGTTCCACGAAACCGGCACTGATGATACCGGTCGGAATGGCAACCGCTCCGACTCCGAGATAGGCGATGCAGATCGCCATAACCCGACCAAGCGTTGTGATCGGATAGATATCGCCATAGCCCACGGTAAGCAGCGTGGACATACTCCACCAGATGCCGCTGAACGCATTCCGAAATACCTCCGGCTGGGAATCGTGTTCCACACTGTACATGCACAGACTGCTTGCCAGCATCAGGATCAGGACAATAAACACCGAGGAAATGATCTGGTTTCGCTTTTCATACAAAACCGTTGTGATCACATTAAAGGAATCATATCTGGCATTGAGACGGAACAGATGAAAGATCCGTGCCACCCGCAGCATGCGAAAGATCACCATACCGGATAAGAAGAAAAATGGAAGGATCGTCAAAAGATCAATGATCCCATCAAACGACACCACGAACCTGAGCCGGGAACGGAACTCACTTTTCCCCGGATACAGATAATCCGCTGTCCAGATCCTAAGCACATATTCCACACAGAAGACAAGGATCGTAAGGATCTCAATCACATGGAAAAAGTCAAACAGAAAAGACAGTTCCTCAAAGGTCTGTAAAAACATGACCAGGATATTGGAAAAAATAACGACTGTAATGAAAATATCAAACATGCGGCTGAGTTGGTTGCTCTTGTCGCCAATCTGGATAATATTAAATACTTTTCGTTTCATAGCAAACTTCTCCTGCATTTTTTGCGAATTTGCGGCAATTTCCACTGCTTTATCGCAAACCGCCATTCCATTGTAACACATATCCGGCAATAATTTTATTTATTTTCCTCGTTGCCATGACAGACGTATTTCCGTTCTTCCTTGGGCTTCCTTTTATCAGTAAAACCTGTTTACCCATGATATTTTCTCCTCTGTTTTTTAGTTTGTGATACCAAGGCTCTCATTAACGTCAGGCTGTTCATTCTGGATGAGATCCAGCATACACTGCGCGATCCGCTAAACTGGTGACCTTTATAGATATTTTATTGTAAGGACAATTTGAAGCATACCGACTAAGCTGTTTATGTAAATTACTATATTTCAGTCAACTTATTTTTTCTATATTGCAATGGGGACACCTCATATGTTTTTTTGAAACTTCTGATAAAATAGCTTATATTCTGGTACCCGCTCTGCATTGCTATCTCTGTAACCGGAATATCAGTATCCTGTAACAGCTGTTTCGCATGCTTCAAGCGTAAATATGTTACATATTGTGAAATCGTAATATGAAAATGTTCCTTAAAATATCGCGATATATATTTTTCCGAGAGATGAAACTGTTCCCCAAATTCCTTTAACGAGATCGTCCCTGTAAAATTCTGCTGTATATATGAAACCATCTCTTTTTCTACAGTATTTCTACCACTTGTATCATTTTCTGTTACAAATCCTTTCTTCCACATTTCAAGAATAAACTGTAAAAGAACTGTTTTTGTCTTTATCTGCGCCGTTATGATCGACTCCCTTTCATCATTTTTTGCCAGATAAATCTCAATTAACTGCTCACACAGTTCTTTTGCCGTATCCTTTACTCTTGGACTTATCAACAGATGACCGTTATTTAGTGGTTCAAGCAATTTATCATCTAATATGTCATTCGAGCGAAAAGATATATATTTTAACGGAAAAAGGAAAGTAAAATAATCCACAGTGCCGGTCTGTGAACCCATGAAATGCAGATTACCCGGCGATACAACAAACACATCCCCTGATTTTCCAATATAGTTCTCTCCTGATATACTTACAAGCAGGGAACCACTTTTTACATATATAATTTCAAATTCGTCATGCCAATGTACAGGTATCTGAAATGACCGCCCCGCATTCTTTATGTGATATGTGCTAAACGGATCGTCCTTTGTACCATGTGGTTTGTTCTCCTTTAATTCAAAATACATAATCTCTCCTATAATTCCACAAGATTTTTACTCTTCCATTTTCCGCTCTTCCATCTAAGTACCATTCCAACAGCTCTCGCGCACTCATCACCTGCCATTGCAATATATGCTCCTACTGCCAGAAGTCCCATGCGTATTCCAAGAAAATATGTTCCGCCAACTGCAAACAGGTACATAAATATCGCACCCATTATAACCGGAAAAAGCGCGTCTCCACTGGTTTTTAACGCCTGACCATACACAAGATTTGTCACCCTTCCAAATTCAAGGAATATATCTACTATTAACAACTTTACCACAAGATTTATCATCTGCGTATCATCCGTAAATATATGCACTATAAAATGTCCGGATACTGCAAATGTCACAGAAAAGCATGTCGCTGTTATAAGACCATATATCACAGCTTTTCTCGTCCCCCTGTCACATTCTTCAAACTCCTTTGCTCCAATTCTCCAGCCAGTCATAATAGCATTAGCCTGCGCAAGGGCAGCTCCTACACAATACGAAAAATTTGCAATCTGCATAGCATACGAACGAGCTGTAACATTCATTCCATCCGCATCCATCTGATTCATAAAACGTACTATAAATGTCATTGCTACATTATAAAGTGCTGTTTCGAATGCAGAAGGAAAACCTATCTTAACAATCTGCGCAAGTATCTTTCGTGGTGGAATGCGCTCAGGACTCTGCTTTGCTTTTATAAGTACCGTACCCATAACCGCTACAATAATAAGATTTACAACCCTGGAAATAACTGTGGCAACAGCAACTCCCATTACTCCCCAGTCAAACACAAACAGGAATACCGAATTGAGTATTATATTAAGAGCATTTCCAACAACAGTTCCTATTAAGGAATGCTTTGTATATCCAAACACTCTCAAATAGCTGGAAAATATAGGAATAAGCGCATTTAAAAAGCATGCGCCTCCAACAATTCTAAGGTATGTTTCAGCCGGCTCAAGCAAAGCCGGCGCAATACTTACTATTCTAAGTATTCCACCGGAAAAAACAGCAAGAGCCACGGACATGAGAATACCTATCAATGCATTAAATATAAGTCCAAGCTGCCTGGCCTGATATGCAATTCCGGGTCTTCCAGCTCCTATATTTTGTGACATAACGGCTACCATACCTGATGATATTACCCCGAACATAATGATAAAAACACCTATATACGTATTTGCTGTTCCTACTGCTCCCACTGCCTGGTCACTTACAGACGATAGCATAAGTGTATCGACCATACCGGAAAGCATATAAAATAAAGTTTCTAAGCATATTGGTACAGATAGTTGTGTCAAAGTTTTTCTTTCCGCTGCCATGTTTTTCTTCTCCTTTACATATTAATATAACATATATTATCAATAATACGATATATTTCCATGTATTTCTTGTATAATATCATGCAAAAATTGTACTATTTCTACTTTTTGCAGTTTTTCCTGACTGCCACCTGTCTTTTTATTTTTTTCTCTGTTTCCATTTTCTTTTCCGGCTCTTGCCTGCCACGGTAGCTGCGGTCTACTGCGGTATTTCCGCCCGGTAAGGTCGCCGCATTTCCGCAAGCAAACGCCGGATTCGGCTCGCCATAGGTCTTTCCCCGCAATCAAAACTGCCAAATTGTTAAAAATGGACTTAACTGTTTCGGATCTTACGGACATTCCGGTTCATGGCACGCTCCTGACTGTTATTTTTGAACTTGGTTAATTTTATGGAACACACTGTCAATATCTTCATCTATACAGATGGATTGATGCTCTATTTCTTTCGGGCAGCCTGCGTTTCCTGCATTGATGCAGACATAAACTGCCTGCAGATTCTGCACTGTCATTTGCCAGAATGGATATTTAATGATAACCGGGGTGTTGTATCCAACGCCCAGCTCAAGAAATACTGTTTTTAATCCCTTATGTCTTTGCAGGAATAAATCATAGCGCATAGCCGCTTTGTTCCATCCATGATCTTCAACAAAAGTATCATCGGATCGAAGATTCATCGTAAACATCTTCCCACAGTGCGGACAAACTGGCAATAAGGATGGGGAAATTGTCATTTTGATATTTCCCTGATCCGGAAATTCCAGCGTACCATCGGATCTGATATCAAATCCCTGATCCCGCAGCATTTCCTGTATGATCTCTTTATTATCAAACGTTTCTTTCCTGCATGCTTCACTGCATTGAAATAAGCCATAATCTCCCTGGGTATAAAACAATCTTTTTCTGTCAAATCCGGCTTTCTGAAAACAATGATCCACATTGGTCGTCAGGACAAAATAGTCCTTATCCTTTATCATCTCCAATATATTTTCATAGGTATTTTTCGGCGCATTCATATAACGGTTGATGTAGATATATCTGCTCCAGTATGCCCAATGCTCTTCCAACGTATCATAGGGATAAAAACCTCCGCTATACATATCATGAAATCCATATTTTTCTTCAAAATCAAAAAAATATTTATGAAATCTTTCCCCTGTATAAGTAAAACCGGCAGAAGTCGAAAGTCCCGCGCCCGCTCCAATGATTACCGCATCTGCCTCTGTTAATGCGTGTCGAAGCTGTTTTATCTTATTTCCTGTCATCAACTTCCCCCTCCTGTCTAAAATCGCAGAATACGTTTTTCTTTTCTTGGTTTTGCCGTCGGGTGCTTGTCCTCCTTCCTTGGATACCCTAAAAGCAACTGCATAACCGCATAATAACCATCCGGTATTTCCCATTTTTTTAATATTTCCTGTCCAAATGGGTCTGCAAACGCAGTCCATCCCTGACCGATATAGCAGGAACCTATTCCCAGAGAATCGGCCATAATCATCATGTTTTCAGCTGCAACTGCACAGTCATCTACCGAAAAAAGGAAATTTCTCGGTGCAAACATTGTGATAACGGTTGGTGCATCGTAAAAAGCATTGACGATCTTCGGATCATCGGCAATACTGGGCTGTTCTTTCGATACATAGCTTGCAGCGGTTGCCATGTGGGGATTGGAATTCGCCCGTTTAATCTTTCCGAGTCTTTCGTTTACTTTTGCGTCCTAACATACCGCAAAGATCACACCCTGCCGTCCACCTGCACTTGGAGCGTACATGCCTGCCTGTAAAATCTGTTCCAGTTCATCTTCTGCAATCTGCGTTTCCTCAAAACGACGAATTGTCCGACGATGCATAATCGTTTTCATCACTTCATTTTCTGTCATGATCAAATAACCTCCTTCCAACACTGTGGATCTGCTGCATAAAAGTTACCATCCCTGCCACTTGCTACCGCAGGACATCCTCGACAAAATTCCAGCAGTTCGCATTTTGAACATTTTTCAAATTTTGTATAATCCCTGTACTGTTCCATCTGACTGATCCACACATCGGCAAGTCTTTCTGTAAATACGTTTGCGACTTTGCTGTTCTGGACACGGCGGCAGGCATAAATATCACCATTGGGAAGTATGGTTAAGTGGCAGTTTCCGCAGTTGCATCCACCATAAATCATTCCATCTTCTATATTTTGAGGAATGTGGAATGCTCCTGTTTCGTATTCATAAAGCGTCCACAGATGATCCTTTTTATTGAAATAAGTCTTGCATCCAGCAGCTTCGTATTCTTTGAATTTCCGATCGCACTCAGCTAATAACTGTCTGTAGCGAAGCGGCTCAATGTTCGTATCTTTTTCTTCGCTGGTCGGGCAGTAGCGTGCAAAAGCATATACATTTGCCCCTGCATTTACGACTGCGTCAATAATACCCGGAACCTCATCAATATTTGTTCCTGAAACCGTTGTCATTACAACAGAACGTATTCCTGCACGATTGATACATCCAATCTTTTCCAGTGTAGTATCAAAACTTCCCGGTTTGCGGAACCAGTCATGGGTTTCACGCAATCCATCAATGGAAAGCTGATATTTTTCGCAGCCATACGCTTTTAAACGCTGACAGACTCCATCTGTTAAGTGAAACGGATTGCCAAGGATCGTAAACGCGATCCGGTGTTCTTTCATAAGCGCAAGCAGATTCCAGAAGTCGGGATGAAGGATCGGATCACCGCCTGTAATATAAAAATACGGAATTCTGTGATAGACTTCGCAAAAGTCCAGACAGTTATAAAAGGTATCCTGCATCTGTTCCCGGGTCATCGATTCCAGCTCTTTACAGTTATTTTCGGAAAAGATATAGCAATGTTTGCATCTCTGGTCACAGTCATCTGTAATATGCCATTGAAAGGAAA
>ULUA01073407.1_pt1 | contig 14158 bp, 16 predicted proteins | sample 1958081 | NCBI WGS metagenome assembly ULUA01 (sample SAMEA4835748, study PRJEB28245) | human gut metagenome | biome: gut microbiome; material: fecal sample | place: Denmark | collected 2008
TATAATGCTACCATCCTTCCCAACTGAGATTCACATCCTCAGTTACGGCACATAATACCGTAGACTTTTGCACATAGTAACCTATTTTTTGCGTTTTTTCGGATGACCCATCTTTTCCTTTACCTCGCCCGGCACATCGATCAACCCGAACCGATAGAACATTCCGTATATATAAGTCACGCCCCGGATATCCCCCAGAGCTTTGGGTCTCTCTACTACTTCACATCTTATATTACCCAGTGCCAAAACTATAGAACTCCACGCCAGACTTTTACTCTTCTCCCGGCGGTCGATCCACAGCTCTTTTGTGTACTCGCCATTCCTGCCTTTCCGTACCTCATAAGTAAATGGCAACCCGGAGTAGGTTTTGAATTTCACACCAGCATAAACCAGAACCACACCCCAGAAGTTTTCTTCTGTCGGATCAGCCCTCCACCGCTTCATCGCCCTGTATCTCCGCTGCCGCTCTGCTCCAACACTGATTTTTTCTTTCTCTGTACTTGGGAAGTACACACCTTTTTTATATGGCAGGTACGAAGTGACGGAGGCTATGGATAGGTCAAGAGCTGCTGCGGTTGAGAGTATGGAGGTTTTGTAGTCTTGTGTTTCATGGTATTCTTCAAAAGTGTCCTGTACCTTCTCCGCCACATCCGATTCATACACACCGGCTGTGATGAGCAGCTTTCTTACTTTTATTGGGTTTAATCCCAGCTCATCGCCGATGGCCTGCAAGGACATCTCAGAATTATAAAGTGCCACAGCACTTTCCATCTGCTCTTTCAGATTTTTCCCAGCATCGTACTCCGGCTTCAGCTTCTTCCGGCCACCGCCGGGTTTTCTTGTTTTCTTCATTTTACTCATGCAGCTCCAACGGCAATCCGTCCGGGTCATGGAAGAAAATCATCTTCTTACCGGTATAATCATCCACACGGATCGGCTCACATTCAATGCCTACCTCCGCCAGTTCCTTCACCGTCTGTTCCACGCTCTCCACGCAAAACGCAAGGTGACGCAAACCACAGGCTTCCGGGCGGTTCACTCGCTTCGGCGGGTTTTCCTCAGCGAAAATCTCCAGCTCCGTGTGTTCATTAACACGCAGATCCAGCTTCCAGTCCTTTCGCTCCGGGCGGTAGTTTTCTCTGACGACAGAGAATCCCAACTTGTTCACATAGAACTCCTTGGCTGCTTCGTAGTCAGATACGATGATTGCGATATGATGTATTTTAGATAAGTTCATTTTGTGTCACGCTCCATTTCTTTTATTTCCGTTACAAACTATATTTAGTTCCTCAAAATATACCGTGTGAACTTCTGAAGTTCAGTTTGTCCACACGGCGTAGGTTTTACTTCAGTTTTTCGAGGATCTCATCTGCGCTCACACCGCTGGCTAATAATTTCTTAACCACACTCTCGGCTTCAGCCTTCTTAGCTTCTTCAGCGGCCTTAGCATCCGCCTTGGCTTTCTTGGCTTCGAGCTTGGCTACTTCTTTCTCTGCGGACTTCAGAGCAGTCTTCTTCTCTTTCAGGTCAGCTTTCAAAGTGTCAATGTTTGCAGTGATGGATGCAATCTCAGCAGAGAGTGTTTCCTTTGCGGACTGCTTTTCTGCAATCTGCGTTGCAAAATCAGCAATCACAGTTTTGGGCTTATTCTTGCTACCTTTAGTTCTGGGCATGGTGATAACCTCTTTCCGTTTTAATGGTTTAAGTATAGCACTGTGTTGGGGTGAGGGCAATATAACTACCCGGCTATCGTTCATATTTCAAATTATGAAATCCTGAATCGATCCAGCCGGAGTTGCCATTGTTTTATCAAAAAGCACAATATCCTTTGCCCCCGTACAAACAGTACTTTTATACTTAATTCCTACATATCCCTTATTTAAAAAATACTGAGCCATACACTGAAAAGGCGCATACATCAAACTTTTATCGTCTGCATCAGCCAATGGAGTAAAAATCTGCTCAGATAGTAGCTTAAGATACGTATGCAACGCCCAAAAGTTTATTTCCGCTTTCATTTCATTAATTTCATTTTCAGTGGGAATAACTACTCGTCCTTTCTTCATGCTTCGCTCATAGCAACGCGAGAGGTAGACTTTTCCGCTATTTTCAAGCTGAGCATTTATATCCTCATACGTCATCTCGTCAGCCAAAGTTAAATCAATTATTTTTTCATCCTTGTTAGCAGAATTGATTTCAAATAAACAAATACCAAAGCGATTTCCTGTCGATGCACGACATTCCTTTATCGTACACTGCTCTGCCAAATTTTTGTCACTAGCCCATGCTAAATACAGCCATTCAATGCCAACAGGACTGAATCTGTTATCCTCATTAATAAATTCTGCTTTTGGCAAGAAGCGATCATATGATACTGTCTCCGGAGCTTTTAGTTTAGTACCTCTGGCCAGATATCCATCAGTTTGAAAAACATCCAATGAACGTTCCAACCTCACGCAACAATTGGCAAACAAATCATCAAACACTTTCAAAAATGTAGTCGTCAATGCTGAATCAACCTCATCATATTTAAATGTCTTATTTGCCAAAGCGACTCGAAATTCATTCCATGTATTTTTTATTGTAGCTTCACTTTTCTTAATATCTCCAAAATCAAATAACGGAAGACTCATAATATTTTGATACGACATTTCGCAGTATTTCCAATCTTATAATTTAATGCCAGCCAATCATTCTGAAATTCGAATCAGTTTTTCTCGCCTTTCTTGATAAGTCTGGCTACCGGAGTAAGGTCTGTAAATGCACTGTCGATAATATTTCCACACACAGGGCACTCTATATCTTCATGTTCGCGGTTTCCTTCCCATATAGATTTATCATCATATTCCGAAATGGAACCACATCTATCACAAGTCACTCGATGAATCATCGTCAGATCTCCTTTACTTTTTTATCTTTTTCACATCTTCGCCGATCATAATTGATCGTTGCCTACTGCTCACCGCGTAGAGGTGTGTGAAGATTTGAGCAACGTAGGGAGCTACCGCTCCCAATATATCACAAGTCTGCAAATAAATCAGCTTTGTACAGACCATTTTCTAACATTTTCTTGAAGCTGTCTTTCACTGCTGCGACATCCTCATGGTAGGTCATGCCGTACCAGGTGTCATTCGACTTCAGCACCTTTACGGACATCTTGCCTTCGTCCAGCAGCTCACCGATGAAAGTCGGAATCAGATACTCTGCTTTCAGCGGATTCTTAACTACTTCTTTCTCAAAGAATTCTTTGAAGCCATCCTCCAGTGTAGTAAGGAAGTCAGGTGTCAGTCCCCACATATTCATGGAAACCAGAGAATCTGTGTCGATAGTCACACCGTCTGCCTGTGCGCCATTCACAGTTTTTACGATATTCTTAGTTTCTACAACCTCAGTCAAATTATTTTCCGCATCCATCTTGCAGATGCCGCGAGTCACGCCACCGTTGTCAGACAATGCGTTTTTCAACACAAAGCCTGCCATACAGGACTTGCCACCGTTTATCAGATAGTCGTGGACAGCCTTGAAACCTTCTTTTCCATAGTAATCATCTGCATTGATCACGACGAACGGGGTATCGATCACGCTCTTTGCCGCAAGCACGGCCTGACCAGTTCCCCACGGTTTCGTGCGACCTTCCGGTAATCTGCCCGGAATATCGTTGATGTCCTGGAAAGCATAATCAACGGTCACATTATGTTTCTCACAGATTTTCGCAACACGGTCACCGATGACCTCTTTGAACTCTTTCTCGATATCCTTGCGGATGATAAATACTACATGGTTGAAACCTGCCTCAATCGCATCATGGATTGAGTAGTCCATAATGATATGGTTCTCATCATCGACCGGCTCCAACTGTTTGATTCCTGTTCCAAATCGGCTGCCGATTCCGGCCGCCATGATAAGTAATGTTGTTTTCATAATCTCTCCTTACTGCGCTCGTGCTACTTTTATCGGACATATCTTGATACACTGGTAGCACCGCACACACTTGCTTCCATCTATTTGTGGATATTCAAAGCCTTGAGTAACTCTCAAGCTAAAAAGTAACACTATCTTTCATTATTTCACTGTTCAAAGCAATGCTTTATAAATTCGTCATAGCTTTTAAACTTAGGATCATGCTCTTTCATATATAGAAGTGTTTGTTCCTCACTATTTCCAAGTTGAATCTTTTTTTTAAATACAGTGTTATTTGTAACAGATTCACTTGTTTCAAATAACATAAAATATTCATGGAACACTGCCGGTCCCGGCATTTTACGATATCGCTCATAGTATCTTTTGGCAAGAAGTTTTGCCTCGTCTAATTGTTTATCTCGCCTTTTCATTAAAAATTCATCAATGCCCATTATGCGCTTCGCTGGTACACCAGCATACACACTATTCTCTTTACAGTCCTTGGTTACCACACTTCCTGCACCAATAATAACATTATTACCGATTTTAACATTTCTCTCAATAATTGCATTCATTCCTATGAATACATTATCGCCAATTTCAACAGTACCGCTTGCTCCAAATACCCCCCCCACGATAATTTTTGAGAACTGACCATGAATAGTCATGTGTCAAAATCTTGACCCCCTCAGTTATCCGAACATGATTTCCTATTGATATCATCCAAGGGTATTGTTCATCTATTAAAGTTTTCGTTGGAACATATACAACGCAGTCATCTCCTATTTTCATTCCAAGAGCTTTAAGGTGCTCAACGTAAGACTCCGAATCCGACTTTGCACCATAGACTACTTTTTTTAGCATATTTTTTAATAGCATAATTTTTATTTCTCGCTTTCTCTTTAATTATCCTTTATGCTTTACGTTTCTTAAATATCTGATAAATAAACGCAATTATAGTTGCTCCACCTGCACATATAAAATATGACTTAAAATTGTGATAGCCTTCTTTATATAGCACAAGCGAACAAAATGCCACCAAATACATGTGTACAAAATAAATCGTTTCACTCATACCTCTTAGCTGCATATAAAATGTGCCTTTGAAATTCAACCTTTTGCATGCATATATTATTAACTCAAACAAGAACCAGAATGTTGGTAAATCCAGTATTTTTGATAAGTACTGTCCTTCCGCCCCCCCCCCAATTAAACTAAAGCCTACCTTCAGCATGTAGAGAATTCCAGCAAAGACTCCATTTTTCACAGACAGTTTCAATTCATCTGCACGATCTATTTCGGCCATCCGCATTCCAAAGGCCATGAATACCAATGACTGAAACAATCCATTTCTTGTTGTTACAAATGCAGAAAAATACAACTCTATAGGTCTTGCCAAAGATAGCGGCAAATTTTCCAAATGGCCATTTAGCATTGTCAGTCCGATTCCCACCAAATATGCAAACACACCAATGCCGGAAATCTGTTTAATTGAAAATTTTTTCAATAAAATACCAATCAAAAGCAGCGCAAAAGCCAAACCATTCAAGTACCATAGTGTCCAAGAATAAAAATTTTCTCCCACAAAAACAAAATTTCGTAAACAAAGAATCAAATATGTCGGATTTAGCCCACCCTCAATTATCCATCCGCTTATAGTTAACGGAAGATAAATGGCAGACCATATAAAATAAATTCGCAAAATCTTTTTACAACGAAATATCAATTTTGCATGCAAATTTTCTTCTGATGGTTTAGCAATTAAAAAATATCCCGTGCATGCATAGAAGAATGGCACTGCATAATTAGAAATATCATAGTAAAATAACCTGTCTAAAACATTACTACTTGCCTGAAATGGTCTGGTATGTATTCCAATCACTAAAAACGCACAAATAAATTTCAACAGATCAATTAACCTATAATTTGAATCTATGCATTTCTCCTTTATATTTTCCACCACAGTTTTTCTCCTCACAAATCACAATACACAGCATCCAAATATTTTCTTAGTTTTTGTGCAAGATTTTGTTTTTTACTTTCTCAATAATTTCAAACATCAGTGCATTCTTCATTGCCGTATTTACAGCAACATATACAATTGCACCACCAGCCATCTCAATGAAAAGGCCCACTGTGTTTGGCAGTCGTAATTGCATAAGCACAAATACGCATATAGACATTATCGCTGTACTAAACAGCCCTGTTACAAGCGCTTTTCCATTAATGCTAAATCGCACTTTCTTCTTCATGTAAATAAACTGGATTGCATTGGTAACCAATTCGCTCAATACAGACGCTATTACTGCACCATTTTGCAGCAACATAGGAATCAATATGGCATTTGTAATAACGTTAATCACGGACGCAGAAGCTGCTGCTGGAAGAATAATTTTTTCACTTTTAGTGCTATAGACCAACTGATAGCAGAACAAATCGCCGAACCCTTTAATTAAAATCAATGGACACATCAACTGTATCGTCAGTGCAGCCGGTGCAAATGCCTCACCGTAAAGAAACTGAACAGTTTGAGATGCTACCAAAGCCATTCCAACCGCCAATGGGAGAGTCATTACACATAAGATTTGGAACCCCTTATCCAGTAATCGATAAAATCCTTCCCGATCTTTGTCATAATAGTAACTCAGCCGAGGAAGTAATGCTGCAGTGACTGCATTTGCCACAGTAAGTACCATGTTGATGGTCTTTTGCGCATACGAGTAAAATCCAACAGACTCATCCGTTGCCATCATATTCAGCATTGTCACATCAATCTTATTATAAATGCTTGACAAAAATATAATACAAGCAATTAGCAGAACCGGCTTTATGTGCTTTTGAATTTTGATGCCAGAAAAATCAAATCTAACAAACTTTTTCGCATGGATAACATTGAATATATAATTTCCGCCTGTTGCAAGACTTGAAATCAATGCATACGCAATGTAGTCCTGCCGAGTTTTAACAAATAAAAAGAGTGCAACAAGAGAGATTCCCTTTATTAGCAGACTTCTTCCAGTAATGTAGCCATATTCTTCCAATCCCTTATACATCCAGTCAATGTTCAGGTAGTTGAAGAAAATAGCCAATCCACAGGCAGCATATAATGCCCATTCACCGTTAAAACCAGCATTTATAAAAACAAGTCCAAAGAATCCGATTACCGCCAATGTCGTAGACACAATATTCAGTAATAGGAGTTCTGTAAATAACTTATTGCTTTCGCACTTATTATCTCTAACTTTTGCGAACTCTCTTACACCATAGGATGGAAGTCCCAAAGCAGCAATCGTCACAAAATAAGACGCAATATTCTGAGCAGATGCGACCTTACCAACACCAACCGGAAGAAGGATTCTCGATACATATATCGATGTCACAAACGGAAACAGAATATTTGCAACGGTATATATGATATTATATATTGAATTTTTCGCTAATGATTTCTGCATCATTTCATCTACATGGCAAACATTCTGCCATCATTTCCTCCGTTAAGATATAATAAATTCATGTACTTTTATTTTTCTGTCAGCAACCGATAAAGCCATATAGCGTGTCAGCGAAAGCTAATCTTATACTCTATTTGCTTTACCCCCCCCCGAATGATTTTGAGTTTTATCAAATTTTCTTTTAATTTCTGCTTATAATATACTTTAGGTATGCTCTTTGAAACAGCTTTATAAAATCCTTTACTCAAATTCTCAAAGAAAATCCCACGAGTTTTCGGAGCAATGGAAGGATGTCTTAATTGATGGTTAGCCTCTATTGCTTTTTCAACATCAGCTTCTTCTAATCGCAGTCCAGATTTTTTAATCAATTCCATGCCCTTATTTGTCTGACATAAAATTAAAGATATACCTTTTCCCTGTTCACTATCCGGTTGATTGCTTCCCCAAGAATCTCCAATCGTAACATCCGATACTCTACCTAATGTTGCATACTGGCAAGAATAACAATTTTCTGTATAGTCTAAAGACGTAAGGAATGCATACGTGTACATATCATGAACACCATTCGGTGTAATTGTTTTATACTCATCATTCCCATTTTGCGAAGACAGTCCAAAATTGGTTTTATTTCTGAAGCGAATCTCCCTTAACTGCTTGATGTCAACACCTTTTTCATGCAATGCAAGGGTCAAAATTTTCGGTGAGGGCGATCCATGACAGATTAGATCTACAGTATAGAGATTCTCACTTATATTTGTCGGTATTGTTTTCGTATAATTTTTAATTGCTGCCACTTGACAAGGCAAACCAATAAACAGGACCTTTTTTCCATTTTTGAGTTTTTCAATAACCTTATTATAAATACCAGCTGGGTTACTTTTCACATATTTCGATCCTGCGAAACGAACCAATTCATCTTTTTTATTCGTCATGTCAAAAATGAATTCTCCGTTTCTAAACAAGCACGCTGCAACATAGCCTCCATCATCAACGAAACACTCCATCATAGCAGAGACGGCTCCTCCAGAAGACGCTTTCATTCGGACATCATCTGACGCCCAGCCTTCTTTCCAACAAATAGGTTCAGTCAGATTCACTTTATGATTGTTTGGGCAAACTCTCTCACATGCCCCACAACCCACACATTTTCCTTCATCGATAACCGCATTATATGCCAACAAATTATCCTGAATTGATATAGCCTCTTTTTTACATTTTCCTACGCAAGCCATGCAGCCTGTGCAAGAATTCTGTTTACATACAGTTCTCATGCATTAACTCCTATTTTTTTGACACAGCATCTCACAGAACTGTTCTAATCGTTTTACTTCTGCTTTGTAAGAAATTTTATCAAAATCCAATTTTTTCATTAAGCGTTCATTATTAGGGTGCTGAAGTAAATACTCGATTTTTTCAGCAATCTCGTCTTTATCCATCGGATTGTAAATCACATCATGCTCTGTAACATTTAACAACTCCAAAGCACCCGCCGCATTTGTTACAAGAATGCTACATCCACACAGCAAAGCGTCAAAAACAGAAAGAGCAAAAGGTTCGTAGACTGAATTCAAAACATACAATTCGCTTTTCATCATTTCTTCAAAGAGTTGCTTCTGTGGAACCAACCCTTTGAACTCGATATTTTTTCCCTTTGGCAAATCATCAGGATGATAAAGATGCCCATAGACCATCAGCTTTTTACTATCATCTAATTTTGCTACAGCATTTGCAACCTCTATATTGTTTTTCAGCTTTCGATCTCCACCTACAGCTATGATTCGACCCTTTTCTCGTGGCATAGCAATATAATCAAAATCAGCTCTATCAACACCATTATGTAGATAATTCATCCGATCTGCGCAGAAAGGATACTTTTCCTGAATCATTTTACTATAGCGTTCTGACACAGCCAAAATTAAATCCGAATTGTTTAGAAAATACTTTTCGTATTTTAGAGCTTTTTCGTTTGGCGATATCTGATTCAATTTAAATTCAATTTCATTGCAGCCGTGCATAATATAGATAGTTTTCTTGCCGAGGAATTTCCCCAACTTTGAAGAATACATTCCGATTTTTGACAGACCGGAAACAACAATAACTTCGCAAAAAAGTGTCTTAATTATTGAAGTCAAATACTTGCGTAACTTATTATTACTAAACGAAGTATAAAAATTCGGTGATAAATGTTTCACAATTCCTTTATTCACATTTGCCGGTCCCGTATTTTCATTTGTATTACCAATAAATAAATATTTTCTCATTCAATCACCTATATTTTTTCTTAAATATTGCAAGGATTTCTCTTTTTCCTTTTCTATAATATTTTGAAAATTTTTCATATCCTTTTTCATTTTATATTTCTCATCAAGTTTTGAAATTTCCATCACCACATGTTCTTGCATTTCGATTTTTTTCAATAAATCACCCAACTTATTTCTATTACTTTCTCTAACTAATACTGCAAATTTTTTTGAATATTTTGAAGCAAAAATTGTTCCATGGAAAGTATCAGTAACCACAAAATCTGCCCTTGCAAACATCTTCAAACATTGAAACGGAGAACATACAATATAATTTTCAATCCAAAACTGTGGTGCACCAACCGCCACAGGTGTCAAACAGTGTTTTCTGCAGAACTGAGTAATCTCTCTTATTTCTTCTTGAGTATGAATTCGATTGTAATATGAGTAAATCACACAATAGCGTTCTGGTACTCTAGGCATTTCAACATTTTTAAGCTCATCGTCAAAATTATAAATTAGAACAGGATCAAGATTGTCTTCAATATCTGCATCTGTAAGATTTGCAACAAAATTATGTGTATTCTGATCTCGCGTGGAAAAAGAAGCTACACCTTTAAAAGTTTCTCTTATACGTTTAGCTACTTTTGTCGGCAAATCTTTGTAGCTTGTTGAGCCGCACGAAGCCGCATAAGTAATAACCCGATTTGCTTCTGGAACATTTCCAAAAAGTTGAGATGTAAATCCCCATCCATTTGTATTTAGGCAGTTGAAAACTTCATCACTACCTATAATGCATAAATCATATTTATTGCTCTTTTTTTCAGCTTCCAAGCAGTTTACTCTAAACTCATTGAACAATCGATTTTGTTGATTGCTCTTGATTTTTATTGTAAAACGATTCAATGTGTATTTGTCTATCTTACTTATCTTTCCAAACAGTCCGTTCTTTTCTCTCTCCGCAACATACTGTTGCCTGATTCCATTTAATAGATTGTTATCTTCTTCGTTAGGTGCAATGTCCAAAAATTCAACTTGTACATTCATCTCCTCGAGTATCCTCTTTAAAGCAAATGATTGAAGTAACGATCCCATATTGTCAACCATTTGCATTGATAAAATACATACTTTCATTTATACAATAATCCTCACGTAATTTTTCATCATATATTGTTGGTTATAGTCTTTGCTTTAGAATCATCTAAAACTACGTCGTCAGCAATTAAATAAAAATACACGAAACTGCTATATACCTCCAACATCTGCGATTCACAAAAAGAATAAATTGCAAGAAGCAGAGCCACAGACATTATCATATAATTATGACGTTTAATAGCTTTTTTCATTAATAAAATATAGCCTATTAGTATAATAACTGTTGGAATCAATCCCATAACTAATAGAGTTACCATATAGCTGCTATCACATGTAACGTTCCAGTTATACCATCCATGAATATTATTATAAATTGTTCCTGAATTATCTCTCAGTGTTACATTTTGACCAAATAACTTTATCCCAAACTTATTGAGAGCATAATAATTTAAAAATAATCTATTTGTAAAAACTAAATCTAGCATTTTCAACATATTACTAGTTTCAATAAATCTTGCAGACAGATATGTAAAAAGTGTTACCAATAATTGACTATATGTCATTAGAAATTTAGGAACTTTACTATACCATGTCCGACTCATTATTTTTTCACTAAACACCATAACAAGTGGTATTAAAAGTATTACGATAGTAGATGTTTTACTGTCTGTAAGTAAAAAAGTTATCAGTCCACCTAATTCAATTCCTATATAATGAATAAGCTTCAATTTTCCTGCCTTCTCAGATGCCCACAATAAAATAATAATCATTATTAGCTGAGCTGTTACATTCGGGTGGCCAAATCCAAGACCGCTAGCTCCACGTCTCAATATTTCAGCGTTAGAAATTCCAATCAAAAAAAGAAAAATTCCCAATCCCAAAACAAATGTCAACGCTTTTCGGCAGACATTTAAAATTTTTCTATATGGTATATTCTTTGATGCAATTATAAGAAGAAAGCCTTTAAAGTAGGCTGCTTGACCGCTAACAACATATCCTATAAGCAACAGTATCCCAACAACAAGAAATGTCATTAATTCTTTTAAAGAGTACTTTTTTTGTACGATAATATAGATTAATCCCCCATACATAGGAACTTGCACAAAGTCAATAACAGTTCCGAGAAATTCCATCTGTGAAAACACATATATCGTTGTTAGTTTATTCATAAAGACTAACAAAAACAATATGATATATATAAGCTTTGTTTTTCTAAAATCCATCTTTTCTATCGTTAATGCCATATTTAATCACCTTTCATTTCCTCACCTTGCTTTTATGCTTAGTAGAATATAGCATAATCCATACTGCTTACTTTTCATCAAATCCAGCAGTAGCTTTCTTGTAAGCTTTTCATTATCATAATTTGTACATCTTAATACAGTCTGCAGGTGTTCATCGTCCACTATTTCCTTAACTTCTTGTTTTTTTACATTCTTGCTAGCATCAGAAAGAATTATCATCTTCAATGCTGCAATCGTATTAGACAAATAGGGATATGTAATTCTATTTAGCACCGCCACATCGTAGCCATTATTCTCAATCAACTGATAGCATGCATTATAAAAATCTTTGATTTTACTATAGCGATTTTTCTTGTACGTATGTGTCAAAGAGCCCGCATTTTCACAATAGAAATACAATGCTTCGGATAATACCGAAACTCTGTTTACATACTTATAAAGTTCCAGCAACGAATAAATATCCTCTGAAATAATTTCACGCTCCGAAACAAATTTCCAAGACGCTTTCCTTATCATATCAAGAGAATACATACTCGCCCAAGCACTCATCCACAAATTTGTTTGTGTGCCATTTTTCACATCTGGACCAATCAAATCTGCCAAAAACACATTTTGTACTTCGTTGCCCGAATATGTAACTCGTTCAGTTTTTGGAATAACAGGCTTTCCCGTTTCACCATTTGACTTGACATCACAAAAGCCAAATACTACAATATCTGATTTTTCCTTTATTGCTAGACTATATGCTTTTTCGATAGCATCCAATGCAATGTAGTCATCACTATCAAAAAAACAGATATATTCACCCGTTGCATTTTCAATGCCCGTATTTCTTGCATACCCAAGTCCAGCATTCTCTTTATGGACAACCTTTATCCTGCTATCTTTTTTTGCCCAATCCTCGCAGAGTGTTGGACAATTATCTGGCGAACCATCATCAACTAAAATAATCTCTAAGCTCTTATAGCTCTGGTTAACTACACTCTTCACACAACGGTTTAAATACTTTTCCACATTGTAGATTGGTAAAACCACCGAGACAACGCCTTTTCTCATAATGTTTTCCTCCAAGTGTAACTCATAAGAAACGACGTCCGCTCTTTTTAATGATTAGAACAAAACTTTCGCTTCCAACTTTTTTGTAAAATCAATCCAGGAATAAGGCAAACCAATGTCAAAGTTCTATCAGGCGTATTCTTTAAAATTTCCGCAACACTCACGTCTGCAAATTTTCCATAGATGATATACTGTAGAGCAGCCTTCACCCTATATTTTTTCTTAAACTCTGACCCCATAAATTCTTTTGCCCTGTTCATACAGCCGACAGGCGATTTAATATTATTGAGCCTTCTATTTTTCGTAAGCCCGTCATCCTGATAGTTTCCTATGTAAATTGCTTTGTTAATGTGAACCATCATGTACTTTCTTGCCATTCTGACCCACACGATATCTTCTCCAAGAAATCTTTCACCTTGATATTCTGGGAACGGGAACTCTTTCAGACATGATGTCTTAAACACCTCTGCTTTATCTGCCATCGTGTCATCCGAATTTACTCTAGCTTCTGTGTATGATGCCACCCGTTCATTCGGAACAAATTCTTTTCCATTTACACTTCCGTCAGGATACGCTCTTAAAAAGGCATAGCCACAGATGTTCTTTTCATCCTCATACCTTTTGTGATAACGCAAAACAGTCTCAACTGCATCCGTCGTTAAGGTGTCATCAGAATCCACAATAAAAGTCAATTCTGATTCGATTTTCTTAACTGCGTAGTTCAAGGCCGTATGCTTACCACCGTTTTCTTTGAAAAAGTATTGAATCGAAAAATCAGAATCTGATAGCCACGCTTTCACAACCTCTTGGGTATTATCCTTACTCCCGTCATCTACGATGACCCATTCAAAATCTTTGCATGTTTGCTTTTTCAGTGAGTCATACAGTTGCGGCAGTACCCCCCCCCGGTTGTAAGTGGGGGTTAAGATTGTCAGCCTCATTACTTCGTCTCCATCTGCTGTGCGATATCAGCATCCACGATTTCCTCGCCGGTCTTATGCTTCAGCTGCTCTTTACTTGCCTCACTCAAACCGTTATTGATCACACAGTTCATATCGCAGGTGCTACACTTGTCCAGATCTTCTTTAGTAACTTTGCCATCACAGTAGTCCCGACAGATCTTCAGCTCGTACATGCTGTACGGATGCTTGGTGAACAGTGCCTTGAACTT
>ULUA01055797.1_pt1 | contig 14154 bp, 9 predicted proteins | sample 1958081 | NCBI WGS metagenome assembly ULUA01 (sample SAMEA4835748, study PRJEB28245) | human gut metagenome | biome: gut microbiome; material: fecal sample | place: Denmark | collected 2008
AAAAATAAAAAAGAACTGTGCTTGCACGAAGTTCTTTTTTAACTTTTTGTCCAATAGGGCGAACGCCCGACAGTCAAGGGAAGCAAAGCTTTCCTTGACGTGCACGGCGGGGTAAATTGGCAAAACAAGAAGAAAAATAAAAAAGAACCCAACAACCAGAAGAAACGAAAGGACAATTGAAAGATGAGCAAACAGACATGGAAACCCGGCAATATGTTATACCCAGTACCAGCAGTAATGGTTAGCTGTCGAAGAGAGGGTGAGAAGCCTAACATAATTACTGTTGCGTGGGCAGGAACAATATGTTCTGACCCTGCTATGGTGTCAATATCAGTGAGAAAGGAAAGATACAGCCATGATATTATAAAAGATTCAGGCGAATTTGTGGTCAATCTCACAACAAGAAAGTTATGCTATGCAACTGATTACTGCGGTGTTAAATCTGGAAGAAATACGGATAAATTCGCAGATATGCACCTTACACCACAGCAATCGGTTAAGATAGCTGCACCGGCAATAAAGGAAAGCCCTGTTAATATTGAATGTAAGGTTAAGGATATTATAGAACTTGGAAGCCACGATATGTTTATAGCGGAAGTTGTAGCTGTAAATGTAGATGAGAAGCTTCTTGACAGCAAGGGTGCATTAAGGCTTCAGGATGCTGACCTTATAGCATATTCACACGGACAGTATTACACACTGGGAGATAATATAGGCAAGTTTGGATACTCAGTTAAGAAGTAAAGGGTTTATTGCGTAGCACGGAACAATTTGTAGGTATCAAAGTCTGGGGCTTTTGACCCCGGCATCATAATAATGAACAGTTCATTATTATTTCACTATTTATAAGAAGTGTAAGACTTTACAAATAAGCATATGCGTGGTAGTATAAAATTTGTTACGAAAATGTTACAGAAATATTACGTCATTATATTATACGAATAATGACATTAAATATACTATTTGTTGGAGGAATGTATGACACGCATAACGAGATATGGTAGGGAGATGAGAACTACCTTTATCGCGACAATGTTTATTGCATGCCTTGTAATAGTGATAGGTATTCCATTTGTATCAAAGCAGATGTTTGATAATGAGGTGGGATATTACAGTATTTCTATTCAGGGTAATTATATTGGCGCTGCTAATACAGAAGACGAAGTCAATGTTGCATTGGCTGATGCAAGATTACAGCTCTGCAAAGAATTTGCAGATTATATATATATGGACTGCGATGTTAAGATAACAAAGCAGAGAAGAGCGATAGCGAAACGTATGACTACCAAGCAGTTACAGAATGCAATATACAGTTCATTATTTGACTGTATCGTTGATGTTGAAACACAGCTTGCTTATACTGTAAGGGTTGATGATAATATGGTAACTCTTGCTACTAAAGAAGAAGTTGAGGAGTTATTCAGAAAGATTATACAGCCATACAATGTAGCTGATGAGTTTGAACCTGTCATAAAGGCTGGAACATCGATTGATGAACAGTACACAATTGCTATCAATAAGAATGAGGAAGAGTCAGTTCAGGATACACAGATAGTTGCTTCATTCTTTGAAGATAATAATTCGGAAAATGGAACTAACAAGAAATCTCCTGACCAGCTTATGGGAATTGATTTTGCGGAAAATGTATCTGTTAACGCAGTAAGCGGGGATAAGGCAGATGTAGTGTCTGTACAGGAAGCTTATGACATTTTAACAAGAGAGAATAAATCCCAGGTATCTTATATAATAAAGGAAGGCGATACTCTTGAACAGATTGCCAAAGATTATCAGATGACTTTGGATGATCTGCTTAAGCTTAATGACATAGCTTCACAAAATGTGGTTGTTGTACCAGGCGATGAGCTTGTGGTAACAGTACCGGATACGCAGATAACAGTGCTTACAACCAAGCAGCTCTCGTATGATGAGGACTACAAGGCGGAAGTGAGTTATATTGACGATAATAATAATTCAAGAGGGACTAATACAATTCTTGATGAGGGAACGTCAGGAAAAAGAACGGTGGTTGCTAATGTCACATATGCTAATGGCAGGGAAGTGGCAAGAGATATTGTAAAAGAGAATATAACAGAGGAGTCAAAGCCTGGGAAGATTGCAGTGGGAACCCTTACACAGACTGATTATATTAAGCCGGTGGCAGGAACTTTTGTTTCGGGTTATGGAACAGGAGAAGATATAGTTAATTACGGCGTTGACTGGACGTGTAGTGAAGGCATAACAGTTGTTGCAGCAAGAGCTGGTAAAGTTACAAGAGCAGGCTGGTATGGTGGATATGGTTACTGTGTTGATATACAGCATGAAGATGGAAGCCTGACAAGGTATGCTAATAACAGCAGACTTACTGTCAGTGTTGGAGAGCAGGTAAGTCAAGGTCAGCAGATAGCGTTAAGTGGAAGCACAGGCGATGTGACAAGTCCACGTCTGCATTTTGAAATATGGATTGATGGCACAAGGGTTAATCCTCTTAATTATGTTAATAAGAACTAGAATAAAACGTACAAAGGGTGTGGATATTTTCCATACCCTTTTTAAATCATAATAAAATGCGGATAAGACAGATTGACATAATGATATGGTGTGATATAATCATAAGGATATTGAAATATTTGAACATATGCCTTAATATATTTAAGGATAACGATAGAGTAATACCATAATTGTAACGGTATAGAATATGAGATTATGGTTAAGATATTTAGAGATTAGTAACTTTTTATGAATTAGTAAGTAGTGACAGAGGTGCGAATTATGGAACAGTATGTTGTCAAGGGAGGAGTGCCACTTCGTGGAGAGGTGTCCATAGGTGGAGCAAAGAATGCCGCACTTGGTATTCTGGCAGCAGCAATTATGACGGATGAGACCGTAACAATAGAGAATGTGCCTAATGTAAGAGACACAAGAGTGCTATTACAGGCAATAGAGGGCATAGGTGCAAAGGTTAAATATATATATAACAACACAGTTCAGATTAACGGGGGTTCAATAAGCGATCTTAATGTTGAATACGAATATATCAGAAAGATAAGAGCTTCTTATTATTTACTTGGGGCACTTCTTGGAAAGTATAAGGAGTCCAATGTGGCACTTCCGGGTGGCTGTAATATAGGAAGCAGACCAATAGACCAGCATTTAAAGGGCTTTAAGGCTCTTGGAGCAAAGGTAAATATTGACCACGGAGTTGTAAGTGCGAAGGCAGAAAATCTGGTTGGAGGTCATATTTATTTTGATGTTGTAACAGTTGGAGCAACAATTAATCTTATGATGGCATCGTGTATGGCTGAGGGAGAGACAATTCTGGAGAATGCGGCAAAAGAGCCACATATTGTAGATGTAGCGAACTTTCTTAATGCTATGGGTGCTAATATTAAAGGTGCAGGAACAGATGTTATAAGAATTAAGGGTGTGAACAGGCTTCATGGTTGCACATATTCAATAATACCTGACCAGATTGAAGCTGGTACATTTATGATGGCAGCAGCAGCCACAAGAGGAGATATTGTTATTAAAGATGTAATTCCAAAGCATCTTGAGTCAATAACAGCAAAGCTTCTTGAGATGGGCTGTAAGCTTGTTGAGGGCGATGACTGGATAAGAGTTATAGCTGAGGGTGAAGTGGGAAGCACTAATGTAAAGACGCTTCCGTATCCTGGTTTTCCTACAGATATGCAGCCTCAGATAGCGGTAGCACTTGCGCTTGCCAAGGGTTCTAGTATGGTTACGGAAAGCATATTTGAGAACAGATTCAAGTATGTTGATGAACTTAACAGAATGGGTGCTAAGATAAAGGTTGAAGGTAATACAGCATATATAGAAGGTGTGGAGAAGTTCACATCGGCTCAGTTATCTGTACCTGATTTAAGAGCCGGAGCGGCTCTTGTTATTGCTGCACTTGCGGCTGACGGAATTTCACAGATAGATGATATTGAATATATTCAGAGAGGTTATGAGGATTTTGAAGGTAAGCTCTCAGCACTTGGTGCAATTATTGCTAAAGTGGATTCAGAAAGAGAACTTCAGAAGTTCAAATTAAAGATTGGCTGATAATAATGGACTGCGGATATTTTTATGATATCTGTAGTTCATTTTATTTTTATATTTTTAATACTTTGTTATAATAATAGTGTGCTAATTTGTGGTATTATTATAAAGTGATTAATATATTTATATAATGATGTCCGATTTATAATAATAATGTTAAGATGTTATAACATTTGGATATTTAATATATAATATTTAGAGAGAATACATATTTATAGCAAGAGGAATATATGAAATTAAGAGATAAGTTAAAGATTTCATTCTGTGTAATGATAGTACTTCCGGTTATTATGCTGTGTGTGTTTGTCGTAGGAATTTTCAAAATGCAGTCAGACAGCATATGCAAGACATATAATGTTGAAGGTGATACGGTGTTATTATATTTTTATTCGCCTATGACGTTGTTTGGAAGCATAACCGATGATGTGTATGAGCAGGTAAGAGAACAGGCAGAGACCGAACCAGAGAAGTTTAATAACAGAATATATCTAGAGGAGCTTAATGATACATTAAAAGAAAAGTTATCAAAGCTTGTTGTAAGAAAGAATAATAATGTTATATACAATTCGACAGGGTTAAGTTCAACAGAGCTTATTAATATACTTCCAGAGTATGAGATAGATGGAAGTAATATTGTAGATGTTGCAACATATAAAGGTGGAAGCTATCACAGCCTTATAAAGCAGGTTGATTTTACAGATGATTTCGGGAATACATATAGTGTATCAATACTCACTTCTGTTAAACAGAGTGTTCCACAGATAAGACATATGATTGTTGAGCTTATAGTAGTTATAATACTTATTCTTGCAATTACGAGCCTTATTCTTAATCTGTGGATATATAGTTCGATTATTAAGCCGGTTAATAAGCTTAAGCTTGCGACAGATAATATTAAAGAAGGCAATTTTGATTTTGAGATGCCAAAAGTACCTGATAATGAGATTGGAGATGTGTGTAAGGATTTTGAGGAAATGCGTCTTATATTAAAGAAGTCGTCAGAGGACAAGCTCCAGTCGGATAAAGAAGAGAAGGAACTTATAAGAAACATTTCCCACGACCTAAAGACACCTCTTACAGCAATCAAAGGATATGTAGAGGGCTTAAGGGATGGAATTGCAGATACACCTGAGAAGCAGGCAAAGTATGTTAAGACAATTGCTAATAAGGTTAATGATATGGATAAGCTAATAGATGAGCTTACTATATATTCAAGGCTTGATGCTAACAGGGTATTGTATACATTTGTTAAATTTGATGTGTCAGAATATTTTGATGACTGCTGTGATGAGATAGGAACAGAGCTTGATGCGGCAGGCATAGAGCTTAATTACAGAAATCATATTAAAGAGCCGGTCATAATTGCCGCTGACCCAGAGCAGTTAAAGAGAGTTATCAATAATATTATCAGCAACTCAGTTAAGTATATGGCTGAGGGGCGCAAGGGAAAGATAGATATAGATTTGTATGATGAGAGTGATTATGTACACATCATCATTGCAGATAATGGCAAGGGAATAGCTGGAAAAGATGTTTCGCATATATTTGAAAGGTTCTATAGAACTGATGAGTCGCGTAACTCGAAACAAGGAGGAAGCGGCATAGGTCTTGCGATTGTAAAGAAGATTGTCGAGGACCACAAAGGAAAGATATGGGCAGAGAGTGTTGAAGGAGAAGGCACTACAATGCATTTGAATTTACTCAAATATAATGTGCAGAACCCACAGCCTAAAGAATAACAGATTATAGAAAGATGAGGAATGAGATTATGAGCAAAGTATTAATAGTAGAAGACGAGGAAGCAATTGCAGATATTGAAAAGGATTATCTTGAATTAAGTGGATTTGAAGTAACAATATGCAAAGATGGTACAAGCGGACTTGCAGAAGCACTTGACGGAGAATATGACATCTGCATACTTGATGTTATGCTTCCGGGAATTGACGGATTTGAGATATGCAAGAAGGTAAGAGAGACTAAGAATATACCTATTATAATGGTATCAGCCAAGAAAGAAGATATTGATAAGATAAGAGGTCTTGGTGTAGGTGCTGATGATTATATGACTAAGCCATTTAGTCCAAGTGAACTTGTGGCAAGAGTTAAGGCTCACCTTTCAAGATATGAAAGACTTATTAACAGCTCGCAGCCAGAGAATGATATAATTGAAATACGTGGTATCAAGATTGATAAGACTGCAAGAAGAGTATTTGTTAATGGTGAGGAGAAGATATTTACAACAAAGGAATTCGATCTTCTTACATTCCTTGCTGAGCATCCTAATCATGTATATACTAAAGAAGAATTATTTAAGGAAATATGGGATATGGATTCTATCGGTGATATAGCTACAGTTACAGTTCATATTAAGAAGATAAGAGAAAAGATTGAGCTTGATACAAGCAAGCCACAGTATATTGAAACAATATGGGGTGTTGGCTACAGATTTAAGTTATAATCAGTTAATGGGAGCCGTCAGGATGGATAACTCCCTGCGTTATGTAAGGAGTATTAACCATAAATTATCACATAAGTATATCATAATATAGAAAGAAGTGTTGAATATGATTATTGAGAAAGATTATTTTGATGCTGAGGAAGTTGATATTGCTAATGCAATGAATGATAAGTCAAGAGCACCTATAAGAAAGATACGTCTTGCAACAACTGATAGTAATAAGTATTATGCAAAGGCAATTCTTGTTGGAGATCAGGAAAATATTCTGTCGGGTGAAATAGTATTCAGACCGGATTCACAGGTTTCCAAGGAAGGTCTTGCTTTCAGTAAAGTCATTATAAAGGAAACAGCTGACGTTGAGGAATATTTTAAAAATCTTATCAGATTTGAAGGCTATAGAATTATAAGTGAGAAAGCTGACAGTGAGAATTTCAGGGCTGGATATGATGAATTATGTATGCAGGCTAATAAACTGTTATTTATGAAAAGTGAATAAACGGAAAGAGAATAGTTAAGATGTTAAATGTCATATATGAGGATAAAGATAAAATAATAGTTAATAAACCGGCAGGGCAGCTTTCGCAGAGTGCCAGAGGCTTTGATATGGATCTGGTAAGCGAAGTGCTTACATATAGAAAGAATAAGGGTGAGGAAGCCTATGCGGCAATTATTAACAGGCTTGACAGACCAGTATCAGGTCTTGTGCTTATAGCAAAGAACAAGAAAGAAGCGGCAAGGCTTTCAGCACTTATGCAAAGGGAATCTTTATGCAAGCAGTATCTGGTACTTGTATGTGGCAGACCTCATAGTGATACAGGCACATTTACAGATTATCTTTTAAAAAATGGCAAAGATAACACATCAAAGGTGGTATCAAAGGAACAGGCAGGAGCAAAAAAGGCTGTGCTTGAGTATAGCCTTATTGACTATGACGAGGAAAGAAATGTTTCACGCCTTTTGATTAATCTTATAACAGGACGACATCATCAGATACGTGTCCAGTTATCATCAAGGAATATGCCCGTTGTTGGCGATGGCAAATATGGTGGAAACCCAGCGGTTAAGAAAGCAGAGGAGTACCATATTAAAAGGGGCTGTATAGCATTATGTGCTAAGAGCCTTACAGTTGATGGAAAGGTGTATGAAATTGAGCCTGAATTTTCAGGAGGAAAATAGAAAGACTAAAAACAGAGATTGGACAGCTCAGGAAAACAAGCAATCAATATAGAATTTTTTCAAGTATAATTTGTCGGTAATGTGGAATTATTTCATATATAGATGATGAATTATTACGGAGGAGATTGTATATTTTGCGTGATGAAAAGAGTGGTAAGACCAGAATAAAATTTCTTTTTGGAATAGCTGTTATAGTGGCGGCTGTATATATAAGCTTTAAGTATCTGATAGTGTATGTATGGCCATTTGTTATAGGTGTGTTTATAGCAGTTATACTTGAGAAGAAGGTAATATATCTGTCAGATAAGCTATACATAGGACTAGATAAGCTTTTAGCATGGAACAAAAGAATAACAATTAAGAAAAAGAAGTGTCAGGGGATTGCTGCAACGATTATTGTATCATTGATATTTGTTGTACTGCTGGCACTTTTTAGTTTTATAATTTTTAAGGGTGTAGATGAGTTCAGCAGGCTGTTAAGAAACCTTGATTATAACCTGATTGCGGTAAAGCAGCTCACAGCCAGAATGTGTTTTGATGCAGATGCATTTCTGGGACTGGAAGGAGGCTGTTGTCTTGAGTCACTTATTGCGTGTGGACATAAACTTATGAGCATAATGCCTGAGAAGATAATATTGATATCTGCTCCAGTTGTAAAAAATATTGTTATTATTGTGGGTGGAATTGTTGTATGCTTCATAGCAGTTATATATCTTGTGTCTGATTTGCAGAAGTTCAGGGATAATATAAGACAAGTAGTGTTCTATGAAGAAATCCGTATGATATGGAAAGAAGTAAGAAGGCTTATAAATATTTATTTCAAAGTGCAGCTAAGAATTATGCTGATTAACTCTGGGTTATGTATGTTGGCATTTGCGATACTTAAGAATCCATACGCTATTGTGCTGGGAATTATTATAGGGATAATTGATGCACTTCCTGTATTCGGAACGGGTACTGTGCTTATTCCATGGATATTAATAAGCTTTCTTATAAGAAATTACAGATATGCAGTAATTTTGTTAATGGCATATATAATCACGTATTTTGTGCGTGAGATTATGGAGTCCAAGAGTATGGGCGACAGACTGGGAATATCACCATTTACAATGCTTGTGATAATATTCACTGGACTGCTTGTATATGGTGTGGCAGGTTTTATAACAGGACCGGTAAGTTATGTCATAATTAAGGCATTGGTTATAAGACTTAGGTGTGAAATGGGGATAGAGTAGGCATATAAAATATTTAAATAACGGATATCTGTGTTCTACTTGAAAATCCCTGCTGAAAATGTTAGACTATTACAGATTATGTGAGCTTTAATATGTGGATAACCTGTGGCATCTTTTATTGTGGGTTATCTGCTTAGATTACAGGCTTGCGGCACATTTAACAGGACGCGCAGACAGCGCAGGAAATGAGGTATATTTATGGCAGAGGATAAGAAGTTAGTAGAAGCGATTACTTCCATGGATGTAGACTTTGCACAGTGGTACACAGATGTATGTAAGAAGGCAGAGCTTATGTCATATTCAAGCGTTAAAGGATGTATGATATTTAAGCCGGCTGGATATGCAATCTGGGAGAATATAAAGAATGAAATGGATAGAAGATTCAAGGAGACAGGCGTAGAGAATGTATATCTTCCTATGTTTATTCCAGAAAGTCTTCTTGAGAAAGAAAAGGATCATGTAGAAGGATTTGCACCAGAGGTAGCCTGGGTTACTTATGGAGGACTTAATCCACTTCAGGAGAGAATGTGTGTAAGACCAACATCCGAGACACTTTTCTGTGATTTCTACAAGGATGAGATACAGTCTTACAGAGATTTACCAAAGGTATATAACCAGTGGTGTTCAGTTGTAAGATGGGAGAAAGAGACAAGACCATTCCTTCGTTCAAGAGAATTCTTATGGCAGGAAGGACATACAGCACACGCAACAGCAGAAGATGCAGAAGCACGTACACAGCAGATGCTTAATCTTTATGCTGACTTCTGTGAGGAGGTTCTTGCTATCCCGGTTATCAAGGGCCGCAAGACAGATAAAGAGAAGTTCGCTGGTGCAGAAGCTACTTATACTATCGAAGCACTTATGCACGATGGAAAGGCCTTACAGTCAGGAACAAGCCATAACTTTGGTGATGGATTTGCTAAGGCATTTGGTATACAGTATACAGATAAAGATAACAAGCTTAAGTATGTTCACCAGACATCATGGGGAACAACAACAAGACTTATCGGTGCTGTTATTATGACACACGGCGATAATTCAGGACTTGTGCTTCCACCTAAGGTTGCACCAGTTCAGGTTGATATTATTCCTATTATGCAGAAGAAGGAAGGTGTGCTTGATAAGGCATACGAAGTAAGAGATGCTATCAAGGCAGCAGGTCTTAGAGTTAAGGTTGATGATTCTGATAAGAATCCAGGCTGGAAGTTCTCAGAGCAGGAAATGCGTGGTATTCCAGTAAGAGTTGAGATGGGACCAAGAGATATTGAAGCTAATCAGGCTATCGTTGTACGCCGTGATACAAGAGAGAAGATTACAGTTGCAATTGATGAACTTGCAGTTAAGCTTCCGGAAATTCTTGACACTATCCAGAAAGATATGCTTGAGAGAGCAAGAGCGCATAGAGATGCACATACATATGTAGCAGTTAACTATGATGAGTTCAAGGAAACAGCAGCTAATAAGCCAGGCTTTATCAAGGCTATGTGGTGCGGCGAGCAGGCTTGTGAAGATAAGATTAAAGAAGAGACAACTTGTACATCAAGATGTATGCCATTTGCACAGGAGCAGTTAAGCGATGTGTGCGTATGCTGTGGCAAGCCAGCTAAGAAGATGGTTTATTGGGGTAAGGCATACTAATTAAATGCAGCAATTCTGACATATCAGTGAACTGCATAGCAATGGGAGCAATCCGAGGGCATAAGTCAAGGGCAGAGTACCTTTTGCCTCTGATATTAATATATAAGATTATATAGAATACTGATAAGAATGGTAGACAATGCGTAAATACGGCTGGTTACCAGACTTGTCAGTATTTTTTACATTTATTTTATAAATATTAACACTGGATTTACGATTGTATACAAGCAGATTTTATAAACTCCCCATATATTATATATAGTCTTTAATTAAGCTGTTATCTGCAAAATACGTAGGGCAGACAGATTGATAAAGACCAGGCTGAAAATGCAGAACACATAATTACCAGAAGCTTTAACGGGCAGGAATATAATTCCATAAATTGAATACAATATAAATACAGCATAAAATTAAAACAATATATGAATTGCTTAGAACTCGTTGATGTATTAATAAAAGTATGTTATACTTTTAACAATAAATTAACGGACGTAATAACTAAATACGTTATAGGAATAATGGAGGGAAGCTTATGGCGAAATGGGTTTACAGATTTTCAGAAGGCAACGCTTCAATGCGGCCATTACTTGGTGGAAAAGGAGCTAATCTTGCAGAGATGACAGGGCTTGGTATGCCAATTCCACAAGGTTTCACAGTTACGACAGAAGCCTGCACTGAATATTACAGACACGGAAAGCAGATTACAGATGAGATACAAGCTCAGATATTTGAAGCTATTGGCTGGCTTGAGGAGTATAACGGAAAGAAGTTCGGGGATACACAGGATCCTCTCTTAGTTTCTGTAAGATCAGGTGCAAGGGCATCTATGCCGGGTATGATGGATACAATACTTAATCTTGGACTTAATGATGTGGCAGTTGAGGGCTTTGCGGTTAAGACAGGTAACCCAAGATTTGCGTATGATTCATATAGAAGATTTATACAGATGTTCTCAGATGTTGTTATGGAAGTTCCTAAGTCATATTTTGAGAAGATTATAGATGAAGTTAAGGCTGATAAGGGTGTTGTATATGATACAGAGCTTACAGCAGATGATTTAAAAGAACTTATTGTAAGATTTAAGGCTGTATACAAGGAAGCTATGAAGGGTGAAGAGTTCCCACAGGATCCTAAGGTTCAGCTTATGGAAGCAGTTAAGGCAGTATTCCGTTCATGGGACAACCCTAGGGCAATTGTATACAGAAGAATGAATGATATTCCGGGCGACTGGGGAACAGCGGTTAATGTACAGACTATGGTATTTGGTAATAAGGGTGATACATCAGGAACTGGTGTAGCATTTACAAGAAATCCATCTACAGGTGCTAAGGGAATATACGGAGAATATCTTATCAATGCACAGGGCGAGGACGTAGTTGCTGGTGTCAGAACACCTCAGCCAATAACACAGCTTGAGAAAGACCTTCCAGAGTGTTATTCACAGTTTATGGAACTTGCAATGAAGCTTGAGAACCACTACAAAGATATGCAGGATATGGAATTTACTATAGAAGAAGGCAAATTGTATTTCTTGCAGACACGTAACGGCAAGAGAACTGCACAGGCGGCTATCCAGATTGCGTGTGATCTTGTAGATGAGGGAATGATAACACCTAAAGAAGCAGTAATGAGAATAGAAGCTAAGTCTTTAGACCAGTTATTACACCCAATGTTTGATACTGATGCACTTAAGGCAGGGGAAGTTATTGGAGAAGCACTTCCAGCATCTCCTGGAGCTGCCGCAGGTAAAGTAGTATTTACAGCCGAAGAAGCCAAGGAACTTGGAAAAGGCGGCAAGGGAGAAAGAGTTATCCTTGTAAGACTTGAGACATCTCCAGAGGATATAGAAGGTATGCACGCTTCACAGGGCATACTTACAGTAAGGGGAGGTATGACATCACACGCTGCTGTAGTTGCAAGAGGTATGGGTACTTGTTGTGTTTCAGGCTGTGGAGCAATATCTATAGACGAGGAAGCTAAGCAGTTTACACTTGGTGGATATATATTTACAGAGGGGGATTATATATCACTTGATGGTTCAACAGGTAAGATATACAAAGGCGATATTAAGACAGTGGAAGCTACTGTAAGCGGTAATTTTGGAAGAATTATGGCTTGGGCTGATGAATATAGAAAGCTTGGTGTAAGAACTAACGCAGATACGCCAGCAGATACTAAGAATGCTGTAAGGCTTGGTGCTGAGGGAATAGGACTTTGCCGTACAGAGCATATGTTCTTTGGTGAAGACAGAATTCCTAAGTTCAGAAGAATGATTCTTTCTGATACAGTGGAGAAGAGAGTAGAGGCATTAAAGCCGATTGGTGAGTTCCAGAAGGCAGATTTCAAGGCTATGTATGAAGCACTTGAAGGCAGGCCAATGACTGTAAGATACCTTGATCCACCTCTTCACGAATTCGTGCCAACAGAGGAAGAAGATATTAAGGCACTTGCAGATGATATGGGACTTACAGTAGAAGAAGTTAAAGCAAAATGTGAGGCACTTCACGAGTTCAATCCAATGATGGGACATAGAGGCTGCCGTCTTGCAGTAACATATCCAGAGATTGCAAGAATGCAGACAAGAGCTGTAATGGAAGCTGCGATTGAAGTTTCAGAAGAAAAAGGCTATGAGATTACACCAGAGATAATGATACCTCTTGTGGGCGAGAAGAAAGAATTAAAGTTCGTTAAAGATGTTGTAATAGAAGAAGCGGAAGCTGTTAAGAAAGAAAAGAATTCTGATATCAGGTATAAGATTGGTACAATGATAGAGATTCCAAGAGCAGCACTTCTTGCTAATGGGATTGCAGAAGAAGCAGAGTTCTTCTCATTTGGTACTAATGATCTTACACAGATGACTTTTGGATTTTCAAGAGATGATGCAGGAAAGTTCCTTGACTCATATTATAAGAGCAAGATATATGAGTCAGATCCATTTGCAAGATTAGACCAGAATGGTGTAGGACAGCTTGTTAAAATGGCAGTTGCCAACGGAAGAAAGACAAGACCAGCACTTAAGTGTGGAATATGCGGAGAGCACGGTGGAGATCCATTAAGCATAGAATTCTGTCATAAGGCAGGACTTGATTATGTAAGCTGTTCACCATTCAGAGTACCTATTGCAAGACTTGCAGCAGCACAGGCTGCTATCGCCAGCAAATTGCAGAATGACAGCGAAGGTGACACTAATGCCGCGGCTAAGGAAGGCATAGATACAGATGAGCTTAAGGAGAAAGCTAAGAAAGCTGCTAACGAAGCCGCCAAGGTAGGCAGGGAAGTAGCTAAAGAGGCTGTCAAGGTGGGTAAGGAAGCCGCCAAGGCTGGTAAAGAGGTAGCATTTGCAGGGGTGGCTGGACTTAAAGCAGGAATAGCAGAAGCGAAGAAGGCTTATAAAGAGAATAAGAATAAAGATAACTAGGTCGGATTATTTACACAGGTATTGGTGTGATTGTGTTATCATAATAGTAAAAGAGCTAATCATTAATATGCAGGCATAGCTTTGTGGCATATAATGGTTAGCTCTTTACATTTTAAAAGATATGGCTGAATTTATATTTGAAATAATAATATGGTATAAAAATTAAATTA
>ULUA01060620.1_pt1 | contig 14101 bp, 8 predicted proteins | sample 1958081 | NCBI WGS metagenome assembly ULUA01 (sample SAMEA4835748, study PRJEB28245) | human gut metagenome | biome: gut microbiome; material: fecal sample | place: Denmark | collected 2008
CGTGGCTGGGTATTCCGGTGAAGTGGCCGCACATCTCGGCAGCCCGTGTGATAGTGGAGGCGGGACTGACTAATTACCGCGTTGATCCCAGCCAGGGTACGCATTTCTTCCAGAATCTTACCTCGTTCGGAGTGGGTTACTTCACGATCAATGCCTTTATGAATGATGGTGTCTACAACCAAGAGTTCCTCAATGCGCAACCGGCTGTGGAAGAAACGAAGTTCCTCCGCCATGTCCGCTTTGAGAAACCGATAGTAGTCAAGATGGATGGAAAGAAGAAACTTGGGGTGGTGCTGATGCCGGGAGTATAGGTGGCTTTATATAAAAATGAAATTGGTGGAAATAAAGAGGAACTATAATTATATTATGAGTCTATTAAAAAAAATAACACTCGTGTCTGAATCAATAGGTCTTATATTCAATAAATGTAGGGGGTAACGTTCTGTTTTTCATCTAAAAGGTGAAATTCTTTTGTGATAGGCTTAAAAATATGGCCTTTTTTTAAGGTCGGGCAGGCTAATTGTGTTCTCATTTTCATATTTCGGGATAAATCTTTCTTTGGATACTTTATTATAAAGAAAGAAAACTGTATTTTTGCGGTCGTTTTTTAAGATATAAAGAGATTCTAGAGAGATGAGTAACAGACAATTAGTAAAACTGGCTTTTTGTGTATGTCTCCTACCTTTCTTTTTTTCTTGTTCTTCGGAACGTGATGAGGGAAGTGAAGGAAATGGAACATTACGTGTACAAGTTAGTGCAAATGCCGAAGTATTAGTGGGAACAAATACTCGGGTTAATGATGGAATAGAACAGGAAGTGCCCGATGTCAATGATTTCTCTTTTTCTATATTTAAAGGAGAAACTCTTCGTGGAGAGTGGGCTACATTAGCTGAGTTTTTGGCTGATGATGAGTTGACTCTTCGGTCTGGTAATAACTATGTAGCGAAGGCTTCGTATGGCGATGTCAATAATGAAGGTTTCGAGTTGCCTTATTATGAGGGAAATCAGCCGTTTGTTATAAAGCGGGGACAGACCACCACTGTGGAAGTGACCTGTTATCTGGCAAATGCTAAATTGTCGATTGTCTATACAGATGAATTTAAGGACTACTTTTCTGAGTATACGGCTGAAGTCACTACTTCGCTTGGCAATACAGTGAACTATGTTTCTGATGAAACACGTTATGCCTATTTCAAGCCGGGAGAAGTACAAGTACGTGTGAAGGTAAAAAAGAAGGAGGGTTATTCACAGGAAGTAACTTTGAAAGTTGGTGAGGATTATGCTCTTGAAGCTCGCCATGCCTATATTCTGACACTTGATTTGGATGCAGGTACTCCTTCTATTAATATATCATTTAGTGATGATATTCCTAATCAGGAACCTGTGAAAATCACTGTTTCGGATGAGGCTTTAAGTGCTCCGGCACCTTATTTTACAGCAAATGGGTTTAATGATGACCAACCGATTGACGTTGTTGAAGGAAAATCAGCGGAAGCTTCAGAAGTGTATGCTTATTTGAATGCAGCCGGTGGAATAGCTCATTGTTATTTGACGACCCATTCTTTTTCGTTGATCGAACAAGGATGGCCTGAAACTGTGGACTTGACTAGTGTGTCTGCAGAAAGTCTGAGCGCAATGCAGAAGTTAGGGTTTCAGATGGCAGGATTGGGTGACAAAAAAGATAAGATTGCAAAGATTGACTTTACAAATGTAGTACCTTTTTTGGAATATACGGAAGAGGGTACAGAACATCTTTTTGAACTGCGGGCTACTGATAAATTGTCTAAAGAGAATGTGGAACCATTGAAATTTAGAGTTTCCAGTAAGGATAATCTGTTTGCGGTGAGTGCAGGACAATCAGTTCTTTATGGTACGACAAAGATGAAGGCTAATTTGACTCTTGACGGTGATCCCGCCAAGGTGACCTATTGGTTGAAGAAAGGCGAGACAGAACAGCAAGTAGTGCCAAGTTCCATAAAGTCGAATGGAACATCACATGATTTGCTGTTTAAGTTTGATGAATCCCAATATGCTGATATTCAGATGGAGGCTCGGTATTTGCGACGTAAAGGGACATTGAATTCGGCTATGGGAGATCCTGTGGTACTTAGTTTGCAGTATCCAGGAGATGTTTGGACGAAACAGGCTACGTTGCAGTTAAAAGGCAATGTAGATGGATGGAATTTCCTATGCTCTCAGAAGGATAATGACGGAAATGATGGTGTATGGAATGCTATAAATTGTCCTTTGTCTGGTTCTACCATTTCTTTGACTAATTTAATTCCGGCTACCGGCTACACTTATCAATTTACCAAAAAAGATGAAGAAGGTGATATTGTAGGGGCTTCGAATCAATTGAGTATTGAGACGGAAGCAGAATTACAGATTCCTAATTCGGATTTTGAAACGTGGAGTGAGAAGTTTGTGTGGAAAGGAACAGGAAAACCTGGCAGCATAGATATTTATACTTTTTACCCTTATGAGGATAGTGATTTGGATCCTTGGTGGAGTACACAGAATGATTTGACTACAGCTAAAGCAGGCATTTACTCTTATTATTATGTAGCATATCCAGGAACTACTTATGTGAATTCTTCTTGGTCGGCTAGTACTAGAATGAAATTATCTACATCTCCAATTAATGGTTCATATTCCGCAGAAATAGCAACTATTGGATGGGGGGAAGGCAGTACCTGTACAACAGGATTACCTTGGGGAGGTTTGAGTTGTAACAAGAAAACATCTAGCACTTTGTATATTGGAAAATATGATATATCAACAGGAGAAGTTCATGGACATACTTTTGCTTCTCGCCCTACGCAAATGACTTTTAATTATCGTTTTTACTCATATAATGGAGAAGCTGCTTCCGCTTCGATTCAAATAGAACATAGAGAAGGAGATAATATTGTTAATTTAGGAAATGGATATATGAATTTATCGACAACTAACACTGATAAGGCTACTTTAAATATATCCTATTCAAATGAAGAATTACAACCGACACATATATCTATCGTGTTTTTGTCATCAACCTCTTCTAGTCCGGCTATTAAAGAATATAGTGGAGAGATTAATACTTGGAGTGGTAATGCCGATACTCGTGGTATAGGAAATGTCTTAGTAATAGATGATGTACATTTAGAGTATGCTAAATAATGAATTAAAGTGAATTGATGAATATGAAACAATTAGTTAAAATAAAAATATTAGCAATATTTGTAGCAAGCCTTTTCATCCTCTCTGCTTGCGATCGTGAAAAGATGGACTTCGGCAACGAATCGGATGGTTATGGACAAATTCAATTGTCCTCCATGCAACTTTCTGTGGATGTAAATGCGACACCACTGTCTCGTGCTGTCACAGTAGATGCTGGTAGTTATATCGTTGGTATTTACAATGAAGACGGAACAACTTTAATTTCCGAATGGAAGTATAGTGATATGCCTGAAATATTTCAATTGAAAGTCGGCAAATACAAAATCATAGCCCATTCTCCAGATGGAGGAGAACCAGTGTTTGATGTTCCTTATTGTCAAGGTTCGCAGAGTATTGAGATACAAAAAGATCAAGTGACCAATGTTGCTAAGATAGAGTGCAAGTTGCATTGTATTATGGTAAAAATAGGTTATACGGATGAATTGAAACCGCTTTTGGGAGACGATACCGAAGTTACGGTAACAATAAATAGCAATGATCAACTTACGTTTAAGATGGGAGATGAAGTACGTGCTGCTTATTTTCCTGCCAATGAAAGCGGTAATATTGTCGATTTCAAATTTTTGAGCACTCTAACGGAAGATGGAATAAAAGATGAAGTACAGACAGTGAATACGCGTTCGGTATCCGGTGTATCAATCGGTTATCTTGTAACCATGACTTATAAATTGAGCGATGCTGACGGTGATCCGAATACTGGAGGTGATGCTAATGCTTCTGTGAAAGTGGACAATAGCTGTGAGGTGGAAAATATAAATGGTGGTGTTCGTCCTGACGAACCGGAAATAGATGATTTCCCGGATGGTGGGGGTGATGTGGACGGAGAGCCTACGATTATCTGCAAAAAGTTTGATTACGTTCTTGATGAGACTGTGACTGAAGAGAACCCATTGGAGATTATTGTGAAACTTAATGCGTCGGAAACTATCGGACATGTGAATGTGCAAATAGAAGCGGGTGATGATTTGTTTGGAGATGCTATCAAAATGATGTTTGGTGAAGCTGGAACTTTTGATTTGGCTGAATCGGGAGAATATAAGGAAACATTGACAAGTCTCGGTTTTCCTGTGGAAGAGCAGGTTGTAGGAAAAACGGAGTTGGATTTTGTAATTACTCAATTTACACCGTTATTGAGGAATTTTCCAAGTGAGAAACCACACAAATTCCATATTACTTTAATTGATCGGAAAGGGCAGAGTGTATCGAAGACGTTAACATTTACTATAAAAGAATAAATAGGTAAGAAATGAAGATAAAAGAATATTATTTATATTGGTTATTACTTCTTTTCTTTTTCACAGGATGTCAGCGTGACGAATATACTGCGACTGATGGTGAGGGGAGTCTTCGGTTGTCTATTGGGATGAAGAATGATTTGAAAGTAGTAGCTACCCGTGCTCTTACATCGGAAGAACAAGCTATCTTGGAGAAAGACTGTAAGGTTCGTATCTACCAACATGAAAAAGAGGATTTGAAACTGGTACGTAAGTATCAAGGAGTAGAAAATGTACCTGATGATATTTTGCTTGCTTCCGGTGATTACCAAGTAAAGGTGACAGCTGGAGAGGTGGTTTCTGCATCATTCGATAAGAAATTTTATGAGGGTATAAAGTCTTTTACTATAACAAAAGGGGCAGATGTAAAAGTTGATGTCGTGGCTAATGTAGGTAATACAGTGGCTACTGTAGCTTTTGCAGAGACAATGAATCCTTATTTTGAAAATTGCATGGTGGGGGTGGCTGTAAAGGCTGAAAATGGAATTCTTGATTTTACGGCAGATGATGTCGGAAAATTAGGATATTTCTCTGTTCCTGTTGCTTGCGATACGCTATTTTGTACATTTGAGGCAACCAATAAGCTTACCGGAGCACCGTTTGTACATATAGATACGATTCCCGATGTGGTGTCGGCTACACTTTACAACTTGACTTATGAATTTAAGGAATCGGAAGTGGAAGTGCCGGATACCGGAGGGGGAATGATAAATTTGGTGGTGGATGTAACTCCTATTGGAGAAGTGGAAACAGAAGAGACGATTTATCGCCGACCGTCAGTTAAAGCTGAAATGGGGGGACAAAATTTAGTCTTGACACAACCTGCATACATGAAAATAGGTGATGGAGAGGATATGACGGTGATGATAAAGGGTTCTACAAAACTGACGCAGATTGAAATAGCCTCTGAACAGTTTCCGGATTTTCTTGGTGCACCTACTGCGCAACAGGCTTTTGACTTGAAAAATCTGACAACTGAGGAAGAAGATCTGCTCGCAAATGGCGGAATCACGATCGATAAAAAAGAAGCTTCTTTGGGGCATGCTATGGATATAAATCTTTCCGCTTCACTAATCCGGAAATATACAGCGGAGAATGGTACACGTAGTATTCGTTTTTCTGTAACAGACCAGAGAGGCTATCAGCGTATAGTAGACTGGCAAATTGTGGCTTCTGATATTGCTGTACAAACAGTCGCTATTCCGGATGATAAGAAATATCTTATATGGGCAACAAAGGCGACTTTGTTCGGTGAAGTGCTGCCGGAACGAGAACCACAATCAGAATTGTCATTCCGCTACCGGAAAGTGGGAACTACTGAATGGCAGACGGTGCCTGCGGTACGAAACGGTTCTGTACTTACCGCTGAGGTGACTGGATTGAAGAATAGTGATAATGAACTTTTCTCAGAATATGAATATCAAGTTATGGAGGGGGCAATGGCATCCAATGTAAAATGTCAGTTCACGACAGAAAAGACGCTCCAATTGGAGAATTGTGGATTTGAGGAGTGGTCGGGAAGTAAGCCTATGTATATTGCGGCTTCAAGCAGTGATTTCTTTTGGGATAGTGGTAATCATGGTTCCTCTTCTGTTTCTGCTTTTGCTACAGATTTGACAACAGCGGATTCTTCTGTGAAAGTGGAAGGCAAGTATTCTGCGAAATTACAGTCTAAAAAAATAGTTATTAAGTTTGCCGCAGGAAATCTGTTCATCGGTAAGTATTTGGATACACAAAAAATGAATGGAATTTTGGGATGGGGACGTTCGTTTACCTCCCGTCCAGTTGCATTGACCGGATATATACGTTATACTTCGGGAACTGTAGATAACGGAGGAAAGTATATCGAAAATGGAGAACAAGACAAAGGGCAAGTGTTTATAGCACTAGGAGACTGGGAAGGACAAACTTACGGTGGAGAAACTTGGCCGTTGATTGTGGATACGAGAGATGCTGCTACTTTTTTTGATCCGAAAGGAGATAACGTTATAGCTTATGGTGAACAGACATGGGATTCGTCTACCGAAGGTGAGAATATGCATCCCTTTGTTATCCGTTTGAATTACAGTCTTGAACGTATTCCTACAAGTATTGTAGTGGTGGCTTCGGCGAGTAAATACGGAGATTATTTTGAGGGAAGTACCGGCAGTTCTATGTGGTTAGACAACTTGAAATTGGTATATGACGAGAGTGAATTGGAAGAATAAACTTATAATGATTATAGAGTGAAAAAAATATTATTATTCTTGTTGTTTATCTGGGGGATAACTGCTCAGGCACAAGAGTTTAAACGCAATATAGAACCTCGAACATTTGTTCCGAAAGGGCAGTGGATTGTAGGAAGCTCTGTTTCTTATTCCGAGCATAATGAACAAAATTATCAATTTCTGATTGTTGATGGTTTTAATTCTGACGGATACACGTTTAAGGTAAGTCCTATGTTTTGTTATGCTTTGAAAGATAATTTGGCTGCCGGAGGACGTTTTTCGTACGGACGTACGCTGACAAAATTGGATGGGGTGACATTGAATCTGGATGATGATACTAATTTTGATGTAAATGACCTATATCAGTTGAAGCATTCTTATAGCGTGATTGGTATTCTGAGGAACTATATAAATATAGGTACTAGTAAGCGATTTGCTCTTTTTGCAGAGACACGTCTTGAGATGGGAGGAAGCCAGTCGAAAGTAGTAACGAAGAATGGTGGAAAATTGAGCGGTACTTATTCGACTACTGCTGATTTCGGATTAGGAGTTGCACCTGGAATTGTTGCTTTTATTAATAATTATACTGCTGTGGAAGTCAGTGTCGGAGTTCTTGGACTTGACTTCAGCAAGGTGAAACAAACAACAGACCAAGTGTATGTCGGTGAACGTTCCTCCAGTTCGGCAAATTTCAAGATTAACCTGTTTTCCATTGGTTTAGGTATTGCATTCTATTTATAAAAAAAGGAGAAAATGAGTAGTAGATTAATCTATATATGTGCTGTCATTCTGTTGGTTGGCATACAGGAGATCCGGGCACAGCAGCGGGATACCATTGTAATACATGATACCGTATATGTGGATAAGGCGGAGTTGGAGCAGGTGCATGCGGAAAAGGATATTGTGGAAGACAATACCGGACTGATTCGAATCAAACCGATCGGACGTTACGACCGTGGTATCATCAGCTATCGTTTTATTCCGAAGAAAAAATGGATGGGCGGTTTGACTTTCTCTTATGTTAATTTTGACAGTGATGACAGTAGACTGTTATTCTCAATATTGAAAGATTTTGATTGTAATTTCAAAACGTTCTCTGTTAATCCGTTCGTCGGATATGCGTTGGCGGATAATTTGATTGTCGGTATGAAACTGGGTTATAGTCATACGATTGCTGATTTGGGTAATGTGTCGTTGAATATTGATGATGATTTGAATTTCTCATTAGACAATATCCGTTATACGGAAAATTTACGATCGATCGGCATATTTCATCGCTCATATGTAGGGCTTGACCGTGGTAAACTTTTCGGCTTGTTTAATGAGACTACGCTGACTTACAAACGAGGTTCTTCTAGTTTCTCACGTGGAGAAGGTGAAGAATTTAAACGCACTGACACAACGATAAATGAGTTGCACTTGGGCATTAATCCCGGATTGGCGGTATTTATTACGCAAAATGTTTGTGCTGAATTATCCTTTGGCGTTGTCGGATTTAAATATCGTACAGAGAAACAAAAGAATAATCTGGGTGAAGAGGGTAAACGTAGAGACAGCGGCGCCAATTTTAAGATAAATCTTTTTAATATAAATATAGGTTTAACCTTTTGTATGTAATGAAAATGCGGGCTATATATAATTTATTGCTAGGTGCTGCTGTGATTACTTTATTACAGGGGTGTATCAAAAATGATATCGATTATCCACAAATAGCTTTGTCCATAACCGGAATGCAAGTAGAGGGACAAAAAGAAAATGCGGTAATCTCGGAGAAAGACCGCACTGTGACTTTGAAATTGGAAGAGAATGTCAATCTGCGAAAAGTTCATGTGACTAAGCTTTCGGTGACAGAGGGAGCTAAGAGTACACTTGCTCCACAAGATATAATAGATTTAACTAATCCTTATGAGGTGATATTATCTCTTTATCAGGAATATCGATGGAAAGTTATTGCTCAGCAAGATATTGTACGTATATTTAAAATGGCAAACCAAGTAGGACTGTCTGAGATAAATCCGGATACGAAAGTTGCTATTGCCAATGTGAGGAAAAATACTAAATGGAAAGAACTGGACCTCTTGGAGCTGAAATTAGGGCCGAAGGGTACAACATATAATGGAAAAACGGAAGTGCCGGAACTAAAATGGACACTCTATTCCAATTATGCCTCTGCACAGGTAAAGGTGCAATATCAGGATTTCTTTGAAGAAAATTGGGAGCTTCGTGTTTATCGGAAAGATAAAGATGTGGAAATGAAGCGCGCAGACGGTTGGGTAAACGTGGCATGGCTGTATGCGGAGGGTATAGAAGGTTCTGATAATGGATTTGAGATTCGAGAAACCACAACCGAAGAGTGGAGGAAAGTTGATAATTCATATATTACAGCGGATGGTGCAGCCTTTTCCGCTCGCATACCGCATTTGAAGGAACAAACGACTTATGTTTGTCGTGCGTATTCAGGTGAGGATTATAGTGAGGAGTTGCCTTTTACTACTGGAATAGCCAAACAATTGCCGAATGCTAAGTTTGATGAATGGCATTTGAAAGGCAAAGTTTATAATTTTTGGGCAGAAGGTGGTGAGGAGTTTTGGGGAAGTGGTAACAAGGGAGCTTCCATTCTCCGGAGTATAACGACACCAGACGGAACGAATACTTGGAATGGACAGACGGGAACTTCCGTAAAGATGGAATCTATGTATGCTGTTATCAAATTTGCTGCCGGAAATCTGTTTGCCGGTTATTGGTACGATTTTGCTGAAGGTAGTTTTACAGATGGACATTTAAAATTTGGTCGTCCGTTTACCGAGCGTCCCACGAGGTTGACGGGATATTATAAATATACTACTGGCCCGGTTAATCAAATGGATAAAGATTCGGATAAGTATGATGAACTATATCCTTTATTAAAGGATAAAGATGATACTTGCATCATTTGGGTTGCTTTGGGAGATTGGGATGCTCCGATAGATATTATCACTGCTAAGACTTCCAGTAAACGTAAAATGTTCGATCAGAATGATCCTCACGTCATTGCCTACGGAGAATTTACTCAGGGAAAAACAATTAATAACTTTGAACCTTTTGAGGTTGAATTGGAATATCGTGACACCAATCGGGTTCCTAACTATATATTGGTAGTATGTTCGTCCAGTAAATATGGAGACTACTTTTTCGGTAGTGATCAAAGTGTGATGTGGGTAGATGACTTTACTTTGGAATATGATTATAATGATTAGATTTTTATTTTTTCCAAAGAGATGAATACTATTAAAAGAGCATGCAAAGATAGTTGTGACGACACCCGGGTCTCAGGCATACCAACACCCGGGTCTCATGTATGCTGACACCCGGGTCTCAGTATGCACGACACCCGGGTGTCGTACAAATTGTTTGTGCATAAAAAACTCCCGTTCTTCCTTTCGGAAGGCGGGAGTTTTTAACTATAGCTTATTTATATCTGTGGCTGATTATACGATACCTTGTGCCATCATTGCTTTGGCAACCTTCATGAATCCGGCTACGTTAGCACCTTTCACATAGTTTACGTATCCGTCAGCTTCAGTACCGTATTGAACGCAAGCTGCATGGATATTCTTCATAATGCTCTTCAACTTCTCGTCTACTTCTTCAGAGCTCCAGCTCAGTTTGATAGAGTTCTGAGTCATTTCAAGACCGGATACTGATACACCACCTGCATTGGCAGCTTTACCCGGAGCATAAAGGATTTTGGCTTCTTGGAATACGCGGATAGCTTCCGGAGTAGAAGGCATGTTAGCACCTTCGGATACAGCTATCACACCGTTAGCAACCAATTTCTTAGCATCATCACCGTTCAATTCATTCTGAGTTGCAGAAGGCAGAGCGATATCTGCTTTCTCACCCCAAGGACGAGCACCTTCTACATATTGGCAGCCATATTTTTCTGCGTATTCACGGATACGGCCACGATACAGATTCTTCAATTCCATGATGTAATCCAGTTTCTCACGGTCGATACCGTCCGGATCATAAACGTAACCGTCAGAGTCAGACATAGTCAGAACCTTACCGCCAAGTTCAAGAACCTTTTCTGCAGTGTATTGAGCAACGTTACCGGAACCGGAAATCAAGCAAGTCTTACCTTTCAAGTCAGTACCTTTGGTTTTCAGCATTTCCATCAGGAAGTAAATGTTACCGTAACCTGTTGCTTCCGGACGAATCAGTGAACCTCCGAATTCGCGGCCTTTACCTGTGAATGTTCCAGTGAATTCGTGAGTCAGTTTCTTGTACATACCGAACATGAAACCTACCTCGCGGCCACCTACACCGATATCACCGGCAGGAACGTCCGTCTCAGGACCGATGTGACGCCACAATTCCAACATGAAAGCTTGCACGAAGCGCATTACTTCTGCGTTTGATTTACCACGGGGAGAGAAGTCGGAACCACCTTTACCGCCACCCATAGGCAATGTGGTCAGTGAGTTTTTGAATGTCTGTTCAAAGGCAAGGAACTTCAAGATAGAAAGATTCACGGATGAGTGGAAACGGATACCGCCTTTGTACGGGCCAATCGCGTTGTTATGTTGAACACGGTAACCCATGTTAGTCTGAATGTTACCTTTATCATCCATCCAAGTCACGCGGAACTGATATACTCTATCAGGGATACACAAACGTTCGATCAAGTTTACTTTATCGAACTCAGGGTGTTTGTTGTATTCTTCCTCAATAGTCGAAAGTACTTCTTCTACTGCTTGATGATACTCCGGTTCATTGGGAAATCTTCTTTTCAGATCGTCTAATACCTTTGCTGCATTCATAATCTTTTTTTCTTTTATTGGTTGTTTAAAATTCGATTATCTATTTCTCTTATGCGGTTGCAAAAGTAAAGATAAAAATTAAACTAGCAAACATTTTATAAAGAAAAATGCGATAAAATATCAAATTTGATATTTTATCGCATTAAAAATAGGAAAAAAGATATTTATTTATTCCTTTTTATCGACTTATAAACAGGAATGAATACTAATGCTGCCGAAATGATAAGCATTACTACTGTCATCCCATCGATCCGTTCGGCTTTTGTGAGAACTAAATAGCAAAGCGCCAACCAAAGCAGGCTAATGCAAACTATTTGTGATTTGGATAACGGTCTTCTCATTAGCCTTCTTTTTTCTTCTTGTCTACGATAGCGTCAATTACCGCTACAGCTGTAATATTAACGATGTCACGTACAGAGCTTTCGAAATCGGTGAAATGGATCGGTTTGTTCAATCCCATTTGGATAGGGCCGATAAATTCCGTATCCGGATCCATTGCTTGCAGCAGTTTGTAACCGGCATTCGCTGAACTCAGGTTCGGGAAAATCAATGTATTTACATCTTTTCCTTTCAGACGGGTGAACGGATACTTGGTATCACGCAATTCGCGGTTCATGGCGAAGTTTACCTGCATTTCACCGTCGATAGCCAATTCCGGATACTCTTTCTGCATATAATTTACGGCTTCATGCACTTTTACAGGGCTTCCTGTTGTATCAGCACCGAAATTAGAGTAGGACAGCATGGCCATTACCGGAGTATGGTTGAAGAAACGGACTGTTTTGTCGGACAGCTTGGCTATATCAATCAATGTGTCGGTATCGGGGTGGCGGTTAATTAATGTATCTGCCAGGAAGTAGGTACCCTTCTTGGAGTTCAGTATGTGCATGGTTCCGAAATGTTTGAATCCCGGTTGGATGCCGATCACTTCTTTGGCAACCTTGATTGTGTTGCTGTATCTTGTATAAAGTCCGGTGATGAACGCATCAGCGTCTCCGGTTTCTACCATCATCATACCGAAGTAGTTGCGCTCGAACATTTTATCGTTGGCTTCTTCATAAGTAAAGCCTTCGCGTGCACGTTTTTCGGCTAAAATACGGGCATAACGTTCGCGGCGTTCCGACTCGTCCGGATGGCGGAGATTTACAATCTCGATACCTTCCAAGCTTAGGTCCAGCTCCTCTGCTAATTTACCGATAGCCTCATCGTTTCCTAATAAGATAGGATGACAGATACCTTCCGATTTTGCTTCAACGGCAGCTTTCAGCATATTGGGGTGGATCCCTTCTGCAAATACAACACGTTGCGGGTTGCGGCGGGCAGTATCATACAGTTGGCGGGTCAGTTTGGATTCGTAACCCATTAATTCGCGCAGATGTACACAGTATGCGTCCCAGTCCTTGATTTCCGTACGGGCTACTCCACTTTCCATCGCAGCTTTTGCTACAGCGCAAGACACCTCTGTGATGAGGCGTGGGTCTACCGGTTTCGGGATGAAGTATTCCGGACCGAAGGAAAGGTTGTTTACATGGTAGGCCGCGTTAACAACATCGGGTACCGGCTGTTTTGCCAGATTGGCGATAGCGTGTACGGCCGCAATTTTCATTTCTTCATTGATGGCTTTGGCATGAGTGTCCAATGCACCACGGAAGATATACGGAAAGCCGATTACATTATTTATCTGGTTCGGATAGTCGGAACGTCCGGTTGCCATCAATACATCGGGGCGGGCTGCCATAGCGTCTTCGTAGGAAATTTCCGGAGTCGGGTTGGCCAGCGCAAATACGATAGGCATGGGGGCCATGCTACGTACCATATCTTGACTCAACACGTTTCCTTTTGACAGGCCGAGAAATACGTCTGCACCTTTAATGGCTTCTGCCAGTGTATGTATGTCCGTGCGGTCAGTTGCGAAATATTTCTTCTGTTCGTTCAGGTCAGTACGTGTTTTGCTGATAACACCTTTACTGTCCAGCATGACAATATTTTCGAGACGTGCACCCAGTGACACATACAGTTTAGTGCAAGACACGGCAGATGCACCGGCACCGTTCACAACGATTTTTACATCTTCGATTTTCTTTCCGGCTACTTGCAGGGCGTTTACCAATCCGGCACTGGAGATGATAGCGGTACCATGCTGGTCGTCGTGCATCACAGGAATATCCAGTTCTTCTTTCAGACGGCGTTCGATTTCAAAGCATTCTGGAGCTTTGATGTCTTCGAGGTTGATACCGCCGAAGGTGGGAGCGATAGCCTTTACGGCTGCAATGAATTTTTCCGGGTCTTTTTCATTGACTTCGATATCGAATACGTCAATGCCGGCATAGATTTTGAAGAGCAGACCTTTACCTTCCATTACCGGTTTGCCACTCAATGCGCCTATGTCACCTAGTCCGAGTACGGCTGTACCGTTGGAAATAACAGCAACAAGGTTACCTTTCGCAGTATATTTGTATGCGTCTTGTGGATTCTTCTCGATTTCGAGGCAAGGTTCTGCCACACCGGGAGAGTATGCGAGTGCTAAATCTGTTTGTGTACTATACGGTTTGGTAGGGACTACCTCGATCTTACCGGGTTTGCCCTGTGAGTGATAGAG
>ULUA01102655.1_pt1 | contig 13930 bp, 10 predicted proteins | sample 1958081 | NCBI WGS metagenome assembly ULUA01 (sample SAMEA4835748, study PRJEB28245) | human gut metagenome | biome: gut microbiome; material: fecal sample | place: Denmark | collected 2008
CTTTTCGTCGGACAATGCTCGGGAGGTTCCTGCAACAAACTGATTATCCGTATCCAGCCGGACGAGAGCATCACGCTGAAGTTCGGTCTGAAGATGCCGGGAGCCGGTTTCACGGTGAAGCAGGTGGGTATGGATTTTCGCTATGATTCGCTTTCGAAGAACTATCTGCCCGATGCCTATGAACGCCTGTTGCTCGATGCCATGTTGGGCGATTCGACTTTGTATGCCCGTAGCGACGCTTTGGAGGCAAGCTGGCGGCTGATCGACCCGATCCTTCATCATTGGAAGGAGGAGGGTGCGAAGAACCTGTTCTTCTACGCCCCCGGTGAAGACGGCCCGATCGAAAAGGCCAAGTTGGGGATGACACCGAAGGATTGCCCTTGCCAAAGTTGTCAATGATAAAAAAGGATGATTATGATCATAGAGAATTTTAAAGATGATAAAGAGGCCCTCCGGGCAATGACCGGAGAGCTTGTCCGGTATATGGACCGGAAAGATGACGGACTGCCTTTCAACCTCGCTTTGTCGGGAGGAGGGACGGCACAGAAGATGTTCGCTCTTTGGGTGGATGAATATAAGGATAAGATCGACTGGGATGCGATCCGTTTCTTTTGGGTCGATGAACGATGTGTTCCGCCAACTGACCCGGACAGTAATTATGGACATGCAAACGAGCTTTTGTTCAAGCCGCTGCATATACCCGTCGGTCATGTGCACCGCATTCATGGAGAAGTGGAACCTGGTACGGAAGCGATGCGTTATTCGCGTGTCGTGAAAGAGTATCTGCCCCGGCACGGGCAATTGCCCTATTTTGATTGCATCATCTTGGGTATCGGAGGTGATGCGCATACTGCGTCCATTTTTCCGGATACCTTGCCGCTGTTGACGGACAGCCGTAATTACGCCGTTTCCCAACATCCCGAATCCCATCAGTTCCGTATCACGATGACCGGCCCGCTGATCCTGAACGATTCGCCGTTGCTGGTCCCGGTCTTGGGGACGGGAAAGAAAGAGATGCTCGAAGAGTTGAAAAAAGGCTATTCGGCAACCCATCCTACGCCTGCCGCCTATATCCTTACTCATGCGGTAGAGGCGTTTGTATACACGACCTTATGATAAGGTGGGGTGGAGTGAGAATAAAAAGAGGTTCAACTGCAAAAAATGATGCTGCTGAACCTCTTTTTTTGTTGTAATTTATTATTTCGATGTTTTCATCGAGAGCTTTTCCAAGAAGTAAACGATGGCGTAGCCTAAAACCATCAGGCCGACAGCTTCCCAAACAAGTTGATTCGGCATGATGTTGGCTTCGACTAAAGGCTTTACAATGCCGTGGCTGTCCGTATAAGTCTCGATCGTTTCCTTCCAGGGCCAAACCTTGTTTAGCGAACCGAGCATAAAACCGGCCAATACGGAGATCGTAATGTCGTGGAACCGGCGGAGAGCGAACGAAAGCACACGGGAGAAACTGGTGATACCGATTGCCGCACCGCAGATAAACACTAACATTACGGGAATATTGAATGTCTTTACCGCCTCCATGATATAAAAATATTTGCCTAACAGCACTAAAATGAAACTACCCGATATACCCGGCAGGATCATGGCACAGATGGCTATCGCTCCGCAAAGGAAGATAAAGAACAGGTTGGAAGGTGTCTCGGCTGGTGTCGCAACCGTTATGTAGAATGCAATAACGATCCCGATGATATAACTCAGGATCGTTTTCCAATCCCATTTCTTGATATCTTTGGAAACGAACCAGGTGGAAGCAAGTACCAATCCGAAGAAGAAGGACCAGACCAGAATAGGGTGGTCTGTCAACAGCCAGGTGATGATTTTTGCCAACGAGAAGATACTGATCCCGATCCCTGCAATGATGGATAGCAGGAAGTTGGCATTGATTGCTTTCCAGAATGCCGCGATTTTTCCGGTAAAAAGCAGTTTGAGACTGGCTCCGTTAATACTTTTGATCGAGTCGATCAACTCTTCATAGATTCCGACAATGAAGGCGATGGTCCCGCCTGATACGCCAGGCACGACGTCTGCCGCACCCATACCCATGCCTTTTAGAACTAAGAGGCCGTAGTCTTTTAGATTTCTTTTCATGTTTAATTATTATTATCCTTATTCTTGAGGAATTCTTTCACCAGGTCTTCCGGTGGAATATGTTTGCTGCCGATACGCTCGATTATCCCTTCATAACTGAGCCCGGCATTTTTTAGATAATCGAGCAATTCTTCGGGAGATGTCTGCCTGTAGTGCTCACCGAAATGTTTCATATCTCCTTTTGCCAGATATGCCATTGCCATATGAAGATGCATATAAGGCATTTCCGGACTGCCTTCCAACACTTTCTTATAGTATTGTAAGGCTTTGTCGATATCTCCTTTCATAAACAAATATTGGCCGGCACGGTATAAGCTCTCGAAGTCTTCTTGCTGCTTGTCTTCCACTTGGTCGAGGGCGGTGAAAAGGCGTTCAGTTGCTTCCATAGCCTTGTGTTCGTCTCCGTTTTCCAGATATGTAAGGGCCAGTAAGGAAAGGATGCGGATATTCTTCGGGAATAGCCTGGACGCTTGCATCAGGGCATCAGAGGCTTCTTTGTCACGTCCTGTTTCGACACAACATCGGATATAATTGATATAAATGCTTGAATCTTTCAGCTGACGGTTCTGTCTTAGTAGCTCTTTCAGCAAAACATAAGCCTTTTCGTAGTTCTCCAGCTTAATGTAGCATTCGGCAAGCAGGGGAGTGATGCGAATGTGGATATCGTCGGTCGTTGCAATATCATTATATACCTCGATTGCCTTCTCGTAATTTTCGTTCATGTACAGGCAATAAGCCTTCAGAATCTTCAACTCTTCGTTCGAATCGTCGCATGTGAGGGCAAAGTCGAATGCTTCGATCGCTTTCTCATAGTCTCCGCTGATGGAATAGAGGCGACCCAAAGTGAACCAGTAGTCGTTGGAGTAGGGGTTCTTGTCGATCAGTTCGTTACAGACCTCGATCGCTCTTTTTATATCGCCCTCTATTTCTAAATTATAGCAAAGCTCGTCTTTCAGGATCAGGTTGTCCGGGAAAAGCATAAGTCCGCGATTGATGAAATCGTGTGCTTCCTTAGTCATTTCCACATCCCCTAAGATTGGTGCGATATATTCGAATAGCGTTTCTAAATACTCGCATTTGTTGGCGATGAGTTTTTCTACATGTCCGATTACTTTGTCATACGAATCTTGCATGACGTAACATTCGAGACGTAGCATGTCGAGATCTTGATTGTCGGTTTCAGCTATTGATTCGATCAGAGCGAGCGCACTGTCATAGTCCTCGTTGTAGACATACGACTTGCATTGCCTGATCTGCAAATCGGGATTACCGGGATGAAGCCGTAGCCCTAGAGCCAGGACTTCATCATAGTAAGTATAATCATCAGATTCTTCAAAACTGTCCAACAGTTCATCGATTTCATCGGCATCAAAATAGGCGTCCTTACCTTCCTGGTGGCCGGTCAGATAACGTTGTAACAGGCGTGAAATATCTTTTTTCTTCATACTATATAATTGTTAATCAATGTGCCAATATGCCAATGCAATTGCATTCTTCCATTGGCACATTATCCCATTGGGATATTATTTATCTTTTACCTTGCTCCATGTATCTTTCAAGGATACTGTGCGGTTGAAGACTAATTTATCGACTGTAGAATCTTTATCTACATTGAAATAGCCGATACGCTGGAACTGTAGGTAGTCGAGCGGTTTGGAGTCTGCCAGGAACTTTTCGACATAACAATTTGTCAATACTTTCAATGAGTCCGGGTTGATGATCTCTTTCATTGCTTCTAAAGGCGAGCAGTTTTTTGCTTCGCGGATAGCCGCCATCTCGTCGCGCGGGTTTTCCACTTTCCACAGGCGGTCGTATAGACGGACTTCTGCCGGCAGACAGTGTGCACAACTCAACCAATGGAGCGTACCTTTTACTTTCCGGTTGCTGTCCGGCATTCCGCTCTTGGTGTTCGGGTCGTATTCGCAATAGATTTCCGTAATCTCGCCGTTCTCGTCTTTCTTGCAGCCTGTACATTTTACGATATAAGCGTTTTTCAAGCGAACTTCCTGGCCGGGAGTCATACGGAAAAATTTCTTCGGAGCATCTTCCATAAAGTCTTCCCGTTCGATCCACAGCTCGCGGCTGAATTCGATCGTATGGCTACCTGCCGACAGATCTTCCGGATTGTTGATCGCCTCCATCTCTTCCACTTGCCCTTCCGGATAATTGGTGATAATGAGTTTAACCGGGTTCAACACGGCCGATACACGGGTTGCACGAGTATTGAGGTCTTCGCGGACGGCACTTTCCAGTAGCGCAAATTCATTCAGCGCATCATAAGTGGTATAGCCGATCTTGTCGATGAACTTATGAATTGCTTCCGGTGAATAACCGCGACGGCGGAAACCGCAGATTGTCGGCATACGGGGATCGTCCCAGTCGTGTACCAAGCCTTCTTTTACAAGGATCAGCAGGTTGCGTTTGCTCATCAGCGTGTAACTTAGGTTCAGTTTATTGAACTCCGTCTGACGCGGACGGTTGTCGTTCAGATCCTTGCCCTCTTTCAACCAGTCGATGAACAGATCGTACAACGGACGATGCACGACAAATTCAAGTGTACACAACGAGTGAGTGACACCTTCGAAGAAGTCGCTCTGTCCGTGTGCGAAATCGTACATCGGGTATGCTTTCCACTTGTCGCCCGTACGGTGGTGCGGAGTCTTGACGATACGGTAGATGATCGGGTCGCGGAAGTGCATGTTCGGATTTGCCATGTCGATCTTGGCACGCAATACCATCGAACCTTCTTCCAACTCGCCGCTGTTCATCTTGTGGAACAGCTCCAGGTTCTCTTCGATCGGGCGGTCACGGTAGGGACTGTTTGTTCCCGGTTGTGTCGGTGTCCCCTTCTGGGAGGCGATCTGTTCGGAAGTCTGCTCGTCGATGTATGCTTTTCCCTCCTTGATCAACTGGATAGCGAAGTCCCAGAGTTGCTGGAAGTAGTCGGATGCGTAATATATGTTATTCCAGTGGTAACCCAACCATTCGATGTCTTCTTTGATGGCGTCCACATATTCCAGATCTTCTTTTACCGGATTGGTATCGTCGAAGCGTAGGTTGCAAACACCTCCATATTTTTGTGCAATGCCGAAATCCAGACAGATGGCTTTGGCATGTCCGATATGCAGGTATCCGTTTGGTTCGGGCGGGAAGCGTGTTTGCACACGTCCCTTGTTTTTGCCTTCCGCCAAATCTTTTTCCACCATTGCTTCAATGAAGTTCAAGCTCTTTTTACCTTCTTCTTCGTTTGTTTTGATATCGCTCATCTTTGTAGTTAATTTGTCTATTCAAAGTTTGCAAAGATAGTGAAATAAAGGCCGGAATGCAACTGTTTTGCAACTTTTCTTTTGTCCTGTTTTTTCAGAAGGGAAGAGCTCTCGCACGCATTTCTCTTTTCGAACGAAGTGAGAGAGATTTACTTTACTTTACTTTACTTTACTTTACTTTTCTTTGTGTACTTAAATGCCGTTTTGGGGGAGTTTTTTCCGACCTGCGTCATCCGTGTCTGGTAATGTCTGTTTGACACACCCTCGCTGTCTTTAGGTTAGGGTTATTGTATTAAATCAGGCTTATCAGAAGCGCAATGTTTAAGAAGGTTACAAGTGCTCCTAAAGTGACTAAAATGATCGTTGTGGATCGTGAATTCACAAATTTGCCCATCACTTTTTTACTGGATGTCAGGTAAACTTGTGTAAAAACTGTGATTGGTAACTGTATACTTAGCAGCATCTGCGAATAGATCAAGCCTTTGAACGGATCACCCACGACAAATATGATAAGCAGGGCTGGGATGAACGACAACAAGACTCCTAATTTGGAATGGAGGTCTTTGTGGTTATAAGCTTCACCATATAACCCTGCAAAGATGGATGCTCCGGCTATTCCAGAGGTGATTGTGGAGGAAATACCTGCCAGCAGGAGTGCTCCGGCGAATATGATACCTGCATTATTTCCGACCAATGGTACTAATAGCTGTTGTGCCTGGTCCAGTTCGTCTACCGCAATATTCTGTTTGAAGAAGGTTGCTGCTGCCAGTATAATCATGGCAGAGTTGATCGCCCAGCCGATAACCATCGATAACAGTGTATCGTAGAACTCATATTTCAATTGTTTTTTGATCACCGATTCGTCCTCAAGGTTCCATTCGCGGCTCTGTATGACTTCCGAGTGAAGAAACAAATTGTGGGGCATGACAACGGCTCCCAGTACACTCATGATGATTAGCATGGAGTTCTCCGGGAAAGTCGGTTTTATCCATCCTTCGATGGCTGCTTCCCATTGTACGTCTACTAATGCCAGCTCATAGAGAAACGAAAGTCCGATGATTGAGACGAACATGATAATCCAGCGTTCTATTTTGCTGTACGTATTGGTAAGTAACATTCCGAGGCAGACAACCGTCACGATGACTGCGCCTACTTTGATTGGCATTCCGAATAGCATCCGCAGAGCAATGGCTCCTCCCAACACCTCGGCAAGCGAGGTCGAAATGCTGGCCAGCATGGCGGAGATCAGGATGGGACGGCTCAGCACGCGCGGCATATATTTGTTGGTTGCCTCCGAAAGGCAAAGTCCAGTCACGATCCCCAAGTGGGCGACATTATGCTGGATGATGATCAGCATGATGGAAGAAAATGTGACAACCCAGAGCAAGGCATAACCGAATTCGGAGCCGGCAGCCAGATTGGTAGCCCAGTTCCCCGGATCGATAAAACCTACGGTAACAAGTAATCCTGGCCCGATATACTTTAACAGGTCCAGAGCGCCGGCACTCGGACGGTGGTTGATTTTGAGTTTGTCTAATATGTTCATATTAATAGTTTATGTTATTGTTGTACATGATGATTCATCAGTGAACTAACAAATAAGGCAAGCCTACGATATTATACACCGATAAATTCTCATTTACCATCCAAAGATATAAAATATTTAATGGTGGAAATGTTTATGATAATTGATAATTTTTATCGGCTGATTATTTTCCCTTTTAGGGGAATGTCAGTACGAATGTTGTCCGTTTGGCGGCCGGTGCGCTCTTCAGGGCGATGCTGCCTCCCGAAAGGCGCATGATCTGACGGGAGATGGATAGTCCGATGCCACTGCCGCCCTCTTTGGTGGTAAAGAATGGAACGAAAATGTGTTCGGCCTCTTCTTGCGGAATAACAGGCCCGTTATTGCTGACTTCAATCAGGACGGCTTCTTCTTCGTTACAATAGGCTTTTACTTCGATTAGACCATCCGCTTGCTCGCAACCGATTGCCTGCATGGCGTTTTTCAGCAGATTCAAGACAACTTGCGAGATCAAATTCTCGTCTGCATAGACGATCAGGTCGGAAGGCTCTACACTGACGTTGATCGTAATGTTGGGAAAATTAGTATGATGTCGAGCCAGTTTTACCATGCGTTCCGCAAATTTCTGGACATAAAATAGAGTGGGCTCCGGCGTCGGAATATGCGTGAATTTACGGTATGACTCCACAAAAGAAATTAGGCTCTTCCCTGTTGTGCTGATTACTTCCAACCCGTTGCGTATCTCGTCATCCGCGTTTTGGTGCAAAGAGAGAAGTGTGTCGCTTAGAGATGTGATAGGAGTGACTGAATTCATGATTTCATGCGTTAAGACGCGTGTCAGGCGAATCCATGAATCGATTTCCTTATCGTCCAGCTCACTATTAATGTCGTTAATTGCTAAAATGCGTACATGCTTGTCCTGTAGCGTCATTTCCGAAACACGGATAGACAGGTGAACGTTGCCACGTTCATTGGTAAAAGATATCTGGTGCTTGTCGCCCGGTTGGATGTTTTGTATGACGGTTTTCAGGTTCTCGTCTATACGAGCAAGCTGGCGTACATTCGTAAAGACGGCTAGTCCGAGCAAGCGCAAAGCCTCGTTGTTCGTCTGATAAATCACACCGTTGTCATCGAGCACTATAATACCAGTATTGACGCAGTTCATAATCAGTTCGTAATATTTTTCTTTCTGGGCGGCATCCGCTTTGGCCTGGAAAAGAATCTGCGTGATGCGGTTAAGCGATTCGCTAACCAGTTTGTCGTTCGACGAGCGTCCACGTGTCGCATATCGGAAAGCATAGTCACTGTTGTCTATCGCATCGAACATGAAAGCTACCTTTTGGGCGTTTCGCTTGTCGGACAGCAGGACTAACCTGAGGAAGAAGGACCACACGGATAAGATCGGGACAAACCACACCCATTCCTGCTGGAGAACTAAATAAGTACCGGCTATTGTCAGAAGTATGAAAACAGCAATACGGAGATAGAAATTATGGTAAAGACCTTTCAACAACATTATAGTTCGTATCGTTTAATCTTGTTGTATAAAGTCTGGCGGGAAATACCTAACTGGCTTGCAACAAGTGACAAATTTCCACTATACTTGTCCATCGCGTTTTTAATCATGTTATATTCCATCTCTTCCAAGGTTGTCGCCTCTTTTGTCACCGGCTTTTTTTTCGCCCGTGGAAAATCGAAATCGTTGCCGTCCAACACACTCCTTTCGGCAATGATGACGGCTTTTTCGATTGTGTGTTCGAGTTCCCGGATATTCCCGAACCAAGGTTGCGCTTTCAGCTTCTCTTTGGCATCCAGGCTGAGACACATGGCTGTTTTTCCATATATCTTGGTATATTTGGAAAGGAATATTTCGGTAAGGGGTACGATGTCTTCCGGTCGTTCTCTGAGTGGCGGTATCTCCACATGAATCGTATTGATACGATAGAGTAGATCCTCGCGAAAATTTCCTTTCTGTACCATTTCCTGTAAGTCACGGTTGGTGGCACAAATCAGGCGAATATTGACCGGGATAGGCGTATTGCTTCCTACACGGACGATACTACGGCGTTGCAAAGCAGTCAATAATTTGGCTTGCAAATGGTAGGAGAGGTTTCCTATCTCGTCAAGAAACAGTGTGCCTTTGTTGGCAACCTCGAATTTCCCCGGACGGTCTGCCCGAGCATCGGTAAATGCACCTTTGACATGTCCAAACAATTCGCTTTCGAAAAGAGTTTCCGTGATGGCCCCCATATCGACTGGGACCAATGTCTCCTTTTTCCGGTTGGAAAGTAGATGGATCTCGCGGGCAAGCATCTCCTTACCTGTCCCGTTTTCCCCAGTCACCAATATGTTGGCATCCGTCCGGGCTACTTTTTCAATTAGGGAACGAAGTTGCTGCATGGCGTTACTTTCCCCCCAAAACATTCCGCTTTCTTTGGAAACGACGAGTTTGTCTGTGGCGATCGAAATGCCTTTACGGTTTGCCGTCCGGATATTATAGGCCGTTTTCAATGTTTCCAGCAGTTTGGCGTTATCCCAGGGCTTGACCACGAAATCGGCCGCTCCTTCCTTGATTCCCCGTACGGCAAGGTCGATGTCCGCATAGGCCGTGAAAAGAACGACCTGTATCGAAGCATCTTCCTTTTTTATTTCCGAAAGCCAGAACAACCCTTCGTTGCCGGTATTAATACCGGCACTGAAATTCATATCCAGTAAAACCACATCAATATTTTCATCATGCAGTGTGGCTTTTATTTTATTGGGAGTAGAGATCGTGATCACCTTCTCGAAGCAAGTGCCTAACAGCATCTGTACTGCGGTAAGGATTCCTTTGTTGTCGTCAACTACCAGTATAGTGCCTTGTTTTGTCATCTGTTTTTCTTGTATGTCTGCTGCAAAGATAATTTGTTCTGCTGAGTAACTGATAATTTAAAAGAAATTTTGTTGTTTTACTGGTAGTCTTGTTTTTGTCTGCCACTAATTATTAATTAGGGTATATGCCCAACTATCTTTATGCCATTATCGAACTTATCCGAGCAGAATAGAACCCTGCTCGGATGACGGTCATTGTCTAATTCTTTTACAGTATTGTCTAATTTTTTGACACTTGGTAAAAGTACTGAATTTGTTAACATGTTGTGATATAATGTTTTGACTGTTTTGGCACGCTCTTTGCATTTTATCAGGTAGAAAATAATATAGCAATGAAAAGAATTATATTTACAACAGTACTTTCTTTTGCTCTGGCAGCCTCGATAATGGCGCAGAATAAAATATGGAGTTTGGACGATTGCATGCGCTATGCAGTGGAGAACAGTCCGAAAGTAAAGCAGCAGCTTTATACCAATAATACATACAAGGCTGAACATCAGTCCGCCATAGCCTCTTTTTTGCCTTCGATAAGTACACAAGTAGACGCTCAGTACCGATTCGGACGCTCTGTAGACCCGGAAACGAATACCTATGTAAACACTTCCACCTTTAATAACGGTTATGGGGTATACGCTTCTTTGCCGCTTTTCAGAGGTGGGCAGTTGATTAATCAATGGCGGTTGGCAAATGTGAATCGCTATATGGGGAGAAATGATTTGCAGAAGCAGAAAGATGATTTGGCAATCAGCATTATGGATGCGTTTATTACGGTTGTCTATTATCAGGGACTGGTGAAAATGTGTTCTGAAAAGTTGGAAGACAGCCAGCGCCTTTTATACAAAACGCGTCGCCAGGAAGAATTGGGTTTGAAAGGGAAGGCAGACGTTGCCCAGATCGAATCGCAGGTAGCTGGTGACGATTACAATCTGACGCATCAGCAGAACCTTTATAATACGGCGATGATGACCTTGAAGAACGCGATGAACTATCCGTCGGATTTGGCACTTGATGTCGATACGGTTGTTCCTCCCGTACAGGATATATTGGCCGAGGAATCTGTCAGTGCCATTCAAGATTATGCTATGGCAAATAATCCGACTGCTTTGCAGGCCGCTTTTCAATTGAAAGCTAGTAAAATGAATTACTTGATAACAAAAGGAAAATTACTTCCGACTCTTTCCGTCGAAGCTGGAATCAGTACCAGTTATTTTGAAAATCTGAAATCGGAGAACGCTCCTGTTGCTTTTAAAAACCAGTTTAAAAATAACCGTGGGGAATATATTTATTTTAGTTTTAGTTTTCCTTTTTTTGACGGCTTGTCTCGGATTACCAATATGCGCCGTGCCCGCAACAATGTCCGGATTGCTTATGAAAAGCAAACCGAAACACTTCGTCAGTTGCAGAAAGATGTAGAGCAAGCCGTTCTCGATCGGGAGGGCTATGCTAAAGAAACGATCCAAATGGAGAAGAAAGTAAAGGCCGATGCTTTGGCTTATCAGATAACCCTGCGCAAATTTGAGGAAGGACTGATGAGTCCACTCGATGTGCAGACAAATGCGACGATTTTGTTGAACTCAAAGGCTGATCTTTTACAGAGGCGTTTGCTGTACGTAATGAAGTGCCGTCAGGTTGATTACTATAAAGGACAACCGTTGATTGGAAATTAAAAATTAAGAATTAAAAAATAAAAAAACATACAGTCATGGATATACAATTAGAAAAAAAGAAAGGTTTTCAAAAGAAGCATATTCCTTATGTAGCAGGTGGTGCTTTTTTCTTGATTTTGGTGGGATGGATTGTTTTCGGTGATCACGCTTCGACATTGAAAGTGGATGCCCGCGGTGTCAATATAGGGAATGTGACGAAAGAGCAATTTAACGATTTCGTTCGTGTGAACGGTCAAGTACAGCCCATTACGGTTGTGCAGCTCAGCCCGGAAGAAGGTGGTATCGTGCAGGAAAAAGTAGTGGAAGAAGGGGCACAGGTGAAGAAAGGGGATGTGATTATCCGTCTTTCCAATTCAAATCTCGACCTGCAGATCTTGGATGCTGAGGCACAGTTGGCGGAAAAGCAGAACTTTCTTCGTAATACACAGGTGACGATGGAACAGGACAAATTGAACAATCAATTGGAAAAAGCACAGCTGGATGTCGACATGACACGCTACCGTCGTGCTTATAACCAGCAGAAAAAGTTGTATGAGGAAAACTTGATTGCAAAGGAAGAATTCCTGAAAGCAAAAGAAGATTTTGAGTTGGCAAGTAAGAAATATGACTTGGTTGTGGAACGTTTGCGTCAGGATTCGATCTCCCGTACGATCCAGATGGACGAAATGGAAACTAGTTTGTCTAATATGCGTAAAAATATTGCTTTGGTTCATGAACGCAAGGAACATTTGAATGTCCGCTCGCAGATCGACGGTGAATTGGGATTGTTGGATGTCGTGTTGGGCCAAAATGTTTCGGCCGGACAGAAGATCGGACAAATAAACGATTTGTCGGACTATAAGATCGAAGCTTTGATCGATGAACATTATATCGACCGCGTGAAAAAGGGATTGTCCGCAACATTCGAACGTCAGGGGTCGGATTTTGAATTGAACGTACGCAAAGTCTATCCGGAAGTGCGAGACGGTAAGTTCCGTACGGATTTCGTCTTTACCGGTGAACGCCCAGATAATATCCGTAGCGGACAGACCTATTACATTAATCTGGAACTTGGACAGCCGACAGAAAGTATCATCATCCCGCGTGGAACCTTTTTTCAGAGCACAGGAGGTAGCTGGATATTCGTTCTTGACAAAGACGGCAAGAAAGCATATCGCCGCAAGATCAAGATTGGTCGCCAGAACCCGCAATATTACGAAGTCATCGATGGCCTTGAAGCGGGTGAAAAGGTAATAGTTTCCAGCTATGAAAGCTATAAGGACAACGAGGTGCTGGTACTTGAATAGTGGTTACCGAATGAACCGATTGTAACCGAACATGAGCGAGAAATCAATGACAAATGGAACAGTCACTTCTGCAGATGATAGAGCAGAAGTGACGTTGAAAAAACTTTTGTGTCCTGACCTATAACGCCAGTTGTATCTTTTCCATTCCTTTGCGGAAGTCTTCCATGATTTCTTTCATGACTTCGGACACGGTCTGCATTTCACGGAATAAGGATGCGACTTGTCCGATTTCCAGTTCGCCTTCTTGAAGATTTCCTTCGAAAATACCTTTCTTGGAACGGCCTTTTCCTAACAGTTCTTTCATTTCCTCGGCGGAAGCCCCACGGGCTTCGGCTTCTTCGACAGCTGTAGTGAATTCTCCTTTCACCAAACGGGTGGGGGAAAGTTTTTTCAACAAGAGCTTCGTGTCACCTTCGTTCAGGTTGAGACACAATTGTTTAAAGTTTTCATGTGCGGAACTTTCTTCTGTCAGGGCAAAACGGGTACCGATCTGAACCCCTTCGGCTCCGAGAGCGAAAGTTGCCAGCATGGCGTTACCTGTTCCGATACCGCCGGCAGCAATTAAGGGGAGAGTCGTGGCACGGCGTACAGCAGGTATCAGGCAAAGAGTCGTTGTCTCTTCTCGCCCGTTATGCCCGCCAGCTTCAAAACCTTCAGCAACGATAGCATCGACACCGGCTTGTTCACATTTGACAGCAAATTTGGAGCTGCTGACGACATGGGCGACTTTTATCCCGTGTCCTTTTAGAAAGCCTGTCCAAGTTTTAGGATTGCCGGCTGAAGTGAAAACAATCTTCACACCTTCTTCCACCAATATATTCATCAAAGCGTCGATTTCCGGATACATCAAGGGTACGTTCACTCCGAAAGGTTTGTCGGTGGTTGACTGGCATTTACGGATATGTTCGCGTAAAACCTCAGGGTGCATGGAGCCGGCTCCTATCAGGCCGAGACCACCTGCGTTGCTGACTGCCGAGGCCAGCCGCCATCCGCTGCACCAAACCATTCCGCCTTGAATAACTGGGTATTGAATACCGAAAAGTTGGCAAATTCTATTCATATTTATCTTTTATTTAGTACATATAGACTGCAATATTAATAAAATATGTAGCTTATTCTTATCATCTATAGCTATATTTGCAACTTGTCGCAAGTTTTAAGTAAAAGCTATTGAGGATGTTTTTCTGTAGGAGATGCCGTCTTTTTTGT
>ULUA01040580.1_pt1 | contig 13896 bp, 9 predicted proteins | sample 1958081 | NCBI WGS metagenome assembly ULUA01 (sample SAMEA4835748, study PRJEB28245) | human gut metagenome | biome: gut microbiome; material: fecal sample | place: Denmark | collected 2008
GCCCGTTGAGGAAAGCCTCGTAGAGCCCCAGTCCGCAGATGTAGAGCGTGGCGCGGCGCACCTGGCCCGTGACGCGGAACTCGCGGCGCAGGTAGCGGGCCGCCAGCCGTGTCTGTCCCGTATCCTGTTCTCCGGTGAAGAGGCTGTCGATGCCGATCCAGCGGGCTTTCCACTCCGTGCTGTCGAGCAGCGCGACGCTCCAGCGTGCCGGTTGCGACCACTCCGTGCGACCCTTGTCGGTGCGTACCTGTACCTTCCAGAAACACTCCTCACGGCTGGCGAGCGGTGCGCCCGCATAGTCGATACCGACGGATTCGTCGGAGGAGACCCATCCCGAGTCCCATTTGTCCGCCCGGTTCCGGGCGAGCAGTTCTTCGGAGGAGGCCACCAGAATCCGGTAGCCCGTCTGGTGCACGCTGCGCTCGTCGGAGTGCAGTTCCCAGCTCAGGCGCGGGGTGTCGGTGTCGATTCCCGCGGGGTTTTCCCGCATCTCGCAGCGCATGCGGCCGATGTGCACGCCGTTGTTCTTCCGCAGGGAGAGCGATCCGAGGGCCGTGAGGGCGATTATCAGGAAGGGAATCGCCCTTCCGGTTGTGAAACGGTGGTTCATCAGGGGAGATATTTTAGGTTCATGATACAAAATTATCGCACGAATATGGGATTGCCATTACCTTTTTTGACACAAAATGTATAATTTTGACACATGACTGAACATTCCGGAGACATCCTGCACTATCTGCCCCGTTCGTCGCGCGATGAACTTTGGGGTGTGGTCTGTACCACGGCCGGACACCAGCACGTACCGCCCGGGACCGACTACCCGGTCTCGCGCCATCCGGCCGGCTATCACTTCAGCAAGGGAAAGGGGCGTGTTCTGGACGAATTCCAACTGGTTTACATTACGGCCGGACGGGGCCGTTTCGAGTCGGCGTCGTGCCCGCCGACGGTTGTCGAGGCGGGGAGCATGCTGCTGCTTTTCCCGCACGAATGGCATGCCTATTCACCCGATCCGGAGGTCGGGTGGGACGAGTGGTGGGTCGGGTTCTACGGCCCGAATATCGAGCGTCTGGTCGAAAACGGACTCCTATCCCGCCGCCAACCCCTTTTCCGGGTCGGACGGAGCAGCGGAATCGAGCGCTGTTACCGGGAGATCATCGAGACGGTCGAAGAGGAGCGGATGGGTTTCCAGCCCCTGATTTCAGGCATTGTCCTCCACATTCTGGGGTGGGTGCTGTTCCGCCATGCCAACCTGCTGCGCACGGATGACCCGCTCGTCGGGAAGATCAACCGGGCCCGGGCGCTCATGCATGCCGGCTTCGGACATGCGCATTCGCCCGAGCGGATTGCCCGGGAGGTCGGAATGGGATATACGTGGTTTCGGAGGACGTTTCGGGCCTATGTGGGGATGGCGCCGGCACAGTATCAGCAGACCGTGCGGCTCAACAAGGCCCGCGAACTGCTTACCACGACGACCCGTTCGATCTCGGAAATTGCCTATGCGCTGGGATTCGAGAGCGTGAGCGCCTTTTCGCTCTTTTTTCGCAACCGCGAGCAGATCAGCCCCTCGCACTACCGGGCCCGATACCGGGGTGAGGCGCAGCGTCCCGGACGTTAGCGCGGTCAGCGGGCCTCCCGGACGAGGTACTCCTCGATCCGTTCGGGGGTCGTATCCTTGAGTACCACCCGTTTCTGCGCGTCGAGCAGGTAGAGCGTCGGCATTGCCTTCAGGTCATAGACCTCCTCGCGTGTGAGTTGTTCCCCCTCGTCGCGGCCGTCGATCCAGCCCGGCGGGACGGAACCCTGCTCCCGTGTGCCGTTTCCTCCCGTCACGTCCACCGAGAGCAGACGCAGCCGGCCCTCCTCCAGCCGCCGGTTGAGCACCGGCGATTCGGCAAGCTGCCGTTTCACGCGGCGGCAGTCGTCGCACTCCGGGTCGTTGAAGTAGAGCAGCAGGTAGGGGGCGCTGATCTCCGACATCCGGCCGCGGCTTCCGTCGCGGCGCAGGAAGGTGAAGTCGGCGGCCGGATCCCCGGGACGGTTTTTGAGCGCCAGTTCCAGCAGGTAGCGCGGGCGGATCTTCTCCGTCCGGCTCAATGCGGGGTTGGCCAGTTGGGCGCGCAGCACGAGGATGTAGAGTTCCTCGTTGTGCATCGGCGAGTTGGGTTCGTAGAGGTATTTGTCCCCGAGCGTGATGAAGTGGTCGAGCATCCGGCGGTCGGCTGCTGCCCGGCGGTAGAGCGTATCGACCGCCGCCGGGGCGTTCTCGGCGTAGGGGAGGATGCTGATGAAATCGACAAACGCCTGCTCGGTGACCTCCGCGCGCTCGATGAGCGACGGGTCCTTGAAGTCGAAGTGGTCCCAGTAGTGCACCGAGAGGTAGGCGGCCCGGTCCTCGGGCGCGGTGAGCACGGCCGGGATGTCGGGCAGCCGGAACGGAACGGGTGCTGCGGGTGCCTGTGCCCGGGCATTGCAGGCCCCCGCCAGGGCAAAGAGGCCGGTGAGGAGGTAGAGTGCGGTTTTCATGTGTCGCGTGTCCGGTCAAAAACTCCGGGCGGCCGTGCGCCCGGAGTCTTCGATGCGGGATTCCATTTCATGTCTCTCCGGGGCGTATTCCGCGCTCCGGTTCTGTCGTTATTCGTTTGCAGCGGGTTCGAGCACGATGTCGGGGGCTGCGAAGAGGCCGGCGAGGTTCGGGTAGCTGCGGTGATAGACATTGCCGTTGTCGTCTTCATAGCGCAACTCGACCTCGTCCGTGTACCAGTTGAATGCGTACTCCTTGCGCAGGCGCAGTTCGTAGCGGCCGTCGGCGGTGCCCGTCATCGAGCCGATGCGGCTGTTGTTCCGTGTCCGTTCGAACGAGACGAAGGCGTTGCGCGGTACGTCGTATTCGCCTCCTGCCTGGTCCGTATAGCGGAGCGATCCCTCGATCGAGGCGTTCGAGACGTTGAACGTCTTGGCGAAGAAGACCACCTGCTCTTCGTTCGACGAGATGACGATATCGCCGGCGCTTACGATGCTGCTCGTGCGGAAGGGCAGCGTCTTGCGCTCGCCGCTCTGGTCCACGCCGCCGGGGGTCGTGTCCTGGCGGAGGGCCGTGCCGGTGCCGTAGTTGCGTTCGGTGTCTCGGTCGGCATCCACCGTGTAGATGAAGCGTCCCGCCCGGTCGGGATCGGCCTTGAGTTTGCCGGCGTCGAGGTGGCAGGCGGCCAGCCGGGCCTGGTCGATCTCCAGCATCGGGGCGTCGATGTAGATCTCGAACGCCTCGCCGAACGGATCGACCGACTTGTCGTCCGATCCGCGGAAACTCGTTATGTCGAGGGTGATGTCCACCTGCTGCGAGGGCTCGTAGCTCCAGGTCAGGGGCGTGACCTCCTCTTCGGAGCCGCCCGAGGTGTCCGATCCTTCGCCGTTCACGCGCGCGGTGAAGCGGAAGGGGTTGTAGTTGGCCAGCTCGAAGGTGACCGAGCGGTAGGAGTTGCCGATGTAGTTGCCTTCGGCATCCCCGTTTTCGGGCAGTGCGGCGGGCGATCCGGTCTGGTTCGAGGCGATGCGCACCACCTCGGCACTCTTCGCCCGGTTTGTCTTCATGTAGATGGAGTAGCGGCCGGTCCCGGCTGCCGGATTCTGCGGGTTGCGCGGCTGGAACATCACGACGCGCCCTCCGGTGGACCACAGCTCTTCGTTGATCTCGTAGAACGAGCAGTCGAACGCATCGACGCCGGCCAGGAACTCCTCACCGTCTTCGTAATGGTCCAGATGCTGCGAGTAGAGCAGGAATTCGTCGTTCTCCCCGGCGTTGAACGGCCGATCGTCGGCATTGTTCTTCATAACCATGTCGAACTGCACGTTGGCATGGAGCTTCTGGGGCACCAGCCGGTAGTAGATCGTCTCGTCGATCGGGTAGTTCTCGCTGCCCGGGTTTTCGGCGTTGTACTCCTCCAGACCTTCCACCGTGATGGTGTACTGGTCTTCGGAGAAGGTGAAGGTCTTCGTCAGGCTCTCGAAGTGCCCGGCCTCCAGGATGATTGTTCCCTCCTCGTTGTCTCCCTGGTTGAGTACGTTCTCGAAGTAGATGCGCTGCACGCCGGGGGCCGTAGCCTCGTAGACATACTTGTACCCGATGCCGTTCGGGGCGCCGTAGCCCGCTTCGCCTTCGCTGATGACCGGGAGCGAAACGCCGGCTGCCGAGCGGATGTCCAGTTCGTTCGAGCTGATCAGCACGCGCAGCGGGAACAGCTCCGCGGGACAGTTCTCCGGGATGGTGAACATCACCGTCACGTGGGCCCGGTTCGCTGTGGGGTCGTTCTCGTCGATATGGCCCCATACGCGGGTTCCGACCCATGCGGGAGTGAACTGCTGCTCCTTGATGGTGATCACCTTGATTTTGCGCTGCAGCTTGCCCTTCTTCACGAGCAACGTGCCCTCCAGTTTCTCGTTGTCGCCCAGAGGGAGGAGCGAGATGCGGATGCTTCCCTTGCCCGCGCCCTCCACGATCTGGAACGAGTTGTCGGCATTCGGCCCGGCGACGCGGTTGTCGTCCAGCCACGAGACCTCGGGCTTGTCGTCCTGCGTGATTTGTGTCCCGTTCTTGCCCGTCAGCGTGTAGGAGAGCGTGTAGGTGTTTCCCGCGTCGCTTTCGCTCAGGACGTAGTTGGTCTGTGCGACCGTGAGGATGTAGTTCTGGTCCTCGACCTCGTTCACGTCGTCCGAGATGGAGATCCACACGTTGTTGGTCGCAGCGGCCGTCGTGGCCTCCTCGAAGGTCGCCTGTCCGAAGGCGAGCTCGCCCCGGATGTTGAGCTTGTAGTGGAAGTTGCGGCGCAGGAGCAGCTGTTCGCCGGCTTCGTCGAGCAGCAGCACGCGGTAGTACCGGTCCCCGTCTGCCCCCTCGGAGGGAAGGTGTCCGCGGATGATGACGCTGACCGGATCGTCGGCCCGGTTCTCGCTCTCGAAGATGTACTGGTCGTCGGCCGTCGAAACATCCATGATGTCGCTCATCTTGGCATCGTTGATCGGCAGCGTGACGAACGCCTCGTCGCCGGGCCACGTGAAGTCGAATCCTTTCTCGGGGTGGAAGGGCGCCACCGTACCGAAGGCGTTCGTGTTGTAGGGTACGAATCCCGTCACCTCGAGCCACTGGTTGTCGGGGTTGGCGATCGAGATCCTCGCGTGGTTACGGATCATCTCGACCGTGTTTCCGGCGGCGGCCAACTGCTCGTCGATGCTGCGGTCATCCTCGGGAGCGCAGGCGAAGCGGGCCCAGTAGATCATCCGGCCCGACGATCCCTCGAGGACGGACATTACCTCGGCCTCCGAGCGGCTGCGGAAGTCGTCCTCCTGAAACTCCGACATGTTCTGGTTGGCCAGGAAGTGGATCGTCCGCGTGTTTTCGGGCACCACGGCGCTGAACGTACCCGTCTCCGAGCTCTGGGCCGAGAGATCGGCCGTTGCTGTGGAGATGAACAGCCCGAAGGAGTCGAAGCAGAAAAGCGTCATGTTCTGCACGCCGTTGCCGTCGGGGTCCACCGAGCGGGTGACGACCTCCTGCATGGCCGGGATTTCGGCGTCGAAGCGCAGGGCGACATAGCCGTCGGGCACCCGGTCGGGTGTGGCCGTTGCGGTCCGGTCCTGCTGGCAGGCGTTCAGTGCGGCCAGTATTCCGAGTGCAGCCGTTGCTGCACGTATCACTCTTTTTATCATGGTCCTTGCGGTTTTGATTCACCCGGGGTCAGTCGCCCGTTTGGTTGGTATAGGCGTCGCGGATGCAGCGGATGTAGGCGTTGTCTTCCGACCCGTCGGATCCTTGGGCGTTTTTAACGGGTCCGCTCGCGCTCCAGTACCATTGTCCGGCCAGCACTTCGTCCATGGCCGCATTCTCCTTGTACTGGAAATTGATGATGATTTCCAGCTCGGCGCGGGTCGGAAGCCGCCAGTCGCGCAGGTGTACCGTTTGCCCGTTCTCGTCCTTGTATACTTCGACATACTGTTCGCAATGGCTGGCGGCAATCTCGACATTATCGGTCGTCGTTACCGCACCCAGCTGCGAGGCGATCATGAACGACGGCGAGACGAGCTCGGCGTTGTCGGCGCCGGGGTCGGTCTTCCCGTCCGTGATTCGGGGTACGCCCAGCGTGTATTCGCCCGACGAGGCCGTGATCCGCACGTGGTACATGCGGGCGTTGCCGCCTTCTCTTGCCTTGCGGTATGATGATGTGCCGATCGAGTAGTTGGAATTTCCCCAGGATCGCTCCCAGGAATAGTAGGCAAGGTCCGATTTGCCGGCATAACTTCCGGTCGTTTCGGTGCTTGTTGCCACTTTCGACCGGAAAAATCCGTTGTCTCTGCTGCTGCTGTAGTCCCAACTCCATTGGCCGGTCCACCAATTTGTGTCAATCGAGGCGCTGACATACCGGTTGGCTCCCTGATTTTCGTAGGTCGTTCCGCCGAAGTCGTCGCGGTAGGAGTACCAGCCCAGGATGTTGGTGATGTACTCCAGCGGGTACTGTGCAATCGTCACCGTGCGGGTCACGCCATCCTCGTTGGTCACCTCCAGGTCGATGTAGCGGATCGTGTTGTTGGTCGGCAGCGGGCTGTAGATGTCGATGTTGCCGTTCAGACCCGGATCGGGCGTCGCCGTGATTCCCATGCCAGCGATGCTCCCTGCGTTGGTCGTCTGCTGCGTCTGCCCGAACTTGTCGGTGTAGTAGACTCGCGCGATCCGGCACTCCACGGCCGACGAGGAGGCGAAGTAGAGCGTCGTGTTGTCCTCCTCGATGTTGTGCATCTCCATCTCCTTCTTATTGACGGTCAGGTAGATCGGCCGGCTGTCCTCGCCGCCGATGTCGATCGTCGTCTCCTCCCACGGCCGGACCGTATAGCTGATGTCGGTCAGCTCCGCGGGGGCTGCGGGATCCGTGGCTCCCGGGGCGTTTACCGTTACCGTAACTTCGTAGTAGTTATTCCGTTCGAGGCGTTTCGTGCGGCTGACCGGAATCTGGTAGTAGCTGTTCGGGCACTCCGTCTCGGTCTGGTCCTCGGGATTGGTGTAGACCATCGGGATGTTCACGACCAGGCGGACCTCCTGTTCCAGGGAGCTGGCATTTGCCCATTCGTGGGCGTAGGCATAGGCCGTGACGGCGATCTGGTCGGCGTTCCACTGGAAGTAGCTCGACGAGTTCAGCTGCGTGTTCCGCAGGTAGGCCGCGCCGTCCACGCCCGCGATGAGCGAGGTGGAGTAGGGCAGGTTGCGCAGGTAGTAGCCGGCTTGTGTACCCGAGAGGCTGTTGTCGAAGCGCACGTCGGAGCCCTTGTTGATGCGGACGACGATCTTGGCGGCCGCACGTCGCAGCATCACCTTCAGTTCGGTGTTGTCCGACGGATTGCCGTTGTTGAGTACGACGGGGGCTGCCGAGGGCTCGGCGGCTTCGGCGGCCGGGTAGGCCACGCCGTCCATCAGGAAGGTCTTCGGGGCGGTCCCGACGTTGGCCAGTCCGGTCATGTGGATCAGCCGGTCCTCCTGCGTCGTGGCACGCAGGGCGTTCAGGTCGGGCAGCGCCGCGAACTCGTCGGCCGTGTGGGTGCTGTTGGCGATCAGGTAGACCCAGTACGGGGCCTGTGCGTCGAACCCGCTTCTCTGGGCCGAGAGCGTGATCTTGCCCTCGCGGTCGGCGCAGCCGGATACCCGTTCGTGCCAGGCCAGGGTGCCGTCCGCCTCCTTGAATATCACGACGTCGAGGTGATCGACCGCCACTTCGGCCCCTTCGGCCGTTGCGCGGCTCAGCGGCTGCGAAGTCGGGGAGAGGTCGAGGATGATGTCGTTGCACTCCGTCCCGCTGTTGCCCGGGAGGTCGTTCTCCTTGCTGCAGGCGGCCAGCAGCGACAGCGCCGTGCAGCATACGATTGTATGGTATAGAATCCGTTTCATCGCGTATCAGATGTTGGTGGGATCGACCTGTTCGATCACGATCAGTTCGGGCGTGTTGCCGCTGTCGGGCCATGCGATGTGGTTGCTGTCGGTTCCGTTGATCAGCAGCAGCTTGCTCTGGGTCGGGTCCCAGGTCGGGGTGTAGGAGACGCCCAGCGATACCGTCCGTCCCACGTTGTCGGGCTTCAGTGCACGCACCGTGATCGTGTACCAGTTGGCCGAGGCGACGGGCCGCTCTACCGGCAGGCCGTTCTGGTAGACCTTCACTTCGAAGTCGGCGGGCGAGGCGTCGAGCAGGGTGGGCAGCCACTCCTGCCCCGAAGGGGCGGTCATCCGGAAGCGGCACGAGAAGACGCCCTCGGACGAGTTCTCGTCGGTGGTGTAGTAGACGGTCGGGTCTGCCATTGCATGCCCCTCAAGCGGTTCCACGGGGTTGGTATAGGTCGGGTAGTTGAACTCGATGTCATCCCACGGGTCCGTGTCGTCCCAGTCGGCGACGGTGTATTCGACCGATATCTTCCCCGAGTTGTTCATCCGGCAGCAGACCGTGTAGTAGGTGTTCCGTTCGATGGCGGGCAGGTAGACCAGCCCCGAGCGGGCAGCTCCGTCGAATGCGTAGTCGATCCGGAGGATGTTGCCCCCGGCATCGCCCGGCGTCTCCCACGAGGTGCTGCCCCACGGGTTCTCGAACAGGTAGTGCGGTGCGCCGAGCACGGGCGTGTAGTTGGCCGGGTCCTTTCGCTCCTCGGGGGATGCATCGGCCGCCAGTTCGGCGGTTACCTCGTCGTCCGTTACGGGCAGCGAGATGTCCACATCGCGGGCACCTATCTCCTTCAGGGTTGCCTCGTCCTGCGGCATGAGGTAGTTCATGTAGCGCGGCCCCTCCTTGAGCAGGGTGAGCCCCGTGACCTGCAGCGTGCCGGTCTCCCCTGCGGTCTTGGCCGCGAAGACCCCGAGCTTGCCCACCGGGCGCTTCAACTCGAAGGAGACCTTCTGGGCGATCATCGTGTGACCTTCGTGTCCGGGTGCCTCCTGCGGGTTGTCGCCGGCAAGTTCGGCCAGGTTCACCTCGACCTGCTGCCGGCAGCTCATCGGGAGTCCGTTTTCGGTGTTCAGCTGGGTGAACGAGAACTCCTTGAGCCGGGCCTCGGTCGTGTTCGGGGTCAGCTGTCCCTGCGTTCCGCCCGGCGTGGACATGGCCTCCTCATTGGCCACGACGTAGAAATCGACCGTCTGCGTCGTTTCGGAGTACATCGTCAGGTCCATGAGGAACGTGGCCGGGGCGGTCAGGTCGCCCTCCACGGCGTAGTATCCGGCCGGCTGCCCCTTTACGAAGGCGTAGACGCGGAGCGAGTGGAGCGCCGATTCCCCGGCTGTGGGGGTGCCGTCGGTCTCCCCGACGGCCTGTGCGTTCACGGTCAGCTGCATCGTCACGTTGCGTCTGCCGGAGGGCGCCGGATCGTCGTCCCGGGTGCATCCGGCCTGTCCCAGTCCGAAACAGGCGGCAACGATCGCCGTCGAGAGTATCTTTTTCAACAATAGCATATCCTCGGGTCTTAGAATTCGGGTTTTACCTGTTCGACATACCATTCGGGAACGCTCACCGTGATCTGCCCCTCCTTGAATTCGATGCGGATCGGGATGAGCACCTCCTGCTTGGTGCAGTCGATGATCGGGTTGGCGGCGAGGAACTCGGCCAGATTGACCTCGGCGAGCGGTTCGTCGCCGGACGACTGGCGCAGCCGGACGTTCACGTCTTCGTGGTTCTCGTGCCGCATTATGTTGGTACGGGCCGTCAGCAGGCCGGCCTCGTAGTCGGTTTCGAGCAAATAGTCGGTGGCTTCGCCCGATACGCGGTTCTCAAAATCGGTAGAGGGCGTGACACCGCAGATTTCGAGCGTAGGCATGGCGCCTGCGCGTGTCCCCATATCGGGAACTCCGGCAACTTCCACCGAGAGGTCGTAGTGGGAGCTGGCGAATTCGATGACCTTCACCTGGTCCTCTTCGCGTCCCGTGAACTTCTGCACGGTGTAGGGGGTGGAGGCGTAGTAGAGCGAGTCGTTGCCGGAGACGGTGTTTCCGGCGAGGTAGTCTTCGGCTGCGAACCGCATTTGGCCGTAGTCGCCCGCGTCGAGCCGGTCTACCTTTGTGTGGTGGGTGTTTCCCAGGCAGATGATCCGGTATTCGCCCGCCTCGAGCGGAGGCAGCAGGGCGGTGCGGCTTTTGACCTGGTCTTCGGGCAGGACGCTTGAATTGACGCATTGATTCTCCGCGTTGAAGACGTACATCTCCACACGGCAGATCTTGTCGGGGAAGATCTCCTTGTCGCCGTCGCCCTTGTAGCTGAGCACCAGCTTGTTCGTGCTGAAACAGTCGTCCAGGTCCTCGCGGATGCAGGAGGTCAGGCCGCCGCCCAGCAGCATCAGGCAGAAAACAATATTCGTCAATTTCATGGTTCTGTTCTTAAATCGCGTTATGTCGTCAAAAAGGGAGCGGGGGAGGGAGGAGCTTGCCTGCCCTCCCCGCTCGGATTGTCACTCTGTTTAGAATTCCGGCGTAACGGCCACGACCGTCCAGTTGGCTACCGTCACCGTCAGCTCCACGCAGCGCTCGGGCTCGTCGAAGTCTGCATCCGTGAACGAATAGAGTACCCGGTAGATCTTGCCCGATACGAATGCTCCGGCTGCAGATCCGGTGAACTGGCCGCGCAGGTAAAGCGGCGTCTCGGCCCCGTCCTTCTTGCCGATAAGGGCCAGCAGCAGCTCGGGGTTGTTCTCGGCGTCGGCAACGTGGGCCAGACCGTAGGTGATGATGCCTTTGGCCTCTTCGCCGTCCTCTGCCAGGTCGTCGATCGTCGTGCCATCCACGAACTTCTTTTCGCCGGCATTGAGCGTCAGCGTCAGCGCATCGGCCCAGGGGGCGGTACGGCCGGCGATCCAGTCCCATGCGGTCGTTTCGTCTGGTTCTTCGAAGCATTCGTCCTCCTCCAGCGGGGCCTTCGTAACGAAGTTGTACTTCGTATAGTAGTGGTTCAGGGCAATCTTGTCCAGCTCGACCGAGGTGTATTTCGTACCGGTATACTCGAAGCCGTAGATCTCGAAGCGCGATACGCGGGGCTCCAGCGTGACGGTTGCCGTGTAGACGTTGTTGTGGCCCTCCTCGTCGGCTGCGTCACTCTTGGAGAGGCCGCTCTCGCCATAGAGCGGGTAGGAGGGATGTGCCCCGTCCGCATCGTTCTGCACGTCGCAGACCTTCGTCTTGACGTTGTCGTACGTCTCGTCGCCGATGTTGCCCACAACGACTACCTTGGCCGTCGTAGCCGGCAGGAAGTGGTAGGTCAGCTTGTTCCCGGTTGCCGTATCCCAGTCGTCATCCTCGCTGCTGAAGAAGACCTTCTGGTCTTCGCCGTTGAATTGCGAAACAGTGACGGCCTCGTTGGCGCTGTTTACGAAAAAGACCTTGAAGTTCGTCAGTTTGACCGGCGAACCGCCGGGCATGGCGTCGCCCGTGGCGCGGGTGCTCTTCTGGATGTTCGGAAGGGTGATCGTCACGCTCTTGGGCATGAGATCCTGCGGCTGCGAACCGCCGTTGTCTTCGTTGTCGCAGGCGGCGAACGTCATCGACGCAGCCAGCGCAGTCAGGGCTAAAGTTTTGATCTTCATAATTCTGATAGTTTGGTTATTGAAAGTTAATCGATTGTTGTCTTCTTCAGAGCTGGTCGATTACGCCGCGCACCTGCTCCAGGTTGTGGCGGGCCTCCTTGGAACCGGCTGCAGCCGCACGTTCGAAGGCCTTTTCCGCCTTGAGGGGCTCTCCTGCCCCGGCATAGGCCACGCCCAGCGTATTGACCAGTGTCGGGTGCTGCTCCGTCACGGCAGCCTGTTCGAGCAGCTCCACGGCCGCGGCGTGCTTCCCGGCGGCGATTGCCTCCAGGGCGCGGTCGTTCACGACGGCCGGCGAGTCGGGGTAGAGGCGTGCGGCCGTGCGCATGACCTTGTCGTAGTCGGCCGATCCCTTCTCGTAGGAGGCGGCCACCTTGTACATCTCCGTGAGGCTCAGCAGGTCGGGACGTTCGTCCACCATGCGTCGGGCCTCCTCGATGTTGAAGTTGCGGACGTTGTAGACGATGCGGTATTCGTTGCGGCGCAGCAGCGGGTATACCTCGTTGAGCAGCCGCTGGTAGATGGTCGGGGGCTCGATCTGCTGAAGCTTCTTTTCGCAGGCGTCGCGGTCGCCCGTGCATTCGTCGATGACGCGCAGCACTTCATCGCGCTTGAGCAGGCCCGGGAAACGGTCCAGCGCTGCGCGGAGGCCCTCCCAGTCTTCGCCCTTCCATGCGACGTGCAGCAGTTCGGGGTCGATTCGGTCCTGGCGGCGGATGTAGTCGCCCAGGGCCAGGGCGCGGTTCTCGGAGAGCTTGAGGTTGTGGTCCACCGTACCCTCGGGCGAGGCATAGCCGGTGATGTAGATGCCGGTGATGGTGACGTCGGGGTTGTTCTTCACCAGCAGGATCGAGTGCGACACCGTGTCCAGCTCGGCCCGGTTGTTCTTCAGATCGGGGAGGATCTTGTAGCTGTCGCGCAGGAACTGGAGCCGTGCCGTGCGGGTTTCGGCCCGGACCTTCACCGGCTCGGGAGCCGGGGCCACCGTGTCGAGCCGATAGTCGGGGATGAATTCGGGAAGGACGGATCCCGGCAGGGGCTCCTCCGAGCGGCCCTCGCCGCAGTTTACGCAGCCGTGGACCTCCTCGCGCAGTTCGATGTGTCCGTCGAGCATCCAGCGTTCATAGGGGGTCGTTGCGCAGTAGTCGTAGCTCTGTTCCTTGCCGTTGCGGCGGCGGATGATCACCTGCGAAGATTCGTCGTGGTAGGGCGGGAGCTCCACGCTCTCGAGGCGTTGGGCCCGGAGGTAGACGCGGTTGCGCGTGCCGCCGTCGATCACGATCGGCGGGAAGGCGGCCTCGCGGCTTCCGTCCTCGGAGACGAGCACGGGGGTCAGGGCCACCGTGTGTTGCGTCCGGATCCTGAGCCGGCTCATGTCCACCTGCATCGAGAGTTGTACCTCACGGTCCTGCTTGACCACCTCCCGGCCGCTGATCCCGATCTGGGAGAGGTAGCTGACCTCGTTCTCGGCGTGTGCCGCTCCCGCGCCGCACGCCAGCACCGATAAAAGCAGAATGCGATATATGTTTCTCATGGTCCTGTCCGGTTATTTGATGATGTAGATCAATGAAATGCCTGCCTTCGTCGGTCCGAAGTAGTGCTTGTCCTGACTCCCCTTGAATCGGCCGCAGGTGGCACAGTCGTACTTGTCGTAATTGGAGTAGGCATATCCGAATCCGATGGTGGCCTCTATGTTCCAGCGTTTGCCCAGGATCCACGAGTAGCCGTAGGAGATGCCCAGGCCGGTAGCCCAGCCCTGGTAGCGGTGGTCGGCGGTCTCCTTGCCCTGGAAGGGAATACGCACGCCGCTTATATTATAAAATGTATACCCGGTATGGATGCCGAAGAAATGGCCGTTGAAGCGTTCGCAGAGCCAGTAGCGGAACTCCGGCATCACCAGCCAGTGCTTGAGCTTCTTGTTCTGCTCCTTGTCGAGCGTCCACGGGTTATAGCCGCCCGTGAGTTCGAGAGTCGTCTGCTCGCCCAGCCCGAACTCCATACCGATGTTTGGAGTCGTTGTAGCCCAATAAAGAAGATTGGTTTTGGCCGCAATGTCCTGCGCGCAGGCGTGGTTCCCGCACCACCATACGGCAAGAAAGATTCCGAGTATCAGTTTTTTCATATGCGAAGTATTTCCGTTATCTTGTTTTTTTATGGCGCAAACTCGACCGACAAAACCGTTACGGAAGCCCGTATCGCTTTTGTTGGTCCCTGTTTTTTCGAATGCCCGAATGTTGGTGGCAAACCTTACCTATCGACAAAAAACTATAAGCCAGCGATTTAATAGCGTTGTTATTGGTTTAATCGTTG
>ULUA01082567.1_pt1 | contig 13881 bp, 8 predicted proteins | sample 1958081 | NCBI WGS metagenome assembly ULUA01 (sample SAMEA4835748, study PRJEB28245) | human gut metagenome | biome: gut microbiome; material: fecal sample | place: Denmark | collected 2008
ACCATAGAAGCGGTCGCGGCTTTTTCTTCCTTTCCACGAGCAAAGGAGCCGGACGCCATATAGTCCTTCATGATCTGAATGCCGTCCTTGTCCTTGAAGTTGATACCGGCAACCTCGTCGAACGCCACGCAATCCCACAAGCCAACCAAGCCAACGGTTTTTCTGCCCATGTTGTAGAACAGGTTCGCAACGGTGGTCTGACCGCCGGAAACAAGGATGCTGTTCGGGGAGATTTCCTTGTAGATATGAGATTTGCCGGTGCTTCGCGGACCTAACTCACAGAGGTTGAAGTTGTTCTCAACAAGCGGCAGCATACGGGCAAGCAGTAGCCAGCGTTCACGGTCATTCAGCTTATCCGGCTCATAACCGCAGGAGCGCAGCATGATCTCAAGCCACTCTTCTTCGGTGAAGTTCTTTCTGCCCTCCTTCAATTCCTCAATGTCCACATGGGGCATCTGGATCGGTGTCAGCTTGCGGATGTGGATGGGAGAAGCGCTTTTCTCTTCTTCCAGAAACTCATATTCGAGCTGCACAATGCACCAGATACCGCCGCAGAGCAGCCGGTCAAACTTTGCGGGATAGTCCTCTGAAATGGGGATATTCTTGATACCGAGGTTGGAGAACTCCGCCTCATAGGTATCTTTTTTCATATTCAGATTGACGGTGATCTTGTCAATGACCGTGTGCATTCCGCGCTGACGCAGCATGGAGAGGATCTTCTGCGCCTCATCCGGACGAACATAGTTGTCAGAAAGGATGCGTTTTACATTTTCAACGCCCTCTTCGATAATCTCCGGATCGTCGGAGCTACAATACTGGCCCAGCAAAAACTCAAGGACATAGACCGGCACATTCGCACCTTCCTTGATTTTCTTGGTCAGATCCTTGCGAACAATTTTGCCGTCAAAGAACCGACGCAGCTTTTGATTGATGACGATGTTGGGATCTTCCGATAGAAGCCCCTCGGCTTCGGTCATCGTTCCGGGATTCCATCCCTCGCGGTTATCTTCCATGCTGCATCCTCCGTTCATTAGAACCCAAAATCATTGGCGAAGGCCATATCGATGCGAACCTCCTGCTTCGTGACCGGGGTAAAGTCATTTTCATCATCGTAGATGACGAGGTAATAATTTGCGTTGGGATCATACTTCATGTCTTTGAAGCGGAATTTCAGTCGTGAAATTCGCTTCTGGGCATCCGTTTCCTTTTTATCTGCCGTCAGCACATTCTCACTGGAGACCTTGTTGCCCTCGGCATCCACAAAAAAGATGCGATATCTACCTTCATTCACGCCATCGCCCACGGGCTCAGGCTGGATGAAGTCCAACGTAGTAATAAGGTTTGTGATTTTGTTCAGGATACTGACCAGGGAAATGCCGGCCTTCTGGAATACCTTTTTCTGCTGCCCGGTCTTAGTGCTCAGTTCAATGACTGGTACCAACATCTCCTGCAAGGAGCAACCGCCATGCACATAGCAACTGCCACCGGAGGCTTTGAAGACATCCGCGCCCAGAGGCACCGTCACCATACGGGGATCGTCGTTGCCGAACATGGCAGCCAGCGGATAACTGGTCACACCATCGGCATTCAGAGCCTGTACGCCTACAGTATACCGTCTGCCGCCGAAGTCGATCCCGGTACCACTGGCACTAATCTTATCGCTTTCAGTTAGTTGATCCCGCTTATAGATAAAGCCATGATCCGCAGTTATAAGGAAGTGAGATGCTACTTTGTTCTTGGCCAAACGAATCAACAGAGAAAATAATTCATCGATGGCCTCCCGGCAGGATACATAGACCTCGTTTTCTGTCGGCTGCTTATCACCCCGTGCATCGATTTGATTGTGGTAGATGTAAACCGTAGAAACACCACGGAACGCTTCAGATAGCTCCGCAGACCCCATGCGCTCCACATCCTCATAAGTATAGCAACGGGCATCCGGGTCAGCAGAGGTCAGGATCACTTCGCGCTGGGCGGTGGAAACGGTAGGCTTGCCGTCCACTAAAACTTTCTCTCCCGCGATGGTGATCTGCTTGTGGGGCAGAAGGGCCGCCATGCCGGTTTTGGTGATGCTGGGCAGGCCAGCCAGCATAGCATCCATTTTGATAGAGGCACAGTTGGCGTCCTTGGAAAGCACCTCCATCAACTCCATACCCACCTCATAACGCAGGGCATCGGAGATCAGAACGACGGTCTTGGCGCGGTTTTTGCCGCCTAAGTAGCGATTATAAAAGCGGCGCTGCATGGGTATCGAGAGAGCGGTAGTATCAGCTTCACTGAAGGCGGTATTCCACGCAAAACAGATCTTGCTCAGATAATCATTGGTATAGACATTCTCCACCAACTGACGCAGTTGGGCAAAGGGGTCCTTGTCCTCCAACTGGTCATAGTGGAAATAGAACTGCCGGTGATAGGTGTCGATTCGATAATCCTTCTCTCGGTACTGCCGGATCATGGTATCGGCATCGGGATGCCCGCTATACTTTGCCTCCTTGAGCATAGCGTAGGCGTTGGTCAAAACCGCATAGGCTTCGGCATAACGGTCAGAAAAATGCTTTTTCCTGCGCAACTCGCAGATCTCCGGAATGCTCTTGCCCACCAGCGCTGTGCCAAGATCCTCGCTGCAAAGCCGCTCCACCATCCACCGGATGATCATGCGGTCGATGCAGGCGAACACATCGCAGTCAATGAGCTGCTCCACGGGGTAAGTCTTCAGAAGCTCCTCCACCCGCAGGATTTCTTCCACCTCTGCGGAGATGGCCTCGAAGCGCTCCTGATACTGGATGTTGTTCATGATGTTCTCCATGAAGACCACCACATTGCCGGTCTTGACGGAAACAAGACTGCTCCAGTCCTTCGGCAGCTCCTTGCCAACCTCTTTCTGGGCATAGGTCATCAGGAGTGTCATGGCCAGCTTTTCAAGCGTAGGCTCGGTCTCCGTATAGCCGAAATGCAGGCTCACCAGCCTCCAAAAGCTGTCCTCCAGATCATACCGCTTGAAGTCCGCCAGATACTTATTCTCTGCAAAGCCATCGCCGGTGAGAACAACGCGCACGACCTCTTCGAAGTTCAGCGCATGCACCCGGCAGAGAACGCTCATCAAGCCGACCTCTACCGATTCCTGCGTCCACTGGTCGATCTCCAGCTTATAAAAACGGTCAGTGCGCTCCTGCGCCTTGAAGAAACCAGCATACTTCTGGAGCACCGGCTTTAGGCTTTCTGGGATTCCCAAGTCCACACAAATCAAGGAAATACGGTCTGCAAAGAACTCCTTAGAATAGCGAATGGTATCCTCCAGATGGTTGTCCCGAATGGAAGGTTTTGCAAAGGGCGCGTATACAAGATAATTGGTGGTTGTGTCCTCACGCTCCAGAAAATACTTGGTGCGGAACTGACAATTTGGCTCCATGACCAACACCTTGGCGTTATCCAGTTTTAGATTGGAGATCTCATCGGCAAAGTCCGCATTGGCATCGTACCAGAAGACCAGCTTCCGTGCATCACCAACGAACTCCCCGTTGAGCTTGTCCGTAATTTGTTTTAAGTTCAGCTCTGCCATGCTTAGTCTCCACCTTGTTTTTCTTCATTGTTTCTTAGAATGTCAAACATTTCCGAGGTTGCACGCTTATACCACTCATCCATAAAAGCCGTCATTTGGGGATTTAATCCTTTTCCTCGCAGATAGTTGCTAAAGGGAGGAAGTACCGATTCCTCAAAATACTCTTGCAATTTTGAGGAATTTCAAAGGTCACCATTCTTATTTGATGGAGGAGACAACTACCTTTCAATTAGTGATTACACTCTTTCCAACGCTTTTTTTGAAAAGCTATTTTGGCTAATAAGAGATTCAAGCATATAATACATACGCAGCACACGCCCAGCTACGCTCGGTAAATTGTTCAAATGATATGTTGAATAGAGAAAATGTCCCTTATCAAACTCTGCTTTGTTCTTTTCAGTGACTTCATCGGCAACAGCTAATTGAAGTCTGATTATTTGTGCATAATCCTCTTTGGTAATCAAGTAGTCTGTTCTTGTAAGTGTGCTATAGTTCCCATAAATAAGCACTTTCTTGAGGAGAATCAGCAACATTTGTAAAGAAATAACATGCCAGTTTTTACAGTATACAGGATTTGACGGAATGCCATTAACTAACTTCTCCTCTATACCAAGTATTTCCTTTTTTACTGCTGTTTCAAATGGAACAGAAATCTCATAATTAAAAATTCGAACGGGATTTAGTTTAGCATTTCTCACACTAATAAGCTCAGAAATAATTGACAGTGTCTTGTGCATATTCAGCTTCCCAATCTCATCAGTCAGATTAGAAAAGGGGACTTCAAATACATCAGAATATCCAAGTAGAAGTTGCATCCCGGTAGCGTCAACCTTATACACAGCATATCCCTCCCGGTTATTTCATCCTCACTTGATCGGCGTCAGGATCGCCAGCTTCTTTCCATCCGGTGCAGTCTGGATTTTCTCATAGTTTGCCTTCACGCCGTCATCCAGGTCAATGGAGATCCGGGCAAGGGCAAGGTGGGCAATCTTCTGATCGTAGTCACGGGTCTCCTTCAGCTGCTTGGTCAGCTTCTCTTTGCGCTTTTCTGCCTGCGCCACTTCGCGGGCATTGGTGCTGCTGTCAATGGTATCCTGGGTGCGCTTCAGCTCGTTTTCATAGGCCCGCTGCATCCTGAACAGGTAGTCGGCACGAATGCGGCCAATGGTGTTCTCATCATAGCGGTGCATATAGATCAGCGCCTTGAAGCCGTTCTGCTTTCCGCTATCGAACATCCAGTAGATCGGCCGCTTCTGGTAGGTCTTGATGTGATCCTTGATGAAGTCATTCAGAAAGTAGTTCCGAATGATTTCCCGACTGGTGGTGCCTTTGCCGCCGAGGACATCGGCCACGAAGCGCAGGTTTTCCTCCAGCGTATCTTCGCCATAGACGGTGCGGAGAAACTCCACAAACCGCCCCACAATGTCATCGTCAAAGTACTCCACATCGGTGACAGGGATGCAGTTGTCTTCGTCTGGAATGAAGGTTATGTACTTGCTGGCATCCCACTCGCCACCGGCGTAGGCCAATCCCTCCACATCCAGTGAGTAGCGGCCAAACATGCAGCCCACGGCGTAGGAGATGAGAGACACGATCTCATCCCGCATGGTGCGGACATAGTTACTGCCCTTCATGGACTCCGGAACGGCGTCCTTATTGTCGAACACCCGATGCACGGTGATATCCTTGTCCGCCACCTCCGGCGTCAGCTCGTCCTGCAAACCGTAGATGTCGATGAAAATGCGGTTGAGCTCTTCCTCATTCTGCTTGAGCTGCTGGAAACGGTCTTCACATTCCTGTTTCCACGCGGCATAGGCAGCAGATAGGCTATTGCCAATCACCAGCGGATTCCGCTTGAAATCCCATGAGGTTTCATAGGAATCCCAATCCGTCTTACTAAGAGCTATATTTTTGTCAACAATATCAACAAAATTTGGGTCCTCAACACGACAATAAGGTAGTTTTTTTACATCGCCGCATTTATAGTCCAACGTTGGCATTAACATATCCGCAAGTTGTTGATACGCGCATGTGTTAAACAAGCCCATAATTTCTTTGTACTTATCTCCAATGGCGACTTGTCCCTTACTATCAAATAAATGACCAAATGGTTGCAACCTAAGTCCGAAAAAGCCGCTAGAAAGTGCGCTCCATGTTGCTCCTTCTTTGAAATATAGCTTTTGACTCGGTCTTACATGTCCCTGAAGTGTAGACATCCATTGTCGATATTTAGAATCAAATCCAATAACCAGTTCATTATTGCCATACCATTTTCTTGATGCTCCACCTTTACTATACGGAACCCATCGACCTTGTTTATCAATGTCATCGCAAGTTTTTGCATTAAATACAATTGCTACATTATTGACTTCAAACCACTCTCGAAGAAACCATTCATTTTTTCCAGTATGAATTCCTTCGCGTAACGCAATAACTGAATCTGATGAAGGATACGAAAATAGAGCAGATAGTTTCTCACTCACCCAATACGCCACCGGAGAACCGGGGATTTTGGAAAAGTTGGACTGGTCTGCCGCATAGCGATTCTCACCAGCGAGGAACATATCCTCTTTCCCTTGCTGAGAAGTCGGCTCGATCAGACGGCAATACTCGCCCTTATAATCTGCAATATGGCTTTTGCGGATAACAAACGATGTGGTCTGCACCACTTCGCCGCCGATTTCTTCAAACGCTCTTGCGCCAAGGTGCGCCATATTGACAATATCAACTGCCAGCAGCTTTGCACGCAGCTTCTCAAAGCTGGACAGGAACATCCACGAGTGCTGCGTGATCATCGCCTGATAGCCATTTTGCTTTGCCATCTGCCCGCAGCGTTCAATAAACACGGCGAACAGATCCGCCTTGCTGTCAGGGAAGTTCTTCTTTACATAGTCGTTGACCTTCGCATCGGCGTTGCTGACTGCCATATACGGCGGATTCGTCACAACCACATCATACTTCTGCGCCAATTCCTGCCCCACATCGACCAGCCGCATCAGCTTCTCAGCGGTATCCTCCACGCCGATGCTGTCCAGCGTGATTTGACTGACTACATCAACGCCAGCCACAAAGCGGCGCAGCAACTCCCAATCGCAGTTCTCCACACGCAGAATGGAGCCATACTCCTTGGCATCCCGCAGGCTTTCCAGCAGATTCTCCATCTGCATCCTGGCGGTATTCTTCTCCAACTCGCTCAGACCTGCTCCAAAGTACTCCAGATGGGCATTGGGGATTCCGTTGCTCTCCTGAATGGCAAGCACATGGGGTTGGATTCCCCGCGTCAGAATGCGGCGGTCATATTGGCGGGCCTTCATCATTACGGCGAAGTACGCCAACTGCGCGGCGCGATCGTCAATATCCAAGCCGAACAGGTTGTTGGTCAGAATGGACTGGGCGGCATCCCGCTGGGTGTAGCCCTGGGACTCATAGATCTGCATCAGCACATCGAAGGCATAGACCAGAATGTGCCCGCTACCCATGCAGGGGTCAATAAGCTTGATATCCTCCGGATTTAGTGAAGCATATTCCTTGCGGATCTCCGCAAGCTGTGCCTGCACCTCTGGTTCCTGCTCTGCCTCTTCCAGATAATAGCGCCAATTCTCCTTGAGGCCGTCGTTGAGGTGTCCCTCTACCCACAGGCGGCCCAAAGAGTTTTCCACCATATAGCGCACGATCCAGTCCGGCGTAAAGAGCTGGGTGGCGGCTGGGATCTCCTCCTTGGTATACTTTTCTTTCTTGGCGAACACAGCAGCTTTCGGCTCTGTGTTGTAATACTGATAGGCCCAACCGATGATCTCCACCTGGCCCTCCTGGGAGACATCAAAATTGCTCTCAGGAATGTCGTTCACCAAATGATAGACCACGCCATCCCGGTCGGTGAATGAGATGTTCAGCAGTAGCTCGGTATAGTCGTGACCGTCCACCTTCTGGAACAGGTTTGGCAGGATCTCATGGAGCGCGTCGCACTGCTTGACGAACAGCAGCCGGAACAGGGCGTCCATGTCCTCCTTCTGGCCGCGATCCTTCCACTGGATGACGGTATCCCGCTCCTGGGGCGTGAAATCGAACTCTGCGTCGAAGGGCGTGGAGAGGATATCCGGCTCCAGCTTACCCTCCTGCTCGGAGGACAGTACACGGATGCGGGAGGGCAGATAGTCGTTGACCTCCATGAAGCGAATGGCGATCAAACGGTTGAACCAGGTATAGGCTACCTGCTCCACGATGAAGTTGTAGGCAGTTTTGTAGTCACTATCCCGCTGCTTATCATGAATGGCCTGCACCAGCGCCTCACGCTTTTTGATCTCGTCACCGGAAATGGAAGCCGGTGCGCCAGTGCCGGCGTCGAAGAACTGCATATCGCGGGTGGACTGGGGCAGCGGCTCCTGAATACCGTCCTCCCGGACACCCACCAGGCCGCACTTGTCGGCAACGCTGCGGATCAGAGCCTTGCGTGCCCAGATGGAAAAATTTTTGATCGCGGTTTTATCCATAATTTTAACCCCTTATCTGGCACATGGCCAAAGTTGGTTCTTATCAGAACTCAATATTCACCGTGGTGTCCTCTTCCAGAACGCCCAGCAGCTTTGTGCGAAGCTCACGGAGGTACTTATCGATATCCTCCTCGCTCTTAATCTGCCAGGAATACTGAGATGTGACGCTCTTGATGCTGATGCTCTTTTTCTTCTCGATCTTGACGGGTTTGACCGGGGAGATCGGCTGGATGGGTTCCTGGGCAGGCTGGATCGGTGCGGTACCGCCACGCTTCACATCCGAAGAAGTGGTAGACTTTGCCGCCGCTGCCTGTGCTGCCGCCTCTTCCGCTGCCTGTGCTGCGGCCTGAAGCTTGGCTTCGGTCTCGGCGATCTCGTTCAAGTGACGGATCTTGAGAGCATCCGCCTCTACCTTGATGTTCTGGAGGGTAGCTACATTATTGCAGGTATTCGCCTTCTCACGCAGCTCTCTCCACGCCTCTGCATAGCGGTTGGACAGCTTATCATGGCACTGCTTGCCTTCCAATTCATCAAAAACGCGCTTACGAGCGGCAACAATCGCGGCTTGGATAGGCTCCTCGATCTCTTTGCACATATCCACATAGCGGTTGGCAAAGCTGTCCAACAAGCCGGGCAGCTTATAGATCTCACCATAGGGCGCGGTCTTTGCCATGATGCTCTTGATCTGGGAAGCGATATGCTCGATCTCCTCGTTCACAATAAAGGTCTTACTGTCCTCGTATATCTTCATGTGACGGATGGCTTTCTCAAAGATTTGCAGCTGTTCACCTTCATAGAATGCCTTCATCGGCTCGTAGTCCTGGGCAAAATCAAGATAGTCGTCCTGCTTGTCGTATATGGTTTTGAAGAATTCAGCGGGGTATGTAAGCCCAATGACCTCGTTCATCAGCGCCTTGCCAGTGCGGACGACTGAGCGGCCAGGATACTGAGGATTGCTCTGCTGGCGGATCTCCAGCTTTTCCAGATCGTTCTTCAGATCACGGCTCCTGCGGATAAAATCAGCCATGACCGTATCTTCGTTATCATCCACCGAGGTAATGCCAAACAATTCTCGCATGACCTCACGGACAGCTTTTTTGTGCTTTTCCGGGGTGACTTCCCGGTACTCCATCAGCAGCTTTTCAGGATATTCACGCTTGGTGAGATACCGAATGATCTCCTCATCGCTCTTATTCATCAGCGTAATGGGTTCGCTGCTGACGAACATGGAGATTTTGCCGTCCTTGAACAGCTTCGCCACCAGATAGCGCACATCGTCCTCAATGAAGCCGTAGGGAGCCTTCATATAGCGGTCATACAGCGTTTTGAGGGAGGTGCGGGCATGGCTGCGAGTGGTGTTCAGGTTCAGGTACTCCTCCAAATCGGAAAGTGCCAGCTTATTGATGACCACGCCGCCATCCAGCTTCAACTGATACTGAGCTGAGGATTTGAGAAGGCTACGGATATTGCCCTCGTTGGTGGCGGTGTCGATGTAGCCCAGCTTGTAGTACACGGCGGCAATCAGTTTGCCGATGCCTTCATTGATGCGTGAGGAAATGTCCTTGCCAGAGATCTGGAGCTTATCGCCGTTGACAAAGATGACCGCTTCCCGCAAGGCAGCTTCCAGGAAGATGCGGGCGTTGTTTCTCCGCTCCTTTTCCTCCACGCTCTTCATCTGGCGGATCTGCTCAAACTTGGCCAGCGTGTTGGCAGCGCCTCGCGTCAGGTACTTGTGGATCTGCATGGCCTGCCGCAGCTCGGTCATAAACTCGCGGTCATCGGGCAGCACAACCAGAACACTTCGCTCCTGACCGGAGAGCATCCTCATGGTGGCCTCGTCAGAGCGCATATCCCAGTCCGGCGTGATGATTTTCAAAGAAACATCATAATTCTGATTGGCACGGTAGGGCCGGTCATCCACGAACTGATTGAAACCGAAAGTATAGCGGCCATTCATGGCAGGATAGCGATACTTCTTAGCATCGTAGAGATCATCGAAGATCATCTCGGACACAGCGCCGATGACCTCGGCGATCTCCACATTTTCCGCCTCAATATCCCGCTGGACTTCCTGTTCCTCGTCGGTCAGGAAGACATAGACATCGCCGTTCTTCTGCACTAGGGTCTGCTTGACCAACAGTTTGAGTGCATCTTCTACTCTCTGCTGCAAGCTCATGCGGTCAGTGTCCACACTATCGATCATCAGAGAGGTGATCTGCTCCACATTGGCGGTGATCTCCTTGACATACTTGATCATAAACAGGACTTTGAGAACATTGACATTGAAGCACTCTTTCTCACGGTCAGGGTTCAAGTAGTCATTGTCCCACGCCTTGTAGATGACGCCGCGATAGCTATGATCCAGGAACTTTTCCAATGCGTCGTAGAACATATTGAAAGGTACCAGAGCACCTTCATTTTCATTCATCAGCCGCTCCGCGCTGTCCTTGAATAGCGCCAGCATGGAGCGTTCACCTTCAGCCAGATGCTTGCCGGATGCGCCGTGAGTACGAATTGAGGTCAGCACACTTCCCAAGAGGTTAAACTGATAAGGTACAAAGGGATATACGGCGGCGAAGTTTTCTCGATTGGTATAGAGCTTCTTTTCCACGCCGTCGTTGAAGATAATTTTGTTCTTGATGTCAGTTTCCTTCTGGTCATAGAGGAGAGCCAGAGTGTCATGGCCGGCATCGTTCTTCTCCAGAATTCTCTTGCGGATGACCTCGTCCACATTGGCAGAGGACAGGGACAAACGGGTATCGAAACGACCCTGGATCTTAGAAAAGTCATTCTTGTTGTGGCTGATCTCCTTGGCTACCGAGTCAATATCCTGCTGGCTGGTGACGATAATCCACGCCTTGCCTTGGCAGGCAGTACCCAAATCCTCTGTCACAGTCTGGAGATTCAGCATCAGGTCGCGGCTGTCACCAATGTACTGGCCGATCTCGTCGATTAGAAAGACAACATGATGGTTCTCACCCTTCTGGTCGATATACCGCTTGATGAGCTTGGCAAAATCCTCAATGCTCTTGCGGTCGATACCGTCCATAGCCTTCTCGCACCAGTTGCGGGCAGCTTCTTCGCTCATAAAGTCGATTGCGACAAGAGCATCAACAACATCGTCCTGAATGAAGTCAAACTCATTGCGTGCTTCTAACCAGGGCGAACCATTGATACTCTCAAATTCCGCTTTGAAGTTGTCGTATTGGCCCTTTTCGGACAGGGTCCGCTCCATATCTGCAATGACAGAATTGGACTCGCAGAAACCCTGTCTGCCGTTAAATACGCGCAAAAGGACAGACACAATGGCATCCTTGCTCTGTTTGCCTTGTATCTCACTCTTGGAATCAATATTGAAAAGGATCACATCGGCAGGAGTGTCGGCGGCGAGCTTCATGTCCGCCAGCACATACGGATCGGTGATTTTTTTATCCTCCACGAAGTAGTCGATGGCACGCTTGCCGTCCACCTCGCGGTTATCCAGCAGGTAGGAGAGGATCTTCAGGAAGTGAGATTTACCGCTTCCAAAGAAGCCGGAGATCCACACGCCCATCTTATCCGTGTTGCCTACGATACCGGTTTTATAATTTGCGAAGAAATCCGCGAAATGCTTTTGTAGCTCACGGGTCACAACATACTCAGACAGCTCCTGCTGAACATTGGCGTCATCGCCCTGACCGACCTTGATAACACCCTTGATGTCGCGGTCAATTTGCTTGGCAAACATATTTTTGATCTGCATATCTGTTACCCCTTATCACCTGACGAGCTGGAAGGCTCGGTAGTAATTGTCGTCTTTTGCTTCTTTATCGCCGAACAGGATCAACTCCTGCCCGTCGTACTTGCCGGGGTAGAACATGACCACAGGCACATGATCCACCACCTGATGAAGATTGTTCAGAATCTTGTGGGAGCGCAGAATGGGATAGATCTTTCCGACACCAGTGAGAAATACCACGCAGCGCTCCGGAGTGTTATCCCGAATGTGCTGCACGATCAGGCTGTCATCCCCGGAGATGCGAAGAAGGTTTCCTACCGATTTGGTGATTCGCTCAAATCCCTTGCGCTTTTCAAATTCAAAGCACTTTTCCAGATACCCTTTTTCCTGAAGAATGTCGATGACCATATCGTAGAGGTCGTATTCGACGATCTGGAAATTGCTGCTGGGAGTGTTGTACTTGGTCTTCATCTCTGCGATGCGGCGGCGCACCACCAGCTCCTGCTCGGCGGGATAATCGAACACATAGTAGCCGACCTCGTTGCCAAGCCCTTTATTCTCCAGAAAGTTGGGCTGCCGGATCACAGTTTCCGCATCGTGCAGCCGTTCCTCCAAAGTTCGCGCCAATTACCTCACCCCCGTAAAAATAGAAATACACGCGCCGAGTCCGGCCTGCTGCAAATACGCTTTCAGCTCTTCGGTGAGCAGAGGCGGTGTCATCATTTTGGTGCCCTCGCTGCGGGAGACCAGTCCGCCTTCGGAAAGATAGTTGATATAGCTGTTGCGGAGTTTTTTGAGGGTATAATCCTTCCAGCCGGCCATCCCCTCGTCCTGATCCTGCTTGCGCTTGAAGAAAGTGTTGAAGTCGGCATCCCGCAGTTCGAAATCACCCACTATGACCTTCTCCCGATAGACCTCGTGCATGAATTCGGCTAGGAGCCGGTCGGTCTGCATGACGGCAATGAACTCTATCAACTTCATGGTAGCCATGTCGCTGTTGCAGAACAGAGCAACACCCTGCTGATCCAGCACCTTGGCTCTGCGGGCGACCGTGCCGTAGATTTCCTTAGCACGGTATTCCTTGGCCACATCGAAGAGGTTTTCCTCCAGCACCTTGGTGCGGATCTCCTCGTAGCTCATACCGCGATTAAGAAGACTCATGACTTTTTTGAATTCCACATACCAGAACGGTCTTGAAACCGCACTGGCGCTGTAAACCTGTTCCATTGTAAGCACCTCCGCGTTATTCTTTCTCTTCCGAAGCCGGAGGCAGTTCTTCATTTCCTTCCGGAATCACCTCGACAATATCTGCGATACTGCAATTTAGAGAGAGGCAGATGCGATTCAAAATGTCTGTATTCACATTCTCGCCGCGCCCCATCTTGGATACAGAAGATTGGCTGACACCCGACAGAGCGATCAAGTCCTTTTTCTTCATATTCCGGTCGATCAATAGTTTCCACAGGGGCTTATAGGAAATGGCCATATCAAGTTGCCCTCCATCACTGATGTTTTGCCACCATTATAGCATAGCGGCATTTAATCAGCAACAAAAAGCAACGAGAACACGCTGTTTTTTATCTGTTTTAATGCAGGATAAAGCGAAGGTGGTAGCTCCATGCAGAAGAATTATGAAGCAGACACGCAAAAGGCAATCGAACAGGTAATCCGAGTGTTTCAGGACTATATCAAAGCATCCCCACATTTTGATTTGCTATGGTCTGATAAAGTCGGCTACATTTTCATTAGCGTTGATCCCATTCGCGGGACGGTTGCAGATTCGGACTCCTGGGTAGTTGAATGTGCGGAGGATCTCCTGGATAAACTGCTGTATGAAATGGCGGTTGACTTCATGGAGTCGGATGGGCACACACTTGATCCTAAAGAGGCATCAAAAATGGAGCGTGCTGAAATTGAACGCCGACTCGAACCCTTTGTAACACAGCTTTCGGCTGGCCTGGAACATATTCAGCGTATCTTTGCACGCCCTTAAACCTGCGGGTTATCGAAAATTGCAGTCTTCGCAAACATGCGTATTGCCAGAAAATGTTGCTATATTAAACTTGCGGATTATCGGGAGATGTGCTATTCTATCTGTGAGGTGATGCACATGC
>ULUA01015937.1_pt1 | contig 13871 bp, 9 predicted proteins | sample 1958081 | NCBI WGS metagenome assembly ULUA01 (sample SAMEA4835748, study PRJEB28245) | human gut metagenome | biome: gut microbiome; material: fecal sample | place: Denmark | collected 2008
AAAATGCAACATTCCATAACAGAATGTTGCATTTTCTATTTTAATCTATTCATTTCTGTGGTATTCTTTTAAAGACTGCATATCGCTTTTTTTCGACAAATATTTCTCTTTTATTGAAACATATACAGTCAGAATCAGGAGTACACATGAAAAGCTTTATATGTCAAATGTTCTATAAGCAGCGGGCGGCATTCGAGCAAAGTTACGCTTCCAGGGGCAAAGAGTATCCTCTTCCGGAAGACGTTTTCCTACAATCGGATATTTTCTATGATGAGAAGCATGTTCCGGCCCATCGTCTGGATGTCTACCGTCCCAGGGGACGGGACGGAGAGATTCTTCCGGTCATCGTCAACGTACATGGCGGAGGCCTCCTCATAGGGAACAAGGAATTCAACCGTCCCTTTTGTGCCTCCCTTTGTGAGGCGGGGTATCTGATATTCAGCATTGAGTACCGGCCGATACCGGACTGTCTCTTCTATGACCAGCTGGCTGACCTGCATCTGGCACTGGATTTTATCCGGGATCATCTGACGGAATACGGCGGTGACATTTCCCACATATATGCCTGCGGCGACAGCGGCGGTGCCTGTCTGTTGACTTATGGAATCGCCATGCAGCGAAGCACTGCACTGGCACAGGCTGCCGGAGTAACCCCTTCTGACCTGCCAGTCCGAGCACTTGGCCTGATCAGCGGAATGTTCTATACGAATCGCCTGGATCAGATCGGACTTTTCCTCCCCAGATATCTCTACGGCCGGCATTATAAAAAAAGTGCTTTTGCCCCCTATGTATCTCCGGAGCACCCGGACATCGTGACCAGCCTGCCACCCAGTCTCCTGATCACCAGTGACAACGATAATCTTCAGAGTTATACTCTGAATTTTGAAAAGGCTCTGCGCAGACATCAGATGCCCCATAAACTGATCAACTACCCGAAGGATCCCCGCCTGACCCATGCGTTCAGCGCTTTTTACCCGGAGCTTCCGGAAAGCAGGGAAGTGATCCACCATTTGATTCATTTTTTTGAACATACCGGAGAGGACTGTAAAGGGGGATATGTATCATGACATACGACGAAAATATTTTCAAAGAAAAAGCTAATCGGAAAGCCCGTAAGATCTGGATCGTTTTTGCTGTTTTACTGAGTGCCAACTATGGCTCCGATGCGTCCGGGGGATTATATCCCACCACTTCTTACCTTATTTTTCTGGCATTGTGCTGGCTGCCTCTGATCTTCGGCGAAGTGTTGTTACGTGTAAAGGGCTGGGCAACGGAACTCTACCGCTACGATCTGGTCATCGGTTACGGCATCTTCTACACTTTTGTCATCTGTACTACAGCTTCTCCGATCGCTTTCACTTATATCCTGCCGGTAACGAGCCTGCTGGTACTATATAAGAACCGGAAATTCATGATCAACTGCGGTATCGCCAATGCTCTGATCATCGTCGGTGCAGCCGTCTATCGCTATATGCTGGGCTTCAACAGTGCTTCCGATATGAAGAATTATCAGTTACAGCTGTCCTGTATCGTCCTGTGCTACATCTGTTATGTCATGTCCATCCGTCATCTGAACGAATCCGACGGTGCCATGACCGACAGCATCAAGGCTGACCTGCACAGAGTCGTAACCACTGTAGAGCAGGTTAAGTCTTCGAGTAATATCATTCTCGATGGCATCACAGTCGTAAGAGAGCTGGCTTCCGAGAATAAGCATGGCTCCGATATCGTCATGCTGGGTATGAATGAGCTGACTGACAACAACAATATGCTGCAGGATCGTACCACATCATCCACACAGATGACCTCCGATATCCGCGCCCAGGTAGAAAATGTGGTAGCTCTGATCGGAGAAATGATCACGCTCGTCGAAAAAACGCAATCCCATTCCGGCGTCAGCGCGGAAGACCTGAAGAGTCTGGTGAATACCGCTGCTACCATGTCACAACTGTCCACCGAGCTGGAAAATGTTCTGGAGAATTTCCGTCAGGAATTCGAAATGGTAAAACAGGAGACCGGCACCATAGAGAAGATCACAAACCAGACGAATCTGCTGGCATTAAATGCTTCCATCGAAGCTGCCAGAGCCGGAGAAGCCGGCAAGGGCTTCGCTGTCGTAGCGGATCAGATCCGTACCTTAAGCACTGAGACCCACGCTTCCTCTGAGCAGATCAGGAATGCTCTCTCCCGGCTGGATGCTACCTCCGCGAAGATGACCTCTTCCATTGAAGAGACATTAAAGCTGATCCAGATCACTCTGGAAAAAGTAACGCAGACCGGAGATAACGTAAATCAGATCGCTTCTGATTCCGTGCAGCTGGGCAATCACATTCAGGTTGTAGATAATGCCATTAAAGAAGTAGAGAGCTCTAACACTCAGCTGGTATCCAACATGGAGCAGGTATCTAACATCGTGGATACCATTACAACCTGTATCACGCATTCCAGCCGTACCAGTGAACGGATGCTCAGCAAGTATCAGGAAACAGCAGACAATATCAATACCATCGAAGATGTCATGGAGAACATGATGTGTGATCTGGGTATTGGTGGTTTCATGGGTATTGAAGACGTCAAGCCCGGCATGAAGATCGACTTACAGCTAGTTGATCAGAAGGATGACAACTATCTTGGGGAACTGATCGAGCAGATTCCGGAGGGACTGTTGGTATCCTGTCAGAAGAAGCTGACGATTAACGGGTCTGCTTCCTGTATGCTGCAGGTCACCGCAGGTAATATCCTGTACTGTTGGGACAAAGCCACCATTTCTCCTGCTCCTGAAAATGGTGAACATGCTTTCAAGATTACCATTACTACCAGACCCAGGATCAACAATAGACGCAAATACCCTCGTATGGATCTGAATAATACCTGTACTATTAAGTTCAAAAATTCCGATACGGAATATGCGGCTACCATGGAAAATATCAGTGCCAACGGATTCGCTTTCCTGGCTACAGACAAGATATTCACTCAAAGCAAAAATACAGAAGTCATTATCACGATCCATGATTTTGCTCTGCCGAATCATAATGAGCTGGAAGGTCGCATCATCCGCTGTTCCGACGACAACGGACTGTATATCGTCGGATGCCAGATGCCGGAGGATAATTTCTATATCCTGGAATATGTAGAAAATAACTTAAATAAATAGAATTCCTGTATAAAACCAAGGCACCAAAAATGCCCATTCATATTCAAATGAATGGGCATTTTTAATGTTGTTCTTTACGGTTTCAATAGCCGGGCGATCAGACCCTCGACCTCCTGGAGCTGTTCTTTTGTGCTCTCTTTGTGGCTTTCCTTGCGGTATTTTGACGGAGACATGCCCTTCATGGCATGGAACGCCTTGGTAAATACCAGCGCATCACTATACCCACAGGACAGGGCAATACTCTCAATCGGATAATTGGTGGATTCCAGCAGCTCTCTCGCCTTGGTGATACGGAAGGTGGTAAGGAACTGCTGAGGCGACATTCCCAGATAATTCTGGAACAATGTATATAAATAACTACGGTTGATACACACATAATCCGCTACATCCGTGACCTTGATAGGGTTACAGTAGTTACTCTGGATAAAAGATACCGCTTTTTTCACATACTGGTTCCCCTTATCCTCTTCCTCTCTGGCTACCACACCGGCGCTGTCCGCGATCACAGACAGGAATACTCCCAGCAGTCCGTTCCGGCGCAGATCATCCGCAATTCCAAAGGTATTGTGTTCCATCATATCACGGACAATCGAATACAGCTCCTCTGATTTATCACAGGAAAAAATAGGATGCCTGTCTGACAGTCCCATACTATGTAAATACTCTTCCGCGCGGCTCCCGGCGAATCCGACCCACAGATAACTCCAGGGGTCCTTCGCATCCGCCTGATAGAAAGCCAGTTCGTTGGGCTGAATCAGAAATCCGTACCCTGCTTCCAGCCGGTATTCCTTGTCATGGAACCGGAAATGCCCCTTGCCGCTTAAGACATAGTGGATCAGGTAGTGCGGCTTGGATGCCGGTCCGAAGCTGTGCAGAGCTTCCGTCTGAGAGCACCCGCAGCAATTCACATACAGACTTCCTGTTTTGTCATTGATAAAGTCCAGCTTAAATGCTTTTTCCATGGCAATTCCTATCCTTTCCCATCGGTCAATTCACTATAATCCCGCCGTCCTCATCAAACGCCACACAAAAAGCACTGCTGTATTCGTTCATACGCTGCAGGATCCTCTGCTTATCCTCCCCCGTTGCCGGCGTCGGTCGGAAATCATTCCTTGTTTTGACAGAACTTACCATACAGGGAATAATCCGGGCGTTCTGATCCTCCACCTTTTCCCCGTTCTCAAAAGTAAAGGTCTGCTGGAAGATCATGGTGTCCTTGTCCTCCGGATTCCGGTTGGCTCCGAAGCAGAAATTTGCCAGACTGTAGATAATATATCTGCCCTTGTATTCCTCGATTCCCTGCAGGACATGGGGATGATGACCGATGACCAGATCCACACCCCAGTCAATGCATTTCCTGCCAAGCTGCTGCTGATAATTTTCCGGATAATTGTCTTTTTCGATACCCCAGTGACAACAGGCGAGGATCAGATCCACGTTCTGTTCCCGCAAGACTTCGATATTATTCTGAATCAGTTTCTCCGCCTGTGCGCCCCATTCCACTTCATTAACGGAGATAATGCCGATCTTCAGATTCCGCTCTCCGCCGTGGGCTGCCGCGCTGTCCGGGATCTCATAGATGCCTACATTTTTATCATAGGCATAGACAATACCCTCCTGCTCCAATGCTGCCACTGTATCCCGGCTGCCCTGCTCTCCGTAGTCCAGTCGATGGTTGTTCGCAAAGCTGACGGCTTCGATATCCCCCAAGGTCAGTAGATGGGCATACGCCGGATCTCCCTTGATGCAGTAGGTCTGCCCCTCCCGCATCTGCTCCGATGTGGTCAGCGGCCCTTCGAGATTCACGATGGTCATATCGTCCGCCTCGAAAATATCTCTCACATTCTCGAAAAAATATCCCTCATCCTCCGCCTGATCGTACACCTGACGGAAGGAATAGCTGTAATCCTGTTCCTGATGATTGCCCAAAGTCACATCCCCTGCTGCGGAGATCGTGATCGTGCAGCGTTCCCCCATCAAAGTATCCGAAGCTCCGGACTGTCCTGATTCCGGCAATGCAGTATTGTCACCGTCCGTCCCACCTGGCAGAACGATCTCCCCGATATTATCCCCGGGCTGATTGTCCTGCGGTCCGGTATGGTAACCGCCGATCGGCTGCGCCAGTTCTTCCACCCCGGGAATACAGACCTGCTGTGTCAGATCATCCCCACAGCCGCTAAGCGCTATTACACTGACCGCACAAACCAGTGCCACAAACCGCTTTTTCCTCTGCCCCATAAACACTCTCCCTCTGTTACAAAGAAATCCCTTAGCCCTCTCCTAAATCGATCTTAATTTTCAGAAGCCGCTGTCGCAGTGCTGTCTCCCGTTCCATACAGATTCTCCTGCAGGAATTTCTTATTTGCCTCGAAATCCACCTCCAGCACGGACATTTTACGATGGGTCGCATCCTTATACGTGCCTTCAATGGGAATACTGTTCTGTATAATATCGTATGTCAGAATCTTCGGTGCCATGAGGCTTAACCGGTAACACTCCGCCTGGGTCAGGTTCGTGGTGAGATTCGGCATGAGTCCGTCGATCAGTCCCTTCGGATTCGTGAGTACACCCTTAGGCAGCTTATGAATGACCTCTGTCAGCACTTTTCTCTGTCGCTCAGTTCTGCCGAAATCCGTACCGATATAACGGTTTCTGCAATATGCCAGCGCCTGAGGACCGTTCAGATGAACCATGCCTCCGGACAAGTCATCGAAATAGTCCGTTCCCTCCGGTCTGCCCAGCAGGATATTATATTCTACTAGGTAGCCGTTCACGTACTCCACTTCCTTGCCGGTCAGCTCCAGATCCACGCCGCCCACGGCATCTACCAGATTCGCAAATGCCTCAAAATTCACCAGCACATAGCGGCTGATATGAATGTCAAAATTCTGCTCGATGGTCTCCATCAGCAGCTCCGCGCCGCCGTAGGAATATGCCGCATTCAGACGATTATCCTTATGTCCCGGTATCTCTACATACATGTCACGGAGCAGAGATGTCATATATATCTTTTTCGTCTTGTTGCTGATAGACAGCAGAATCATGGCATCGGATCTGCCATCCTCCCCGTTCTCACGGGAATCGTTACCGATCAGGAGAATATTTGTAACTCCTTCTTCCTTCATGGGAGAGCTTGTCACAGATTCGATCTCTTCATAATTCATCTCCGCATAGACCTTGCCCACCAGGACGTACAACCCTGCTGCCAGAAATACGAGGATCAGCGCCACTGCGATCAGGAAGCGCTTGAAGCCGGATTTTTTCTTTTTTCTGCCGCTCCCGGCTTCCTTTTTGTTTCCTTTTCTGCTCTTCTTATCCGTTTTCGTGTCTATCTCCTCACGCTTCCCTGCTTTTCTTCCGGAGCGATTTTTTTCTCTGTGATCTTCGTAGTCCTCGTATTCGTCCGCATAGTCCTCCCTTCTGCTACGCCGAGGTCTATCAGATGCCGCCTGTCTGCGACGATCTGCATTACTGTTACTACGGCCACCACTATTACGATTCTCTGAAGTCTTACGCGTCGTCTCTCTGCGAGCCGCCTGTCTCTTACGATACGCGGGATCATCCCAATCCTCCGCGTAATCATCCGCTCTTGCTCGTCTTCCGGATCCGATCACATCCAGTTCCTCCTCATCCTCGTCATTCTCAGTCATGTCAAACATCTGTGGAGCCGGACGCTCTGCTGTCCGCCTTCCGGTCCCGGACTTCCCACTGCCGGAGCCGGACGTCTGCATTTCCTGCATCTCCTGCTGTAAAAAGGCTTCCAGTCCTTTCTGTATATCTTCCATCTCCTGTATGGAGTCTCGTTCTCTGTCACTCATATTGTACCTCATTTCCACATACCGGCACCGGTACGTTCCTTAAGCCTCTTTCCTATTCGTCTCCTAGGATACCACACTCCTTTGTATTTGTCGCGGCAGAAATCCTTAATATTTGCTTAAATGTTGTCCGGCATTTTTTAAGACACACTTTCTATGGCAATAAAAAGAAACTGTCTACGGCATCCACAAGATTTTATCTTGTACATTTTCCACAGACAGTCTCTGCATTTTTGTTATCTTATATCATTCTATTTATGAGCAATTCTCGCATCTATGTAATTCTTCAGAGATTCCACAGTCTCCTCCACACCCAGCCTGCTGCTGTTGATGGACAGATCGTAGTTCCGGGAGTCGCCCCATTTTACCTTACAATGGCTGTTGTGGTAAGATTTTCTGCGACGATCCTTCTCGATCATACGCTCCTCCGCATGTCTCGCATCCAGCTCATAGATCTGCATAATACGCTCGATCTTGGCTTCTTTGTCTCCTAATACGAAGATGGAGATCAGATTCGGATTATCCTTCAGCACGATCTCGGAACAGCGTCCTACGATCACAAAGGATTCTCCTGCCTCTGCCTTTTTCTTGATATAGTCAAACTGCATTCTCGCCACATTATCTGCCGGAGAGCTGTTCATTCCCATCACGCTTCTGTACAGGAATTTGTTACGTCTCTTTTCATCGAACTCTGCCAGCTCCTTGCTGCTCACATTCATGCTTGCAGCCACCTCGTCTAACAGGTTATGATCGTACATTGGCAGCTTGTAATATTCTGCCAGCTTCTGTGCGATCTCATGTCCGCCGCTGCCGTACTCACGGCTGACGGAGATAATCAGTTGTTCACTCATGAGTCTGCCCTCCTTATCGTCCTACAGATATCTCGCATAGATCATTACCATGGAGATTACTATTACTATTATAGTCGCAGGAGCCATAACTTTGCAATATTTTCCCCACTTAATCATATGACCTGCCTTTGCCGCGGTAGCGATACCCACGACATTTGCAGATGCACCGATAGGAGTTGCGCTTCCACCGATATCGGTTCCCATGGCTAACGCCCATGCCAGGATAGAGAGATCCACACCCTGGGCCGCGGACAGACTGCTGATGATAGGGATCATCGTCGCCGCAAAAGGAATATTATCCACGAACGCGCTGGCGATTGCGGAGATCCACAAAATAATCGCGATCATCAGCATCAGATTACCATTACTGATGTCACCGATGAAGTTCGCCATGACTTTCAGGATACCTGTCTGCTCCAGACCGCCTACCACCATGAACAATCCGATGAAGAACAGCAGCGTCTTATAATCGATCTGTTTGATCAGCTTCAGCGCATCTCTGCCTGCGGCGATCAGCGTCACGATAGTGATAAACACGCCGATGCAGGATACGGTCAGACCGGTCTGTGCATGGGTTACCAGCAATGCTACTGCACACAGGAAAATAACGGTACTGATAATGAATCCCTTTTTATCGGTAATCGCCTCGGAAGGATCCGGGTAAGTCTGATTGCTGCCGGCTGCTGCCGCCTCGCTGGCACGCAGCTCCTTGTGGAATACCAGGTAAAAATACAATACAACTACGACCAGGGAAATACCTGCGATCAGACCGGTATTGGTCAGGAAATCCGTGAAGGAATATCCCAGGGAAGTACCGATGATGATGTTGGGGGGATCTCCACACATGGTAGCGGATCCGCCCAGATTCGCACAGAATACCTCTGCCAGGATCATAGGCACCGGATTGAATTTCAACAGCTGTGACAGTTCAATCGTGACTGCTGCCAGGAACAGAATTACGGTGATACTGTCAATGAACATTGCCAGAATACCGGATAATACCATAAAAGTCACGAACAGCGGCACTACCTTATACTTAACCATCTTTGCAAGGCGCATGCAGAGCCAGCGGAAAAATCCGACTCTCGCCATTCCCTCTACCATGATCATCATTCCCGCTACGAATACGATCGTCTCCCAGTTAATGCCGCTGGAAGTCTCCGCGGACTGTCCCGCCGTATACCAGAAATGACTTGTAAAAAAGCTGCCTAAATTCAAGGTCTCCCACACTGCACCCATACTGTGCATTCCCAGTCCGAATACCAGCACCAGCGTCAGCAGACCGCAGCCCAGTGTAATAACGTGTCTCTCCCATACTTCCAGAACGATCAGGACAAACATTGCTATAAATATAACTACTGCAAGTATCTGTGCTATCACTTTTCCTGCCTCCTCGTTAGTTTTTCTTATAAACGTACAAGAGTAGATTGTATCTGAAAAAGCAGGGGAAGTCAATCATTCTTTGGGAGGCTATGCATAAATATTCCGTTAAAGTTTTCCGGATCATTCATTCCGGAAGCTTTCGATATCGTTCTTACCCACATAGCGTAAGAACATGCGGCGCATGTCGATACCGCTCTCTCCGAAATATAATTTCATGTATTTCTCACCGTCCTGACGAATGGGCAGTGTTACAACACGTTCCATGGTCTGACCTTCCGTGCCGTTAAGGGTCACGGTCTGTTGTAATGTATTGTTCAGGAACACGGAGATCGGCAGCTGCGCCAGTTCTCCTAACGCAGAACTCATCCGGAATACCAGTTCATATCTTCCGATCCTGGAGAAATGCAACTGGTATACCGCACTTGTGCCCTTCTTCGTGGACAGCTTCTCCAACGGAAGGTCTATGTCCTCTAAAAGCTTCGGTTCCGGAAGTTCCAGACGCGCCAGCACCTGTCCGCTGTCTCCTGCGCCCTCGGTGCTTATCGGATTGTGAAGCTCCGTGCATTCCTCTTCCTCTCTGTCCAGAAACCGTTCCATAGCAACGGAACGTAACAGGAAACCACAGATATTTGCCACATTCCGTGTAAGCTGTGCTCTGGTCAGTCTGCCATCTGCCAACCCTTCCGCGGTATTGTCCCCCGCGGAGTTGGATGCCGCATCCGCTACGACCATATAGATATCGTTCTGTGCCCGCACCATGGGAATCGTCTGTCTGCCAGAGCCGGGCTCACCCTCCTCGTTGATCTTTGCCCACCAGTCAGTCATCACAATGCCCTGATATCCCCATTCCTTACGGAGAATAGTCGTCAGGAGATCATAATTGCCCGCTGTCCACAGTCCGTTCACCGGACCGTAAGTGGACATGATACTATAAGCGCCGCCCTGTTTCACCGCGATCTCAAAGCCCCTCAGATAGATCTCCCGCAGTGCTCTCTCCGATACAATGCTGTTGGCATCATGACGCTTGAATTCCTGATTGTTACATGCAAAATGCTTGATGGTGCCGGTGACACCGTATTTTCCCATGCCGGTCAGCTGTGCTGCTGCCATGATACCGGTGAGATACGGGTCTTCCGAAAAATACTCAAAGTTACGACCGTTCAATGGATTCCTGTGGATATTGATGCCGGGTCCTAAAAGCGTATCGATCTTGTTCTTCCGAAGCTCCATGCCCTCCATCTCATACAGCTCCTCCACCAGCTCCGGATCAAAGGTGCAGGCAAGCAAGGTGCCGTTAGGCAGGGCATATGCCATGGTGCCGCAGTCCATACGGATACCGGAGGGTCCGTCCGAACAGCAGGCTATGGGAATCCCAAATCTCTTCAGACCTTCTGTCACTCCACCGAAGGCTGCTGCCGTACCCGGAGTCACTTTCGGGGAACACATGCCCTCTCCGCGGGTCATACAGATCAGGTCTTCGTCCGACAATTGTGTCAGAAACTGTTCCAATGTGATTTTTCCATCCGATACATCCGCCAGCTTCCAGCCACGGTCTCCCGCATACTCACTCTGCGTAGGTCTCTCCTTAAGAATCCTGTCCGCCAGATCTATCGTTCGTAAAGGTACATCTTCCCAGTTTGCAATGGCATGATCCTTTTCCTCGAAAAAGAAAGGTTTCAGGCGCTTAAACTCCTGTACCGGTGCCATTGCCTCCGTCACCATCCGCACTACCCGAAGCTCTGTCAGGGTCGCCTTGCCAGCCTCTACCGCACTTCGCACATCGGTTCCGGCATAGAAGATATAGTCTCCCTCTTCCAGTACATAGCAGGATTTATGTCCGGTGACACCACTGTCATCATAGGAAGCATACTCCGTCAGCTCTGTTTTCAGCAGCAGTTCTTCTGTCTCACCCGGCTTCAGTTCTTCTGTCTTCGCAAATGCAACCAGCTGGCGCAGAGGCTTTCCTAATTTCCCCTGAGGTGCTTCCAGATACAGCTGCACAGTCTCTCTGCCGGATACTCCCCCGACATTGGTTACTTTTGCAACTGCCGTGACTGCCATGCCCTGTACTGAGAATCCCAGGATCTCTGTCTGGAACTTCGTATAAGATAATCCAAATCCGAAAGGATATTTCACCTTATCTTTCGCAAAGGTCTCAAAATAACGATATCCTACATAAATATCCTCGGTATAGAAATTCTCCACCGGATCTCCGAAATTTTCCGTGGAAGGATAATCTTCAATATCTTCTGCAATCGTGTCACTTAATTTACCACTGGGATTTACTTTGCCGGTCAGAACGTCTACACAGGCCCTGCCACCCTCCTGACCTCCCTGCCAGATATAGAGTACTGCCTGCGGCTGATACCGGTCTACCCATTTCATATCTATAATATTACCGACATTCAGTACCACGATCGTATGCTCAAAAGCATGACATACATTACGAAGGAGCTCCTCCTCCAAAGCTGTCAGCAGATAGCTTCCCTCCGCCGCACTGTTATCCTTATCTTCTCCGGCAGTACGACCGATGACCACGATCGCTGCATCCGACTGCCCGGCTGCCTGCACCGCCAGTTCTTCATCTACGGGCATCTCCTCCTGATTCCAGGGTTCCATGGCCCAGCCTTCTCCCACATCAAAGGGATGCTCCTTCAGCCACTCACGGTACACCTGCTCCAGTGCTTCGTTTACCTGTATTATTCCATCTTCTTTCAGGCTATCAATGATATTCGTGACATAAGGAGCATTAACCATGCCGCCGGAGCCTGTGCCGCTCTTGTAATGCTCAAACTGTGTTCTTCCGAATACAGATACTCTCTGTCCCCTGCGTAACGGTAAGGTATCCTCTTCATTCCGCAGCAGCACACTTCCTTCTGCCGCCACGCGTCTTGCCAGCTCCGCATACTTCTGATAATCCAGTGTATATTTCATTCGTTCAATGACTCCTTCCTGCAAACAACCTGTTATTGTTGACATCATTATACCGAAAGGAAGAAGTTTTCTCAATAGAAAAAGACACTGGAGAAAGTCTCCAGTGTGCTCAGAAGATAAGCCGGACTACAAATTCCTCGTCTTCCATCCGGAACTGATACTGTCCGTTGAGTTTTTCCACATAGTATACGATACTCCGAACCCCCAGACCATGTCCGGAACGCTCTGTGACCGGAATTCCATCCGTGAATACCGGCATTATCTGCACCGGATTTTTCACCATGAGCAGCAGATGCCCTGCCTTCTCCGACAGAGACAGCTCAATCCTTCGTCTGCTCTCCGGCAGCTCCTGTACCGCATGCATGGCATTTTCCAGTACATTCGACAGGATCGCACAGAACATCATTTCCGAACAGGGGAGCTTCTCTCCGATCGTGACCTGTGTATCCCAGGGAATTTTCTGCTCCTCAAATCGGGTATTATATGTAGATAGCACCGAATTCACCATTTCGTTCCTACAATATGCCTTAATGACAGTATCATCATAGGTCTGGCTGACCTCATTGAGATATTCCAGCGCTTTTTCACAATCTCCCTGCTGGATCAGAGTCCTCAGGACGGCCATATGATGTCTCGTATCATGCCGCAGGATTGACATCTTTTTCTCGCTTTTCCTTGTATTGTCCATCTCCGCCTGAAAAGAATTCATCTGCATACGGATCAACTCATTATACTGCTCTGCCTTGCTCTTCATCTCGTATTCCCGGAAATACACCAGCAAAAAAATCAGATACGACAGACAGATGGCAAATCCGAGAAATTCCGGCACCGCCCTGTTGCCGGTATAAAGCAGACTGGAAAACTTCGTCGTGGCATAGTCAAAAATATAATACACCAGCGGCAGACTTCCGATCAGCAGTAATTCCCGATTCGTCTTGGTCAACAGCATCGCCGTCGTCTGGCAGACATAGCGGCACAATACCCAAAATACCACCAGCGTCACCACGATACGGCAGGCGTAATAGCACCACTCTTTTCCTGTTACCGACAGTACGAACAACCCCATCCAGTTACTGCACTGGCAGCACAAATAGGCAGTGAAGATAGAGATCAGGGACGGTAATATTCTGAATTTATAATAGAGCACCAGCATCAGCAATAGCGGCACGTGAACGATCAGTGGGTATATCTGATCCATCATCTCCGGACCCAGCACAGATACGCAGACCATATATAATCCCCCGGAAATCACTGCCAATAGCAACAACTTCCCTACATTCGTTTTGTCCTTCTTCACACCCAGAAAAAAAGCCGACAGGAAGATGCCGAACAGCATAGTCGTAATATTATGTGTATATGTCAGAATTTCCAGTATCATAGGAGCTCCTCACTTTTATTTCGTAAGTTCATAGATGCTTTTTACAGCTTTACTTTTACAAAATCATGTTCCATGGCAGGAAGCACCTTTTCGATCAGATCCGCCGTCCGCATCCGGAGGCTGGAGGTATTGATGCAGGGGTGGCATCCGAAATATTCGCTGTTCAGCACCTCTTCATCGATCAGCAGCTTCACCTGATGTTCCTTATCGTTCATCAGACCGAGTACACTGACAGAGCCGGGGGTGATATCCAGGAATTTCTCCATGTATTCCGGCTTGGCAAAAGAAAGCCTGGCCGAGCCGATCTGCGCCGACAGATCCTTGGTGTGGAACACCTTGGTATCCGGGATCATCAG
>ULUA01087908.1_pt1 | contig 13749 bp, 8 predicted proteins | sample 1958081 | NCBI WGS metagenome assembly ULUA01 (sample SAMEA4835748, study PRJEB28245) | human gut metagenome | biome: gut microbiome; material: fecal sample | place: Denmark | collected 2008
CGGGCGATTTTGCACTTGGCTAACTCGCAGCCGGTGAGCAGGTTTATATGACAGTCGCCGTCATATGTCAACACAAAAAATTAAAAAAATTTGATTTTTTTTCACATTTTTTCTAACTCATTGATTGTATGAAGAAATTTATGTGGAATTTTCGCATGTGGAAATACGCCCCGTTATTTCCATTTTTTTAACCTTATGTGCGATACAATACTTACAATACACGAACTGTAATTTTGATACAAGGTAGCAATTATGTTAAAAAACAACATTTTAGTTATAGCTTTAGTCTTAATACTTTCGGCCTGCGCATCGGAGAAGCCGGTTTTGACCGGGGTTGACGGTTCGGCGATTCCGCCGGCTTTTGCCCATTTTCCGGACGTTCCTTTTCCTGACCAGTCCTATATAGATCTGGAAGAAACAAAGGCTTTGGGCACCGGCGACAACTGGATCGGCAGCCTGGTATTTACGACTCCGTATAACGCAAGCAGCGTTTTTGACTTCTATATGTCGGAGATGCCCAAACTGAAATGGAAAGAAATTGCAACGGTTCGGGCTGATATCAGCCATATGACTTACGTACGGGAGAATCGCGCCGTGCAGATTCTGATTCTTTCCGACGGTTCGGACAAGGCCAAAGTAACGATTACGGCAATTCCGAATCCGAATGCTTCAAGCTATTAATAAAGGGAGCATCAAATGCGGTTTGAATTTTTCACGATGGGCGGCAGCCAGCTTTGGGAAGACGTTTTCTTTTATCAGAAATGGCGAATCCAGCGAAATTACCGCACCAAAGAATACAGGCTTCTTGATCCGTGGGACATTCAGCGTCACAGCGGCGGTTTCGAAAACTGCCGCCGGGCTTTTCTTGACTATATTGAAATCTATGAAATATCGCGACAGCGCGGACATATGGTAATCATGCTGCACGGTCTGGGCGACAGCAAAAACATTTTCAAACCCTTATGGCGCGCCGTATTAAAAGAAGGTATGATGGCAGCGGCAATAAACTATCCGTCGACCCGCAAACGAATCGACTCACACGTCCGGCAGTTGGATTTTCTGTTAAACCATCTTGAAGACGTGCAGGAAGTCTCCTTTGTAACCAAAGGCGTTGGCGGAATTGTGCTGCGTAAACTGATGGCTCTCGAATCGCCTTGGCAGAAAAAGCTCAAAATCCGGCGCATTGTGCAGGTTTGTCCGCCGAATCAAGGCAGCAAGCTCTTTGCCAAACTTGAAAAATACAGTTTTTTCAGATGGTTGCTAGGCCCGATTTTGAAAGAAGTTTCGCCGAACAACATGATTTTCATTCCAAACTTTCCCAAAGGAACCGAGTTTGGCATCATTGCAACGGACTTTCCGGGCAAGAATCTGACCAACATGCTTTCGGAATCGTTAAAAAAATCTCTGCCGACGCCAGGCGAATCCGATTTGGAGGGTGCAAAGGAGGTTATTCATGTCAGCAACGTCAACTACAACGTCTTTAACAACGACAAAGTCGTTAAAGCCTGCGTAAAATTTCTGACCAAAGGGAAATTCAACTAAATCAAAAAAATCAAAAAACTGTAACAAAATATTTTACTTTTATATGCTACAATCTAAATAGCATGGAATAGCTTTAAAATGAGGAACCGATGAGAGCCGTACTGATTAATATAGGAATAATTCTGGCAATTGCCCTTGCTTATTATATTGATTTTTTCGGCTGGTTTACCACAAAGTACGCTTTCTGGGGTTCACTCGTTTTGGTAATTGCGGTTTTGCTGGCTGCTTTTAAGGTACTTGGCAATCCTTGGCATAAGGAAGACGACGATGACAAAATGTAGTTGGAAATATGTATTCGGCCTGTTTATCGGGCTTCTGTTTATGTCAGCTGCAGGCGAGGCTTTTGCGACAGAAGGAGCCAATGCCGCAACCGAGAAAAAAGTCGAAACTTTTGTCGGAGCCACAAAACTTGGCGACAAGAAAGATCAGGACGTTATTGACCAAGTCAAACAAAACTGTGCCGATGCCAAAAAGAAAGTTGAAGACAAAGAAAAAGAAATATCTGACATTGATGTAAAAATAAACAGAACTGTCACGACAGGTGCTGTTGGTACATCAGTTACTGGTTTTGTCATGACCGCAACGACAAAAATTAACGATCCTGAGGCATACAATAAATATACAGAAGAAAAAAGACGTCTGCAAGAAGAATTGAAACAACTCAAAGAAGCAAAAAACAAAGCCTGTGATGAAGCTGATGAAGTTCTAGACGTTGCAGAAGCTGCTATTTATGTATATACCGGTTCTGACGGTTCAAAACTATATTTTCAGTATGATGGAGAAACGGCAAAATCAATCAACGGCGTTACACGCGGCTGTATTCCGCTGCCAATGAAACTGGCTGAAGGCCGGAGTTGTATTTTTTGCCCGCTGTTTCTGAAAATCTTTAATGCGGCGCAGAGAATGACCAGCGGTTCTTATGCCGCATTATCCAAAGCCTTTGCCAACGTGCTTTTGGTTGGATTTGCCTTGTGGGTTGCCTTTTCTTTGCTTGGCAAAGTTTCTTCCTTTACCAAAATGGATGCGCCGAAATACATTACCGAGCTTTTGACACAGGCTTTTAAAGTTTTGGTCGCCTTTTTGCTGTTGAGAGATGCAACTGCCATTTACGGTTATGTATTGGGACCATTATTGAAAGCAGGTATGGAATTTGGCATGACTCTGCTTTCGGCAGGAGAAAACTCTTATCTTCAGGCTTGTGACACTTCGTCAGAATTAAGCGGTCTGAGCAGCGGGCTGTTGCCAGGGTATCTGTATACACAGTTGGAATGTTTCATCAAAGCGGTTCAGGCCGAACTGGCCGTTCCGCAGGCAATCGGTTCCTCGCTGATGTGCGTTGCCTGGAATGCCGGTGCTATTGACATGGGCGCTCTGACGACTGTTACAAGTTTTAAATTCCCTGATCTTTCCATGATTTTTGAAGGTTTAATCATTTGGGTCTTCGCATGGTTGCTGTCGCTGGCTTTTGCCTTTTATCTGGTTGACGCAACCGTACGGTTAGGGATTGTCGGCGCCTTGATGCCGTTTCTGATTGCCAGCTGGCCGTTCAAAGTTACTTCCAAATACACGACGCAAGGCTTTACGATGTTTATGAATACTTTCTTTACTTATGTATTCATGGGGCTGGTCGTCAGCATTAACATTCAATTAATGAGCGAATCAATGTCCGGCGTTTCGGGTGGTATGAAGGCGGTTGTCAATGCATTAAATTCAAATGAAGTTACCACTCTTAAAAATCTGCTGGACATCGGTTTTGCAGGCTTCCTCATTCTGATCGCCAGCTGTATTTTCGGATTTAAGCTGACCAGTCAGGCAACCGAATTGGCCGGAAGCATGGCCGGCGGCGGTGGCGGCAGCTCGATTGCTCCAGAAATCGGCGGCATGGGTTATAACGTTGCCAAAGCGGCAACACTCGGAGCCGGCAAAACGGCATGGCAAGGGACAAAACTGGTCGGCAATGCCACCGGTGTTACGCCGAAGTTACGGCAGGCTCGAGACAAAGCCGTTTCAGCTTTGGGAAAAGTTTTCAGTTTCGGACGGTCAGGCGGCGGCAAGAGCAGTGCTCCCGTATCCCGGCTTCGCGGTTCGGACGCTCCGGCGCCGGCTCCCTCCTCTTCTTCGTCAGGCGGTGCTTCTCCGGTAACGGCCGAGCAGTCCCGTCAGGCCGAAAGAGTCGAAAATGCCGCACCGCGGCCGACAACACCGGCTAAACCGGTAACGGCTGCTAATACGGCCAAACCGAATCAGGCCGGAGCGGAAGGAACTGCGCCGACAAGTCCGGAAGCGGCAAGAGAGCGGCAGATTGACCAGTTCAACCGCAAACAGGCCGCAGGATTGGATCTTGCCAACAATTCCGAAATTTACAAACAAGTGTCCGAGCGGTGCGGACAGGCGACGGCCAACCGTGACGCAGCGGCTCAACGCGCCCGCAATTTTGAAGCTCAGGCAAAAGAGGAAAAAGACAAAGCAACCGCTTTGCGGCAAAAAGCCCAGAGCATGGCTGACGGTGCCGAAAAAGACGCGGTAATGAGACAGGCAGGCTCTTCCGACCAAAAGGCTGACGAATTTACGGCTCAGGCTACCGAAGAAAGAAAAAATGAAAAAGAAAATGACGCAATCGTTCAGGAAAACCTGAAAAAAATGGACGAGATGCAGAAAGAAAGGGAACAGAGCATATCGGACAGAGAAATTGACAACATTATGAAACAGAAATACGGCAATAATTACCGTACGGAACAAAGCGCCAATATTAACGGATGGAACTTTAAATAAGTTTTAGGACTAAGACGATGTTTAAGGACGTGAACATAAAACAGATTTTAAGAGTGATGCTGGTTGTTCTTTTTGCGGCATTCATGCTCACGGCCTGCGATTCTCCTAAAGAGGGCAAAACATCTCTGAATGCAGATAAGCGTGCGGCTTTATCCGTAAAAGACGACAGCGGACAACAAAAACTGGCTAATCAACACAGAGAATGCTGGCAGACCGGAATAATCGACTTGCTTTACGAGAATATGGGCAAAGTCGCCATGGGCATGTATGCCAAAATTACCGACGGCGCATTGCCTTTGATGATGATTGCTTTTGCGCTCTGGACAATTTTTCGCCTGTTAAAGTTTGTCGGTTCGTTTACGGAAGATTCTCCGGCTGAAATATGGAACGAAATTGTCCGAAAGCTGTTTGTCTGTTTGATTTGCGGGTTAATTGCATCTTCGACAACGCAGATTTTGTGGCTGCTGAATACGGTTGTTTTCCCGATTTACTATGCATTTTTGGAACTTGGCGCGGCAATTTTGAACAGTACCGGCGACGGAAGCAACTTCAAGGTCAACAACGGTGTTGTCATCAAGTTCTTTCAGGAACTGATAACGCCGAGCCAGCCGGTAATGTGTACGGCACCGGCTCTTGGCCAAGCATCAATAGAAAGCCTGTCTTTCCCCGACGGACCGAGATCCATGATGAATTGTATGATTTGTGCCGTCAATGAGCGTCTGACACTGGGGTTCTACCTTTCGTTCAAAGTTATGGCCGCACCTGGATTTATGCCGTTAATAACCGGCCTGTTTATCCTACTGTGCTTTACATTCGTCAAGCTCGGATTTGTCTTCTATCTGGTTGACAGCATTTTCCGCTTTACAATGATGGCGGTCATATTGCCGATTCTGGTCATGTCTTACGCTTTTAAGCAGACGTCAAGCTGGGCAAAAAACGGTTTTCTGACCATTATAAATTCGGCGGCGCTAATGATGTTTATGGCGGTTATGATGTCTATGGCACTATTGGCTATGGAGCAGATTATCAGTGACAACTCCGACATTTTCGACAAAAGCGTTACCAAAGATTCTTTTGCCGAGTTCAGTATTCCGTTTATGTGCATCATGCTGATTGCTTTTCTGATAGTTTCCAGCGTCAACATAGCTCAACAGGTAACGGACAGTCTGGTAGGCGGAAATTCCGACTCCGCTTTCCAGAAACGTGCCGGCAAACTGGCTGCTGAGATTTTCTGGGGCGCCTTGAGCATTGTCACGTTTGGCGGTGCCAGAAAGATACGCGACGCATGGAAAATAATCAAAAGCGGCGGCAAGTAGTTAATTTGCCAAGAATTAAGGACCAAAACGATGAAACGGTTAACCGACATATTAAACATCAGCAAACTTATGAAGACAGGCGTTTTCATAATGCTGCTGTGCTTTTTGTTCCCGGCCGCCGTTTTTGCCGGCGAAGCTTGTGGCGCCAATAATCCTGACGGATGTCCGGAAGGGCAGAAATGTTACAAGATAAGATACGATATAACTATTACCCGTGGTGGCATAGCTCCAGACATGACCGTACATGATAACTCTGTTTTTGAATGTCATACGGACAAGGAAATTGAAAAATTAAGAAATCCCGGTCTTTTCTCCATAGTTAAAGCCCTTTCCATTGAAAAAGTTGAGGGCAGCAAAGGAGAAAAGAACACATATTCGGTTACCAGTATGGCCACCGGCGTCGGAAACCGAAGCACCGTTGATGAAGAAGGAAACATTGAATCCTACCTGACTTTGGCATACGGTTCAATCGAAATTGCCCAGTTTATTGCCAAATGCAATATCGCAAAGATGCAGGAACTCTATCAGGGGAAATGCTATTCCTGCGTGATTATCAAAACTCTGATGGAAACATTTTTAAACGCCTGCAGCAAAGCTTATGACATCACATCTGAAGCGGGCGTAAAACTGCTGGTGCTCGGCGCTTTGGTCTGGATGGCTTTCTTTGTGATGAAAAACGTTTCATCTTTGTCTAATATTGAGCCGGGCGCCATGATGAACACCCTAACCGTCTTTTTGTTTAAGGTTATGGTTGCATATATTCTGATTACTTCCGGACTGGGCGTATTAATCAAATATACGATAAACCCGCTGCTGACTGCCGGCGCTGACTTTGGTATCGCTTTTATGAGCGTAACCAGCGACATTTCCGGAGCTCCCGAACTGAACGCCAACTATGCCGTAACCGTTCCGACCATCTCCGCATCGGACGGCGGAGCCGCAACGGAAATCGTTTCTTCCGACGTAATGAACAGAATCATGTTCTTTGCCCAAAATCTGGATAAAAACGTTTCTACCAATCTGGTTATCGGCCACGCGATGACCTGCTGGTCTATGAATGGCGGCGCTTGGGACTTTTCTCTGTTCAAAATGGTCAACTTATGGCTCTGGTTCTGCGGCGCTTTAATTTGGTTTGTCGGGTTCATGCTGACGCTGGGTATCGGTTATTATCTGCTGGACATCTCTTTTAAGCTTGGTTTTGCCATAATGGCACTGCCGGTCGTTATCGGACTGTGGCCGTTCAATGTTACCAAAGGGAAAGTGACCGCCGTCATCAGCATTATGCTTAAAGCAGCCGGAACTTTCGTGTTTCTTGCGCTGACGACGACATACGCTCTGGCAATGATTAATGTGGCTCTGAGGGACGTTCCGACATTGTTTGCAAAAATTGAAGCCGGTGATGCCATTTGGATTTCAAATACCTTTGATTTAACCGGACCTTATTTTCTGATTATTCTGTTTGTTTACCTGTATTCGATGAAGCTGATTTCATCAACGGTTTCTGATTACGTTGACAAATTCTTCAAAGACAGCGTTTTCGGCGGCGCTGATCCGATGCACGGCAAACTGACCCAAATGACTGATTTTGCCAAACAGCAGGCCATGCGTCCGGTAAAATGGGCCGGCGGCAAAGCCTCCGATGCCGTAAAGAAACAGGCAACAGAAGGAGCTGCCAAAGCCGGAAAATTTGTCCGCGGTCTATTCAAAGGCAAAGCCAACGGCGATCAGGAAAAAGACGACAAAGGCGGCGGCAATCCGGTAAGCGGCGGCGGAACCGCCATTAAAAACACAGGAAAGGGCGCCAAAGCGGCCGGAGCAACCATGGAACAATCCGGAAAAGGTGTTCAGGCTGCCGGCAAAGGCGTGGAAGCGGGAGGAAAAGCGGCTCAAGCCGGTGGCAAAGGGTTGATGTCCGCAGGCAAGGGATTGTCGGCAACAGGTTTGGGCGCCATTGTCGGCGTACCGATGATGATTGCCGGTGCCGCGGTATATGGCGCGGGCAAAGGTGCCGAAGTGGCGGGCAAAGTAACTCAAAAGGCCGGCAAAGCCATGCAGAAAGGCGGCAAGGCCATGAAGAAAGTCGGCGAGAAAATGGAAAAAGCCGGCGAAAAGATGGAAAAAATGGGCAATAAGCTGAAATTCGGCGATGAAAAGGCTCCTGAACCGGAAAATAAAGACAATTCTTCCGAAGGAGAAAGCTCTAGGCCTGAAGAGCAAAATAAACCCGAGAAACCGGACAACGGCAATAAACCGGAAAACGGCAAGTAACAGGTGACTGAGATGATAAACTGTATTTTGACATATTTGAAAAGAATCACCTTTTGGGCAGCGGTTGGATTGATTCCGTTTCTGTCGGCAATTAACCTCTCGGCAGCAGCAACCGACTGCGGCGCAAACTGCGGTGTCGAATGGCAGAAATGCCCGGAAGGAACTCGTACAGACATTTCTGCCGAATGCCTTAAGCAGCTGAACAGTTCATACAACAACTGCATCAACACAATGCCGGTTGCCGGAAATGTCGACCGCGTTCCTGAAGACCTGTGTCTACGTAATCGTTCCAATCCCCGTCATAACGGCATGGACTATGCAGCTGTAGGAGGAACCAATGTTACAGCGGCTGCGGATGGCAGGGTTATCGAAACAAACAATTGTTCTAAAGGCTATGGCCGAAAAATTGTTATTGAACACGAACGCAAAGACGGTAAAGGCTCCTCCTATGTTTCTCTGTATGCACACCTGTCAAAAATTTTGGTAAGTCAAGGGCAAACTGTTAAGAAAGGCGACGTTATCGGTCAGGTCGGCGGAACATCTTGCAGCGGCAACCAAGGAGATACACCTTGGAAAAAATACGGTGATCACCTGCACTTTGAATTAAGAACGTCTAACGGGGGAACGGTTATTAATCCGATGTGTGACGAAATTCAATCCCTGTGCGGAAAATGTTACACCGAGTTTAATCCCAATCAGTGCCGGATTGAATGTAAAATGAATCCGGAGGATCCGATGTGCAAATCGTCCGGCAAATCAGACTTCAGTTTTGACTGGAGCACTTACAACGCACCCCAATTTGTACCCGCAAACGACTTCAGCAGCCAAAATGCCGTTGTCGGTTCCTCGGCTTATACATCTTACGGTGATTCTAAAAATGATGCCGAGTGCAACATCGACTCATACAGAAATTCTTTCAACAGCTGTATCTTTTGCGACCTGTTCAGGGTATTGTTCAATACTGCAAGTTCAATTGCCAAGGCTTCTTATACTTCTCTGGCCGGCGCCATGGTTACGCTGGTTATTATCGGAATGGCTTTGTGGCTGGCTATGACGATTCTGAAATTTATTTCGGCTTTTGACGTCAAAGAGCCCCGCATACTGGTCAAAACCATTTTCAATCAGGCTTTTGTCGTCTTTGTGGTCGTGGTCATTCTGCGTTCGGACATTCAGGAATTTATCGACCTGATTGTAACGCCGGTTTTCAATACCGGCATGGCACTGGCGCAACTGGTAACGTCCGGGCAGACGGGACAGACCTGTACCGGTTTTACCCAGGTTATGGAAGACGGCGGCATCCCATCGTCTATCGGCAATAACATTCTCTGTACCATTCAGAGCATTCAAGGCAAAATTCTTGATATTATGACATTAGGCTCAACCTCTCTTTGCGTGGCCTTTTTCAAAGAATCATATTGGAAATTATGGTTTCTGCCTCATGTCGGTTATCTTTTGGTCGGCGTTATTCTGTGGCTTTCGGCTTTTCTGCTGATGGTTATTTATCCTTGGCTGCTGATCGATTCTATTTTGCAATTGAGCGTAGCATCGGCGCTGATTCCGGTAGCCATCGCCGCCTATGCTTTCCCGATTACGCGAAAAAAATACGTTACCAAAGTCTGGGAAACGTTTATGACAGCCATGTTTACATTTCTGTTCCTGTCGATCGTCATATTTATCATTACGACCGGTATTGAACAAATTATGAATGAGGTTATGACACCGAGTTTAAAACATGCCGGAACCCAAAGCGGTTATGAGATTATTTTAGACACAGTCAATGGTTTGGCCTGGTGGACGGTAAAATTCCTTGAACTGGTCTTCTGGATGCTGCTTGGCTGGGCCGTTTTGGATCAGGCCAAAGAATTTGCCAAATCATTCTCCAAAGGCGGTTTCAGCATTAAGCCAATCGGTTCGCCTTTCGGCGGCATGGTTAACAATGTGGCGACACAAGCGGCTCTCGGTACCGGCAAAAAGGTCTGGGGCGGAACCAAATGGGCCGGAAAACAGATGGGACAAGGCCTGCACGACATGGCGCATTCGGCAAAGGTCAACCGAATGGCCAACCGGGCAATGAAAAGCGACGACGCCAAGACCAACGAAGACGGCAGCGTTACGGCAACCGTGCGCAACTGGTACGGCCGCAAAACGACCCGCACGGTTTCACGCGACGCTTCCGGCAACCTTGCCGTAACCAACCAGCGCTCCAGAATCAAGATGCTCGGCCGTTTCAGCCATGACCGGACGACAACCACCGACAAATATATGACGGTTAAGAACAAATACGGCAAAGACGGCAAGCTTCTGCAGCAGACGATTAAAATCGACTCCGCAGCCTGTCGCAACATGACCAATCGCGACGGTTCGCTGAACATGGTTGCCGTCAACACCCTCCAACAGAACTCGACTTTGGGACAGGACATGGTCAACACGGCTATTTTGCAACAGGCTCTGAAAGAAAGAATGCCCAACTCGGAACTGGCCGATATGGACACTTCCTTTGCGGCTCGCGAAATTGTCCGGGGCGACGACGGTTCTTTCACAATTAAACAGACCAACGCCGACGGCACGACGACCAATTTCAGCATGAATATCAGCAATGGCCGGATAATGACATCGGTTGAAAGAATCAGCAAAAGCGGTTCTGCCGTCAAATACAGTTCCGACGGCATTATCAACAAGCGCTCAACTTATACCTATACGGACGGAAAAATAGACACGGCGACAGTCAAAAACAAATATGCGTTTGCCGATTATTATACAAAATATGACAGCAAGCCGATGGACTCCAACGGCCGCCTGTCTGCATCAATTCCGCAGGACAAAATCATGTTCGGGCAGGACGACCTCGACCTGATGGCCGAGCAGATAGCCGTTTACGGACAGCCAAATTCGATGAAGGAATTTTCCAAGTAATTTCCGGAAACAAACGCTGACATCCGACACAAAAGGAATCCGAAAAACCGGGTTTCTTTTGTGCATATTTGTACACAAATTGTCTTTTTTTGTACTATTTTCTTGATTAATAAGCCGCTTGTATTTATTATTTGCTTAACATTAAATCTTGTTCTTTACAGCAAAAGGATAAACATACTATGGAAGAAATTATTTTCCCGAACCAAATAAGAATGTTTAGAAGACTGCGCGGCCGTTCCATGCAGGAACTGGCGGATCATCTGGGAGTCAGCCTTTCTGCCATCTCCAAAATCGAAAAAGGCTATCGCCGCGTCGATCAGGAACAGCTGGTGCGCGTTGCCGAATTTCTGGACTGCCCGTTGCAGGAACTGTTTGTCAACGAACAAAATTCGCAGCAGGAAATCGTCCAGTCGTGGCGCCGCGAACAGGAAAGAAGAAACAAGATTAACGAGAAAAGCGGCCTGAAGACGCTGGGTGCCGGTCTGCGCCAAATCAGAAACGAAAAAAACCTGACCCTGATTGAGGTTGCCGAGAGCGCCGACATGACCCTTTCCGTTTATCATCGTATCGAAATGGGACAGCGGGAAGTTTCGGACAAGGAATTTAAAAACATTGCCAAAGCGCTGGAGATGACTGCCGAGGAGCTGAAAGAAGAAATCAAGAGTCTGGAAGACAAAGGCATGCTTGAAGAAATTATTCAGCGCAACGATGCCAAATACAAATTGCTGTCTACCCCGCGCGGCGCCATTTCCGCCTTTACCAACGCCGTCAACAACAGTCAGGACAACATCAAGATTTCCGTTTACGGAACGGCAGGCAAAGACGGCAACGTGATTATCGACTTTGACGAAGAAACCAAGAAAGTTCAGCGTCCGGTTAAACTTTTCAGCAAAAAAGATGCTTATGCCGTCAATCTTTGCACCAGGCGTCTGGGAACGCTGTTACCGACCCGTTCGATATTGTTTGTCGACCCGCAGGATGTTGTCAGCGTCGGCGACATCGCCCTGTATTTCGTCGATGAAAAAGAAGCTAAAATACTGAGCATCCGCGAAGACGAAAACGGACAGCTTTACGGTCTGCGCTGGAACCCGGACGAAAGAATAGAAATCGGCAACGACGATTTGAGCAAAATTCATAAAGTTGTCGCCATTGAGCTTTAGTTCCAAACTCCGCCTGACCGGCGGAGTTTTTTTTATTCCCGCCGCTTTTGTTAACCTGAAATTTACGACATAGAGCCTAAAATCGGTAATATGGATGAATTTTAAATAAAAGTTAGCAAGAGTCGGACAAAACAGGTGGTTGACACTTATTCAAAAGGCGCGGACAGCCGCAAGCTGTATAAGAAAAATCATGGCGACGGGGAAGACCCCATCATCATAGCTCAGCGCTTTTTAAATATTTTCCGCCAGTTGCATATTTTCAGCACCGAAAGAAAAGAGGCTTTTAACAAAATGATTTTGGAACAGCCTCCGGAAATCAGGGGTATGTTCGGTTCTCTGCCGGGCGGTTCGGTTTTGCAGGAATATGTCGACGAACTTGAGCAAAGCGCCGGCGTTGCACGCGACCATTCGGGCGAGTTTCAAACCGCCTCGACGACACCCGAGCTTAACGACGAAATATCCAGAGCCAAAATTTTGGCAACTGCACTTGCCGAAGCGCAAATTCAGGCAAACGCCAAGTTGCAAAACAGCATTCCTCAGGCACAGCCGCAACCGGCCGCAGCTGCACCGCAACCTGCAGCCCCCACTTATGCAGGACCGGCGAAAATCGTTGCCGACGCATCTTTTGCCAAAGAAATTGCCGCAGCATTTTCTCAGGCACTGAAATTCAGCGAAGAACGAAGCCAGACCGGAAACAAACAACTGGCGGCCGCCGTAATTGCCTCGCAGGAGAAAATGGCCAAAATCTTTGCTGAAAAGAGCAGCAACAGCGAACTGACGTCGGCTCTGATTGCGACACAGGAAAAAATGGCGCAGGCATTGGCGGAAAATGCGGCAGCCATAAAGAACATGCCGGTAAAATCGCTTGGCTCAGGCAAAGAAACTTCGTTTTCTTCACCGGACGGCAGCAGGGAAATTCTGGACGCCATAAGGGAATCGCAGGATCGCATGGCGCAGATGATTATGCAGCATAATACCATGGCAGCCAGCAACAGCAGCAACACCAACGCAAACAACATTCAGATTAATGCAACACCTATGCCGCCGATGGAGGACATCGTCAAAGGCATTGTCAAAGCACAGTCCGAACTGTTTCGAGAAATGTCCGAAACCCAAACCAAAGAGCTTTCGGCGATCATTTCAGTGGCACTGAAAGAAAGCCAGCAGCTTTCGACGCAAACAATTGTCGAAGCCATGGAGCGGATGCAGAAAGAGAATCAAAAGTTCTTTGAACAGCAAACAAAAAATGCTTCGAAAGTTGCGGTACAACCGGTATATATCCAACAGGAAAAGGACAAAACTCCGCGGCCAATTCCGATCAGTCCGGCGGAACAGGAAGACTTTCAGATTCCCGAAATCAATCCGGGTACAGAAAACGACGAGTTAAACGAGCTTTTTTCGGACGAGAACAATGCGGCGGAAGACGAAGAAGAACTTCCGAAAAAAAAGAAAAAAAAGAAGAAGAAAAAAAATAAAAACAAAGACTCTGGCGCTGAAACCAACGGGTTAGACTTCTCTTTGTTCGACGATGGCGTACAGGCCGCAGCTAAACTTAAAGACGGGATAAAAGACGGGCTGTCGTCGCTGGCTTCTTCATTATTCAAAAAAGACGAGAAAAACGAAAACATCGGTTTGCCTGACATTGACGCAGACATGCCGCTTTCCGAGACGCCGACAGAGTTCCCCAATACAGAAACGCCGGCAGAATCGCCCGCGGAAAGCGCAGAGCCAACCACTGAGGACGCTGAATGGACATGGGAAGAGGTTCCGGCCGAAGA
>ULUA01038435.1_pt1 | contig 13743 bp, 14 predicted proteins | sample 1958081 | NCBI WGS metagenome assembly ULUA01 (sample SAMEA4835748, study PRJEB28245) | human gut metagenome | biome: gut microbiome; material: fecal sample | place: Denmark | collected 2008
TTGATCCTCTGGGACGCATTTTTCAAAATACCATTTTTCTATATTTTGAAAAATACGCCCCAAGTCTGTGTTTGTCTCTTGGGGTGTATTCCTGATGGAATCTTACCGGGATGCTTATTTATCGCCAGCACCACATGCAGAACCGCAGGCTGCCGGTTTTTCTTCCTTATCGCCTGCTCCACACGCAGAACCGCAGGCCGCTGGTTTTTCTTCCTTGTCACCCGCTCCGCACGCAGAACCACAAGCCGCTGCCGCAGTGTTCCCCATTTTTTTCGTCCATCCGAATAAATTTGAAAGTGCCATATTTTTTACCTCCATGTGATTTTTTGAAGATTTCCTGTTCGCAATATCACTGTATAATAAATCCCATTGCGAAAAAAGTACGCACAAATCTATTACTTAGTTACAAAAAAGTAACCCATTGCCCTGATTTTACTATTGCATTATAATTAAAATGTAACATTTAAATTTGCACTATTGGAGGTTTTTGCTTATGGTAACAAAAGATGAAATGCCAGCTTGTCCGGTCGCAACCACTGTTTCTTCGATCGGAAGTAAATGGAAATTGTTGATTATGAGAAATCTTCTTGTCCGCCCCTGGCGTTTTAATGAATTAAAAAAAGATTTAGAGGGAATCAGTCAGAAAGTTTTAACAGACAGCCTTCGCTCTATGGAAGAAGATGGGATCATCACAAGAACCGTGTATGCAGAAGTCCCTCCAAGGGTAGAGTACGCATTAAGCGAACTTGGCAAATCGATGCGGCCAATTATCAAATCTATGGAGGAATGAGGAATCTCATATAAAAATATGCAGTAGTATTCAGGTCTATAAAATCTTTTCTGTATTTTTAATCTGCATTTCTTTTCCCCCCTGCGTAATCACAATTTTGTTTAACCTAGAAAAGACGATTTTAGAATGAACAGATACATGGCATTACAGAAAATGATCGAACTCGGAAACTTCACAAAAGCCGCTGAGTTCCTCGCCTATACACAGGCCTCTATCAGTCAAATGGTTGCTTCGCCGGAGATTGGGACAGTCTGCCGATTGCAAGCAAATATTTTATTGATTATTTAATGGCACATAAGGACGAATTGCCATAGACAAAAGTATCAGCAGGGACGACACGTCGTCTCCTGCTGATGTTAGTTTGAGAATTTCAGGGTTCTCTGCACCATTTTATCCTTTATTTTTCCTGATCGCCATTTTCCTATTCTAAAAAATCTTCTGGCAATTTATAAGCTGCTCTACTTCCTCTTTCTTAGGTATTGCCGGTATTCCACCTCTTTGCTGCACACACAATGCTGCTGTTGCATTACCACATATTGCACATTTTTTTATTCCGTCCCATGTAAAATCTTCGAGATCTTTCTCCTGTTTCAGATATTCACTTAAAAATCCGCCCCAGAAGGAATCACCTGCTCCAGTTGTATCAACCGCCTGTACTTTAAATCCTGTTACTTTTTCCTGTCTCTGCCTGGTTGCCAGAAGAACTCCCTCACTTCCAAGTGTCACCGCTATTAACTTTGGTCCCATATCAAGAAGCTGCGCAGCTGCCTGACTATAATCTTCAACTCCTGTCAGCAAAACAAGCTCTTCATCAGAAACTTTCATCATCTCTGCATACGGAATCACTGATTTCATTGTCTCTACTGCCTTTTTCTTATCTGTCCATAAAGACTCACGATAATTCGGATCGTAAGAGACAATGGCTCCTGCTTTTTTTGCGATTTCCACAGCTTCTGTTGTTGCCGTTCTTGCCGGTTCATCCGTCAGTGACAGAGAACCGAAATGAAAGATTTTACAGTTTCCAAGCAGCTTCCGATCCAATTCTTCTGCACAAAGCTGTGTATCGGCACCTGGTTTTCTGGAAAAAGAAAACTGACGCTCTCCATTTTCCGCAATCTCTACAAACGCAAGCGGTGTAAAGTATTTTTCGTCCTGGATCAGATATTTTGTTCCGATCCCTTCTTCTTCCAAAACCCTTTTCAGGAAATTACCATGCATATCTGTACCGACTTTTCCTATAAACTCTGTCTGATATCCCATATGCGCCGCCACTGTCAGAAGATTTGCCGGCGCGCCTCCCGGGTTCTGCTCAAAAAGTTTTTTTCCATCTCTACTGCTCCCGGCCTCCGTAAAATCTATCAACAATTCACCTAGCGCAACTATATCAACCTCTTTTTCCATTTTTCAGATCCTCCACAATTTCATTATAACGTTTTTTATTTAAACGATAGAAAAACAACACAGCCGCAGTAACTATCCACAGAATTCCTGGTATCGTTGAAAATGCATGTTTCATAATCGCAATCACCTCCGGATTCTGTGTCTGATTTGCCACATAACCGTATTTTCCAAGTAATGCTGCAAGAAGTGCAGTACCTACTGCCATTCCGATTTTGTTCCCAAGAGAAACAAATGCATACTGGAATCCATCATTTCTAAGTCCTGTCTTCCACTCACCATATTCAACACAATCTGGAATGATTGCATAAATTGCTGTATTAAATCCTGAGAAGAAGAACTGTGTAATGCCTGCAAGCGCATAAAATGCAGCCGGTGATTCTTTTACGTTGAAGAAATACATGGCAAACATTGCAAAACCTGTAAGTAATGCGAAAATAGAAGCTGTTCTTCCTTTATTATTCAATTTACGAAATACCGGCTGAAAGCACGCTGCACCAATAATGGAAGGAATAATAATGCACATAGAGTACGTCGTATAATAAGATGCGTTTCCCTCAACATATGTAAAATAATACAAAATATCAGCATTTCTTCCATACAGGGTAAATCCGAACAGAACCTGTCCAACCAGCGCAAGCAGATATGGCTTATTCTGCAGAACAGCCTTCAACTGTACTTTTATCGAAATTTTCTCTTTCTCCGGAATTGTCACCCGCTCTTTTGTCTTTGCGAAGCAAAAGAAATGACAGGCTGCAAAAATACATCCATAAATAATTGCAACTAACAGATATCCTGTCTTTGGGCTGTTGCTTCCAAGTTTACTGATCAGTGGTACAGTCACAATATTAATGATTCCGATTGCGATCATCGCTGCTACAGAACGAGATGTATTGATCTTCGCACGCTCATCAATATCCTGAGTCATTGCTCCGCAAAGTGTTCCATATGGAATATTTACACAGGTATATCCTAATACCAGAAGGCAGTATGTAATTACCATATAGATAATCTTTGCTGTATTGGACCAGTCCGGATGTGCCCAGAAAGAAATCATCAGAAGCACTGCCGTAATCGGTGCTGCCACAAGAAGCCATGGGCGGTATCTTCCCCATCTCGTATTCGTCTTATCGGTCAGTCCTCCTACAATCGGATCGTTAATTGCATCCCAGAATCTTGAAAAAAGCATCAGGGCTGATACCGCTGCCATGCTGATTCCAAATACATCTGTATAAAAGATCATTAAAAAGTTACTGACAAACATCCAGCTGAAATTACATCCTACATCTCCAAAGCCATATGCGATCTTACTGATCAGCGGCACCTTTCCATTCTTGCTCTCGTTTCCCATAGCATCCTCCTTATCAGAGTTTCTGACAGAACTCTATTCTTTCCTGATTCGGTCCTTTAATCATGAAAAACTTTACTCCATTCTCCCAAAATGGAAGTTCTTCAATCCCGTCTGTAATTACCTCATAATTATTTGCGCAGATCCTGGAATAAGTTTCTTCAATATTTTCTACGTCCAGTGCAACATGTTGATAAGCCCCATCTTTCATTGCTGCCTGCCCATTTTCAAAGCTTTCTATGCAGTAGTTTTTGATTCGAATAAAAGCGACTTTTTCTTTTGCTTTCTCATTAACTGTTTCCATGATCACTTCAAATCCAAGTCCCTGATAAAATTCTATTGTCTTCGCCAAATCATTTGTCGGCAGCCCGATATGGGCTGTGCCGACAATCCCGTATGTATTCTCTCTCATTGCTATTTCTCCTGTACGTTAATGATTACTTTCATCGTTGTCTCGCGGTTATCATCAATATACTGATATGCTTTCAGATAATCTTTGAATGCAAATGTCTTGGAAATCAATGGTCTTAAATGCACTTTGCCTTCATTCACAAGCGCAATTCCATCTACATAATCATCATGGCGGTACATCATTGTACTCTTGATATCCAGTTCATGATCATTGGCAACTGCAAGATCAACGGTTGCCATACCTGCAAATACAGCTACAAGAACGATCACGCTTCCTTTTCTCGCATATTTGATTGCCTGACCCATTGTGATGTTATTTCCCGCACAGTCATAGATCACATCTGCTTTGTCAGGTCCAAATGCCTCGATCATTGCCTCTCCGAAATCTTTCTCTTTTGTATTGGCACATACATCAATTCCACATTCCTTTGCCTTATCCAGGCGGAGATCGCTGACATCTGTGATCATAACCTTTGCTGCTCCCATTCCTTTCGCTGCCTGAGCCACCAGATTACCGATTGGTCCTGCTCCAAGAACTGCAATGTTCATTCCCCTTACATCTCCAACCTGCTTTACCCCATGTACCGCTACCGCCAGGGGCTCGATCATTGCACCCTCTTCATAAGACATATCTTCCGGAATCGGAGTTACTTTAGACGCGTCCACGGCAAAATATTCAGAGGCTGTTCCGGTTGTCTGAAATCCCATAACCTTCAGTTCTTCACAAAGGTTATATTTTCCATGGCGGCACGGATAACAGTGTCCACAATAAACCTGCGGCTCAATCGTTACTTTCTGTCCCTCATGAAATTCAGTAACATCTTTTCCGACTTTTGCGATCTCACCAGATACTTCATGTCCCTGCGTAACCGGATATTTTGTAAATGGATGTTTTCCATGGTATACATGGATATCCGATCCACAAATTCCGATATTCATAATCTTAACTAATACCTGGTCAGCCTTCACTTCCGGAACTGGTACCTCTCTGAAACTAATTTCTCCTGGATTTGTCATTATCTGCTGTAACATAATGTTTTCCTCCTTTATTTCATCTTTTATTAAATGTTTTATTAAAGTAATTACATTATTCTTCAAGAAGCAGAATTTGTCAATATGTCATTGTTCATTTCTGCCTATTGTACAAGATTAAGCAAATAAATTTGTGCAGTTTAGACAAAGAATGAATTTTTCTTCCTTTCTCTGCTTCCTTCTACAAAAAAATCCAGAGAGAAACATTCTTTAAACTGTTTTCTCTCTGGATTTTTAATTACTGTATTATCATATCTGCTTGAATGGCTGTTCACAACATACTATGATCCGTTACATATTTTTAATAAAATCCTGCAAAAAATGTTTTGCCACACCTACCGCAGAGGCCTCTCTCTTATAAGCGCATGTCCTGAGATACCTTACATCATGATCAAATCCATTATATTCCATTACTTTTTCTCCCAAAGGAATCATATAATCTGCAAGATATCCCCCTACTTCACCTCCAAGAATAATATCCATATCATACGCCATCCGCAAATTTGAGATCAGGATTGCCAGATTATTCAAATACTCCTGCCAAGTCTGTACTGCATCTGGCTCCTTTTCTTCTACCCGCTGCATAACCTGCTCTAATGTCTGACCGGTGTCATCTGTCAGTGCGTTTGCTGCACAGTAAGCATCCGCACATCCCATCTTTCCGCAATAACATCTCTTTCCTCCCGGAACAAGGATCATATGTCCAAACTCACCTGCCTTCTGGTTCTCTCCCGGGATCAGTTTTCCATCAATACAAAATGCTCCGCCAAGCGTGCTGTTTAATGACAGATATAGCGCATTTCTACGCACATTTAAATCCTCCGCCATCATTGCTGCATTCGCGTCATTCTCAAAATATACAGGCAGTGAGAACACCTGCTCCAGGAAACTCAGACTATAGTTTTCCAACTGAAGTGCATGCGATTTGACCAGCATTCGCTCTTCCGGGTTAATAATACCCGGAATGGAAATACCAATTCCAAGTATCCGCTCCCTGTTCTCTATATCTGTGAGAAATCGCTCCAGTTCTTCCCTCATCTGCAAATAGTACGATGTTTCTGTTGAAAATTTCAAACGGATTCTTTCATACTTTTCGATCTCATAGTTCAAATTTACAAGTACAAATCCTACATGTTCTGCCGTAAGTCTGATTCCAACTGCATAGCGATATGCCGGATTAATGCTAATCCTTTTCGCTTTGCGTCCGCCTGTGGATTCGTATTCTCCTGTTTCAATCGCCACCCCGTTAGCAAGCAGATCATTTACATTGGTCAAAACTGTCGGCATACTAAGATCAAGATTTTTTGACAGTTCAACCTTTGACGCTGCCTCATGATTGATAATATAATTTACAATTTTAGATTTTGTAATGTTTTTCTTTTCCGTTCCGACCATCTGGAAGGCTCCTTTTATAAAATATTTTATAAAAGCATCTTACCCTCTCCTGGAAAATTTGTAAAGTCACTTTTCTGGTATCTCTGTTTATTCTCCTTCATTGTTAAATAATTCTGCCAGCACTGTCCTTTCTTCCTGAAGCACTTTCAAGACATATTTATCAAAATGTCTTGCATCCTGTGTGGCAGAACCAAATTCATAAGTTTCCTGTCCATAATCTACAACATCAAAACCCGGAATTGCCTTGCTGGCACCTCTGGTCCTGTAGGAAACAGCATCCTCAAGAGCAAAATTCACCTGACCATTCAAATAAGATACCCAACTGCTGATATCTGCTCCTGCTGCTTCAGAAGCCGTTCCGTTTTTTGTCTGCGACTGTGCTGCTGCTTTGGTTATTTCCGCAGCTCCTTCTACATATTTTCCATACATCTCGTCAATATAAAGCGCCAGTGATTCTCCGAAAATTTCAGATGGAACATGTCCACCATCCCACTGCCATTCCAGCTCTGCATCTGTTCCGCTATTGAGCCACGCAATCTGCATATTCATGGACGCAAACAGCGACATGTCTCCTTCGGAAGCTCCCATTACCACTCTGGTCCATGCAGGACTTTCCGTATCTTCACTGCCGATGTAGTTCATTGGATTATACAGATCTACAATATTGTTTCCATATTTGTCCCCCTCTTCAATAGATGCAATATCGCTTTCATAGGACTTAAGCATCTCCTCATAACTGCTGTAGTTTGACGAATCTGTTTTCGTACCTGCTGACTGGGTGGTTCCTGCGTCCGGAGTTCCGACTTCATCCCCCATTCCGCTTGTAACCAGATCCTCGTCCAGCTTCTTTTCACCCTTTGGTCCATTCCCGTCTGGTATTCCACCTCCAGGACCAGCCTTTTCTCCGGACTGACCCTTTGCATATCGTCCTTCCAGAAATGCCTGTGCTTTCTCTTCTGTTGTCATCTGTGCTACATTTTCATCACTGAGTACATTTCCATCGCTGTCAAACCATGTCCAGTCATCGGCATAATCAAGATTTTCCAGATACCATTCCAGATTTTTTTCAAATTCTTTCAGATAAAGTGTAAGATATGTTCCTCCGTATCCGTTGGTATCTGCGTATTTTTTCTCATCATATTCTATAGTCAGATCAACTACATCCTCTTTATCCCCATCTTCATTTATATCAATATCCACTGCAGACTCATGAACACTTAGTTTCTGACTATTGATATAATCCATATATTCCTGAGACAAATATTCTGCCATCTTTCTCTGAAAATCTGTATTAAATTCATAATCCGTATCAAGATAATATTCAAATGCCATTGCCATATCCGCTTCCTGCAAAGAAGTAATTGCACTGTATGCAACACATCCCCAGACACCATCTGAAATTTCAATACCATCAGATCCGACTGCTTCGGAATAAGTTCCATCCTCCTCCTGATATATACCCACTGCTCCTGCCTCTGCCTCATAGGGAAAGAAATCCGGATTATCAGAAGTTGCCGCTACCATTGCCGCATGTGCTCCACCGCCAGATCCTCCTGTAGATACAAAATACTCTGTATTCCCCGGAAGATTCCCAAGCATGATATTATATTTCACAAAACGGATTGCATTTTTCTGATCAACCAGGCAGAGCGGTGCATCACCCGTATAATACTTCTCCCCATTCTCATCTGCTGCCGTACTCTGCTTTCCACGATTTCCGCATGCCACATTTATATATCCATATGCAGCATTTCCGGAAGATGCCTTTTGGTTTTCCTGTGCGCTGTATCCTGCGGCTCCTGTATTAATAATAACCGGCGCTGTTGATGCTGCATAGGTCTGTCCATTCACATTGGTAATTTCTGCTGTGTCATCAATAACCAGCTGTCCGTTTACTTCCTCCGAATAAGTCTGTCCGGTCACATCCTCAATACCATCTCTATCCGTATCAATGCCTTTTACATACGCACCGGGAACATTTACTGAAACGCCCTGATAATCCGGCAGTTCCGGATCTGCGACTGCGCTTGTTACAGACATTGTCCAGGAATCTGACTGACTGTCATACGTCCATGTAATTTCATCATTGTCTGCAATATTTAAAGCACTTTCAATTTCTGTTTGTTTTTCTTTATTGTCCTGCGCTGCATTCTCATTTTCTGATCCACATGCTGTAAATCCTATTAACATTGATACCGCTATTACTGTGATTATCTGTTTTCTTTTCATAGGCTGTGCTCCTTTCTCAAGCATTCTGTTTTTTATTCCCGTTTACGAGCACGATTATATGAAAAAAACCTTGAAACTTCCTTGAAATTTTTTGATTTCAAGAAAAATCACAAGGTTTTCACATTTTTTATTCGTTGCAAAGAAGCGAAAAAGATATTTTAAAACAATTCCATCCGTCTTTACTTAAAACGGTTATCTCCGTATGATATTTTCTGGCAATCGACTGTGCAATAGCAAGTCCCAGACCATAATTCCCCTCCGACGGATCCGAAGCATGATAAAACTTTTCAAAAATACGTTTTCGCTCTTCCTCTGGTATCACGCTGCCCTGATTTTCTACAGAAAGCATTGCTTTTTTCCCTTCTCTTTTTAAAAGAAGCCTTACTTCTTTTCCAGACCCGGTATGCCGGATCGCGTTTTCCAGAAGCGTTTCCGCCATCCTCTGCAGTGTTTCCCTGTTACCTGCAATAAATATATTTTCCTGTATGTCACCTGTTAATCTGATTTCTTTTTCAAAAGCCATTGCCTCAAATTCCAACAAAGTCCCTTCCAGACACTGGCTGAGATCCACTTTATCCTCTGTACGGTTTTCTTTCTGATAATCCAGTTTCGAATAATCCAGAAGTTCTATTACCAGTTTTCGCATCTTCTCGTTTTCTTCCATTGCATAATTTAGATATTTACTGTGGATTCCTTCTTTTTCCATCATATCCAGACTTGCTTTCATAACCGTAATAGGTGTCTTTAACTCATGTCCTGCAAACATAACAAATTCTTTCTGCAGCCGATCAGCTTCCTCTAACGGTGCAACCATCTTTCCCGCAATTCTCCAGGCAGGGTAAACCCATAACGTTCCACATGCAACAGCCATCAATAAGGAGAGATAGAAATATTTTTCTTCTTCCTGTTTCACAGATGCTATATCCGCAAAGGCAATCAGCAATTCTCCCTCGTGAACAGAAATTTCAAACTGATAATTTTGATAACTGCCTGAGGTCTTTCCGGTTGCCAGAATGTTTTTTGCCGTTTTCAGAATCTGTTCTTCCGGAATTTTTGTGTCTGGCAGCATATTTTTTATATATAATGTTCCACTCTCTGACTTAGCCGCAAGATAACTATTCTTTATATAGCTTTTTTCTTTTTCCTCTGTCGTTCCCCCACTCTCCGTTTCCGGATTATTATTTTTCTCCGGTTCTTTTGAAATTTCCTGTTGTCCGTCTGCACTCTGACCGGAAACAATCTGAAATTTCATATTCAAAATTCTGGAAATACTGTTTTTATTATTCTGTATATAAGAAATATTCAGAAGAAACAATACCAGTGCTGCTGCAATACCATAAAGGAGCAGGAGCAGTCCCATAATTTTCTTTTTAAAATTCTTCATCTGCTTTACCTCTCAGGCGATAGCCCACACCTCTGACCGTCTCAATAACAGAACTGGTTTCAATAAATTTTAATTTTTTCCGCAGGAAAGAAATATATACCTCTTCATTGTTATATTCTATATCCGTATCATAACCCCATATGCGAACTGTAATCTGTTCCTTTGACAGCACCTGTCCATAGTTTTCCATAAAATAGAATAATAATGTATATTCTTTTACCGACAATTTCACACTCTTATTGCTGGTAGGATTGTTTAGCGTGCGGCTGTTTTTTTCCAGAATAAAATCCGGACCGTTCAGACATTTTGTTGATTCTGTTCTGACTGTTTTCCCATTTTTTTTGAGCAAAACTTTTATACGGGCATCCAGTTCTTCTATTTCAAAAGGTTTTGTAAGATAATCTTCTGCACCTGCCTCAAATCCCTGCAGTTTGTCCTGCAGTTCTACTCTGGCTGTCAACATGATAACCGGTGTCCGCACTTTCATGCTCCTCAATTTTTTCACTATGGTAAAACCATCCATATCCGGAAGCATAACATCTGATATAATTGCATCATATGAGACTTTTAATGCTGACTCATATCCGGATATTCCATCATGACAAACTGTAACCTGAAAATCCCTGTTACAAAACCAGTCGTACAGTATTTCTGACAACCGTATTTCATCTTCTATAATCAAAAGTTTTATCATCATCTGTTCGCTCACTTCCTTATACGTTCACTATACTTTCCCTTGTATGATATCTTCCTGTATGATTTTATGAACTCTGATAAGGTAAAAACAGGACACAAGATATCCCATATCTGCCAATTATGCCTGTACATTTCTTTTCATACATATTAACATATAACGGGCACAAAATTAAGCCGTCTTAAAAAAAGATGGAAGCGCCCGCTCCCATCTTATCTGCACCAAACATCTATCCTGCACATTCCATTATGATTTTCTGACACATATCATATCCCAGCCCGGAACTGTTGAGTGACAGCGTATAATTGCCCGCCATTCCCCATTTTTGTTCCGTATAAAAATTATAATTTGTTCTGCGTCTTTTATCGGTATCATTTATCATCTTTATCGCCTCTGCTTTTGTGACCTCATATAACTTACAGATACGTTTTACTTTTTCCGGCATGTTTCCGTGTATGAAAACATTCAGCACATCCTCTCTGTCTTTTAAGATAAAGTCCGCATTTCTTCCTATGATCACGCAGCTTTCCTTCTCCGCGATCTCGAGGATCACCTTTCTCTGCGCTTCGTATACCATATCTTCCACTGATTTTCCTGTGATATCCCGTCCCAGAAAAGCGTATGCAAATAATCCTTTCTTTGGAGACAATTCTGCATTTTTCTGAATATACTCCGGTGAAAATCCTGATCTCTCCGCGATCTGACCTATGATATCCTTATCATAATAGGCAATTCCCAGTTTTTTTTGCCACTTCCTCACCGATAAAACGGCCGCCACTTCCGAACTCTCTGCTGATTGTAATAATTCTTTTTGCCATTGCCGATTCCTCCTTAATCTAAACTTTCCACTTTGCTCTTTCTGATTCTCTTTAAAAATACATATCCCACCAGACATGCTATAAACTCTGTGATTGGAAATGCCCACCAGATCAGTGAAACTCCCATCTGGCCATTTCTGACAAAGATTGAAAAAATTCCTGCCAGTGGCAATATGATCACAAGCTGTCTGAGCAGTGAGATCACAAGTGACTCAATGCCACCGTCCAACGCCTGATAAATTCCCTGATATGCCACATTGATTCCCGCAAAAATGAAGCTGATGGAGATAATCCTCATTGCTCCAATAAAATACTCTCTGGACTGCGCGGCATTAAACAACGTTGCAAATGCTCCCGGAAAGATTTCTGTAATTGCCACGCCGATAATCATAAGTGCGACCGTATAGATCAGCCCATATTTTATTCCGTCTTTTATTCTCTTTTTACTTCCCATTCCATAAGCAAAAGCAAGGATCGGTGTGATCGCATCTCTCAGTCCGAATGCAAGGAACAATACAAACTGCTGCACTTTATAGAACAGGCCGTATGCGGTCTGCGCGGATGGATTGAATTTCAGAATAAGATTCATCACATATACCATGATCGACATAAGCGCCTGCGCAATGATCGCCGGAAGCCCGATCGCATATATTTCCTTCATGATTCCGGCATCCGGTCTCATATATTTCACGCCGTGTTCAAACTCTTTATTTAATTTCATATGGAAAATGAACAATAACACCGCCGATGCCACCTGCCCGATCACAGTTGCATAGGCAGCACCCTCTACTCCCATTTCCGGAACCGGTCCGATCCCATAGATCATAATCGGATCAAGAATAATATTTACTACTGCTCCCACTACCTGACCGATCGTAGAATAGAGTGAACGTCCCGTTGCCTGCAATAATTTTTCAAACAGCGAAAAGAAAATGATTCCAAAAGAAATCACACAGCATATTCTAAGATAGCCTGTTCCCATTGAGATAACTTCCGGGTCAACAGTCTGCGACGAAATATATGCTCTTACTCCGAAAATTCCAAATACCAGACATACGACATAGATAATTGCTCCGAGGAATAAACTGTTTCCTGCAACTTTTGCAGCCTTTTTCTCATTTCCCTGCCCCAGTGTTCTTGCAAGAAGTGCATTTGTTCCCACACCTGTTCCGATTCCTACTGCCACCATGAGCATCTGAACCGGAAACACCAGTGTAAGTGCGTTCAGTGCCGCTTCACTTCCCACCTTCATGTTTCCCACAAAGGCGCTGTCCACAATATTGTAAACCGCCTGCAATGCCATAGATAAGATCATCGGTATCCCCATCTGAACCATGAGCTTATTTACCGGCATTTCTTTCATCTTGTTACTTTCTGCCATCTTAATGAAATCCTCCTTTTTATATAAAAAAAAAGTGTATTCCTATCATATAAGCTGGACTTACGCTGATAAGCTACACACTTTTTCATGGCATTATAAACTTAACAATGTGCGGCATCAGGCGCACATAAAAAACGAGCAGCAAAACTGGATTTACGCTAGTCTGCTACTCGTTTGAAAGTTATTATATTTCTCTTTTGGGGAAAAGTCAAACAAAAATTTTCTTTACTGTTCTTCTGTTCTCCCCGATCACTGCCTTTCTCGGATCTTTTGGATCATAGATCACCGTGACCTTTGTTCCCTCTTCAACGGCTCCCATGACCGGCACCTGTCTTTGTCCGATCGGGATCGGTCCGAGGCGGATCGTCTCCGATTTCATTCTGACTGACTCGGTAACGGAATACGCCACGCCGCCTGCCTCATATGCAACCGTGATCACAGAGGAGGAATCCACGCCCCGCAGACGAAATTCTGTGATGATCCCCTCTGTTTTTGTTCCTGTTTCCGCTAATTTTTCTTTTCTCATTTTGATCCCCTTTCATGTTCATGCCGCTGTCATTGCTCCAGTTCCAGTGAATCCGCAATATAAAAATGAAATCCTTCTTTCTTACAGTATCTTTTTATTTTTCTTATCATTTTCCAGTCCGTCGTATATTCCAACAGATACACTTCCATGCCATCCGCCTTGCATGCTTTCAGATAATTGCAGAAATAATCCCGTTCTTCCTCCGCCTGTGCATGAAACGTTCCTGTATCAAAATCGATGCTGCTCCATACCGTCTCTTGATTTACGCCAGTCATAATATCCTCTGCAGACCCATAACGCTCCTGATATGCTGTCACATAAGTATCGCCGCCGTTGA
>ULUA01063802.1_pt1 | contig 13657 bp, 6 predicted proteins | sample 1958081 | NCBI WGS metagenome assembly ULUA01 (sample SAMEA4835748, study PRJEB28245) | human gut metagenome | biome: gut microbiome; material: fecal sample | place: Denmark | collected 2008
TTGTTTTGGGGATTGGTATTGCTGTAATTATACAGAAGTTTTCGGACAGGGATAAATAAACGAAAAGTCTCAATCGGATAGGAATGCTATCGGTTGAGACTTTATTTTATTCGTTATCAAACAATCCCTTTTCTTTCCATAACTTTAGTTATAAATTCCTCTATTCTCTTGCATTTGATTTAGTGATTACGTTTATGACTTACACGAAGTTTATCATCATCTTCTCTATATGATGAGATATATCCAATAGTTTTTAGCTTCCCTAAAAGCATTTCATTCATGTGATTATTTTCTATAGTAGCCTTTTTTGATTTATCTGTAATACTTCGATAAGAATCGCCTAAAGACTCTATTAATTCTGTCACAATGTCAAAATCATCTCTAAACTTTTCAACCAAGTCTATCAAAAAAGACAATCGCTCTGGCAAATTAGTAGAGGCGACCAAAATGTTCTTCTCTATGTCATAATCAAATTTTTCAATATTGTTTTTCAACACAGGAAGAGTGATATTTGCCAATTCGTTATCCCACACAATATGAGGAAGAAAATGTTGAACTACACTTAGAGCTTTTTCACCGATTACTCTTGGATTTTTCATAAGATGCTTGTATAGCCTCATATCTGTAGGCAACTCCTCTATTTCTATAATACACTCATCCAAATACTTATCTACATAATAAGTAAGTACATCACTATGATTGTCTCTAATTGTTGTCGTATAATATGTGCTATATGGAAGCATATCAGCACAAAGTAACGACTTAAAATGAGCGTTATCTACACTGTTAATATCCGCATCCTTAAATGTAACTCCATCAAAGATTTTGACAAGTTTATCGTATACCAAAATTTCAAAATCTGATGTCAATAAAGCACTGTGTGCCAGTAGTTCTTTCTGAGTATCATCCAATTCAGATATATCTGTTAATTCATCAATATGTTTGGTAATGAATATTCGCAAACTGGAAATCATTACATTATTCTGACTCTCATAAAATGCATATATCTCAGGCCATGCTGGTATAACTATATCAACTTCAATAGCGAACTCCCACTGTATATTGTTAACATCGGAAAGAGAAACTTTATTCTGTTGCCCAGAAAGGTATTTGCGTTTTGTGTCCTCTGTTATATCCTCAGAATTAATAATTTCAAGAATAATTCCCACACTCTCTTTTTTTGCCGTATCTGTAATAAATACATTATTTAGTGCATTGTCAAAACATTCATCTATATAATCTGATATAGATTTAGCTGATTTACAGCTCCTCAGTATTGTAACATTTAAAGGATAATTATCCAATGTTTCCACCCTCTCATTTCGATAATGAACAAATGCGCATACAACATTTTCTGGTGTCAACATATATGCTTTGTTTTCTACAACATACTCAAGCAAACACCTAGACTCTGCATCTATATCTGTAAAAATCAGTTTTCCATTCGACACTATTTGTTTGATTGTATCAAAACCTATGAGATCTACTCTATGAGATATAAATGCGAAGTGTTTATTCAACCAGTTACGACTTTCTTTGGTGGAATGGTTCAATTCGAGGAATCGTAACCAAGACTCGAATAATTCATCGGAATTCTGTTTCACGAAGATCTTCCATAATCCATCAACGATACTGCCCAAATGGTTGAAAAGCGAGCTTGAATCTTCAACTGATTTATAGAAGTCAATCAAAAAGTCCCACTTTTTATTATGCATAATAACTTGTGCTATCGAATGAAGTTTTGAGTTATTTGCTTCTTCAAGATGCTGACAAATACAATCGACCACCTGAATATTCAATATACTTACATCGTTGTAACATTTATCAGGAATGTTTTTTACGCACTGCCCTACTTTATCTATATGATAGTCATACGGCAAACTATGCCGAAGTTTTAATTCAAGGATAAAATCATGGTCGTGCTTATTAATTGACTTACCAAAAAAGAAAGATATATAATCAAAGTAATCTTCATTTATAAGTCCTTCTTTCAAGAAAACTTCAAGCATTTTAGAGACATTGAGTTCACTAAAAATTTTATGCGTCTGCATATCAACATCCAGCAACAGTTCTTGTATTGGAGTAGCATAATGATTATTACGAGATAATTCTAGTATCTTGATTTGTTCACGATATCTTTTTTCCCCTTCTCGCAAGGCTTCTAATCGCTCATGGTAGGTAAAGGTAGAATTAACTATTTTCTCTATTTGACTGAATTGAATATTGCAACTATCTTCAGATGTATCATAATAATATCTAACACCATAATATGTGTTAGTTTGATGCCTCTTAAAACATTGATATCGAAATGAGGATTGCGATATAAAGGAATTAAATAACGTTTCATTTTCTGCGATATCTTCAAGAGGTATAAAATTGTTTTCGACAAAAAACAAAAAGGCATTATTTTCATTTTGTTTTGATAATTTTCTACGATACCCTTCAATATAAATCAGCCTTAATTCTTTTTCTTGTATGGCATGTGTCGCTTCTAAAGATTGAAGTTTTTTAGTTATTCCATTAATACGCTCGTCAATCTGTCTATTGCGCTCAACCAATAATTCACTTTTCTTATGCAAACAATCATACAAAACACCCTTTCCTTTATGCAGATCAGCAAAATCTTTTGGATGGTAGTTTTTATATACAATCATTGCAAGAAGTTTGTTTTGATCAAGTTTCTCATCAAGTTTTTCTCTATATTGGGCATATTCATTGACAATATTCTTCAGTAATCTCATATCGTCAATGAAAAAAGCCAAACTGTCTATTACCTCGACATTAAGATCTGAATAGCCTTTTATCTCTAGTTCCTCTTTCAGTTTGTCTGCCGAGTTTGAAGAATTGATTATTGGGATTACAGTTGTGATATAATCAAAGAATTTAGTACGTTCTTCATCAAAAAACATATCATCTTTAACCGCATAAATGAACGTAACTTTACGCCCCACAGAGTTTGACTGATTCAAGAGTTGATTTACCTCTCTTAACTTAAGAAAAATATCCGTATTATCAAATCTATCTAAATCTTCTATAATCACAACATTATAATCAGTAACCTCAAAGAAATAGACAATCTCATCCATGTGCTTATTGAAAACGGATGTATCTTCTTTGTTTTCTTTTAATTCAATCTCTCCATTCTTTAGATTTAACTTATTCAGTTTACTATTACTCAATGATTTGACAGTCTTTTGAACGAATATTATTGTTGCAACAAATATATATGATAGAGCAAAAATATCAGACCATTTATTTAATACTGGATTACTTAAGCGATTGCAAATCCAATCCACCTCCAAAAATGATGGTTCAAATACAATAATTAAGGCAACAATATAAAATATTATTGCAAAAGATAAAGCATATTGAGCCCAAGTTGATTTATGATAAATCCTTTTTAATCTGGAGTTATAAAGCGTCTCTTGTTTTTCTTTATAAATAAGTTGTTGAAGAATGCTGTATTCAATACGATTATTCATCGTATCAATATCTATTTTATTCTTTTTATCATCTAATGGTGACTTTAGAGTAGCAAGAGATATTGAAAGATATTTGTATTTACGATAGTCTTTCATCAAAGAGCGAAGAATGGAACTCTTACCGGATCCATAAGGACCAGTAAGAGCAATGTTCAATATGTCTTTCTCTTCTAGTTTTCGTGCAAGATTCAAAACACTCCTATACTGCTTCTTATCACTTTCACTATCACGATTAAGCAGAGCAGGAGTTAATGATACTTGTTTATCATCCTCCATCGAATTATTTGCACATATTTTCTTCCAAAATCTCCAGTTCATTTATTTTCAGCTATTTATTAATCATATTTTTCTAGTTTGTTACAGATTGCTATCTATATTAAAGCAACACCAAATTCACGGATTGTTTCTTCGCTATCTCTTCCTGAGACAGATTTGCCTGTCGCTTGCTCTATTCTGTCAAGCAATTGTTTTGCTCGATCTATGAAATAAGCATTGAAATCATCTAATGCAAGATGAGCATAACTTACCTTATGTGACTCTATAGCTTCCTGTATCTCAACTTGTTTTAATCCCTTATTTGCCATAGTTCCAATATAGGTACTTGGTGCATGTCCTCCTATTGAACGATTGGAAGATGCATAAATTGGAGTCTTATTAATGACAGAATTCCATTTTATACGTGGAAGGTTATTTTTCTCGCAATAAGTTTGAGGGAATATATGATGAATATCAGCATCTTCATCAATGTAAGATGCTATATCCATACGATGACCTGTCATAAAATCAAGTGGTGAATCTTGTAAGATAAGTGCCATAACACCTTTGTACGCTGCACTATTCCTAGTCTGCATGGTCAATAAACGAGTTGGTTGTATATTGGAACGATATACAGTCTCTGGCATTTCACCACCTTCCATCCAACGGAATACGCCCATTATATCAGTTGCAAATCTAGCTTCATTGGCACCCCCATATAGTTCACCCATTACGCCACACCAATACCAACGAGACAATAATTCCTGTTTGCTTCCAAGATGCAACATTTTTTTATTTTCGTTGTCGTATGCAAAGATTGCAGCAAGTGGAATAAGTTGTGACGAATATGGAAGATCTCTGGAACGGAAAATCCCCTGATGTACTAAGAAATCAGCTGCATCACAGAAACCTTTAATCAAAGCGTCATGATACTTCAAATAATCTTTCAATTCAAGCCTAAGAATGTCTTTTTTCTTACATGTTACAGCCACACGCTCATCATCACCTGAAACCACTCTTTTATAATATGATACCAACAGAGTCATTGCTGCCAAAAAATTAGCGCCAGTGATTTCTTTCAATAGCTCGCCATTTACTTTTTGAGCAAAAATATGACGAATGGTCTCCCAATCTTTTCTCAATTCATGTCCTTCAGCAGCAAATGTAGCTGTGACGAGTTCGAAAACCGTAAGAGGTACACCACCAGTGTTTACATTCTCAAAAATCTGGCAGACAGCTTCTTTCGGGGTTTCTTTATCAAGCTGAATTATAGGTATGTTATACTCTAAAATTGGGCGAAGAATCTGCTGTGAGAAATCACGGAATAAATTTCTATACTCTCTATCACCTTTGTAATAGTCTTCCATATCATAATGCCAATCTTCCGTATCATTATGAGAAAACGTAATATTCAAGGGAAACATCAGGTTCTCAAATTCTTTCTCTCTTGTGGATAAGTCCAGCGTTACATCACGACCAATATTTGTTGTAAGCTGTTTCTTCTCTGATACAGATATGATTGCTTCCAATCTGTCCGCAGTAGAGTCTAGACATTTACGAATATCTAGATAATAATAGCGTTTGATAATTGTATCTCGATTGGTCTCTAATCGAGTATTAGTTGCTTTCTTACTTTTCAAGACCTGATATAAGGTTGTGAGTCGCTGTTGTCCATCGAGCACAAGCCACTCAGGTGTAACTTCTGATATAGAATCCACACCTTCAAATGTGCGATACTTAAAACGGATATGCTCACCACCATTAGCCAAAAACATCGCTGCACCCATTGGGAAGCCAGATGTGATACTTTCTATTAGTTTACATATCTTCGTGTCATCCCAAACCCAACTACGTTGAAAGTCGGGTAATTGAGCCTTACCTTCTTCAACCATTTTTAGAAGGTCATCAAGTTTCTTATCGTGTGATTCAACAGCCATAACAAATTTATTTTATCAACCAATTAATAATACATCTCAATATACTGATAAGCCTTATCAAAAACTTCTTGATCTTTAATCTGGTAGTTAACCCACAGAATAGAACGTAGTTTCTTTTTTATCTCTCGCTGAGCTGTAATGCTTTTAAAAGCATCTTTAAACTTACGTACAATAGCTACCACATTTTCATCTATATCAGCAACTACACGTTCTACAATGATAGGAGTATCCTCAGTTCTAATTGATTCAAACAACTCCGTAAGAGCAGCTTTAGCTTGTTCCCTCTTGTCAAGAGGTTGATTTGAGTTTTTTTCTTCCTCAAGCACTTCTTTAGCAAGGGTGAGCAATCCTCGGAGGAAATCAATACTAGTTATAAGATTTTCCTCCATATGACGGCGCAGTTCATCCAACTTCTCAGCAAATGCCTTGTAATTGGGGTCTCCATGATGCTCTCCTAACCTCAAACGAAGCATTTTTTCCACTTCCAATATCTTTTTAGGATTGTCTTTGGCTTGCTCCAACACCATATCAATTACATCTCCATCTACCACAAGATCCTCAAGTGGAGTCCCAATATCAATTGTATCAATGTTACGATGAATGATTTCAATGGTTTTAGCACCCAATAAAGTCCATATGAGTGATCCTCCGGTACTAACAGGACGTACACTTTGATATACCTGAGCCAGCCAAGTATAATCCGCCTGATAAGCAGCCAGCATTGCATCCGGGCTTACTGTTTCCCAAGCTTTAGCCAATCGTGAAAAATGTTTTGCAAAATTCGTTTTTGTAGACTCATCAAGTAAACATTGCTGGGCAGCTTGCAAACCTTCCCAACCACCGATTGTCCGGTCTACACCAGGGAAAAAGTCAATACACTCTTGCAAAAATTGAGGTATCAACACTTTTATCTCATCAATATTCTTTACAACCGTTTTTACCGTCTCCTCATCAAAAGCAAGGCTTTTGGCTACATTATCAAATACACCAACGAAATCTACAATCAGACCACATTTCTTATCAACATTGTACTTTCTATTCGTACGGCAAATAGCTTGTAACAACGTATGATCCTTCATTGGTTTATCAAGATACATACATTGCAAAATTGGAGCATCAAAACCTGTCAACAGCTTTGAAGTGACAATCACCATTTTAATCGGTGACAATGGATCACGGAATTGGTCAAGAAGTTTTCTTTCTTGTTCTCTATCACGACGGTATGCTTTATACTCATCAGCTTTATCGCCAGCCGTATGCATAACGATAGTGGTTGCATCTTCCGAACCCAAAAGAGCATCAATCGCTTTCTTATATTTCACACAGCAGTCTCGGTTATATACCACGACTTGAGCTTTCATTCCAGTGGGCTCTACATACTCTTTGAAGTGATTTACAATATAACGTGCGACATCGTTAATTCGCTTCTCTGCTGTAAAAAATGCTTCAACAGAAGTTCGTTTTACTAATTCGTTCTTTTCGTCCTCGGATATTTGATCGGTCAGTTCATCAAATTCTTCTTGTAATTGAGTTTCGTTAAGATGCATCTCTACCGGCACTGTTTGGAAATTCAATTCAAGCGTAGCTCCATCTTCAACAGAATTTTGGAAAGTATATTTTGAAATATATCCACCTTTCTCTAAATCCTCATCAGCTCCAAAAGATTGAAAAGTATTCTTATCTCGTTTATTGATAGGCGTTCCGGTAAGGCCAAAGAAAAATGCATTAGGTAATGCATTGCGCATTTTTTGTCCTAAATCCTTTTCCTGAGTTCGGTGTGCTTCATCTACCAATAAAATGATATTATCTCTTTCATTCAGTACACTATCAACATCTCCGAACTTGAAAATTGTCGTTATCAGAATCTTGCGCTGATCCTGCTTGAAAAATGCAACTAACTCATCTTTTGTCTTTGCAGATTCTATATTAGGAATATCAGCACGAGTAAAATCGCCCGTTATCTGATCTTCCAAATCAATACGGTCATCAACGATAACAACTGTGGGAGCATGTAATTCGTTCTGCAAACGTAATTTTTGGGCAGCAAATACCATCAACCATGATTTTCCCGAACCTTGGAAATGCCAAATAAGACCTTTCTTCGGACCTTGTTTCTCTCGATATGTATTTAAGACACGCTGAACAATAGCTTCACCACCTATATATTGTTGATAACGGCAAACTATTTTTATTTTTTTGCCTGATGATGTTCCTGTAAAAACACTATAGTAACGATATATATCAAGCAGTCGGTTTGGTTGAACCAACCCCATTACGTTACTTTTAACCGACTCTATTGTACCATGCTGACGACTTTCATCATTAAACCAAGGTCCCCATTTGTCAACAGGGGCACAGATGCCGGCATATTGAAGTTCTTTACCTTCTGTAGCAAAGGTTAATATATTCGGAACAAACATTTCTGGAATGCTCTTTTCGTAATGCAGCATATCAATGGCTCCGTCAGCCCATGTTATCTGAGGGCGAACAGGAGATTTTGCTTCACCAACACAAACCGGAATTCCATTTATCAGATAAACCAAATCCAAACGTTTACCTCCTTCAACAGAACTACGTGGAAACTCCCATTGATTGGTCACTACACAATAATCTTCGACCGCATCTTCGCTAAAGAATCTGATAGGTATATATTCACCATCCTTTCCAAAAGGCTCTGTGTTTTCATTAAATAATAATGTACGAAAACGGTCATTGGCAGTCACCAATTCATCATAATTACCTCCACAAGTAATAGCAGCACGGAGTTTATAAATAACTTGCTCCGCTTGTTGACGTGTTATTGGATTTAACCTGACAAGAGCTTCCAATAGCCATGATTCAACAAGGACAGAATCAGAACTACGAGGTATATCTTGTGACTTTACATACTGCCAACCACTTTGGGTTGCAGCTTCTATGAGCATTTGCTCCACTGTATTGTCTTCGTTAAACATATCTATGGTTTTTATTGTTATCAATTTAATAATTAAGCGATTTTCCCTAATTCGTCACTCTGTATGTCATTCAAATATACTAAAGCTTTTTGAATGACAGATTTTGATTTATCTGCCTGAGAGGCGATGGCCGATAAAGTCTCTCGAACATCTTTGTCGGGGAAGGGAACCTCGATTTTATCAAGCATCTTTTGCGTGATTTGGTTCATTGTTGAGGACTTTCCCTCACTAACACGTTCTCTGAAATCTTGAGATTGGAAATAGAGGTACAAGTATTTTGCCTCGGCAGAACGTATTATAGTCATGAACGCACCAAAAGTCATTGGTTCATTAATGTCGGGAATCATAGCCACTTTACCTACAAGTGAAGCACTTCCATTACGGCTGCACATCAGGATATCGTCTTCTTTCACGAAGAGGCTTTCTTTGATTGGCGCATTAACCCTGACAATATCTGAAAAGGATATTTTCCCATCTTGTATGTTACCAGACCTAAGCACAATGGTACCATCATCACAAATTTGTTCGGGCTTATAAGTTAAGCCTATGGAATATTCTGCCAATTCTGAAAGTCTTTTTGTTGGCCAGCCTTTCGGGTTGTTTCTTGGATCACCCACCATCTCGATAAATTGCGATTTCACCACTTCATCTGTTGCAGCAAGGAGTTTCTTATAACCTTCCTTCAGACGATAAGCAGCCCATAATTTATCTGCAAGAACTTTTTGTTCCTCTAATGATGGTAAATCAAATTCCTGTTTTGCCAAATCTTTCCAGTTAATTGTGGGAGATAAACCACCAACTGATATGCGTACAGCTGTTTCCATAAATCTATCTGAACTTATGAAAAAAGGGAAGTAATTTGCATCAATAATTTTAGTATTAGGTCTTAAAACCATTCCATGAGCCGAAAAAATCCCATCAAAGGGTGCTATGCCAACTTTACGTTGATATGCTCTTCGTTTTCCAAATAGTACATCACCCTTTTGCATAAGCAATTTGTCTCCTGTTGGAGCCACATCTGAACCCCAACGAACAATATTAAAGCAACCCGGATCAATATGTTCCAACCCAATATAATGAGCCTTGTCTTCTTCGGTAGGTTTCTTCTTTTTAGTGCTATTTATTGCTATTTCATCAAATCTATATATTGCCATTACTTAATAAATCTATTAGGGTAGAATAATTGGTATGAACCTTTTCTTTACTTTCTTTCCATTTTGATATAGCGCCAGAGAAACTTATTTCTTCATCCTTAACATCTTTGATAAAGACATATTTCTGAATGCTCAAATCAAAGTCGTTGTTAGCTATATCATCTATTGAAACAGATTTTTTAAATTGCTCTATATCTTCACTGAAATGAAATGCTTGAAGAATTTTTTCAATATGATTTTTTTCTAAATAACTTTCTGCATTTTTTCTTGTAACTTCCTTAACCGCATTTATGAAGATTACTTTATTTTTCTTTTCCTGCGATTTATTCTTGTTGCAAAATAATATACAAGCCTCCATAGGAGCGTTATAAAACAAATTTGGTCCTAAACCTATTACGGCTTCTAATAGGTCACTTTTTACTAAATGAGTTCTAACGTCCTTTTCTTCATTCCTAAACAAGATCCCATGCGGAAGCAATATCGCACATCTTCCATCTTCATCATTCATAGATGCTAAGATATGTTGTATAAATGCATAATCAGCTCTTCCTTGCGGAGGCGTTCCCAAGAAATTACGTCCCCACTTATCATTCATGAATTTTTCACGATTCCATTCTTTAATTGAATATGGTGGATTTGCAAGAACTATATCAAATTTACGTAAGTGACTGCCATCTAAAAATGCTGGATTCTCCAAGGTATCGGCACAAACTATAGAAAAATCTTCCACACCATTAAGATAAAGATTCATACGTGCAATAGAAGAAGTCAAGCCATTGACCTCCTGACCAAAGACTTGTACTCCCTGCCATTCCTCACCTTTATTGCGTAGGTAGTCCAAACATTTCACTAACATACCACCAGAACCACATGTTGGATCATAAATACTCTCATTTGGCTGAGGTTGAAGAATCTCAGCCATCAACTGAACTACTGTTCGATTGGTATAAAACTCTTGAGCTGTATTTCCAGCATCATCAGCAAACTTACCAACCAAATATTCGTAAGCCTGTCCCATTTCATCTGCCGGGCAAGCTTTCAACGAGAGCGTATATTTAGAAAAATCTTCTATCAAAGAGGTGATAATGCTGTCGGGCATCTTTGCCTTATTGGTCCAACCATCCTTAGGTCCAAATATCCCTTCCAATCCTCCGATTTTTCTGCCATCCATTTCCTTAGCAGGATTGGCTTGCTCAATAGCAATAAATGCTTCGACTAATTTATTGCCAACATTTTCCGTTACTTCACGAACATCTCTCCAGTGCGCACCATCAGGAATGCGAATGGGGAGATCCTCTACTTGCATACCTGCATACTCAACTCCTCCTTCACACACAAATCCTTCAAACTGTTCATCATAAACATCGGAAATGCGTTTGAAAAAAAGCAAAGGGAAAATATACTCTTTATATCCAGCCGCATCAATCTGGCCACGCAAATGAGTGGCAGCTGCCCAAAGAAAACCTTTAAGTTCATCGAGCGTAATAGGGTCGTCCGGATGACGATATTGTTTTACTTTTTCTGCCATATTGATTATGCGTTAATGAGTAATGAAAATTCTTTCTCCAATCGCTTCACATCTTCGTATGCTTGTTTGAACTCAGCCAACACTTCCACATAAGGACGAATTTCCTCCTTGTGGTAAACAACATAGCGATTGGGCGAAAGATTATACTCTTTATCTCTTATCTCCTGCAATGTAACGATTCGAGAATAGTCCTCTTCATCGGAGTAATTTTGATAAAGTGAATATAACCTATCTATATCATTCTCTTCTAAAATATTCTGCGCTCTCTTTTGAGTTAGAATTTTGGAACCATCTATCATCAAAATCCGTCCGGAATGATGAGCCGGTTTCATCCTTCGTATTATCAAGAAACACGGAGATAGTCCAGTTCCATAAAACAATTTATCTCCTAATGTAACAACGGCTTCTATCAAATCACTTTCCACTAATTGCTTCCGTATTTCTGCTTCTTGATTTCCACGAAACAGAATGCCTTGTGGCATTACAACAGCCATACGCCCCTTGCCAGAGGACATAGAACATATCATATGCTGAATCCACGCATAGTCACCACAACTATCACTCGGTGTGCCATAAATATTGCGCTTATATTTATCTGAACTCCATTCCGTTGCTCCCCAATTTTCAAGAGAAAATGGAGGGTTTGCTATAACACAATCGAATTTGGCGATATTACCACCTTGAAGAATTTTTGGGTCTCTCAATGTGTCGCCTTGCATTACATTAAAATCAGATGCACCATGCAGGAATAGATTCATTTTAGCAATGGCCGCATTCACGACATTCTTCTCTTGTCCGAATATACTTCCACAGCAAAGAGAATCATCGTGCATATATCGTATAGCTTCGATAAGCATTCCTCCACTACCACAAGCAGGATCATATACAGTTTCCCCCGGTTGCGGGTCGAGAATATGCACTAATAATCTCACAACAGAACGAGGAGTATAAAACTCTCCAGCTTGAGCCTTACTATCATCGGCAAACTTCTTCAATAATATTTCATAAGCATCACCCATTAAGTCCGCAGGGTAATCCTTATTACCAAGTTTTCGTTTTGATAGATGTTCTATCAGGTCACGAATCTTACTATCATTGAGTATTGCTTTGTTAGTCCATTTTTGAGATGAAAACATAGATAGCACCCCATACAATGTATCTGGGTTTGCTATCTCTATCTGCCTCATAGCACCGACTATGGCAGCTCCAAGATTTTCTGTACGCTCTCGGACTTCTTGCCAATGACAACCATCAGGAATAACAAAACGATGTTGCTCTGGCAGAGATGCATACTCCTTATCACCACCACTTGATATTAAAGCTTCTTCTGTTTCTTCATCATAGACATCAGATATCCGCTTGTAATAAAGCAAAGGCGTGATATAATCCTTAAAATTATCTTGGCTTACAGGACCGCGTATTATATTACAGGCCTCAAACAAGAAATTGTATAAGTCCTGTGCACCTGTAAGCTCTTTATTTATTGTTTTTTTTGCCATCTAATAACTCTGTCAAATAGTGGATTTGAGATTCCTTTATTTCATTAACTCAACAACATCTTCCGGCAACATCACATTCTCGGAATCACCTTTCGGAGCGTTCTTAAGGAACAGCACCGGAACGATGGTGTAGTTCTTAGCAAACGGCAGCAAATTAGCTTTGCGGAGAAGTGCAGCAGTTAGCTGTTTGTCATTCTCCCCTGTTGTCCATTTGCATTCTCCGACCAACAGAGACTTTTTATCAAGCGATTCGGCCATTACATCGAACTCGACCTGTTCCGGCTTCTTATCCTCATTGAGAACAGAGCCCCACCAGCGTTTTGCTTTGCCATAAACTACTCCATTAACAAGATTTCCTGTTACGGCATCCCGACACAGTTTTTCCCATTGCATATTCACAGACTCAGAGAAATGAGCAGTCAAAGCTTGTTCGATCGGTAAGCGACGACCAAGTTCAATGAACGAACGATTAGGGACAACAAACTGATAGTAGAACGCCATAAACGGATCGGCAATCTTGTAGAGACTCTTTTTCGCATTCTTCTCATCAATCCCGAACGGAACATCTTTTTCCAAAAAACCGAGATCAACAAGTTTCTTCAATGGACGCGACAGATTAGTTGCAGGTTCATTGCATCGTGCAGCAATTTCGGAAAGACGGTTTGCACCAGTACCGATATAAGACATTATTGTCGAAGTCTTGACAATATCCTTAACATCATCCTGAAGCAGTTTTATCGGCTCCTCATAAAGAGCCCCATTTACAGAAAGGATATTATGCCACATGGCATCATCAAGCGAAATTCTGTTTTCCCTTAGTTCCCAATAACGCGGCACACCTCCCCAAA
>ULUA01069628.1_pt1 | contig 13593 bp, 10 predicted proteins | sample 1958081 | NCBI WGS metagenome assembly ULUA01 (sample SAMEA4835748, study PRJEB28245) | human gut metagenome | biome: gut microbiome; material: fecal sample | place: Denmark | collected 2008
TATAGGTTACCTTTATCAACCTAAATACATTATATAAGGAAACCTATATGCATCGTTTTTTTGTACCGCAATTATATAACGAAACAATGACTATTGAGGGCGTGGATGCGCGTCATATCAGTAAGGTGCTGCGCATGCAGCCGGGTGCGCAGCTGCAGCTTGTGAGTGATGACGGCGTGAGCGCGCTGGCGGAGATTACAGCTATTGACAGCGAGTGCGTGACTGTGCATTGCTTAGAGAAGCTGGCGGAAAGCCATGAGCCGGCGGTGCGCCTGATTTTGGCGCAGGGCCTTGCGAAGGGCGAGAAGATGGAGTTCATCATCCAGAAGGCTGTGGAGATGGGCGCTTACAGCGTAGTGCCTGTGGCTATGGAGCATTCCGTAGTGCGCCTTGACGGTGCGAGGGCTGCCAAAAAGGTGGAGCGCTGGCAGAAGATTGCCGAATCCGCAGCGAAGCAGAGCAAGCGCGATATTATTCCCAAGGTGCAGCCTGTGCAGACGATGGCACAGATGCTGGCGGCGAATGATTGCGCTACGAAGATTATCGCTTACGAGTGCGAGGATAAAAAGAGCCTGAAGGCGGCGCTGAAGGAGGCGCAGGCGAAGGGCGCGCTGACAGATTTGCTGCTGATTATCGGTCCTGAGGGCGGCATCAGCGAAGCGGAGCTGGAAACGGCACGTGCAGCAGGCGCTGTGCCCGTATCGCTGGGCAGACGCATTCTGCGTGCGGAAACGGCAGGACTTGTTGCTATTTCAGCGATTTTTTATGAAACCGGAGATTTAGGAGATTAAACATAGATGAGAAAAATTGCATTTTATACGCTGGGCTGTAAGGTCAACCAGGCTGATACTGCCAGCATGGAGGGGATTTTCCGTGCGTCAGGCTATGAGGTTGTGCCTTTCGGTGAACCGGCAGACGTTTATTTAGTTAATACCTGCGTTGTTACCAATACCGGTCAGCGCAAATCGCGTCAGATTATCAACCGCGCTGTGCGTCACAATCCGCTGTCCTTGGTGGTTGTCACCGGCTGCTATCCGCAGACTGCGCCGGAGGAGGTGCGTGCTATCGAAGGTGTTGATGTAATCATCGGCAATCAGGAGCGCGGCCGCATTGTGGAGCTGGTCGAAGAAGCGCTGGAGCACAAGCGCACGGAGATTCTGGATAATGTGCAGCAGATGACTGTAGACACTAAGTTCGAAGAGCTGGGCGTTGGCACGGAAACCGATAAAACCCGCGCCTTCCTCAAAATTCAGGAGGGCTGCAACCAATACTGCACCTACTGCATTATTCCCTTTGCCCGCGGTCCGCTACGCAGCCGTAGCCTGGAAAGCATCCGCGAGGAGGTTGGCAAGCTGGTTGCCGCAGGCTACAAAGAAGTTGTGCTCATCGGCATTCACCTTGGCTGCTATGGCAAGGAGCTGGCGAAAGAAAGCAAGCACGTTACGTTGTATGATGCGGTAAAGGCAGCGCTGAGCGTTGAGGGCGTGCAGCGTGTGCGCCTCGGTTCTTTGGAATCAGTGGAGGTGGAGCCGCGCTTGCTGCAGCTGATGGCAGAGGAACCGCGCCTGCAGCGTCACCTGCATCTGCCGTTGCAAAGCGGCTGCGACAAGATTTTGCGCGCTATGCACCGTCCTTATGACACAAAACGCTTTACAGAGCTGGTGAACGAAATTCGTGCGCAGGTGCCTGATGTGGCTATTACTACGGACGTTATCGTGGGCTTCCCCGGCGAAACCGAGGAGGACTTTGCGACTACATTGGAATTTGCCAAGAAATGCGGCTTTGCCAAAATGCATATCTTCCCTTATTCCAAGCGCAAGGGCACGCCTGCTGCCGAAATGCCGGAGCAGGTGGACGAGGCAGTGAAGAGCGAGCGTGCGGCGCGTCTGGCGAAGGTGGACGAGGAGCTGCATCAGCAAATGCTGCAGAGCACTGTCGGCAAGGTGGAAGAGGTGCTGTTCGAGCAGCCTGTGGATGATGAGCATATGGAGGGCCTGTGCGGTCCGTATCTGCGCGTTGTTGTTCCGGGAACTGCGGAGCTGGCGAATACCATTGCCAAGGTAAAAATTACTGGCATCAAAGAGGATTTTTTGCTGGGCGAATTGAATTAATTTGTGAAAAATTATTTCTTTAGCAGGATAAAAGAAATAAATACAGAATATAACTAGATACGATAAATGAGAGGAGGGACATGAAATGGCTGAGGATTGTATTTTTTGCAAAATCATTAAGGGCGATATCCCTTCTACCAAAGTGTACGAAGATGATAAAATGATTGCTATCAATGACGTTGCTCCGGCTGCTCCGGTTCATGTGCTGCTGATGCCTAAGGACCACACAGCTAACATCACTACTGCTGACCCCGAGCTGGTTGCATACATGCTGGGCAAGGTTAAAATGATCGCTGAAAAGACCGGAATTGCCGAAAAAGGCTTCCGCGTTGTTATCAACACCGGCGATGAAGGCGGTCAGACGGTAAAACATTTACACATTCACGTAATTGGCGGCAAAGCTTTGGGTTGGCCCCCATGCTAAACCTTGACAATGCTTGTCTTTTCTTGTATAATTAATCAGTAAGTGTTTTTAGCTGGCAACAGCTGAAAACTTAATTTGCATATACACTTCCCTAAGTGTGTGGAGGGAGGGAGAACAGATGGCAGAAATTAAAGTTGGCAAGAATGAAACTTTAGACAGCGCACTGCGCAGATTTAAAAGAGCAACCCAAAAGGCAGGCATTCTTTCTGAGGTAAGAAAACGCGAGCACTATGAAAAGCCGAGCGTTGCACGTAAGAAAAAATCCGAAGCAGCCAGAAAACGTAAAACCAGATAATTGGAGGCGGGCTGTATGTCTATAAAAGACCAATTGACTGCTGATATGAAGCAGGCCATGAAGGACAGAGAAGCAGGTAAACTGCGTTTGTCTGTTATCCGCATGGTGCGTGCTAATATTAAAAATGTTGAAATCAATGACAAAAAGGAACTTACAGATGATGAGGTTCTGGCTGTCTTGATGAAAGAGGTCAAAATGCGTCAGGATTCTGTTGAGGAATTCCAAAAAGCAGGTCGTGACGAATTGGTTGCCCAAGCTAAGGAAGAAATTGCTATACTGAAAAAATATCTTCCGGAAGCTCTCAGCGATGACGAGCTGAAGGCTATCGTGGCAGAAGTTATTGCTGCTGTTGGTGCTACAAGTCCCAAGGATATGGGCAAGGTAATGCCGGCAGTTATGGCAAAAACCAAAGGCCGTGCAGATGGCAAACGTATTAACGTTATGGTTCGTGAATTGCTCAAATAACAACTGATAACCGTGCTAAGAGAAATCTTGGCGCGGTTATTTTACTTTATAGCGGTTTGCCGAGCTAATGGCTGCATGTTTTCCTTACGCATGAGGGCAGGCAGCTTTTTTTATTACAGCGGTACTGTCTTTTGCGAAAACATATTCAGCAGGTAAATTTTGTTTCAAGGCGAATATAAATATATTATTATCTTTTTTACAGCTCAAAGGAGGCCGTTTTTATGGCATCTAACTTCAGCTTTTTACGCACACAATTTCCCGGTCTGGAAAAAACAGGCGAGTTCGCGGAGCGCTATCTGTACAGCGATTCCAATTCCTGCCTTTTTAAGCTGGGCCTGCTGTGCGAAGATATCGTTAATAAAATGTTTGATTTTGACAATATAGCAATGCCTTATCAGATGAAGGATACACTGGTAAACAAAATCCGCCTGCTGGAAAACGAAGAGTATATCACCGAGGATTTGGCACGCATTATGCACCGCCTGCGCCTTGGCGGCAATGAGGCGCGTCATGAAGGAACAGATTCGTTGCAGAAGGCCAAGCTGCTGCTGCCGCAGGCGTACAGCCTTTGCGAATGGTTTATGCAGGTGTACGGTGATTATACCTATCAGCCCAAGGAATATCATTTGCCGGCGGAGCAGCCGGAAGCAGTCTTTGTTGAAACTGCCAAGGATAAGGCGGAGGAAGCGCGCCTGCGCAAGCAGGATAACGAAAAGGCGCAGCAGGCTGTGCCTGTGCCGCAGCAGGAGCGCAGAAAAGCGAATCTGCAGGCTGCCAACAGACGACCGAAGACGGAAGCGGAAACACGCTGCCTGATTGACGAGCAGCTGCGTCAGGTTGGCTGGGAGGCCGACACCACTGTTTTGCGTTATAGCAAGGGCTGCCGTCCTGCGAAGGGACGCAATCTGGCGATTGCCGAATGGCCTACGGACAAGGTGCTGGGCAATGAGGAAAAGGGCTACGCGGATTATGCGCTCTTTATCGGCACGGAGCTTGTGGGCTTTATCGAAGCGAAAAAGTGGGACACGGATATTTCCAGCGTCATCAGCTACCAATGCAAGGATTATGCGCGCGCTGTGAGAAAATGCGATGCTGAATATTTGCTGGGACAGTGGCAGGATTTTAAGGTGCCCTTTGTTTTTGCTGCCAACGGCAGGCCGTATGTGCAGCAGCTGCAGATAAAATCCGGTATCTGGTTTGCGGATTTGCGTCAAAGCGGCAATATGCCGCGTGCCATGGCAGGCTGGCCTTCTCCCTTAGGTTTGAAGGAAATGCTACAGGAAAATACCGCGGAGGGCAACGCTGCTCTTGATGCTTTGCCGTATGATTTTCTGCAGGATGAAAACGGACTGCATCTGCGCGATTATCAGCTGAAGGCTGTGCAGGCGGTGGATAATGCAGTGCGCTGCGGCAAGCGGACGGCGCTGCTGGCGATGGCCACAGGCACCGGCAAAACACGCACGGTTTTGGGCATGATTTACCGCTTTTTGAAGGCGAAGCGCTTTAAGCGTATTTTATTCCTTGTTGACCGCAACGCTTTGGGCGTGCAGGCGCAGGATGTCTTTAAAGAGGTGAAGCTGGAAAGCCTGCAGACGCTGGACCAGATTTACAATATCAAGGAGCTTACCGATAAGCTGATTGATGCGGAAACCGCCGTGCACGTTGCTACCGTACAGGGCATGATGAAGCGTATTATGTACGCCGAAAGTGAGGACCGCATTCCCGCAGTCAGCGATTACGATTTGATTATTATCGACGAGGCGCACCGCGGTTATATTCTGGATAAGGAAATGGCGGAGGCGGAGCAGCTTTATCGCGACCAGCGCGATTACCAGAGCAAGTACCGCTATGTGCTGGATTATTTTAACGCGGTAAAAATTGCGCTCACCGCAACGCCTGCCCTGCAGACAACGGAAATTTTCGGCGAGCCTGTTTATACCTACACCTATCGTGAGGCTGTGCTGGACGGTTATCTTATTGACCATGATGCACCGCATCAGCTGACAACGAAGCTCAGCGAAGAGGGAATTCAGCTCAAAAGGGGCGATACTGTTAAATATATCAACAAGCAGACCGGCGAGCTTGATACGGCTTATTTGGACGATGATGTTGATTTTGACGTCGACCAGTTCAACCGCCGTGTTATCGTGCCGGAATTCAACAGGGCAGTGCTGGCGGAGATTGCCAAAAATCTTTATCCCGACGCGCCGGAAACCTATGGCAAAACGCTTATTTACGCTGCTACCGATACGCATGCCGATATGATTGTGAGCGTACTGCAGGAGCTTTATGCCAAGGATAAGCTTGACAGCGATGCGATTATGAAGATTACCGGCAGCGTGGCCAACGGTGACCAGAAAAAGATTCAGGAAAAAATCAAGCGCTTTAAGAATGAACGCTTCCCGAGCATTGTGGTGACGGTGGATTTGCTGACTACCGGCATCGACGTGCCGGAGATTACCACGCTGGTTTTTATGCGCTGCGTGAAATCGCGTATTTTGTTTGAGCAGATGCTGGGACGTGCGACACGCCGCTGCGATAAAATCGGCAAGGATCATTTTGAGATTTATGACCCGGTGGGCGTATATAACAGCCTGCAGCCGGTGGTGACGATGCCTGCCGTTGCCAATCCGCAGATTTCCGTGCAGGATTTGCTGAAGCAGCTTGATGAAGCGGAGGCAGCGGAGGCGATTACCGATATTGCCAAGCAGGTGGCCTTAAAGCTGCGCCGCAAGCTGAATAAGCTGGACGAGCAGACGAAGAAGGAGTTTGTACTGGCGACGGGCAAGGATGTGCCTGCCTTTGCTGGCGAGCTGCAGCAGGCTGATGCTGCCAAGGCCAAGAAGCTTTTGCTGCAGCATAAAGAGGCGCTGGTGCAGCTGGAAAAATACCGGGCCGACGGTAATATGGGCGGGATGATTTACGACGGCAAGGATGAGCTTACCGGCCATACGCGCGGTTACGGTGCGCATAAGACTAAGCCCGGAGATTATCTGAACGATTTTGCGGCGTATTTAAAGAGCCACGCCAACGAAATTGCTGCCCTGCATATCATTTGCACCCGTCCGAAGGATTTGACGAAGGCACAGCTGAAGGAGCTGCTGCTGACGCTGGATGCCAACGGCTTTACGGCGTTGCAGCTGAACGATGCCTATTCGGAATACACGAACAGCACGATGGTGGCAGGCATTATCAGCCTTATCAGGCGCTATATGCTGGGAACGGAGCTGGTGAGCAAAAACTCGCAGCTGAGCCGTGCTTTTGACAAGCTGAACAAAAACCACAAATTTACGCCTGCGCAGCAGAAGTGGCTGGATATTATCCGCAGCTATATGCAGCAGCAGGATATTTTGAGCGTGGAGGCCTTTAAGGAGGACAAGCGCCTGCAGCGCTTGGGCGGTTATGCACGGGCACAAAAAATATTCGCCGACGATTTGGATAATATCGTGAGCGAATTCAACGGTTATTTATATGAAGATGGAGGCAAAACTGCGTGAATACACAGGAGATTGTAGCAAAGCTCTGGAATTTGTGTAATGTGCTGCGAGATGACGGCATTACTTATCATCAGTACGTTACGGAGCTGACATATATTTTATTTTTGAAAATGGCCAAGGAAACCGGCAGCGAGGAAAATATCCCGGAGGGCTATCGCTGGGATGATTTGCTGGTGCGCAAGGGCCTGGAGCTGAAGAGCTTTTACAAGGATTTGCTTGATTACCTGGGCGAGCGGTGCACGGGACGCATTCAGGAGATTTACAAGGGCGCGGCGACGAACATTGACGAGCCGAAGAACCTGGAAAAGATTATCAGGACGATTGACGAGCTGGACTGGTTCAGCGCGAAGGAGGAGGGCCTGGGTAATCTTTACGAGGGACTGCTGGAGAAAAACGCTAACGAAAAGAAGAGCGGCGCAGGACAGTACTTTACGCCGCGTGTGCTGATTGACGTAATGACGCGCCTAGTGGCACCAAAGGCCGGCGAGCGCTGTAACGATCCTGCCTGCGGCACCTTCGGCTTTATGATTGCTGCCAGCAATTTTGTGCGTGAGCAGACGAACGATTTCTTTGATTTGGATGAGAAAACGGCGGAGTTTGAATATACGCAGGCCTTCACCGGCTGCGAGCTGGTGCATGATACGCACCGCTTGGCGCTGATGAACGCTATGCTGCATGACATCCAGAGCAAAATTATTTTAGGTGATACGCTTTCCAACGTGGGCAAGGAGATGCAGGGCTATGACGTGGTGCTGACCAATCCGCCATTCGGTACGAAAAAAGGCGGCGAGCGTGCAACGCGCGACGACTTTACCTATCCCACGAGCAACAAGCAGCTGAACTTTTTGCAGCATATCTACCGCAGCCTGAAGGCTGACGGCAAGGCGCGCGCTGCCGTGGTACTGCCGGACAATGTGCTTTTTGCCGACGGTGACGGCGAAAGGATTCGTGTCGACTTGATGGATAAGTGCAATCTGCACACTATTCTGCGCCTGCCGACAGGTATTTTTTACGCGCAGGGTGTCAAGACCAATGTACTTTTCTTTACGCGCGAAAAAACAGATAAGGGCAGCACCAAGGCCGTATGGTTTTATGATTTGCGCACCAACATGCCATCCTTCGGCAAGACGAACCCGCTGAAGGCGAGTGACTTTGCCGGCTTTGAGGCGGCCTACGGCGCGGAGGACAGAAGCAAGGTGGCGGACGAGCGCTGGCAGTGCTTTACGCGTGAGGAAATTGCGCAGAAGGGCAACAGCCTGGACCTTGGCCTGATTAAGGATGACAGCGTGCTGGATTACGAGGATTTGCCGGACCCGGCGGAAAGCGCGGCGGAGGCTGCGGAAAAGCTGGCGGAGGCTGTGGATTTGCTGCAGAGTGTGGCACAGGAGCTGAGGAGCTTGCAAAGATAAGGCTTCTGTGGTATACTAGATATGTAGAATGAAGGACACCCACAAGGTGGGTTGCCGAGTTGGTTAAGAAAAATCCGCTCCGTACTCGTCAAAGTTTTGGGGGCGGTTTTTCTTTTATTGCGCACAATCCAAAACTTGCAAAGCTATGGATTGTGTGGTATATTAGACATAGAAAAAGACAACCGCCCACAAGGTGGGTTGCCTAGGAAAAAAAGTTTTTAGAAAGCCACTTCTTAACCCGCAAAGTGTAGGAGTGGTTTTCTTATGTCTGGGTTATTTACAATATTGAAAAATAAATGTAAGTAATGCCAAAATGAACATTCCGAAGAGCATTAAGTCTTGGAAGGAATAGTTCTTCATAAGCATCACCTCGATTCCTGAGGAATTAAGGCAACACCATCCTGCAACACGGTTGCCGAAAACATTTTATCATAAATTATAGATTAAAGCAATAAAATGTTTGCTTATAAAGGAGAGCTGGCAATGCCAAAGAAAAAGACAGCATTGACAATAGAAGAACGCTTGCAGCAGGCGCTGGTGCCTGCGGAGAAACAGCCTTATGAGGTGCCGGAGAATTGGGTGTGGGTAAGGCTTGGAGAAGTTAATAAATATATTTCTAAATCAGTAAACCCTATTAGTGAACCGGATAAAATTTTTGAGTTGTACAGTGTTCCAAGTATGGTTGACAATTATCCTGAAATTATCGCAGGCTCAGACATAGGTTCTTCAAAACAAAGTGTTTGCAAGAAAGATGTTTTGTTGTGCAAAATCAATCCAAGAATAAATCGTGTATGGAAAGTTAGTCAGTTTACTGATAATGAATTGATAGCTTCTTCTGAATGGATTATCATTAGGAATAATCATATTGATGCAAATTATTTAATGTACTGCTTTCAGTCAAAATATTTTAGAGAGTTTATGCTTTCTAATGTATCTGGCGTTGGTGGTTCTTTGATGAGGGCGCAACCTAAATATGTACAAACATATCCCATTCCTCTTCCTCCACTCTCCGAACAGCAACGCATTGTCGAGCGCATCGAAGAGCTTTTTGCCAAGCTCGACGAAGCAAAGGAGCGACTGCAGGAGGTTGCCGACAGCTTTGCCGTGCGCAAGGCAGCAATTTTGCACAAGGCGTTTACAGGCGAGCTGACAAAGCAGTGGCGTTTGGAAAACGGCGTGAGCGATGAAAGTTGGGAAGAGAAAAAAGGCGAAGACTTTTTTGAGTATGTGACGAGTGGTTCTCGTGGATGGGCTAAATATTATTCAGACAAAGGTTCCATATTTGTTCGTATGGGAAATTTAAATCATGGAACAATAGAACTAGATCTTTCTGACATACAATATGTTGAATTACCAGATCAAGTAGAAGGTCAAAGAAGTAAATTGCAAAAGAACGACATTTTGATTTCAATTACTGCTGATGTTGTTATGATTGGTTTAGTGAGAGAAGATATGGATGCTTATATAAATCAGCATGTTGCTTTGGCGAGACCGAAAAATGATTTGTATGCAGAATTTTTAGCTTGGTATTTTGTGTCGGATGTTGGATTACAACAGATGCAAAATAAACAGCGTGGAGCTACAAAGATAGGTTTAGGATTGCAAGATATTAGAAGTATTATCTTGAAAATCCCCACCCTCCCCGAACAGCACGAAATCGTGCGCCTCATCGACGACCTGCTGGCGCGCGAGCGCTCTGCACAGCAGGCAACGGAGCAGGCCTTGGCAAGCATCGACCTGATGAAGAAATCCATCCTCGCGCGTGCCTTCCGCGGTGAGCTGGGCACGAACAAAGCGAGCGAAGCGAGCGCTCTGGAGCTTTTGCGGCAGGTGCTGGCGGAAAACTGAAGCTAAATAAAATCAAGACCTTGGCAGCGGCAAAAGCTGATGCTAAGGTCTTTTTTAGCGTCTTGCAGCGAAACACTTGGATATCCCATAGCTGCTCATGCAAACCTTAGGCATTCCGGCTTACAGTTAACCCCAACCTTAGTCACGCCAGTCTGGGCATAAGCTAACCACAGATTTGTAAACACTACCGCGTATACCGTTCGGCAGAACTACGAAAAAATAGCTATTTTCAGCAAAGCGATATAGCTTATTTAAAGCTTTTTGGTAAAACTTTTTCCCGAAAATTCTTATGTTTTGCCTCGCTTTCCAGAAAGCGCGAACCTTTCTTGCAGCTTCTTTCAGTTATGAAAGAAGTTGATGTTACGAATCACGCCGGTGATTTTGTTTGAAGATGGTCCGCAGCCTTTAGCAGCATAAACTTTAAATTTACTTCATGCTTTTACTCTGCTATACTATAATTGTACAAGCGTTGAGGAGGTGCAGTCATGCCATTGGAATATTATTTTATGCTGGCGGGCCTTGTCCTGCTGCTGATAGAATTTGTGGTGCCGGGCTTCGGAATTTTCGGTGTCAGCGGCATGGTGTGCCTGACAGTCGGCGGCTTTTACGTTTTGGGCGGCAATACCTGGGCGGCGCTGGTGCTTTTGGCAGTGTATCTGTTTTTGGTGCTGGTGATTACCCTGCTCTGCGTGTATCTGCCCAAGGAAAGCAAGTATAATCCCTTTGTACTGTGGACACGCCAAAAAAACAGCGAAGGCTATACCGGCGGCAAAAACTGGAGCATGCTGGTGGGCAAAAGAGGCACAGCCTTGACCACGCTGCGTCCTGCAGGTACGATTCTGGTGGACGGCAAGCGTCTTGATGTGAGCAGTCAGGGAGATTATATCGAAAAGTCTGCTCCCGTGATTATCGTGCGGGTAGAGGGCAGCAAAATTTTTGTAGAACAAACGAAGGAGTGATATTATGGATTTATTATTCAGTATGATTTTCGGCAGTGGCTTTGTAGTAGTCCTGGCCATTGTCGGTATAGCAATTTTTCTTAACTTTGTTCCGTTGGGATTGTGGATTTCCGCAATTGCTGCTGGCGTTAATGTAGGCATCTTCAACCTCATCGGTATGCGCCTGCGCCGCGTGCCCGCGTCGCAGATTGTGCTGCCGCTGATTAAGGCGAACAAGGCAGGCCTTGACGTTAATGTTAACCAGCTGGAGGCGCATTATCTGGCAGGCGGTAATGTTGACCGCGTTATTGATGCTTTGATTGCGGCCCACAGAGCGCAGATTGAGCTGAGCTTTGAGCGTGGCTGTGCTATCGACCTTGCGGGACGCAACGTGCTGGAGGCTGTGCAGATGAGCGTTAACCCCGAGGTTATCGAAACTCCGGTAGTAAGCGCTGTTGCCAAGGACGGCATTGAGCTGAAGGTAAAGGCACGCGTAACCGTGCGCGCCAACATTGACCGCTTAGTAGGCGGTGCCGGCGAAGCAACGATTATTGCGCGTGTCGGCGAAGGCATTGTAACAAACGTAGGCTCCAGCGCCGACCACAGCAAGGTACTGGAAAACCCCGACTATATTTCCAAAACAGTTTTGGACAAGGGCCTTGATGCAGGCACCGCTTTTGAAATTCTTTCCATTGATATTGCGGACGTAGATGTAGGCCGTAACATCGGCGCTGCGCTGATGACCGACCAGGCGGAGGCAGACAAGCGCATTGCTCAGGCACGTGCTGAGGAACGCCGTGCGATGGCTGTTGCCAAGGAGCAGGAAATGAAGGCCTATACGCAGGAAATGCAGGCGAAGGTTGTGGAAGCACAGGCTAAGGTGCCGACAGCGATGGCAGAAGCGCTGGCCAACGGCCGCTTGGGCGTAATGGATTACTACCGCTTGAACAATATTCAGGCAGATACGCAGATGCGCCGCACGATTGCCGAGGTAAGCCCGGAGGGCGAGGAAAAGCCTGAGGGCAGTAAATAAGCGAGGTGTAGCTTATGGGCGGTTTATTTGACCATAATTTAATCCCCCTGCTTTTTGTCCTCGTAATGCTGGCCAACGTATTTTTGGACAGGCGCAACCGCCGCCGCAGACAGCGGGAGCTGCCGCAAGAGCAGCCGCAGGAAACGGCGGAGCCGACGCAGGCAGAGCAGCAAACGCAGGCTAAGCCTAAAGATATTGCCGCCGAGTTTGAACGCCGTCTGAAAAAGACGACGGAAGCGGCGCAGGCGCGCAAGCGTCAAAGCAGCCAAGGCGTAGTGCATGACGGAACGCGCGTAAGGCGTGATGACGACAGCAGAGTTCACCGCGACGGCGAAGCAATGCATGACCACACTGGCAGGATTCACCGCGAAAACGAAGACCTAGTGCATGACAGGGGCAAGGTTTATTATGACCCCCGCGGTGATTATAGCTATGATGAAGCGAAGATGAACGCTTCTGCGGAAGCGTTTAATGCGCGCTACGCGCAGGCGCAGCCTGCAGCGAAAAAGCGCGTAAAGCTGAAGCATGCGGCGCTCGTCAACGGCATTATCATGGCAGAGGTATTAGGAAAACCGCGCGCTCTGAACCCCTATGAGGAGCGCTGATTTAAAGATTCTCGCAAACAGTAAGGAGATGTTGGAGAATGCTGGAAAAGCTGGATTTGAGTAAAAAAGTGTCCAAGGAAGATTACAACAAGCAGATGGAATTGCTGGGTGAACGTCTGGGAAAGGCGCAGCGCATGGCACGCGACGCCAAAAGACCGATTATCATCGTGTTTGAGGGCTGGCGCGGTGCACGCCGCAGTGCGCTGATTAACGAAATGATGCAGCAGATGGATGCCCGCGGCTTTAATGTTTATTCCAGCGTGCGTTTGCGCGGCGTAATTCAGGAGCAGCCGTTTTTCAGTGCCTTCTGGAAGCGCTTGCCGGCATTGGGACATATTGCCGTTTATCACCGCAGCTGGTATTATCTGAAAAACGCCAACGAGCTGGCGGATAAAGAGGATAACACCAAGTATCCTGCTGTTTCCTTTGAGCATATCAACAACTTTGAAAAAATGCTTACGGATGATAATTATCTCGTGCTCAAATTTTTCCTGCATCTGTCACCGGAGCAGCAAAAGAAAAATATCGCCAAGAATGCCAAAACACTGGGCAAGGCGTGGCGTGACCTGAATCCGGCTCTTGATGAAAGCGAAGATTACGATAAATTTTTGCCGCATTACGAAAAAATGCTGGAGGCTACCGATACGGTAAACGCTCCCTGGCACCTGATTGCCGACGATGATCCGCGCAGCGCGCGTCTGGAGGTTTTCACAAAGATTGCCGACGCTATCGAAAAGGCTGTACAGATGCCTGTGGAGCCTGCTGCTGACAAACGCACTGCGGCAACCTACGATGTGCTGAGCAAGATTGATGCCAACAAGGAGCTTACCAAGGAAGAATATAAGGAAAAGCTGGATAAGTACCAGAAAAAGCTGACCCAGCTGCAGATTGAAATGTTCAAGGCGCAGATTCCGGTAGTTATCGGCTTTGAGGGCTGGGACGCTGCCGGCAAGGGCGGCGCTATCCGC
>ULUA01100472.1_pt1 | contig 13579 bp, 9 predicted proteins | sample 1958081 | NCBI WGS metagenome assembly ULUA01 (sample SAMEA4835748, study PRJEB28245) | human gut metagenome | biome: gut microbiome; material: fecal sample | place: Denmark | collected 2008
TTTGCGTAATCCTTTGCCTTTTCGGGATCCTCGGTCATGGCCTTCTGCATGGCCTGCACCGCCTCATGCTCGGGGTTCAGCTCCAGCACGCGTCCGACGGGGAAAGCAAACTCGGGGTTCGCCCGCTTCATATACTTCTCCATCTCGAAGCTCATGCCCTCGGCAGGGGTCATGCACACGGGGTGGCTGCCCAGCTCGGAGGACAGCTTGACCTCCTTGACCTGATCACCCAGAGTCTCCTTCACGAAGGTCAGCAGGCCCTTCATTTCCTCGGCCTTTTCCTCTGCCTGTTTCTTTTCCTCCTCGGTCTGCAAGCCCAGATCCTCGGTGGAAACATTGCAGAAGGGCTTCTCCATGTAGGTCATCAGGGTCTGAGGAACGAACTCGTCCACATCCTCGGTGAACAGCAGCACGTCATAGCCTTTCTTCGTCAGGGTCTCCACCTGAGGCAGCTTGCTCAGACGCTCCTTATTTTCGCCGGGAGCGAAATAAATCTTCTCCTGCCCCTCGGCCATGGCGTCCACATACTCCTTGAGGGAGACCAGCTTGCCCTGCTTGTGGCTGTAGAACAGCAGCAGATCCTGCGTCGCTTCCTTGTGTGCGCCGTAGTCGGAGACGGTGCCGTACTTCAGCTGACGGCCAAAGGCGGCGTAGAATTCCTCGTACTTCTCCCGGTCGTTTTCCAGCATGGCCTTCAGCTCGGATTTGATCTTCTTCTCGATGTTCCGGGCGATGATGGTCAGCTGGCGGTTGTGCTGGAGCATTTCACGGCTGATGTTCAGGGACAGGTCCTGACTGTCCACCACGCCGCGGACGAAACGGAAATGCTCGGGCAGCAGGTCTTCGCAGTTGTCCATGATCAGCACGCCGCTGCTGTACAGCTGCAATCCACGCTTGTAATCCTTGGTGTAGAAATCGTAGGGCGCCTTGCCGGGGATATACAGCAACGCCTTGAAGGAAACGTTGCCCTCCACGTTGTAGTGGATGGTGCGCAGGGGCTTATTGTAGTCGAAGAACTTGTCCCGGTAGAAGGTCTCGTACTCTTCCTCCGTAACGTCCTTCTTGTCCCGCTGCCAGATGGGCACCATGGAGTTCAGGGTCTCCATCTCGGTGTAGGACTCGTACTTGGGCGCTTTATTTTCCTCACCCTCGGCGTTCTCGTCCTTCGGCTCCTCCACGGGACGGGACTTGGTGACCTCCATCCGGATGGGGTAGCGGATATAGTCGGAATACTTGCGGATCAGGCTGCGGATCTCGTATTCTTCCAGATACTCGGAGTATTTTTCGTCCTCGGTATCGGCTTTCAGGGTCATGATGACGTCCGTGCCGGGGGTGGCCTTCTCGGTTTCCTCAATGGTATAGCCGTCCGCGCCGTTGGAGACCCACTTCCACGCCTTGTCCTCGCCGTACTTCCTGGAAATGACGGTGATGGAGGAAGCTACCATAAAGGCGGAATAGAAGCCCACGCCGAACTGACCGATGATATCGATGTCCTCGTTCTTCTCCATGGCCTGCTTGAAGCCCAGGGAGCCGGATTTGGCGATGGTACCGAGATTCTCGATCATTTCGTCCTTCGACATACCGATGCCGTTATCGGAAACGGTCAGGGTGCGGTTTTCGGGGTCACGGGTGATGGTGATGGCGAATTCGTCCCGGTTGATGCCCACCTTGTCGTCGGTCAGCGCCGTGTAGGCCAGCTTATCGATGGCGTCGGAGGCGTTGGAGATGATCTCACGAAGGAAAATCTCCTTGTGGGTATAAATGGAGTTGATCATCAGGTCAAGAAGACGCTGAGACTCTGCTTTGAATTGCTGCTTTTCCATAATCAATACACATCCTTGGTTTATTTAGCACTCTAGCTATTTGAGTGCTAATATTATAGCGCACCTGTGGAAAAAAGCAAGGGCTTTCGGAAAAATTTCTCGATTTATTCATAATTGGCGCAATCGTGATTGATTATTTCAAATTATGTGGTATTATTATCCTGTATAGTTATGTGCAGCGGTATGCTGCCGTGAAAAATGGAAGCTCTGATTAAATCGGAGAGAGCTGTCGGCAGAAGATTTTGGCTCAGCCGAAAGTTCTGGAAGCGGCGGAATACTTTGTGTATTTCCCGCTTTCAGAACTGCACGGATGGGGCAAAAGGTTCGCCGACAGCCGAAGGCGATTTATTCAGAGATTCCAGAAGTTAAGGAGTAAGAAATGATTACAGTAAGCAATCTCGGTATGCAGTTTGGCGGTCAGTGGCTGTTCCAGCACGTTGACCTGCAGTTCCTCCCTGGCAACTGCTATGGCATCATCGGCGCCAACGGCGCGGGCAAATCCACGTTCCTGCGCATCCTGACGGGGGAATTGGACTCCACCAACGGCTCCGTCACCATCGACCCCACCAAGCGGGTCTCCGTTCTGAAACAGAACCAGAACGCCTATGACGATTACACCGTCATGGACACGGTCATCATGGGCAACGCCCACCTGTACGAAGTCATGAAGGAGAAGGACGCCATCTACGAAAAGCCGGACTTCACCGACGAGGACGGCCTGCGGGCTGCCGACTTAGAAGCCGAATTCGCCGAGCTGGGCGGCTGGGAAGCGGAATCCGACGCCTCCCGCCTGCTGCAGGGTCTGGGCATCGGCACGGAGCTGCACTATGAGCAGATGGCCTCCGTCGATCCCCGTCTCAAGGTGAAGATCCTGCTGGCGCAGGCACTGTTCGGCAACCCCGACATCGTCATGCTGGACGAGCCGACCAACAACTTAGACATCGAAGCCATCAACTGGCTGGAGGATTTCCTTCTGGACTTCCCCGGCATGGTCATCGCGGTGAGCCATGACCGCCACTTCCTGAACACCGTCTGCACCCACACCGTGGATATCGACTACGGCAAAATCAAGATGTACGTGGGCAACTACGACTTCTGGTACGAGTCCTCCCAGATGGTGCAGGCCATGCTGCGCAACAAGAACAAGCGCAATCAGGAAAAGATCGAAGAATTGCAGCTGTTCATCCAGCGCTTCTCCGCCAACAAGGCCAAAGCCAAGCAGGCCACCGCCCGCCGCAAGCTCTTAGACAAGCTGACCGTGGAGGAAATGCCCTGCTCCACCCGCCGTTATCCCTTCGTGGGCTTCCAGCCCGAGCGGGAGCTGGGCAAGGACGTGCTCACCGTCAAGGACGTGTCCGTCACCGTGGACGGCGTGAAGCTGCTGGACAAGGTGTATTTCTCCGTGAACCGGGGAGATAAAATCGCCTTCGTAGGCGAAAACGAGCTGGCGCAGACCGCCCTGTTCAAGATCCTCATGGGCGAGCTGGAGCCGGACGAGGGCAGCGTCAAGTGGGGCGTATCCACCATCCGCAGCTATCTGCCCAAGGACAATTCCCCCTACTTTGACGGGAATCAGATGGAGCTGGTGGACTGGCTGCGCCAGTATTCCGCCAAGAAGGACGACGTGTACCTCCGGGGCTTCCTGGGGCGGATGCTGTTCAGCAACGAGGACGTGTTCAAGCCCGTGAACGTCCTCTCCGGCGGCGAAAAGGTGCGCTGTATGCTCAGCCGGATGATGCTCTCCGGTGCGAACGTGGTGCTGCTTGACCAGCCCACCAACCATCTGGACATGGAGTCCATTCAGGCGGTGAACAAGGGTCTGGAAGCCTTCCCCGGCGTGGTGCTGCTGGCCTCCCACGACCACGAACTGCTGACCTCTACCTGTAACCGGGTCATCGCCTTCCAGCCCGACGGCACCATCATCGACAAGTACGGCACTTACGACGATTACCTCGCATGGATGGCCGAGCGGAGACAGCAGGGCTGATTTCTATTTCAGAAATATGGAGTAAGATATGAAAAAAATTCTTGATATCATCACCGAAAAAATGGAGCGCGCCTTTGCCGACGCCGGCTACGACGCTTCCTACGGCCGGGTGACGGTCTCCAACCGCCCCGACCTGTGCGAATACCAGTGCAACGGCGCTCTGGCCGCCGCCAAGCAGTACCACTGCGCCCCCATCCAGATTGCGAAGGCGGTGGCGGAGAAGCTGGACGCCGCCGACTATTCTCTGGTGGAGGCCGTCATGCCGGGCTTCATCAACCTGAAGCTCTCCGGGGCGTTTCTGGAAGCCTATCTGGAAGCCATGCGCACCGCCCCCGACTTTGGCGTTGCAAAAACCGGCGCGGGGAAGACCATTGTGGTGGACTACGGCGGCGCCAACGTGGCAAAGCCCCTGCACATCGGCCCCCTGCGCCCCGCCATCATCGGCGAAGCCATGAAGCGGCTGTACGCCTTCTTCGGATACAGTACCATCGGCGACGTGCATCTGGGCGACTGGGGGCTGCAAATGGGTCTGATCATCGCGGAGCTGCAAGACCGCCAGCCGAACCTTCCCTATTTCGACCCGAACTTTACGGGAGAATACCCTGCCGAGCCTCCCTTCACCCTGTCGGACTTGGAGGAGCTTTACCCCGCCGCCTCCGCCCGGAAGAAGGAAGACGAAGCCTTTGCCCAGCGCGCCCACACCGCGACCTTTGAGTTACAGCAGGGCCGCCGGGGTTACCGCGCCATCTGGCAGCACATCATGAACGTGTCCCTCCCCGACCTGCGGCGGATTTATGACAGTCTGGACGTCCACTTTGAAAAGTGGCTGGGGGAAAGCGACGCCGACCCCTACATCCCCGCCATGGTCGCGGAGATGAAGGAAAAGGGCTACGCCGTCCTCTCCGAAGGCGCGTGGGTCATTCCCGTGGCGGAGGAAACGGACAAGAAGGCGGTTCCCCCCTGCATTCTGGTCAAGTCCGACGGCTCCTCCATCTACGCCACCACCGACCTTGCCACCATGGTTCAGCGGATGCAGGACTGGCACCCAGACAAGATGCTCTACGTCACCGACAAGCGGCAGGCGCTGCACTTTGAGCAGGTGTTCCGCGCCGCCCGGAAGTGCGGCATTGTCCCCGACACCACCGCTCTGGAGCACATCGGCCACGGCACCATGAACGGCAAGGACGGCAAGCCCTTCAAGACCCGGGACGGCGGCGTGCTCCGTCTGGAAACCCTCATCGCCGATATGACGTCCTTCGTCCGGGCAAAGGTTGTGGAAAACAAAATCGTGGACGCCTCCGAAGTGGACGATACCACCGCGAAAATCGCCCTTGCCGCCCTGAAATACGGCGATCTGAGCAATCAGCCCACCAAGGATTACAACTTTGATCTGGAGCGCTTCGCCGCCTTCGAGGGCAACACCGGCCCCTACATTCTCTATACCATCGTCCGCATCAAGTCCATTCTGGCAAAATACGGCGACTGGGCGCACCTTCCCATCCGGCCCCCGGCGAACCCCTTCGCCAAGGACTTGATGAACGTCATCACCCGCTTACAGCCCACGCTGGAAACCGCCCTGGCTTCCTCCGCACCGAACCTGATCTGCGCCTACATCTACGAGTTGGCGGGTGCGGTGAACAAATTCTACCACGAAACTCCCGTCCTCAAGGAAGCGGACGAAACCCTGAAAGCCGGACACATCGCCCTGCTGGGCCTGGCCAAAAACATTCTGGAAACCTGCATCCACATCCTCGGCTTCTCCGCCCCGGAGAAAATGTAACATTGCAAAAAGCTGCCCCTCGCGATCTTCAAGAATCGCAGGAGGCAGCTTTTTTGAAAAGGCAGGACGCAAAAACCGCTCTGGTTACCCAGAGCGGTTTTAACTGTTTTCATGAGGGATCAATAGAACTTTCTCTTGTTCTTACGGGCAGCTTCGGACTTCTGCTTCCGCTTCAGGCTGGGGCTGACGTAATGCTCACGCTTCTTGACCTCAGCAATCACGCCTTCCTTGGCACAGCTGCGCTTAAAACGACGCAGAGCACTCTCCAGAGACTCGTTCTCCTTGACGCGAATTTCAGACATTGTTTTCCCTCCCTCCGATGGCATCCGGCTCGATCCAGGATGCTTTCAGGGCCATACCGGCTTGATACATTATAATTGTTCTTTCCCGAATTGTCAAGGAATAATTCTAAAAATTCACAAATTATACCGAACTCCAAAGAAAATCCGAAACCATTCCGGAAATCGGATCACTTGACAATCAGGTTGACCAGCTTGTTCTTTACCACAATGGTCTTCACGATCTGGCCGCCCTGCTTCTGCAGGAACTTGGCAATCTTTTCGTCCGCCACGGCGTTTGCCACCACTTCCTCGTTGGAAAGATCGGCGTCCATCAGCACGGTGCCGCGCATCTTGCCGTTGACCTGCACCGCGATGTTCACCTCGGCGTCCTTGCACTTTTCCTCGGAATAGGTCGGCCAGCTCTCATACGCGATGGTATCGTCATGTCCCAGCAGCTGCCAGATCTCCTCGCCCACGTGAGGCGTGATGCAGGAAAGCATCTTGATGAAGCCCTCGGCATAGGCCTTGGGGCAGCTGCCGTTCTTATAGACCTCGTTGACGAACACCATCATCTGGGCAATGGCCGTGTTGAAGCCCAGCGCCTCAAAGTCGGAGGTGACCTTCTTCACCGTCTGGTGATAGATCTTGGTGAGCTTGCCGTCGTCGGTATCGGTGATGTTCTTCTCCTCGGTGAAGAAGTTCCAGACGCGGTTGATGAACTTCTTTGCGCCCACCACGCCGGTGGTGCTCCAGGGCTTGGACACTTCCAGCGGCCCCATGAACATCTCGTACAGCCGCAGGGTATCCGCGCCGTACTCCCGCACCACGTCGCTGGGATTCACCACGAATTCCGGGAAGCGCTTGCCCATCTTGATGCCGTTCTCACCCAAGATCATGCCCTGATGCACCAGCTTCTTGAACGGCTCCTTCACGGGAGACAGCCCCTGATCGTACAGGAAGCGGTTCCAGATCCTCGAATACATCAGGTGACCCACGGCGTGCTCCGGGCCGCCAACATACAGGTCAACGGGCATCCAGTGCTTCGCAAGCTCGGGGTCGCAGAACACCTTGTCGTTCTTGGGGTCGATATAGCGGAAATAATACCAGGAGGAACCGGCGCTGCCGGGCATGGTGGAGGTCTCCCGGACGCCGTGAATGCCGTTACGGTCATACTTCTTCCACTCGGTGGCGTTTTCCAGCGGCGCCTGACCGTTGCGTCCCTTGTAATCCTCCAGCTCCGGCAGGATCAGGGGCAGCTCATCGTCGGGCAGGAAGTAAGTTTTCCCGTCGTCGGTGTACACGCAGGGAACCGGCTCGCCCCAATATCTCTGACGGGCGAAGATCCACTCCCGGAAATGGTAGTTGACCTTTCTTCTGGCCACGCCGGCCTTTTCCAGCTTGCAGGTGATGGCCTCCTTGGCCTCCTCCACCGTCAGGCCGGTGAACTCTTCGGAGTTGATGAGCCTGCAGCCCTTGCCCAGATAATCCTGCTTCTCAAAGGCGTGCTCGGACACGTCCGCGCCGTCAATGACCTGAATCATGGGGATGTTATGCACCTGAGCATACTCAAAATCACGCTGGTCGTGGCTGGGCACGGCCATGACCGCGCCGGTGCCGTAGCTCGCCAGAACGAAGTCGCCGATGAACACTGGCACCTGCTTGCCGTTGACGGGGTTGATGGCGTAGACGCCCTCCAGACGGCAGCCGGACTTGGTTTTGTTCAGCTCCGTGCGGTCCATGTCGCTCTTCTTCACAGACTCGTCGATGTACGATTGAACCGCTTCCTTGTTCTGCACCCGGTCCATCAGGCTCTGCACGATCTTGCCGTCGGGGGCAAGCACCATGAAGGTAATGCCATAAATCGTCTCGATACAGGTGGTGTAGATGGAGAATTCGCCGCCGCCCACCAGCTGGAAATCCACCTCCACACCGGTGGATTTGCCGATCCAGTTGCGCTGGATCTCCTTGGTGGATTCCGGCCAGTCGATCTCGTTGAGACCTTCCAGCAGCTTCTCCGCGAAGGCGGGCTGGTCAATGACCCACTGCATCATGTTCTTCTTGACCACGGGATAGCCGCCCCGCTCGGACTTGCCGTCGATGACCTCGTCGTTGCTGAGCACGGTGCCCAGCTCCTCGCACCAGTTCACGGGCATCTCGATGCGCTTGGCGTAGCCCGCCTCGTAGAGCTTCTTGAAGATCCACTGCGTCCACTTATAGAAGGACGGGTCGGACGTGGCGATCATCTTCGACCAGTCGTAATCGAAGCCAAGCTCCTTCAGCTGAGCGGAGAAGGTCTCGATGTTCTTCTGGGTAAATCCGTTGGGATGATGGCCGGTATTCACGGCGTACTGCTCCGCCGGCAGGCCAAAGGAGTCATAGCCCATGGGGTGCAGCACGTTGTAGCCCTGCATCCGCTTCATGCGGGAGACGATATCCGTCGCCGTGTAGCCCTCGGGATGACCCGCGTGCAGGCCGACGCCGGAGGGATACGGGAACATATCCAGCACATAGTATTTGGGCTTGGAGAAATCCCACACGTCGGTGTAGAAGGTATTATGCTCCTGCCAGTACTTGTGCCACTTGGCCTCAATTTTTGCGTAATCGTAATTCATGCCGAACACACCTCTCAAACCGGCTGCATTTCGGTCAGCCGGATATATACTAATTCTCTTCGATGATGATATCCCGGATATCCACAAGTTCCGCGTCCGCCCACAGGCGTTCCAGATCGTAGAACTTCCGGGCTTCCTCGGTAAAAACGTGGACGACGATGCTGCCGTAATCCAGCAGCTCCCAGGAATTGCCCCGGTGGCCTTCCCGGCTGAGCATCTGCTCCCCCAGCTGCTCCAGCGTGTACTCGGCATAGTCGCAGAGCGTCTTGACGTGGGTGTTGGAGGTGCCGGTGCAGATCAGAAAGTAATCCGCAAGAGAGCTGACCCGGTCAATTTTCAGCAGCTTGATGTTCTGTCCTTTTTTGGCGTCCAGCGCCTTGGTAACCTCGTAAGCGATTTCTTTTGGGGTTAACATAACTTCTTCCTTTCTACAGGGCTTCTGCTTCCTGACGGTTTAGCCAGTCCAGAGCTTCTCTGGACTCCGGCGAAACCTCGTTTCCCTGCTCCTTCAGATGTTCCAGCGTCATTTCCAGCCCCAGCTTCAGCGCCGCGGTCAGGTCGGAAAACGCCAGCTCCCGAAGCTCTTCCACGCCGGGAAAGCTCCGGTTCGGCTCCATATAGTCTGCCACATAAATGATGGTTTCCAGCAGATTCATGTCCGCTTTTCCCGTGGTGTGGCTGCGGATGGCGGAGACCACCGCTTCATTTTCCCCGAAAATCCGCTCCGCCACCATGGAACCGGTGAGTGCGTGGAGGGTTCGGGGGTATTTTCTGGAAAATTCGCCTAATATTTTACCATATTCGGCACAGACTGTCAACTGCAGCGGCCCGTCCAGCGCCTTGGTAATATCGTGGAGAATGCCCGCCCGGGCGGCGTCGGTCACGTCCGCACCCCAGCGTTTGGCCAGCGCCACCGCCGTATCCCGGCAGCCTAAGACGTGCGCCACCCGGTTGGGATTCAGCAGCCGGATGACCACCTGCTCCAACTCCGCCATGGGGAGATTTTTCCACTGGGCGTTCACATCGTACAGCCCATGTTCCCGAATGTACGCCGCCACGCCGGGGGACAGAAACGGCCCCGCGCAGTGGAACGCCAGCATCCGCCGCAGCTGGGTGGAGGAAATATCGACAATGTCGTTTTCCACCAGACAAATCTTCGCCCCCCGCTGTTCCAGCTTTGCCTTACTTTCGGCAACGGCGGTTTTTTCCCCCTTGCTGCCCCGGTAGAAAACGCCCAGCTCTACATTCCTCATAATGTCATCAGTCTGCTTCCACTGATCGAAGCACAGGAACATATCGCTGCCCATGAGCAAAATCAGCTCCGCGTCAGGGCAGCGCTCCTTCAGCTCCGATACGGTCTGGAAGGTGTAGCTGATGCCGCCCCGGTTCAGCTCGATGTCCGAAACCTCGGCCTTCGGGCAGTCCGCCGCCGCAATGCGCAGCATTTCGAGACGCTGCCGCGGGGTGGGCGAGTGCTCCGGTATCGCCTTGTGGGGCGCAATACTCGTGGGGACGATCACGAGCTTATCGAGTTTCAGCGCCGTGACCGCCTGCTTCGCCGCCTGAATGTGGCCGGCGTGTGGGGGATTGAAGGTTCCACCGTAAATTCCGATTCGTTCCATTTGCACCGCTCCTGTACCTGTTTATCCCGCAAAATGCGGAAGAAAAATTCCGCTGCTGTTCCTTTGTGGCACCGTTCGGGTTATTTCTGTTTTCTCTGCTGCCGTTCCCGGCTTTGCTCAATGGACTTTTCGATGGCCTGTTCCCGGAAATACTGGTTGCGCTGCTCCCGCGCCTGACGGGCTGCCTGACGGCGGGCGCGAACGCCCTTGCCTACCGGGTCAGCCTTGGACTTGGGGGTCTCCTTGTGTTTGGCACGGCCGGTCTGGTTGCGCTCGGCCTGACATTTTTCGCTGAACCGCCAGATGACGAACTTGGAACCGACGCAGGAAATGCCGTCGGCACCGGTGGCCTCGCAGATGGCGTCGGACACCTCGCGCGCGCTCATCAGTGCGGTTTCCAGCACCTTGCCCTTCACCAGCTCCCGTGCGGTGAGCAGCTTGTCCGCTTCCGCGACCACCGCCTCCGTCACGCCGTCCTTGCCCACCATCAGGGTGGTTTCCAAGCTGTTCGCCTGCGCCCGGAACTCGGCGCGCTGTTTACTTGTCAGCATAGCCTTCCTCCTTGAGTTTGTCGTAAAATGCCCGCAAAGCAACCGCCCGGTGGGACACCTGATTCTTTTCCTCAGGCGTCACCTCCGCCAGCGTCTTGCCGAAGGGCGGATAGTAGAAAATGGGATCATAGCCGAAGCCGCCCGTCCCGGCTGGGGCGCGCAGCAACTCGCCATGCACCTCACCCCGGGCCTGAATCACCTTGCCTTCAGGCGTGACCATGGTGATGACGCAGACGAAATGCGCCTGACGCTGGCCGTCGGGAACGTTTTCCGTGTTTTTCAGCAGCAGCTGCAACCTGCCCCAGTCGTCCAGCGTATCGTCGAAGCCGTACCGGGCGGAGTAAATGCCGGGTTCCCCGTTCAGGGCGTCCACGGCAATGCCGGAATCGTCTGCCAGCGCCGGAAGCCCGGTGGCCCGCATGACTGCGTTGGCTTTCAGAAAGGAATTTTCCTCAAAGGTAGTTCCCGTTTCCTCCACGTCAATGTCCACGCCCAGGTCGGACTCCATCACCAGCTCCATATCAAATTTCTCGGTGATTTTCCGGATTTCTTCCCATTTATGTCTGTTTTTGCTTGCCAAAACTACTTTCATGATACTTCCTCAGATCAATGCTTCCACGAATTCCTTTGCGCTGAAGGGCATCAGGTCGTCCGCCTGCTCGCCCACGCCCACAAACTTCACGGGGATTTGCAGGGCGTCCGCTACGGCGATGACGATGCCGCCCTTGGCAGTGCCGTCCAGCTTGGTCAGGGCAATGGCCGTGACCCCCGCAATTTCCTTGAACTGTTTTGCCTGAATCAGGCCGTTCTGGCCGGTGGTGCCGTCCAGAACCAGCAGGACTTCCTTGGCAGCGTCGGGCAGCTCCCGTGCCACAATGCGGCTGATCTTGTTCAGCTCGTTCATCAGGTTCGTCTTGTTGTGCAGCCGTCCGGCGGTGTCAATGAGAATCACGTCCACGTCCTTGGCCTTGGCGGACTGGATGCCGTCAAACACCACGGAGGCCGGGTCCGCGCCCTCGTGCTGGCGGACGATGGATGCGCCGCTTCTGCCCGCCCAGATTTCCAGCTGATCGGCGGCCGCCGCCCGGAAGGTGTCTCCCGCCACCAGCATGACCTTCTTTCCCTGAGAGGTCAGCTGCTTCGCGATCTTGCCGATGGTGGTGGTCTTGCCCACGCCGTTGACGCCGATGACCAGAATCACGCTGGGGTGGGTGGACAGATTCAGCTCCGTGTCCCCCACGGAAAGCATGTCCACCAGAATTTCCTTCAGCGCTTCCCGCGCTTCCTCCGTGGTTTTCAGGTGCTGCTCCCGGACGGCCTTGCGCAGCCGTCCCACAGCCTTGACGGAGGTGTCCACACCCAAGTCTGCCAGAATCAGGCTTTCCTCCAACTCGTCGTAAAAATCGTCGTCAATCTCGGAAAAGCCGGAAAACACACTGCCCAGCGTGCCGCTGAGCGCTTCCCGGGTCTTGGTCAGTCCGGCCTTGATCTTGTCAAAAAAGCCCATAAAAATCTCCTTTTTATTCCACGATTCCCAAATATTCTTCCATCTGGTTCAAGTCCAGCCGCAGCAGCTTGCTCACGCCCTGCTCCTGCATGGTCACGCCGTAAAGCACGTCGGAGGCTTCCATGGTGCCCCGGCGGTGGGTGATGACGATGAACTGGGTCTTCTTCGCCAGATTGTGAAGATAGCTGGCAAACCGCTCCACGTTCCGGTCGTCCAGTGCCGCGTCGATCTCGTCCAGCAGACAGAAGGGCGTCGGCCGCACCTTCAGAATGGCGAAGTACAGCGCCGTCGCCACGAATGCTTTCTCGCCGCCGGAGAGCAGCGTGATGGTCTTGACCTGCTTTCCGGGAGGCTGGACGCGAATCTCAATGCCGCAGGTCAGGGGATTTTCCGGGTCTTCCAGAACCAGCTGTCCCTTGCCGCCGCCGAACATTTCTTCAAAAGTCTGCCCAAAATAGTGGTCGATTTTCCCGAACTCCGAAACAAAGATGGTGGTCATCTCTTTGGTGATGTCCCGGATGACGCTTTCCAGCTCCCGCTTGGAGGTCAGCACGTCGTCCCGCTGGGAAGCAAGGTACGTGTAGCGCTCGTTGACCCGGGCATATTCCTCGATGGCGCCCAGATTGGGCGTACCCAGCGCGGCAATTTTCCGTTTCAGCTCTGCCGCACAACGGTTTCCGGCAGTGACGTTTTCGATCTGGCCCCGATGCTCCGGGGCGGTGCCGGGGGTCAGGCCGTAGGAATCCCACAGCTTGTCCACGATCTGCTTTTCCTCCATGGAGGAAGTGACCTTCTTCTGTTCCAGCAGTGCGCAGGCGCGCTCCATGTTGAGAATGTCCTTGTTCTTTTCCTGGGCGTCCCGCTCGGCGCGGGTCTTGGAGGCTTCCGCTTCCGCCCGGTCTTCCAGCGTCTTTTGCATCAGGGCGTTCATCCGGTCGGACTCCGCGTCGTTTTCCTCCTGCTTGATTTTCAGCTGGGCGATCTCTCCTTCCAGACGGTGGGTGTCCTCCCGGATGGCATCCGCCAGCGCTTCCTTCTTCTCCCGGTCGCCCTCCATGGCCGCCCGGAGGTTCTGGAGGTCCGCAATGTGGGTCAGCGCCGTACCCCGCTCGGCTTCCAGCGCCGCTTCCGCAGTTTTCAACTCCGTCATCTGTCCGGTGATGGCGGCGTTCGCTTCCGCCGCTTCCGTCTGACTGCCTTCCAGCTGTGCCAGCGTCTGCCGGGTCTCGGCAAGCTGCTGGGTGTACACCTGAATCTTCGCCTGCTGGGCGGCATAGCGCTCCCGGTCGGAGGTCTGCCGCGCGTTCAGCGCGTCCCGCTCCCGCTGGGCGGAGGTCTCCGCTTCCGTGATGGCGTTCAGCAAGATCTCAAACTGCTTTTCCTGCCCCTGCAGGCGCAGCACCTGATCCTCCGCGC
>ULUA01060136.1_pt1 | contig 13475 bp, 17 predicted proteins | sample 1958081 | NCBI WGS metagenome assembly ULUA01 (sample SAMEA4835748, study PRJEB28245) | human gut metagenome | biome: gut microbiome; material: fecal sample | place: Denmark | collected 2008
ATTTGCCTTAATTTTTGTGGGTTTTTAGAGGTTACCATATAATAAACGCTTGCGTTTATTATACCATATTGATCTAAAAAATGCAAGCGCCGGAAAATTCTAGTCCCAAAAACCTTTGCAGTAAATTGCAGTTCCAAGGGATATATCATGGACTTACGGAAAAGCACGGGAAACTCCGTGCAGGTTCATCTAATTGAAAGGAGTACCCCAAATGACAGAAAACATCACCACCAGCGAAACCACAGCAACCGAGCCGAAGTCCCTGCCGCACATGGAGAACATCACGAAAGCCGCGGAGCTTTTCGGGCTTACGCGGTACGCCGTGCGGGTTCTCGCGGAGGAGGGTAAAATAAAGGCGGTACGTATCGGCGGCAGAATATTCGTGAACGTGGACAGCATGAGCGAGTTCTTCGCGGCGTGCACGCTGGCTCCCGATGAGGGCAAGCCCGTGATTCCCGCAGAGCCTGCCGAGAAGCCGTCGTTCGCGCGTCCCGCTAAGGGAATAATGAGGATAGGATAAGCGTGGAGAAAAAATTTTTCTGGCTGAAGCTCCGGGAAACTTTCTTCAACGAGACCTACATAAAGGCTATGCGTACGTTCAAAAACGGCGACAGCCTGGTGCTGACCTACCTCGAAATGGCGCTCTACTCGCTCAAATCCAACGGCGTTATCGAGCGCGGAGAACTCACGCCGTCGCTTGCGGACGAGATATCCATCGCGATAAACGAGCCGGTCGCCCGCGTGAAAAAGACCATCGAAATGCTCACGAAAGCCCGCGTTGCGGAGCTTGACGGCGACAAGCTCTTCCTCACTGAGATGATGAAGCTGATGGGGTCGGAATCCTCCAGCGCCGAGCGAATGCGCCGACTGCGATCCAAGAAAAGTGACGAAACTGGTGTCACACCTGCGTCACAGTGTGACAGCGCAGTGACGTCACCAGTGACAAAAAGCGTGACGACAGAGATAGAGTTAGAGAAAGAGAAAGAGTCAGAGATAGACTCCCCCTTACCCCCGGCGGGGGAAACGCGCGGTTGTGACGAGGTTATCAGTCAGTTCAATTCTATATGCGCTTCGCTGAATAAGGTCAGCGGAATGACCGAGCCGCGCAGGAAGGCGGTTCAGTCCGCGCTGAACGCGGTAGGGCAGGAGAAATTAACGGAGCTGTTCCGCAAAGCGGAGGCTTCCGATTTCCTGACGAAGCGTAATTCCACCGGCTGGAAAGCCGACTTCGACTGGCTGTTAAAGCCCGAGAATTACACCAAGGTGCTGGAAGGCAATTACGACAACCGGAACAGCACGCAGGCAGTCCCAGCGCAGACCGATTACACTAACGGCGGATTACACCCGAATATCCTGGAGATGTCCGGCGATGTAGACCCGGCGGATTACCCGTTCTGAAAGGAGAAATTATGAGCAGTAAAGATTACAACGCACCGTTATGGGATACAGCAGAAGAACTTAACCGCGACGATTGCTTTAACGACCTCGCCTACCGCAACATGACTTTCGACAGGGACGACCGTCCCGAGCACATTCTGTCGAAAGCGGCGCGGGCGTATGCGGAGAACTTTCAGCCTGCGCTGGAGCAGCATGGAATTATGTTCACCGGGAACGTCGGCACGGGAAAGACGTTCTATGCTTGCTGTATCGCTAATGCTGTGATAGACCGCGGCTGTACCGCGTGGGTGACAACACTCCAGCCGCTTGTGAGGGCGCTTTGCAGCTATGAATCTGCGGAGAAGATACTCGCTAAGATACGCAAAGTTGACCTGCTGGTGCTGGACGACCTCGGCTCCACGGCGCTGAACGATTTTACCACCGACAAGCTTTTCGAGATAGTGGACGAGCGCTACCGCTCCGGAAAGCCGCTTATCGTCACGACTAACCTCAACCCTGACGAGGCGTGGAAGTCAAGTATCGGTATGCGGAGAATCTTCGACCGCCTGCGGGAGCGCTGCCGCCATGTGGTCGTGGACGGGGAATCGCGTAGGAGAGCGTGCTGAAAGATTGCGACACAATGTCCCCGTCGAAGCTTGGTTGCGCGGCTGTCCACGGGAAACGCTGCGCTTATTCCCTCGCTCTTTGGCTTCGACTATGCGGCGTCAGCGTTTTCCGCGAAGCGGATATTGCGGCTGCACATTGTTGAAAGGAGAAACCCATGCCTAGCAAACGCAGACGCGGCAACGCGTACGAACTCCGCGCGTCCTGCGGCTTCAACGCCAAGGGAAAGCGCATAATGAAGACCCGCACCTGGAAGCCGCCCTACGGCATGACGGAAGCGCAGGCGGAAAAGGAAGCGACCCGTCCATGCTTCCGCGCATAAACGCGGCGTTCGGGAAGATGAAAATTTCGGACATACGCCCGACCCACCTGCTGGCGTTCTACGATAATCTGTCGGACGTCGGCGTGAGCGGGGACGAGTATTTCACCGCCACCGAGTTAGTCGGGGAACTGGCGGCGGAGCGCTTCGCAACGCGGAAAGCGTTCTTCACCGCCGCAGGAATTTCCAAGCGGACATCGCAGAGTATGTTTGCGGGCGGGAAAGTCACCGGGGATACCGCAGAGCGAGTCTGCGCAGTACTGGGAGCGGATTTCGACGAGCTGTTCACCGCCGACGAGGGCGGGACGCTCTCCGCGAATACTATACGGCATTACCACCGCCTGCTGTCCGTAATTTTCAGCACGGCGGTGAGCTGGCAGGTCATCTACTCGAATCCCTGCGAGCGCGTGAAGCCCCCGAAAATGCGCCGCAGGGAAAGCCGCTACCTCGACGAGAAAGGAGTTTCGGAGGTAATTGCGGCGCTGTCTGACGAGCCGTATGATTACTCGGTGATGGTCAGAATGCTGATATATTCGGGGTTACGCCGCGGGGAATTACTCGGACTGGAGTGGAGCGACCTCAACGTGCAGACCGGGTGCATTTCCGTGGAGAGGAGTTTGCTGTACTCCCCGGAGTGCGGCGTGTTCGTGGACGACACGAACACGGACGGCTCGCACAGGATACTCCGCCTGCCGAAGTCCGCGCTGGATTTACTGGAGGAGTACCGCGCTTGGCAGGAGGGGCGCAGGGCGGAGCTAGGGTCGCTCTGGCAGAACAGCGACCGCATATTCACGGCGTGGGACGGGGGAATGCTCAACCCAGAGGCGCTGTCGAAGTGGTTTCACAAGTTCATCGTGCGCAAGGGGCTTCCGGACGTGAGTATCCACGGTCTGCGGCATACGAACGCTACGCTGCTCATCGCCGGGGGAGTTCCGCTGAAAACGGTGTCGAGCAGGCTGGGGCATTCAAGTATTTCTACGACGGGGAATATTTATGCGCACGCGATTCGCTTCGCGGACGAGGCCGCGGCGGATACTCTCGAGGATATTCTGGGGTCTAAATAATTAAAGGGCTGTTGCACATTGCTGCGCAACAGCCTCTTTGTTATAATTTATCTGTAAAAAGCCGCTGTCCGCATGTCTGCGCCGTTGGTTTTTTACCGGAGTCGACATTTTTGCGAACTCCTTATAATTTAAAAATAATATTAGCAACTATAATCATTGCTTTCATGAGAACCGTAATCGCTAAATCGCGATCCAGTTTGAATCGTTCATCATAAAACGATATAGACATGAAAATCAAAATAGTTGAGCAATTTATGATAAAACTCGTTTTATTTTTTCCGCGAATTCTACGTAATAATGCTCGCGTATCTTTGTTTGTTTTTGATACTTGACTGCTTTTGGAGCAGTGTAAGTAACTCGTGATTGTAATCATCGAGTTAAATTCTACAAATATTAGATGATCTTTAGCATACCCAAATTTCAGGACTTGTCGTGGGATATGTTCATATATAAATAGCAATATGCCCAATAGATCAGTGGTAAAATCCAGTATATTTGCCGAACAATTGAGTAAGTGAGAATCCATCCATTCTAGGTGAAGCCAGGGAACTTTAAGTAGGATCACCAGCCTCAACATAAGCAATAACGTCAGGAGCAGCAGCTGAACCAGTTTCATTTGATATAGCATCCTGAACGGAGGGCTGCATATATTAGTTCGATGGAATAACCGCACGTTCGACAATTCGGCAGTAAGAATCGCTGCATTCACAGCACAGCTCATCAAGTTGAGATCAATCCAGTCTAGTGGAAGCCACGGGACCTTAAGCGCCTTCAACAGGCTTAACAGAATCAATGGCGCCAACATCAGCAGCAAGATCAGATTGACCGGATATGGCAGCTTGAATGGAGGACAACAGCTACTACGATAATGATAGTAGTAAGAAGGTCCTGTGTCAGGTGGCTTTTGAAGCTTACATGGTAGACCCATATAAAATTCCTCCTTTTAAAAAAATAATAAAAAGCAGTCGTGTGATTCGGGATTGCTTTCCTTTGCGGAGGTTGACCTGTACCGAGGTGCAAGGACTGCGAAAAATGGTACAACTTCCCCCTGCTAGATTATATTATACGAGCTCCTTTTGAATTTGTCAAGTAATTTTCAGGAAATTTTAAAAATTTATGTCAGATTTCTTCAATTTTAAAGTACCCCATCATCTCCCGAAAAGCGTTCCGCGTGGGAAAATATGTGTCGATTGAGGAGCGGATCAACACCTACAAAAATTATTACTACACGTCCTTGCAGAAGTCCTCGGAGCGCTGGCACGAGAACGATAACAGCTGCTTTCCGTTCATCGAAAGCTTCCTGTCGTTTCGGACGAACGGGGGTCAATTCAGCTGTAATATTTCTGATTTTTGCTGCGGGGTTTGTCGGGAATGGCGAGCCTTATTTTCCCCTGCCCGACAAGCGGGCGAATTATGTGCGCCATCAGGTAGTTTATCGACAGCCTGCCTTTGAAATTTTACGATGTTTCCGTCGATACGCGCGTTGTCAATGAAGCGCTCGCCGACTGCGTTGTTACTGCCCATTTCCGTCCCCTGCACGCGGACGTATGAGCCTTTCAGCCGACCAACGCCCTTGTAGAATCAGGGCTTCAGCTCGTTGTCTATTTCCTGGATCTCCGCGCTTACGACGGTTTTTCCGCCGATATTTGTTACCGTGCACAGCGGACGGAGCTCCGGCTCCATCTGCAGAGCCTGCTCCATTATCTTTTTCTGGAGGTCCGCTGGGTCGTACACTCCGCAGATATCAAAGCCGTTATTCTCGTCTATCCCGAAATAAAATATCGAAATCGTTATAAAAGTGTTGCAAAATCGTTATTATTTTAGCCTATTGTAGGATTGCCCTGTTCGAGCACATTGCACCGCTCCTCGATAAGCTCCGCGAACCTCCGCTTCATATCCTCCGGCAGCAGCGACTCCCCGCACATCGCGAGAAACCGCGGCTTCATCAAAAGCAGTTTCCTCATCATTTTCTCGGCGGACTGACGTGTTATCCCGCACCCCTCCGCGAAAACAAGGAAGTCCCTGCGGCGGATATTCTGCTTTTTTCCGTTCAGCGCGAGGGCTGTCTGCTCGACGTCCTCGGGCATTATTACGTTGACCGGTAGCAGGTCGTAAGCAGGCGACAGGACGTACTTCCCGCTGCGCTCGGCGGTTTCGATGAGCGAGAAATTCTTCAGATGCATATCCGAATTCCCCGTGATGAAGCAGAAAATCAGCCTGTAAAACAGCTCGGACAAATCCAGTCCGCTCCGCGAGGAATACCGCTCTATGACCTTCGCGCAGCGCTCGTAGGAGCCGCGGTACTTGTCCTGCGTGAGCCGCAGGTCGAGCTGGCAGAAATCCTCCATCGCGAGCATTTCCACGGAGTCTTTCCCGAAAACGCGGTCTATCCTGCGGGTGATGTACGCGAGGTTTTCGCCGCCCCTTACCAGCGCGTGCGGTACGGTGCTAATTCCCGCCGCGTCCGCCATGGACATGACGAGATGTTCCGCCTCCGGGAGCGCTCTGAAATCCTCCACCTGCGGCTTGAGGATAAATCCCGTCGGGTAATTCACCAGCGTGAGCCGCGGCTTTCTCCCCTCGGACATGAGGTGCAGCGACAGTTTTTTCTGCACTCCCGGGATTGTCAGACCCTTGCCTGCGGTTTCAATCGCGAGGTGCTCCAGCGCGCTGTTGTCGATTTCCAGTTCGGGAATCACGCTCGTGCCGAAAAAGCGCTTTACGCAAGCTTTGTGCCAGCCCGAGGGTTCGTCGGTTTTAAGCGGTTTTCCGCAGCACAGGCAGTTCATGATTTTTCACCTCTGATACTTACGTTGCCGATGGCGTCCCGACAGGAAATCAGCAGCAGTCCGAAGCGGTCTTTCCGGTCTATCTTCCAGTTGCGGGTAATTACGCCGAGCAGCCAGCCCTCGGGGATAAGCCCGTCGAAGAACGAAAACAGCGTTTTCGAGGAATATACCTCCTCCGACAGCGGCAGGGTCAGCGACACGGCGCTTGCGCCCCCGGAGCGCAGGTAGTCGCGGTCGTATTCAAAGGAATATCCCTCGTCGGTTTCGGAAAGAGCGCCTGCGTAGGCGTTCCTGACGTACACATATGCGGTTCTGAACGCGCCCATTACTCATCGTCCTTTCTGCCCGGGACTGCCTGCATATCGAACATCGCGAGGGCGGCGTTCACCTTGTCCATTCGCACGGTTTCCTTGCCCTGCTCGAGCTCCCGCACGAAACGCAGTCCCAGCCCCGAACGTATCGCAAATTCTTCCTGCGTGAGCCCTGCGGCTTTGCGGTTTTCCTTGATAAATTTCGCTATCGGATTCATTTCTGCGCCCCCTTTTGTTATATATTTTACACCCGTTCGGGTATTTTGTCAATGGGTTGACGTGGATTTATACCCTTTCGGTGGTAAATTTGTGCGTTTGTTATAGTATTGCACCCTAACGGGTATATTATGCGCACTGAGCGAGGGAGGAAATCAACTTGAAAAGGCTGACATTTGTTGTACTAAGGATGGAGCGGCTTGTGCTGTGCCAGTTGAGGGAATCCGAGAGCATGGACGGTGTCGGTGAGATGGCAGGCTGGGCTAGTCATAAAACGAGGGAAGAAATGCAGGCTGTCTTTACTGCGTTCGTCATCGGGAAACAGATGCTTGCTGTCAATCACGGCGGTAAAGTCATAGGCTCGCTGGGAATCGAAAAGTACGACGAGGATAAGTTTCCGGAGTTCAGCGGGTCGGGCTTGGTTTTATTGCGTCCGGGTATTTCACCGACAATCCGCAGATTAGGCGAGTGCAGGTAAAATGCGGTTCCGCTTTTTTGTTTATTTTAGTAATGAGAGAAATTCAACTACTTGAATGAACTTTACAGATTTTAAGGATTGCCAAAAACTGTCCCTCCGCAATAACGGTTTTATTTCTCTGACATCAGAATAAGATCTTGAATATTCAATTATATTATAGACCAGCTGTCTTAGGTTGGAGTTGTTTTCTCCCAGATTTTTCTCAAGATCGATTGCGATAATTTTTGAGAGATCGATTTTCCCGTCCTTGCAGTTTACGAGCATTAGCTGAATTTTATCGTTGTATTTCCACTTGTCCCTTGTAAGCGATTTTATTTCTCGAACTGAATCAATAAATTCTCGAGTGCTGAAATAGTTATAGGTATTGTTACCCGGGAAAGTCATTTCAATGGTTTTATAATTATTGTCTTCACAGCCATATTCGCCGTAACCAATCCAGAACATATCAAATCCTATACCGGCTAATTCGTGCCAATACTGATAGCATTCATTTATCATGCCTTGAGATAAGGTAATATCATATCTTGCAAACATGATTCCAATGATACACTCTTCCCCATCTTCGTATTTGCTGCTTAATTTGTATTTAATGGTATCCAAACTGCATGCAGGTATCATTATTTTTCCTCCTTTGTTTCTTCTCCCATTTCGGTTCGTATGTCCTCGCACCACTGTTTTACTGTTTCGATGGAACCGGTTTTGTTTTTCATATAGGCAGTAATGTGCGGCTTGTTGAGCTGGTACAGAAGGCAGATGATGTTGCGGGCGGTGTTCTGCTTGTCCTGTTCTGAAAACTGCGCTGTGAAGCCGGGGTTCGTCAGCGTTTTTATCCTGTCCTGCATATGGCTGCTACCATGAAGGTAGATATTTGTCAGTCGTCCCTCAAAATAGTCCCGAAGCGTATCGTCCTGAATTGTGCCAAGTACCTCGGAGTTTAACAACTTATCTATTCCGCCCTTGTATTCAAATGTCGTAAACGCTTCCGTAACGCGTCGCATTGTGTTTCCGATGGTGAGTTCGTTTCCGTTGGGAGTGCCGTTGGCGTAGTCATACACGATGTCTATAAGGCTCTGGTATTCGTTGAGTATATTGTTTTTCTGTATGAGCGTGTTATTTTCAAGCAGAAGAGTGTTGCTTTTCCATTTGTTGGAGCTGATTGCCTTAAACACCTTTTCGATATCGTCTATGGTCTGGAGATCATGCGACATAAGCACGATCCTTGTGTTCTCATTGCCGGTTAGGAGCATTCTGAACTGCCTGTTAAGGAACGATATTATTCCTATGCGGTTGTCGATGTCGAAGCTTGAAACCGGGTCGTCGATAACGACCATCGTTTCGTTTGCGTATTGCTTCTTTTCCTCCTTGCCGTTGAACATATCGGCAAAGAAATAGCACAGCGCAATTATATTGCGCTCTCCCACGGAAATGGCGTCTGGTCTGACGGATCTGCCGCGTGACTTGATAATGTATTTGTTGTCCTGGCATTTGATTTCAAGTCGGTCTTTGTCAAGGAAAATATATCTGAGGTGGCTGTTGATGATATCGACTGCTATAGTTATCTGCTCTTTTTTCTGTTCGAGAGTTTCGATCTGACGGGTAATGCGTTCACATTCTTTATTGGCGTGGACTACTGTTTTATCGGCTTCTTGTTTGGCGTTATTTTTTTGCAGATATAAAGTGTAGTCCTGATTGATTTCATAGAATGCGATTTCGTCGTTCAGTTTGTTAAGCTGTCTCTGAATGTTGGTAATATTGCTGATGCTCTGATTATATTTCTGGATTTTGATTTTCAGTGATTGAATTGAATTAGACAGAAGATGATATGCGTCGTCAAGTCCGATATCTGAAAGTCCGAACGGGGAAAAGGGGGCTTCCTTTTTTTGCTCCAGATTTATGTTGCATTTGGATATTATGTCATTCAGAATATTGAGCTGTGATTTACACTCATCGCAGAGCGCCTTGTCGGCGGCATAATAAGCTGAAAAGTCTATATCCAGTGGATTTATATGAGCGTTGTCCAGCTCCTGAATGTGTTCTTCAACATCTCTGTTAAATGCTGCTTTTATGCTTTCTATAAGATGTTCCTTGTAGTTCTGTGTAACTGGCTGGTAGCAGAAAGGGCACTCCGAAACCTCCGGGTCTGTGAATACCGCCCGGATATTTTTTAAACTATCGGACTTCCCATCGGAAATAAGCTGCACCATTCTGTTTTCGCGGTCAGTGAGTTCCGGTCTTTCAACTTTCTTTAAGAGCAGCGCATTGATGTTTTTCTCGTCAACCGGAGGAAGATCTGGAATAGAATCAGTTATTGGGTGGCATTCATTGCTCCTTAAGCTGTTCAGAAGCTTCTGCTTCTCATAGTATTCATTCTGAGTTTCTTCTATTGTGGGTTTTGAGGGAGGAATTTTGGCTATAGCGTGAACTTTATCGTCGCCTACAGACGCATTGGTGCTGAGCTGCATGATCGCTTTTCTTCTGACAGCCCAGTTCTGTTTGAGCAAAGTTCTAGCACGGTTAAAGTAAAAGTCAGGATTATCAGTCGATTTTTCAGCTGTGAACCGGGAATACTCTGATTCCGCTTTAGATAAGGTTTCCTCGGCTTGTTTCTGTTCGGCTTCCAGTTCATGAATCTTGTCATCAATATCCGCCTGTTCGCCTAACATGATGATGGATTCAAGCTTGTCACCCTTGATTTTGATTTTCTGGTTTATGTAGTCCTCGTCGAATACATATATGCTTTTGCGTTCTTCCTCGCTTAGTGTTAGTGGGGTCCCTGCCTGGTCAGCAAGCGACGATGAAGTGATACCGTCCGCGTCATCGCCTTTAAGGTTTCTGAATGCCTTTGCAAGCGTGCTTTTCCCGGCGCCGTTTCTGCCGTAGATAAGGCAGGTATGGCGCTTGGAATCCGGAAAGATATCATAATTGCTTGGCGCCTGAAATGCTTCACTTTCAAAGTGCAGAGTTTTAACTTTCTCGAACATTTTTCTACCTCTTTCAATTTTGACAATTATGATAAGTTTATGATACCATATTTCGACCCAAAAATCAAGAGGTTGGAACAAATTTTTACAAAAAATGCAAATGTGCCATCGTAATTGTAAAAACGCGGAAATAACCCGCGTTTCCGCGCAGACCTGAAAAAGAAAAGGAATGCAATTTATCATCGCATTCCTTTATGTATTCCACTAGAAAAACCTTACCCCACGATCCCGCCGAAATCCTCGGCGAGCTTTCCGGAGCAGTCCTGGATATCCGGCACGACGCTCTCCTGCGGGACTTCCTCAACGTCCCTGCCGAGCAGCTCGTCTACGAACTCAAAGAAACGCTGGCTGTACGGGAGGTAGCGCTGTCTTATCAGCTCGGCGAATTCGGAGTCGCCGCTGACGGCGCGGGACGGATCCATAGCGCGCTCGCTGTAGAAGCTGAACATGTTCTCGAGGTGCTCAACGGACATGCGCGCGGTGTCCAGCAGACCGTAATTAGCACTCTGCATTTCAGCAACGTATCCGGACAGCACCGAATTCCCGCCGGGGCGTGTGTCGAGTGGGGAAGTCTGAATTAAATCATCGTAGGAGAAAACGCCGAGGTACGCCAAGTCCGCAACGAAATTGCTGTACTCCGCCGTCGCTTTCACGCCGTACTGCGTGCTCCCGCCGTCGTTTACGAACGAGTAGCTTGTGTAGGTCTGCATGGAGCCGAGGTCGTGCCGGGAATACAGCCAGTCCTTCTGCTCGGCGGTAAGCTCGTGGGTCGGCTCGGCGTCGTCAATGCCGAGGGATTTCTTGTATTCCAGCGCCTTTTTGACCGCGTTGAATGAAATTCCCGGCTCCGTTACCCACTTGTCCGGAGCGCTGGCAAGTAAAGTGTCCTCCGCGCTGTTTTCGGTGGTTTCGAGGGCTTCGCTGAATGCGTTATCGTTATTCCGCGCCCTGCTGACCGGGGCGCAGGCGTATGCTCTGTTAGCAGCTGCGTTGATTATCATGGACTGCACTTCCTTTCAATTATAACATAGGAAAACAAGCCGTCGGGTGAGCGGCTGAATCACAAAATCAGCAGTTTGTACTATTTACTTGTCAGTCTTTTGTGCAAGTTTCACACTATCCGCAAGCGCGATAGTTTCATCTTTGGGGAGAGTAGCGGAAAGTTCCAGAATGTAGTCTCCGTTGTCCCAGACAATAGAGTTTACGGAACCGTAGCCGCCCAGAAACAGCGCAGAATGACCGCCGACGGTTATTTTCTCGAAATCGCCGTGCTCGTTATCAAAGCTGACGTTGTATATTGCTTTGGTGTGCTGTGTGAAGCTTATCAGCTCGTCACCGCAGCTGTAAGTTACGTCGTATACCGCACCGCCGGTCATTTCAGGAGTTATTTCGTTGGTCAGTTCAAAGCCGTCCGGGAGCGAGGGAATGCAGTATATATATTCTATCTGCGATTTGCCGGCGCTCGCTGCCTCGACCTCTACATTATCGGAATGCTGACGGAACGTGAAGTTACTGATGATAACTCCAGTGCAGCCTGCGATTGCCGCCATGAGAATAATTATCAGCAGTACAGCGGCTATCCGGCGGTTGAATTTTGGCTTTGTTTCCTGGAGGGGAGCGCCGTAGAATTTCGATAAAATACGGCGCATTCTGACGCGGTGCGACAACGACGCGCGGAACTCCGGCGCGCTGTCAAACCCGGAGAAATCAGCGATGTATGCGTCCTGCAACGCGGCTTTCAGAAACTCAGAGTTCATTGTTGTTCTCGCTTTCTATGTACTCCCTTATCATCTTCATTGCGTCGGAAATTCGGCGCTTTGCCGCGGAGTATGATATGCCGAGGAGCTCGGCGATTTCCGTGTTCGGAACGTCGAAATTAATTCTCAGAGTCAGCGCGGATTTCAGTGTTTCCGGCATGTTCCGGACGAAATTGGCCAGCTTTTCATAGGATATTTCGCCTATCACCTGTTCTTCGACTGACATGCTGTCGGGGATATTTTCGTCTAGTTCGACCTGCGGGAAGTGCGCCTTTTTACGCACAGTTTCTATTGCGACGTTCCGTATCACGATATCTACGAACGCGACTTTTTTGCTGTCGGGTACTTTGAAAAAAGTGTCCGGCTTCGCCGCAATCCGCAGGAACGCTTCCTGCACCGCTTCCTCGGCGTCGGCGCGGTTGTTAAGCCTTGAATAGGCTATGCCAAGGAAACGGTTACGGTTCTCGGTGTACAGCTTCTCGACTGTATTTCGTTCTTCGTCGGTTTTCAGTACCGAAAGTGCGGCTGATATCATGGTTGACCTCCATTAACTCAGACTTCCGTAATTTCAAAGTACCCCATCATCTCTCGGAATGCGTCCTGCGCGAGCTGGCAGGTGCTGACGAGATACCCGTGCTGGCTGTCCCAGTTTTTCAGACCGTTGTAATAGAGCAGTTTAATGCTCTCGTCGATGATGAACGGCACGACGCCAAACCGCAGGCACTCTTTGAACATAATAAGCCGCCCGACCCGGCCGTTTCCGTCCTGGAACGGGTGTATCTTCTCGAATCTCGCGTGGAATTCCACGATGTCCTCGAGTGATTTCGGCGCGCCGTTTTCATACTCCGAAAGGAGCCTGTGCATTTCCGCGTGGACGTCCCCCGGGAGCGCGGTAATTTCGCCGCCGACCTCGTTCGGCTGTTTCTTGTAGTCCCCGACCGCGAACCACGCTTTCCGGCTGTCGGAAGTCCCGGATTTCAGAACCCGGTGAAGTTCCTTGATGAACGTTTCGGACAGCTTTTTACTGTGGTTCTCGATGATTAAGTCAATACAGCGGAAGTGGTTGGACGTTTCGATGATGTCGTCCACGTTGACGGTTTCGTCTTTCAGAACGCCGATCGTGTTGGTTTCAAAGATGTAGCGCGTCTGGTCGGCAGTCAGGCGGCTGCCCTCGATGTGGTTGGAGTTGTAGGTCAGCTCCACCTGTATCTTGTGGTAGATACCGCCTTTGCGGCCGCTCTGCATTTCGTCCGCGAGTATCTCAGAGAGGGTGGAGGGCGCTTTTTTTGCCGTCGCAGTGCGCGTGGGCCTGGTCGCGTTCTCCGGGATATTCCATGTCTTCCCGGTCAGAAACGCGCCATCTATGCGCCCATGTGCGCAGTAATTCCGGACGCTGCGTTCGGACAGGCTCCACAGCTCCGCGGCTTGCTTTACGGATATGTATTTCATGACTTCAACTCCTTATGGATATTACATACCATTATCATTATATACCGTTATCGGCAAAAAATCAAGAGGATTTACGGGGAATAATTTGCTGAAATTGCCGATAGCGGCAG
>ULUA01085902.1_pt1 | contig 13449 bp, 10 predicted proteins | sample 1958081 | NCBI WGS metagenome assembly ULUA01 (sample SAMEA4835748, study PRJEB28245) | human gut metagenome | biome: gut microbiome; material: fecal sample | place: Denmark | collected 2008
ACCCGAGGAGGCTGTCCAAATCCGACAGAGTACCCACTGTTCGTCCCACAACAGGGATGCATCGTAGGAGGGTAAAAACAAGGCCAAACAAAAGGAACTTCGACATGGCTTTATTTAACGCAAGACATTATACTATCTCATCAGAGTGAAATATCCGACTCTGATTCACCTGAATACCCCCAAGTGTATAAATAACCATTTGAATCTATAAAACTATAAGTGCCACTGCATACCAAAGTATAATATCCAGTATCTGGATTCTCCACCAAATCTATATCATCAATCGAAAATTCAGGATTGTCCTCAGCAGAATATACATACTCAACAGAAGTAGGTTCACCATTTTCCATCTTATAGGAATAATGAACCGTCATCGTCAAGACGGTATAACCATCTATATATTCTGAAGGCAAAGCATTAGTACATTTAAAAGTTACAGTAGCCTCACCATATTTATATGACGGTTTCTCAGGTTCTATAGGTTTAATACTTTCCCCTCCTTGCGGCATGCTTCTTTTCGCCATAGTCGCCACACCTGCTTCGTCATTCAACACAAACCCTTCAGGATAACCATCATCTTGGAAACATGCGGGCAACCCCACAAACACCATCCCGGCCACAACGACCGGAACAAAAATTCTCACTAACAAATTCTTCTTTTCCATACTCTCGTTTATTTAATACTGTAAAATTGTGCAAAAGAATTGAACCTCACAATAGCAAACATGCAACCTGTTACATTTGGAAAAACATTCGATACATAGGAAAAAGAGTACATCATACAGGCATATATCCGCAGCTTGGAAGTTGCGAGATTGCAAATGGAATATGCCATCGAGAACAAGAAAAAGCCGCTCCGAAATTCCGGAACGGCTTTTTCTTACTACTGACTAAAAGCAGTCTATTTTACTCGTCTAAATCCAATATAGACTTACGATTGGCCATCAGGCGGTCGTACTCCTCCTTGCAGCCTACGACAATCTTGCCGAACTCACGAAGTCCCGTACCTGCCGGTATCAGATGACCACAGATGACGTTCTCCTTCATACCTTCGAGTTTATCGGTCTTTCCATTGATGGCCGCGTCATTCAGCACCTTCGTCGTTTCCTGGAAGGAAGCTGCCGACATGAAGCTCGAAGTCTGTAATGCCGCACGGGTAATACCTTGCAGAATCTGGATTGAGGTGGCCGGCATGGCGTCACGTACCTGCACCAACTTCAAATCCTTACGTTTCAACGTAGAATTCTCGTCACGCAACTTACGGGCCGTCACAATCATACCTTTTTGCATCGTTTCCGAGTCACCGGCATCCACCACGACTTTCTTGCCCCAAATGCGGTCGTTCTCTTCCGCGAAATCGAGCTTGTCCACAATCTGCTGCTCCAAGAATCGAGTGTCGCCCGGTTCGTCAATCTGCACCTTACGCATCATCTGACGGACAATCACCTCAAAGTGCTTGTCGTTAATCTTCACACCTTGCAGACGGTACACGTCCTGTATCTCGTTCACGATATACTCCTGCACTGCCGTAGGACCTTTAATGGCCAAAATGTCGGCTGGCGTAGTGGCGCCATCTGACAATGGAGTTCCGGCACGTACATAGTCGTTCTCTTGTACCAGAATCTGCTTGGACAACGGTACGAGATACTTCTTCACTTCACCCAACTTGGAAGTGACGATAATCTCACGGTTACCGCGTTTCAGTTTACCCATCGTGATCTCACCGTCGATTTCCGAAACCACAGCGGGATTAGACGGATTACGCGCTTCGAACAACTCGGTCACACGCGGAAGACCTCCCGTGATGTCGCCGGCTTTACCTACGGCACGCGGAATCTTCACCAATACGTCTCCGGCTTTGACAATCTGCTTATCCTCAATAGCCAAGTGTCCGCCGATGGGGAAGTTATACGTACGAATCAACTCTCCGTTCTCGTCCAAGATATGAGCCGAAGGAACCTTCGTCCTGTCTTTTGACTCTATGATGATCATCTCGCGCAGACCCGTCGTCTCGTCGGCTTCCACACGATAAGTCACACCTTCTACCACGTCTTCAAACTGAATCTTACCCGGAGTTTCCGTCACGATAACCGCGTTAAACGGATCCCACTTGGCTATCAGCTTGCCTTTCTCTACTTTATCTCCTTCGTTCACATACAAAGTAGAACCGTAAGGCACATTTTGCGTGAAGAGGACAATATCGGTATTCACGTCGACGAAGCGGACCTCGGCCAAACGTCCTACCACCATCTTGGCTGCATTTCCGTTCTCATCGGTAATGTCTACCGTACGCAACTCTTCGAACTCGACCTTCGAATCGTACTTCGCGACAATAGATGCATTGGCTGCCGCATTCGAAGCCACACCACCGGCATGGAACGTACGCAACGTCAACTGTGTACCCGGCTCACCGATGGACTGGGCGGCAATCACACCGACCGCCTCGCCTTTCTGTACCATCCGACTCGTAGCCAAGTTGCGGCCATAGCACTTCATGCAGACTCCCTTACGGCTCTCGCAAGTCAATACGGAACGGATTTCCACGCTCTCGATCGGAGAGTCTTCGATTTCCTGTGCCTTGTCTTCCGTGATTTCCTCCCCGGCGGAAACAATCAACTTACCCGTCGTAGGATTGATAATATCATGCACGGACACACGTCCGAGAATACGTTCGTAAAGTGAAGAAATGACTTCATCGCCGTTCTTCAAAGCCGTACATACCAGACCGCGCAACGTACCGCAATCCTCTTCCGTGATAATCACGTCGTGGGATACGTCTACAAGACGACGCGTCAAGTAACCGGCATCGGCTGTCTTCAAGGCCGTATCGGCCAAACCCTTACGGGCACCGTGGGTAGAAATGAAGTACTCCAACACGCTCATGCCTTCCTTGAAGTTGGAAAGAATCGGGTTTTCGATAATCTGGGCGCCTTCGGCTCCGGCTTTCTGGGGCTTGGCCATCAAACCACGCATACCGGAAAGCTGGCTGATCTGTCCGGCAGAACCACGGGCTCCGGAATCCAACATCATATATACGGCATTGAAACCTTGGTCGGCTTCTTTCATGGTCTTCATCAAGACCTTGGAAAGGTCATTGTTGACGTGTGTCCAAGTATCGATGACCTGGTTATAACGTTCGTTGTCCGTGATGAAACCCATACCATAATCATTGGCAATGCGTTCCACTTCTTCGTTTCCGCGACGAACCAGTTCCTCTTTTTCTTCCGGAATGATAATATCACCCAAGTTGAAAGACAAACCGCCCACGTATGCCATACGATAACCCAGATTCTTGATACCGTCCAGGAATTCGCAGGCACGAGCCACACCTACCGTCTTGATCACGTCGGTGATGATGCCGCGCAAAGTCTTTTTGGAAATGATGTCGTTGAAATAACCGACTTCTTCCGGTATGATTTCGTTGACAATCACACGGCCTACGGACGTTTCCACCATCTTCTTTTCCAGCTCGCCATTCGCATTCAGGTCCTTTACCACAACTTTAATAGGCGCATGAATGTCTACACGCTTCTCATTGTAGGCAATGATAGCCTCTTCGGGACCATAGAATGTCAAACCTTCGCCCTTAGAACCGGGACGGAGCTTGGTAATATAATACAAGCCCAACACCATATCCTGAGAAGGCACCGTAATCGGCGCGCCGTTTGCCGGATTCAGGATATTGTGAGACTGCAACATCAGAATCTGCGCTTCCAGAATCGCTTCGTTGCTCAAAGGCAAATGCACAGCCATCTGGTCACCGTCGAAGTCGGCATTGAACGCCGTACAGGCCAACGGATGCAACTGGATAGCCTTACCTTCTATCATCTTAGGTTGGAAAGCCTGGATACCCAAGCGGTGCAATGTCGGAGCACGGTTCAACAATACCGGGTGTCCTTTCATCACGTATTCCAAAATATCCCAAATCACAGGCTCCTTGCGGTCTACAATCTTCTTGGCAGACTTCACGGTCTTCACGATACCGCGTTCTATAAGCTTACGGATGATGAACGGCTTATAAAGTTCTGCGGCCATCAATTTAGGCAGACCGCATTCTCCCATCTTCAACTCCGGTCCTACAACGATTACCGAACGGGCTGAATAGTCCACACGCTTACCCAACAGGTTCTGACGGAAACGGCCTTGCTTACCTTTCAACGAATCGGAAAGGGACTTCAAAGGACGGTTGGCATCCGTCTTTACCGCACTGGACTTGCGGGAGTTGTCGAACAAGCTGTCCACGGCCTCTTGCAACATACGTTTCTCATTACGCAAAATCACCTCGGGAGCTTTGATTTCAATCAGTCGCTTCAGACGATTGTTACGGATAATGACACGACGATACAAGTCGTTCAAGTCGGAAGTGGCAAAACGGCCGCCATCCAACGGAACCAACGGACGCAGTTCGGGCGGAATCACCGGAAGGATTTTCATAATCATCCATTCGGGCTTATTGCGTCCCCGACTGGCACGGAAAGACTCAACCACCTGCAACCGCTTCAGGGCTTCGGTCTTACGCTGCTGGGCCGTATCGGCATTGGCACTGTCACGCAATTCGTATGACAATTTATCCAAATCCAAACGGAGCAAAAGGTCATAAATGGCCTCTGCACCCATCTTGGCTATGAACTTATTAGGATCCGAATCATCCAAATACTGGTTCTCTTTGGGAAGTTTCTCCAGATAATCCAAATATTCATCTTCGGTCAACAGGTCATTGGCTGCGATTCCTTCTTCGGCCAGCACGCCCGGCTGAATGACTATATAACGTTCGTAGTAAATGACTGCATCCAGCTTCTTTGTCGGTATTCCCAACAGATAACCGATTTTATTCGGTAACGAACGAAAATACCATATATGAGCCACAGGCACCACCAACGCAATGTGTCCTGAACGTTCGCGACGTACCTTCTTTTCTGTTACTTCCACGCCACAACGGTCGCAGACAATACCTTTATAACGAATCCGTTTATACTTTCCGCAATGGCATTCATAATCATTCGTCGGACCAAAAATACGCTCGCAGAACAAACCGTCACGTTCGGGTTTATAGGTACGATAGTTAATGGTTTCGGGTTTCAAAACCTCACCATACGAATTTTCCAGGATTTCTTCGGGCGAAGCCAATCCGATGGTTATCTTCGTAAAGTTACTCTTTATTTTAGATTCTTTTCTAAAAGCCATATTCTGTTATTAATAAAAGAGTTCAACTGTTATTCAAGCGTAATGCTCAACCCCAAGCCTCTCAGCTCGTGGAGCAACACATTCAGTGATTCCGGAATACCCGGAGTTGGCATCGGCTCGCCCTTGACAATCGCTTCGTATGCTTTCGAACGGCCTACCACATCGTCCGACTTGATAGTCAAAATTTCCTGTAGCACATGAGATGCACCGAATGCCTCGATGGCCCAGACCTCCATTTCTCCGAAACGCTGACCACCGAACTGCGCCTTACCTCCGAGCGGCTGCTGGGTAATCAATGAATACGGACCGATGGAACGGGCGTGCATCTTGTCTTCTACCATGTGACCTAACTTCAGCATATAAGCAATACCGACAGTGGCCAACTGGTCGAACTTCTCACCGGTCTCGCCGTCATACAACTGCGTAGAGCAATAGCGGGGTAAACCGGCCTTATCGGTCCATTCACACAAGTCATCCAACGTAGCACCATCGAAAATCGGAGTGGCAAACTTCACTCCAAGTTCTTTTCCGGCAGCCCCTAAAACAGTCTCGAAAATCTGACCGATGTTCATACGAGAAGGCACACCCAACGGATTCAAAACGATATCGACCGGCGTTCCGTCAGCCAAGAACGGCATGTCTTCCTGACGTACAATTTTTGATACGATACCCTTGTTTCCGTGACGTCCGGCCATCTTGTCGCCGACACCAATCTTACGTTTCTTGGCGATATAAACCTTAGCCATCTGAATGATACCTGAAGGCAATTCATCACCAATCGTAATCGCAAACTTCTTACGTTTCAGTTCGGCATCAAGCAACTTGTATTTCTTCAGGAAATTTATAATCAGTTGAGATATCAAACCGTTCAGATGCTCGTCGTCCGTCCAGCCACTTAACTGTATCGTCGTAAAATCGAGTCCTTCCAAAGCGGAAGCCGCAAACTTACGTCCCGAAGCAATCACATCGCTACCCATATAATCTTTCACGCCTTGTGAAACCTTGTCTTTCGTCAGCTCCAACAATTTATCTATCAAGATGGCCTTCAAATCTTCAACCTTGCTGTTGAATTCCTCGTCTATTTTCGGAAGAATCAGTTTGTCCGCAGCCTTGGCAGCACGTGTCTTGATGGCACGGGAGAACAACTTCTTATCTATCACCACACCATTCAATGACGGAGAAGCTTTCAAAGAAGCATCCTTCACATCACCGGCTTTATCACCGAAAATGGCACGCAGCAGCTTCTCTTCGGGCGAAGGATCGCTCTCACCCTTCGGAGTAATCTTACCGATCATAATATCACCCGGCTGAATGCGGGCACCGACGCGGACAATACCATTCTCATCCAAATCTTTAGTAGCTTCTTCGCTTACATTCGGAATATCAGCCGTCAACTCTTCCACTCCACGTTTCGTTTCACGCACTTCCAATGAGAACTCTTCCACATGGATTGAGGTCAAAATATCTTCGCGTACCACGCGCTCGTTCAGTACAATGGCATCCTCATAGTTATAGCCTTTCCATGGCATGTAAGCCACCAAAAGGTTCTTACCCAAAGCCAGTTCTCCTTGCTGGGTAGAATAACCTTCCGTCAAAATGTCCCCGGCTTTTACGCGTTGGCCTTTATCGCAGATAGGACGAAGGTCAATCGTCATATTCTGGTTTGTACGACGGAACTTCGGGATGCGGTATTCTTTCAACGCAGGCTCGAAACTTACGAACTCTTCTTCTTCCGTACGGTCGTACAAAATACGAATGGTCGTAGCGTCCACATATTCAATCACGCCATCACCCTCAGCCGTAATCATCGTACGGGAATCCTCACATACCTGTTTTTCTATACCGGTACCTACAATCGGAGATTCGCTACGCAACAAAGGCACGGCCTGGCGCATCATGTTTGAACCCATCAACGCACGGTGCGCGTCGTCATGCTCCAAGAACGGAATCAAAGATGCGGCAATAGAAGCAATCTGCTGCGGAGCCACGTCCATCAGATTCACATCAGAAGGGGGAACAACCGGATAATCGTCATCCTGACGACACTTTACTTTCTTACGGATAAACGTACCGTCATCATTCAACGGCGCATTACCCTGTCCGATAATCTTGCCTTCTTCCTCTTCTGCTGTCAAATATTCAATACCGGTTTCCAATGATAAATCAACCACTCCGTCTTGCACCTTACGGTAGGGGGTTTCGATGAAACCGAGGTCGTTAATCTTGGCATATACACACAAAGAAGAAATCAAACCGATGTTCGGTCCTTCAGGAGATTCGATAGGACACAAACGACCATAGTGTGTATAGTGTACGTCACGCACCTCGAAACCGGCACGTTCACGAGACAAACCGCCAGGACCGATGGCAGACAAACGGCGTTTGTGCGTTACCTCTGCCAGAGGGTTGGTCTGGTCCATGAATTGCGAAAGGGCATTGGTTCCGAAGAAAGAATTAATCACGGAAGAAATGGTCTTCGCATTAATCAGGTCTGTCGGTGTAAAGACTTCGTTGTCACGTACATTCATACGTTCCCGAATCGTACGACTCATGCGAGCCAAACCAATAGCAAACTGATTACTTAATTGTTCGCCTACTGTCCTTACACGACGGTTGCTCAAATGATCGATGTCGTCGACAAGTGCCTTTGAGTTTATCAGCTCTATCAGATACTTGATAATCTCGATAATATCTTCTTTCGTCAATACGCGGACATCCATATCCGTAGAAAGATTCAGTTTTCTATTGATACGGTAACGTCCAACTTCACCCAAATCATAACGTTTCTCTGAAAAGAACAAATTATTGATGACTTCACGTGCACTGGCATCATCTGCGGGGTCGGCGTTACGCAACTGACGGTAAATGTATAATACTGCCTCCTTCTCAGAATTACTCGGGTCTTTCTGAAGTGTATTGAAGATGATAGAATAATCAGACGTATTTATCTCTTCCTTATGCAACAACACACTTTGGACACCGCTATCTAAAATGATACAAATATTGTCTTCGTCCAATATAGCTTCACGGTCTAAGATGACTTCATTACGCTCTATTGAAACCACCTCACCGGTGTCTTCATCCACGAAATCTTCAATCCAGATCTTCAGCACACGTGCAGCTAACTTCTTACCAATGTATTTCTTTAAATTGGTTTTCGTCGCTTTGACTTCTTCCGCCAAATTGAAAATCTCCAGAATATCCTTGTCGTCCTCGAAACCTATGGCACGCAACAAAGTCGTAACAGGCAATTTCTTCTTACGGTCGATATACGCATACATGACATTATTGATGTCTGTAGCAAATTCAATCCATGAACCTTTGAATGGAATGATACGTGCCGAATATAGTTGCGTCCCATTCGCATGAATACTTGAACCGAAGAAAACACCCGGAGAACGATGTAATTGGGAAACTACAACTCGTTCAGCTCCGTTAATAATAAAAGTTCCATTATCGGTCATATAAGGAATAGGACCTAAGAACACATCCTGAATAACCGTATCAAAGTCTTCGTGATCCGGGTCGGTACAATACAACTTCAATTTGGCCTTGAGCGGCACACTATAGGTGAGCCCACGCTCTAAACACTCTTCAATTGTATAGCGCGGAGGATCAATATAATAATCAAGGAACTCCAAAACGAAGTTATTACGCGTATCGGCAATTGGGAAATTCTCTGAGAAGACTTTATATAAGCCGTCGTTTTTACGTTTCTCAGGAGGAGTATCCAACTGCAGGAAGTCCTTAAACGACTTCAATTGCACATCAAGAAAATCCGGATAAGGCATCGGACTCTTAACTGTTGCAAAGTTAACTCTCTGATTTACAAGATTAGAAGACATCTATATTATTATTAGTTGAACTTGTTGATAGTTTTAGACACAAAAAGGTAAAGAACCCTCTACCAGAGGATTCTTTACCGATAAACCTGCTAATACAGGCTTTTAATTACTTCAACTCGATTTCAGCACCAGCTTCTTCGAGAGTCTTCTTCAAAGCTTCAGCATCAGCTTTCGGCATTCCTTCCTTCAATACGCTGGGAGCACCGTCAACCATTTCTTTTGCTTCTTTCAAGCCAAGGCCGCAAGCTTCTTTCACAGCCTTAACTACCTGCAACTTAGCTGCACCTGCACTCTTCAATACTACATCGAAAGAATCTTTTGCAGCAGCAGCTTCAGCGCCACCAGCAGCAGGACCAGCAGCAACAGCAACAGCTGCAGCAGCAGGTTCAATTCCGTACTCATCCTTCAGGATAGTTGCCAATTCATTAACTTCCTTAACTGTCAAATTTACCAATTCTTCAGCAATAGCTTTCAAATCTGCCATTTTTATTCTATTTTTATTTGTTTGATACTAATTTAATTTATTCGGGTCTTTCACCGAGAGTCTTGAGAACTCCATGAATAGTGTTTCCACCTGATTGAAGAGCAGAAAGTACGTTCTTCGCCGGTGACTGCAACAAAGCCACAATCTCAGCAATAACTTCATCCTTGCTCTTGATAGCCGTAAGAGCTTCGAGTTGGTCTGCACCTACATAGAAACCTTCTTCAGCATAAGCCGCCTTCAATGCGGGCATTCCATCCTTAGCAAAATCTTTCAACAACTTTGCAGGGGCATTTGCCGTGTTTGCAAACAACACAGCAGTCGTACCCTTTAAGCAATCGTACAAAGGAGTATAATCTGTCTCAGCTGCTTCCAAAGCTTTGTGAAGTAATGTGTTCTTCACAACTACCATTTTAATTTCAGACTGAAAACATTTTCTTCTCATCGCACTGGTTGTCGCAGCATTCAATCCCGTCACATCAACCAGATAGAAATGAGCATACTCATTCAAGACTTCGCCAAGCTGGGCTATAATATTACCTTTATCTTCCTTTCTCATGATTCAATTACTTTTTAAATTTCCTCAACAGCCTTCGGGTCAATCTTGATACCGCGGCTCATCGTACTTGAAAGATAAATACTCTTAATATAGGTACCCTTAGCGGCTGCAGGTTTCAACTTATTGATAGTTGAAATAAACTCTTTCGCATTCTGTGCAATTTGCTCAGCAGTAAAAGAAACCTTACCTATAGAAGTGTGTACAATACCTGATTTATCTACTTTAAAGTCAATCTTACCTTGTTTCACTTCTCTTACAGCCTTGGCCACATCCATAGTTACAGTACCACTCTTCGGGTTAGGCATCAATCCACGAGGACCGAGTACACGACCGAGGGCACCGATTTTTCCCATTATTGAAGGCATAGTGATAATGACATCCACGTCAGTCCAACCGCCTTTTATCTTCTCGATATATTCATCAAGACCTACATAGTCAGCGCCTGCTTCCTTAGCAGCAGCTTCAGCATCCGGAGTACACAAGCAAAGAACCCGCGTAACTTTACCCGTACCATTTGGCAGAGACACAACACCTCTCACCATCTGATTGGCTTTACGGGGATCCACACCTAAACGTACATCAATGTCTACGGAAGCATCAAACTTGGTTGTCGTAATATCCTTAACCAACTGAGAAGCTTCTTTCAAAGAGTATGCTTTCCCTGCTTCAATCTTGTCAGCGACCAACTTCTGATTTTTTGTCAGTTTACTCATTTTAATTGAAGATTTTAATTATTAACCCGGGAAGTCTCCTTTTACAGTGATACCCATACTTCTTGCTGTTCCTGCAACCAATTTCATCGCAGCTTCTATTGTAAAGCAATTCAAATCAGGCATTTTATCCTGAGCGATCGTACGCACTTGCTCCCAAGAGATTTCAGCAACCTTTTTACGGTTCGGCTCTGCAGAACCACCTTTTAACTTCGCAATCTCCATCAACTGTACTGCTACGGGAGGAGTCTTTACGATAAAGTCGTATGACTTATCAGTATAATAGGTAATTACCACCGGGAGCACCTTACCGGCTTTCTCCTGCGTTCTGGCGTTGAATGCTTTACAGAAATCCATGATATTGATACCCTTTGAACCCAAAGCAGGACCTACTGGGGGTGATGGATTTGCAGCGCCTCCTTTAATCTGTAATTTGATTAATCCAGCAACTTCTTTAGCCATTTTTTTGTTATTTATTGAATTTGATATTCAAGAACAATACGCGTAACAAAACGCATCATTCTTTCTCTACTTGCATAAAACCTAATTCCAACGGCGTTTTACGGCCGAAGATCTTGACCATTACTTTCAGCTTCTTCTTTTCGTTATTCACTTCTTCGATTACGGCAGAAAAACCACTAAAAGGTCCTTCTGTCACCTTAACCGTTTCCCCTTCAGCATAAGGTATCAACACTTCTTCCGGTACATCTTGCATTTCGTCAACAGCACCTAAAAGACGATTAACCTCAGACTGACGCAACGGAGTAGGGTTACTATTAGATTCACCCAAAAAGCCCAATACGTTTGGCGTATTACGCAACAATACAGGTATCTCACCCACTAAAGCTGCTTCTACCAACACATAGCCCGGTAAATGATTCCGCTCCTTAACGATACGTTTACCATTACGAACCTGAACTACTTTTTCTGTCGGTATCAACACCTGAGAGACGAATTTTCCAAAGTCACCTTTTTTAATTTCGGCATCAATGTACTCCTTCACCTTGCTTTCCTTTCCACTCACGGCACGCATAACGTACCATTTCATTTCAGTATCAGCCATCTCTCTACTTAATTAGGATAAATAACTTCCATTGCGCTTTGGAACACGAAGTCCATAGCGAAAACAACCAGTGCAATGAGTAGGGAAGCAGATAATACTACGACTGCACTGTTAGTAAGTTCTGAACGAGTCGGCCAAGTTGTTTTATGGACAAGCTCATCATAAGATTCCTTACAATATTTAAAGATCTTCTTAAACATATTCTTTATTATTAGCACGGGAGGAGAGGCTCGAACTCCCGACACCCGGTTTTGGAGACCAGTGCTCTACCAACTGAGCTACTCCCGTAAGTGGCTCTCCCCTAAGAGAGAGCCTATGATGACCTTAAATTAGTCAAAAACTTCAGTAATCTGACCAGAACCTACCGTACGTCCACCTTCGCGGATAGCGAAACGCAAACCTACGTTCAAGGCTACCGGATAAATCAAGTGCACTGTAATTTCTACATTATCACCCGGCATTACCATTTCAGTTCCTTCCGGCAAGTGAATTTCACCTGTACAGTCCATAGTACGCAGATAGAACTGAGGACGGTATTTGTTTCCGAACGGAGTGTGACGTCCACCTTCTTCTTTCTTCAAAACGTAGATAGAAGCCTTGAAACCAGAGTGAGGAGTAATAGAACCCGGATGAGTAATTACCATACCACGCTTGATTTCTGTTTTATCGATACCACGAAGCAACAAACCAACGTTATCACCAGCTTCACCTTCATCCAACAACTTACGGAACATTTCTACACCGGTAATCACAGACTTCTTGTCTTCGCCCAAACCAAGGATCTGAACTTCATCACCTACTTTCACAACACCAGTCTCAATACGACCAGTTGCTACAGTACCACGACCAGTAATAGAGAATACGTCCTCAACCGGCATCAAGAAAGGCTTTTCAACGTCACGAACAGGCTCCTGAATCCAAGTATCACAAGCGTCCATAAGTTCCATTACCTTATCTTCCCATTCAGGCACACCATTCAAGGCACCCAAAGCAGAACCACGGATAATCGGAGTATCTTCTTCGAAGTCATAAGCTGCCAACAACTCACGCATTTCCATCTCAACGAGCTCCAACATTTCTTCGTCGTCAACCATATCGCACTTGTTCAAGAATACGACCAAACGCGGAACGTTTACCTGACGAGCCAACAAGATGTGCTCACGAGTTTGAGGCATCGGACCATCAGTTGCAGCAACTACGATGATAGCACCATCCATCTGCGCAGCACCAGTTACCATGTTCTTTACATAGTCGGCGTGTCCCGGGCAGTCAACGTGTGCATAGTGACGGTTTGCAGTTTCATACTCAACGTGTGAAGTATTGATAGTAATACCACGCTCTTTTTCCTCGGGAGCGTTATCGATCTGATCGAACGATTTTACTTCTGACAAACCTTTCTTTGCCAATACTGTAGTAATAGCAGCAGTCAAAGTAGTCTTTCCGTGGTCTACGTGACCGATAGTACCAATGTTTACATGAGGTTTGGTACGCTCAAACTTCTCTTTAGCCATAGCTTTTTCCTTTTTATTTAATTAATGAATAATCTAATGCTCATCCGAGCTGTTACCGAGACTTGAACTCGGGACCTCTTCCTTACCAAGGAAGTG